>JAEEGH010009909.1_pt1 | contig 22029 bp, 18 predicted proteins | sample 9134181 | NCBI WGS metagenome assembly JAEEGH01 (sample SAMN16246544, study PRJNA631951) | gut metagenome | biome: gut microbiome; feature: rumen; material: DP-attached | host: Bos | place: Iran: Karaj | collected 2018-10
GGTTATAAAGTTTACTGGGAAGACGGCGCGCAAGTTCCTCCTGTTCCTGCAGAAAAAATATATAATGAAATAAAATCGATAGACATATTTGATGATGTTCTATATGTAGATTTTGATAAAGCTTGTGCTGAAAACAAAATTACTCTAATAAAAGAAGATTTTGATCAAATTTTCTTAAATGAAATTTTAAAAACTACTATAAACAAAGATGCAATAAAAAAAGTAGCTGATACTTTTAAAATCGTCTATACTCCTTTACATGGGAGTGGATATAAATTAGTCCCTCAAATACTTAAAATGGCTGGTGCAAAACCTGAAAATATTTTGACCGTTCCTGAACAAATGATTTTAGACGGAAACTTCCCAACTGTCGAAAAACCTAACCCTGAACTCAAATCTTGCTTTAATCTAGGTATTGAAATTGCAAAACGTGAAAATTGTGACTTGATAATAGGAACAGACCCAGATGCGGATAGGATGGGAATTGCTATTAAAACTCCAAATGGTGAATTTATGACTTTATCTGGAAACCAAGTAGGAGCCCTAATGCTTTCATATATAATTGAAAATTCAAAGAAAAACAATTCTTTACCTAAAAATGCTGCTGCAGTAAAAAGTATTGTATCTACTCAGCTTTGTGATAGAATTTGTGAAAAAAATGGTGTTACTTCAATAAATGTTTTAACTGGATTTAAGTTTATAGGAGAAAAAATAAAAGAATTTGAAGAAACTAAGGAATATACTTATATTTTTGGATTTGAAGAAAGTTATGGCTATTTAAGTGGAACTTATGCAAGAGATAAAGATGCTGTGTTTGCTGCAATGCTCATTACTGAAATAGCAGCGTTTTACAGAGATAAGAATATGAATCTATATGATGCATTAAACGAATTATTTGATAAATACGGATACGTTAAAGATTGCGTTATATCCATAAAAAAAGAAGGTGTTGCTGCTAAAGAAGAGATGATGGCAACAATGACAAAGATTAGAGAAAATTTGCCTCGCACCATAAATAATCAAAAAGTTCTAAAAGTAAGAGACTATAAATTAGATAAAGTAACTGATTTTACTTCCAATTCAACTACGCCTACTGGCCTTCCTAAATCAGATGTTTTATTCTTTGAAATGGAAGATCACTCAAATCTAGTAATTCGTCCTTCTGGAACAGAGCCTATCATAAAACTATATTTTGATATCTCTGGAAATAATAAAGAAGATTGTGAAAGAAAACTTGAAGAATATAAAAAAGCTTTAACTAGCTTGATTTAAAATAAGTTAAAAATATATTTTTAGAAACATAGGTATTTTTTTAATTTTTTAGGAAATACTCTAAAACAAAGGAGGAAAATAACTATGTTTCTAAAAAATATACGTCATATATTTCTTGTTATAACTATACTTTTGATATCGTTTGTATTTTATTCTGCATCTATTCAAAAATCTATCTCTTCAAAAGTACTTCGTCTCCATATCTTAGCAAATAGTAATTCTTCCTTTGATCAAGAATTAAAACTAAAAGTTCGTGATAACGTTATAAATTACGTTACTCCTTTACTAAAAGATTCCATTTCTTTATCTCAAACGAAAGAAATTATATCTAGAAATATAGATAATATAAATACTATAGCACAAGAAACTGTTTCTAAATACTCAAATTATAAAACCTGTATTTATTTAGCTTCCTCTAAATTCCCCACAAAACATTATGGAAATTTTTCTTTTCCAGCAGGAAATTATGAGGCTTTAAAAATAATCATTGGAGAAGGTAAAGGGAACAACTGGTGGTGTGTCATGTTCCCACCTTTATGTTTTACAAATGGTTCTTCAGGCGAATTTGATAAAGACTCAGAAGAACAATTAAAGGACTCTTTGTCAGATAAAGAATATGAACTTGTAAATAATTATGAAAAAACTGATATTAAAATAAAATTCAAAATTTTAGAATGGTTAAACAAATAAATTATTATTGCTAAAAACCCCTTTCCGTGTTACACTATCATAGAAAAGGGGTTGATTTTATGCCATTTGATGGTCTTGTAACGAGAAAAATATGCAAAGAATATAATGAAAAACTAATAAATGGTAAAGTTGATAAAATAATTGAGCCAACAAAGGATGAAATCATATTTTTTATTAGAAATAATAGAAATACATATAAATTACTCCTTTCCATAAATGCTGAAAATGCTAGAACAAATATAACTAACATAGATAATATAGTAAACCCTCAAAAGCCCTTTAACTTTTGTATGGTTTTAAGAAAATACCTTCTTAATGCTCGTTTAATTAATGTAATTCAAATAGAAAATGATAGGATTTTAAATTTTGTTTTTGAAAATAGTAATGAGCTTGGTGATAAAGAAATTAAAAATTTAATTATAGAAATAATGGGAAAACACAGCAATATCATTTTAACCACTGAAAAGGATACAATTATAGATTCAATAAAACATGTAGATTTTAGCATGAGTAGTGTTAGAGAAGTTATGCCTGGGAGAAAATACATACTTCCTTCAAATCAAGAAAAACAGAACCCTTTTTGTGTTTCAAAAGATGATTTTTACAAATTAATAGAAAAAAATCATTCTATTTCCAGTAATTTTTCAGGGATTAGCTCTATTTTAAATTCTAATGAAGAATTATACAATTATGAAAATTTTATTAATTTTATATCTTCTTCCTCCCCTGTCATTTTATACAATAAAAATGAAATAAAAGATTTTTATTTTAGTCATTTAAATTACGATAACTTTAAATCTTTTTCTTCTATTTCAGAGGTTGTAGATTTGTTTTATTTAAGTAAGTTAAATACTCAAAAAATAAATACTAAAAAAAATAATTTGCTAGCAGTAGTAACCTCAAGCATAAATAAAGTTCAAAAGAAAATAAATATTGCAGAAGAAAAAATAAAAACTACTTCTGATATGGAAAATATAAGAAAAAAAGGTGAGCTCCTCCAAGCTAATATATATAAAATAGAACCATATACAAATAAAATAACCGTAGAAGATTACTATAATAACAATTTACCTATTACAATAGATTTAGATGAAAACTTATCTGCATCCCAAAATATACAAAAAATATACAAAAAATATAATAAATTAAAAAACACACTTATCGCTAGTAATAATCAAAAAAACATATTGCAAAACGAATTAAATTACCTCGAAAGTCTAGCTTTCGAAATTCAACTTGCCTCTAATTTAGAAGAACTTTCTGATATAGAATCTGAACTAATTTCAGAAGGTTTCTTAAAAGTACAAAAAAATAAAAAAGAGGTAATAAAATCTACCTACTTAAAATTCTTTTACAATGGTTTTAACATTTTTGTTGGAAAGAATAACGTTCAAAATGATAAATTAACTTTTTCTATAGCTAATAAATCAGATATCTGGTTTCATGTAAAAAACGCTCCTGGTAGCCATACTATATTAAAAACAGATAATTTACCAGTTTCTCAAGATGTTTTAAATTTTGCTGCAAGTTTAGCTGCTTTTTATAGTAAATTATCCAGTTCACCCAAAGTAGAAGTTGATTTTACTACGGTAAAAAACGTTAAAAAAATACCTGGCGCTAAACCAGGTATGGTAATATACGAAAATTACAAAACACTTTATTTAGAACCTAACGATGGTTCATCATTTTTGATCCAATAATTGCAACTATAAGAAGTCCCATAACTCCTACAAATGCCAGCCCTGCTGAAGAACTTCCTCTACGACCAGATTCACCTTCTCCTCCTCCATCAGGGTCTTCGCTTGAACCTCCATATCCACCTGAAGAATCACCACTACCACCATGGTATTCACTTCCTTCTGACGGGGCTTTTTCCAAGACATTTACTATGAGAGTTCCCTCTCTTTCTTTTTCTATAGTTTCATGATTTTTATAACTATATTCTGTTATTAATTTATATTTAATTTTAGTCCTTCCTTTTTTTTGAGGTCGAATTTTTATCATTGCCATATAACCATTTATTGTTTCATCTGTAACTTCTTTTATTTCATAGCTACTTATTTTTAATATGCTTTCATCAAAACTTCTTAATTCTTCTATTCTTTGGTCTTTTACCGTATATAAAGGTAATGTTTCTGGTGATTCTAGTCTTAATTTTCTTATATCTTCATCAGAAAAATCAACATAATTAGTTCTTATCATTAATCCTAGTATTTCGTCAGTTAATGCAATATTACTATTTTTCAAATAAATCGTACAATTTGACTCAGGCGAACCATTTTTTATTATACGTATATTCTGGCTAATCTCAACATCATCAACTTTCATTGTTATTTTTATTAAAACTTCTCCAGATAAATTTTTAGGAGCTGACTCTAGCATAGCATCAAAACCATTTCCTGTATACCAAAATCTTATTGTTCCATCACTTGCAGCAGATCCATAGCTATTATTGGAATAACTATTATATTGATTAGCTCCTGTTGTACTCATTGTCCAAGAAAAATATGGTGTTCCTACATTATTCTCTATAAAAATTTTTACATTAGTATTAGTATCAAGAGAATCAACAGATTTTAATCCAGTCTCATCTATATAGTAAACTCTTGTAGGTATATCAAAAGTTGCTTTCTTTTTTACTGAACATTTATGACAAGTACTTTGATCAGGATAACATGCTTCAGCCTCTTGTATAACTGTATTACAGTTCTCACAAATAACTTTATGTGTTGTTCTGTCTGAATTAGGCCTATATCTCCTAGTAGTACCTTCATGATTACAATTATTAACTGAAAAATTACATTTTATGCAAACGCCAGCATTATTGTATTGATGAGGTTCCATTTTTAGTCCTTGTGCTATATCTAAAACCATTAACCTATTACAAATATTACAATACAGTCCATGATACGCTCCTCCTTCAACAGGTTTAAACGCACCAACTCTAGGCTGATTACAATTTTCGCAAAAACCATTAGCTTGTATAGCTGTACTATAATTTAAAAAGCCTATTACCAAAATAAAAATCAATCCAAATAATACTTTTTTCATAATACCTCTCCTATCGGTAATTATATCGTCAAAATAATACAAAAAAAAAGGGTATCTTAAAATAAATTAATTATTTTAAGGCACCCTTTCTCTTAGCCTTCAATTATATCTCCAACTATAATTGCTATATTCCATCTATCTTTTAATAAATTCTCCTCTTTTAATTTCGTTTTATAACTATTTTCAGAATTGGCAAAATTTAATCCATAGGTTAAAAATGTGTTCTTTGATATTAAACCTATCTTATACATAATTTTTGCTTGAGAAAATTGCCTCTTTGCTATTTTTAATTCATCTTGAGCAATTTTTAACTCGCTTTCTTTATCTTTTACCTTCCAATATAAAAGTTTTAAATTCTCTTTTATCGAACTAATTTCATTATTTAGCCTAAACTCTGCATCAGAATAATTGTTTTTAGCATCTCTTTTTTCTTCACTAGTTAAAAAGCTAGTTTTAGTCGCCAAAATATATTCATTTTCTTTTTGTTTATATTGGATTTTTGAGGATAGTACAGAAATATTATTAGCTAAAGATTCCTCTATAACTTCTTCTAAATCATCAATTTCTATTTCTTCATTTTCATCTAAAAACATTTCTATATTAAGCTCTTTATTAATATCATATCCCATTAATTTTTTTAGTGATATAGATAAACTATCTATTGTCTTATTTAGACTTTCTAACTGTAATTTTGTACTTTCTAAAGTGTTTTTTGCTGTATCTACTTCATTCTCTGTTATCATGTTAAATTTATATTTAACTTTTGCTATATCTAAATCATTTTCCTGCTTTTTTATAGTTTCTTCTAATAAAGATATATTATTTTGTAATTCAAAAATATTATAAATTAGGCTTTTTACTGAATATCTTATTTTATATTCTGCTCCTTTTTCGTTAGATAAAAAGCTATCATACTGAAGTTTTGCTAATTCTAGATTATAGCCCCAGCAAGTAAGGTATTCATTGGTGTTTTCAAAAGCATAACCACCATTTCTTCTAATTTGTTCTTGCCAATTTCTATATTCTTTTTTTGCATCTTCATATAAATCCTTTTGATCTTTGTCGCTTTTTCTAAGATCAATCAATGATGAATTATTTTTTACTGCAAACTCTATTGCTTCGTCTACCGTCATATTTACTTCATTATCTGTATTTTCTTCTAGTGCTAGCGTATTTGAAAATATCAAACAACAAGATATAACCAAACACAAAATTTTTTTCATAAAAACCCCTCTTTTACTCATATCTTAAAGACTCAATTGGATCTAAATCAGCTGCTTTTTTAGCAGGATAAACTCCAAAAAAGATTCCGCATAAAACAGCAACACCAATAGAGACCAATATTATACTTGGTGAAACTAAATCAGAAGGACTACATTTTGCAATGACTGATAACGGAAAACTAGGTATAATTCCAATAATAATTCCAACGATTCCACTCATCAATGTCAACAAAACTGCTTCAACTAAAAATTGAATTATTATATCTCTCTTCTGAGCACCAATTGCTTTCCTTATTCCAATTTCTCTTGTTCTTTCTGTTACTGCAACAAGCATTATATTCATAATGCCAATTCCTCCAACAACTAAAGAAATCGCGCCTATGGCTAAAATTGCTATCTGAATAACATTTATAACTGTATTAACCGTATCTTGAATTTGTTGTGAACTTGTAAAAGTATATTTATCTTTTGTATTATGTAATAATTCTAAATATCTCTTTGCTTTATCTGCAACATCTTTAGAATCAACATCCTTTGGAAAAACTAATTCTATTTCTTCAATGGTATCTCTTTGATAAAAATTTTGATATGTAGAAAATGGTATTATTAGCATTCCTGGCATTTTATCTGATGCCTCGTCCATTGTCATATCCATTCCAATATCAAAATCTATTGTCCCAACTATAGTTAATGTTTTACTACCAAAATGAGAGTCTTGCATAACTACCTTTTTCCCAATAGGATTAAAGTTGCCAAATAAACCTTTTACACACATATCCGGTATTAACGCCACGTTTGATGCACAATCAATATCATTTTGATTAAGTAATCTGCCACCACTAAGATCCATAGGTCTAGTATCAAACATTGTAGGAATAATTCCCATTATAATGCCCATTTTAGATGTGTCACCATAGTTAACAGACGTATTTCCTGACATATTGCTTCCATAATATTGGACGGTGGTAATTTCATTTATATTACTTTTTAAATATTCTACATCCCTTAAAGTAAACATATCTGTTTCTTCTATTTGCTCTGTTGCAGAAGTAGCCACATTTATAATATTAGCCCCTAATTTTCCAAAAATCCCGTTGATATAAGCTTTTCCAGCATTCCCAGCAGAAAAAATCATAATAACAGAAGAAACACCTATAACAACACCTAACATTGTAAGAAAGGTACGCATTTTATTTGATTTTATGCTATCTACAGCTTGTAAAAATACTTCAACAAACAAAATATATCTCCTACCTTTCTTCTACAACCGGCATACCCTCAACAAAACTTGATTTCATATCTTTAACAATTTCTTCTCCTTCTGTTAGCCCAGATATTACCTCTAACTCCTCATCTGAATGTATTCCTGTTTCAATAAACACTTTCTTTAATTTTCCGTTTTCAACCTCATAAACAAAAATATTACCATCTTTATCTTCATTAAAGCTTGAAACTGGAATAGTTAAAGTATTTTCTTTTGATTTTGAAACAATATCACAAGTAACATTTAACCCACTCTTTAATAAAGTATCTTTGCTATCAACATCAATTATAACCTCTATTGTGGTTTGAGAAGTTGAATAACTTACACTAGTTGAAGCAATAGGGGCTATACTTTTTATATGACCTTCGTATGTATATCCATCAAATGCATCTCCTGTAATATATACTTTTTGACCAACACTTAAACTTTTTACCGTAAATTCCTTTACTTCACTCTTTATTTCAAGTTCTGAATTATTAACTATCTTATAAATAGGTGTAGATGGTGCTACATATGATCCCTCTTTCATATTAATAGAACTTATTATACCGTCTTTTGGACTATACATAGCAGTTCTTAATTTAGAAATTTGTTTTTCCAAATCATTAATTTGAATATTTGTAAGTTGTATATTTTTTTCCATAACTTCTAAATCATAATCCATTCCTGTGCTAGACATTGTAAGCCCTGCTTTAGCATTATCGTACGCTGTTTTAGCATTATCATATTCAACTTTAGATATAGCTCCAACTTCATATAAGGCTTCTGCCCTCTCCAATGCATCTTTAGCGCTAGTTACTGCATTTTCAGTAGATACCAACGATAAAAGTCCGTTTTCATCACTAATAGTAGCTTTTTTATAATTTAATTCTAAAACTTCTTTATTTATTCTTAAAGATGCTAAACTAGAGTTTAACGAATCCATATCAAAATCAACTATTTTCTGACCTTTTCTTACAAAAGCATTTTCATCAACTAAAATATCCTTTACTTTAACATTCGTATCTACATAAACATTATTTTCGCTTTTTTCTTTTACCGTACCAGAAACAGAAATAATAGATTCAACATCTCCTCTAGCAACAGCTGCCATCTTAACTGTATTAACTACACTCCCATTTCCGCCAATAATGAAAGACAAAATTATTAACAAAACTATTGCTATAATTACTATGTATCTCTTTTTTATCTTAATTTTCATTATATTGTCCTCCTGTTATGATTCAATTCATCACTTATAATAATTCCATCTTTAAATACAACTATCCTTTTAGCAAATGCTGCTATATCTGGTTCATGTGTAACTAAAACAATAGTAACGCCATCATTGTTTAAATCTGTAAAAATCTTCATTATTTCATCGCCAACTTTACTATCAAGATTTCCTGTTGGCTCATCTGCCAAAATAATCTTAGGCTCGTTTACAAGCGATCTCGCAATAGCAACTCTTTGCTTTTGACCACCAGATATCTCGTTAGGCTTGTGATCTATTCTATCTCCTAATCCTACTTTCTCTAAAGCTTCCGTTGCCCTTTTTCTTCTCTCTTTTTTTCCTACTCCTGCATAAAGCATGGGCAATTCAACATTTTTTAGGATATCTATTTTTGGAAGTAGATTAAAAGACTGAAAAACAAATCCTATTTTTTTATTTCTAATCGTTGCAAGTTCACTAGAATTCATCTTAGAAACATCTATTCCATCAAGTTCATATTTGCCATAACTAACGGTATCAAGACATCCTAAAACATTCATAAAAGTAGATTTTCCAGATCCAGAAGCTCCCATAATAGCAACAAATTCTTTTTCTTCCACTTTAAAATCAATACCTTTTAATGCCTCAACCTGTATTTTCCCTGTATCATAGATCTTTTTTAATTTTTCAACCTTTATAATCTCACTCATTCTTGTAAAAAACCCTTTCTATTTTGCCAAATCTTTATTAATTTATATAAAACCTCTATTCTTTTTATGATTATTATCTTCTAAAGAAGAATCCTATTCTTCTAGGTTTTTCTACTTTTAGCGCTTGGTTATCCTTTACAATGTCCCTAAAAGCAAATAACTTTATATCTCCTCTTTTTTTAGCAAGTTCCAAAAGATCTTCAGAGAAACCTTCTTTAGAGAACAGGTAATATTCCCTATTTACTGCGCTAATCTCTTTCGCTTTATTTTCTAATCGAAGAAGATCTTCTCTTCCAACTTCATAATTTCTCCAAAAGCAATCTGCACAAAGAACATCTATACCATTTCCCGCTACAATATCAATTTTTTCTTTTTTATTCCACCAGGTTCCATTTTCAGTTATATTAAAGTTTAATTTGTTTTCATTTTTTAATTTGTTTACATATTCCATACAAAGCTCTGGAAACTTTATCTGCAAATATTGATGTATCCCGGTTTCTACGTTTTTTTCAAAAACCTTCTCACCATTATTAAAATCTATTTCACTCATATTATCTGGCACAAAATAATACCAAAAATCCATAACATTACTCTTAATTTTATACTTACTCTTTCTAGTATCTTGTCCAAAAACAGGCTTTACTTTATTTATAATGCCTAATGAAAGTAAAACTGTCGTATATTTATTACAAATACTCGTAGGTAACTCTACAAATTCAGAAATCTCGTTAAGCGTAGTATTTCCCTTTGCTATAGCCTCTAAAATGAGGTTATAAACCTGAGTTTCCCTTAGCTCTTTTTTTAGTATTCTGTTAGGCTCAGAATAGAAAAATCCTTGTGTATTAAAGAAACTATCTACAATATTGTTCTTTAATCCCTTAGAAAAGTCTATTTTCTTTCTATATTCATTCTTATCTCCAAAAATGGCATAATATTTAAATTTATCTTCAGCAGATATATCAACATCCTCTAGTCCATAAAATCCTTTTAAATTAGCTTTCTGCGCTTTTTGAGATGCAGTCATAAAACGTATTAATTTACTATTTTCAAATTTATTAGTAAACACTTCGTTTTTAGATGCAAAAATAACGGTACTATTAGTTGATTTTAGAAAATTTAATAATTCATAAACCTTAGGAAAATCCTCTTCATCAAAAATTTCCTCAACATTATCAAAAGCCCATACCATAGGCTCTCTTATGCTTTTTGTCTTGATATAATCAAAAATCTTATCTATATCAACCTTGCTTTTGCCAATATGTTCGTGCTCAAAAAACAAAAACATCTCTTTATAAAGCCTATTTAGGTTTCTGTTTTTTCCAAACTCATTTGCAGCAAAAAACATTATTTTCTTGTCTTCAGCAATGTTTTTTACTTCGTTTGCCACACTTTCTCCCTCATCAACCTTTACAAAAACAAAAGAAAACCCGTTTTTTAGTGAATTATCTGTAAACATCTGCATCTTCCTTTCAAATAAACTTGCAAGTATATTATATTTTTTGAAAATTTTAATGTCAATATTATAAACTCAAAAAAACCTAAAAAACAAGAATACATCTATTTTCTGCTATTTACTCTTAACCTGTACTACTACCTCTTTTTCACCTTTATCATTAAGAATTTTTACTCGCATTTTCTCACTTATATTTTTTGAAAATAAAATACTCCTAAACTCGCACAAAGTGTCTATTGGTATATCATCTACTGTTAAAATAATATTTCCTTTTCTTATTCCAGAAATATACGCAGGACTCCCATAATCTATATCATATACGAAAATTCCTGTATCTAGCTTTATATCAGATGATATATAGGATGTCATCGCTTTGTCATAAGCTAGAACACCGAAATATGGTTCTATAAACTCACCGTTTTTTACTATTTTATCAATAATTGGCTTTATCTGATTAATAGGTATCGCAAAACCTATTCCTTCTGCACTTGCTACTTTAACTGTATTAATGCCAATTACTTCTCCTTTACTGTTCATAAGCGGGCCACCGCTATTTCCACTGTTTATACTGGCATCTGTTTGAATTAAATCCTCCATATATATACCGTTAACTTCAACAGTCCTATTTAAGCCACTTATAACTCCTGATGTTAATGTTCCCTGAAAATCAAAACCTAAAGGGTTCCCTATTGCTATAGCTCTTTCTCCAATCCTAAGAGAATCTGAATCCCCCATGACTGCAGAAGGTAATCCCCCTATATTTATCTTTATAACAGCTAAATCTAATAAATTACTACTCCATATTAGCTCTCCTTTAATAGAATCTCCTCCATATAATGTCACAAAAATATCATCTTTTTCATTTCCTATTACATGTTGATTCGTTATTATATAACCTTTGGAGTCCAGGATACATCCACTTCCTACGCTCCAGGTACTATCTAAAACCTGTGCAATTTTGTTCCCACTATTCTTTTTTACAGCAATACCTACAACGCTAGATGTTGAAACAACAGAATTATTTTCTTCATATACAAATTCTACTTTTCTTTCTTTGTTATCTTCATATGAAATGTTTTCTATCTGTGTTTTAGCTTCATTATTCACAAATACATCTAAGCCAATTAAAACAAAAACTATCACAATTACAGTTGTAATCATGGATGTAACTATATTTTTTATCATAAAAATCAATCCTTTCAAAAAATCTTGCTTTTAGTATGGCTTTTTTACATAAAATAATGTATAATAAGAGATGTATTAATATTGAAAGGTGCTGATAATATGAATTTAAACACAATAAAAAAAGTTTTATTATACATAGCATACTTTGCGCTCATATACTTTGCAATAAAACTTTTAATATCATTATTTATTTAATTTACCTCATCTGTATTGATCGTATCTATCAACCCAATTACATCTACAATTTCTTGAGCAGCTTCTAAGCATGCAAAACATCATAGGTAGAAAAAAATCATAATAGCTGTTATCTAAACACCCGTAGTTCCTACAGGTGTTTTTTTCATAGCAACAACTACGTCTACATCCACAATATCTTTCACACATTTCTTTCACCTCATAATATAATATGGTATGGCTAAAAAAAAGGACACATCTACGCTGAAACATAGATGTATCCTGAATTTCATGTTTTATTATTATCTTGCTTGATAATGTGTATGAAGTAAATGATGTGCTAATTCACTTCCTGGTTTTTCTAAAAATTCATCATAAACTTTCTTAACATAAGGATTCTGATGAGATTTTCTTAAAGGAAGTCGTCTATCTTCACTATATAAAGAACCTTTTCTTAAGCCTTTAACATCAATTCCTGCTCTTTCTTTTAATACCTTTCTAGGCTGACCTCCTCCCATAATACATCCGCCTGGGCAAGCCATAACTTCGATAAATTGGTAATCTGCCTCACCTTTTCTTACTCTTTCCATTAGTTTTCTTGCATTTCCAAGACCACTAACTACCGCTATTTTTACCTTTTTACCTGCTATTTCAAGTTCTGCTTCACGAATCGTTTCATTTCCTCTAACTTCTTCATATTCTATCTTAGGTAGCTCTTTTCCCTCTAAAATCTCAGCAACTGTACGAATAGCTGCTTCCATAACACCACCTGTTGTACCAAATATTACGCCTGCACCTGTAGCTTCTCCAAATGGCTCATCAAAAAGCTCTTCTGGTAATTTTTCAAACATTATACCAGCTTTCTTTATCATTTTTGCAAGTTCAACAGTTGTAATAACTGCATCAACGTCTTTATGACCATCTTCACCAAGCTCTGGTCTTTCACATTCGAACTTTTTAGCCGTACAAGGCATAACTGATACAACAAAAATTTTATTGGGGTCTAAATTCTGTTCTTTAGCATAATAACTCTTTATTAGTGCACCATACATAGACATAGGTGATTTTGCTGTAGATAAATGAGGAATTAAATCAGGGAAATTATGCTCTAAAAACTTAACCCAACCAGGACTACAAGAGGTTATAAGCGGCAAATTCTCGTTTTTAGTTAATCTCTCTATAAATTCTGTTCCTTCCTCCATAATAGTGAAGTCAGCAGCTGTATCAGTATCTACAACCCTATCAAAACCTAATCTTCTCAAAGCTGCTGCTAATTTTCCTGTAACTGGCATCCCTATTGGCATACCAAACTCTTCGCCGAGTGCTGCTCGAACAGCCGGAGCAGTTTGAACAACAACATGCAAATCAGGATTTTGTAAAGCTTCCCAAACTATATCCATGTTATATTTTATTGTAAGAGCGCCTGTAGGACAAACAGCTATACATTGTCCACAATTTACGCAATTACTTTCTGCAAGTGGCTTATCAAAAGCAGGTGTAACTTTAGATTTCATTCCTCTATAAGCTACTTCAATTGCGCCTACTGTTTGAACATTCTTGCAAACAGAAACACATCTTCTACACAAAATACATTTTGAATTATCTCTTACTACAGATGTAGATAAATCATCTATTTCATCTTTGTTTGTTCCTTCGTAAATAACATCTCCAACCTGCATTTTTTCAGCTAAAGCTTGTAATTCACAGTCTGTATTTCTAGAACAACTTAAACAATCTTTTCTATGATTTGAAAGAATTAATTCAAGAGTAGATTTCCTGGCTTCTAAAACATTTTTTGTATTAGTTCTAACTACTAATCCTTCAGATACAGGATATGAACAAGATGCCTGAAGTCCACGTGCTCCTTCTACTTCAACCAAACATATTCTACAAGCACCAATTTGGTTTATATTCTTCAAAAAGCATAAAGTAGGAATTTCTATTCCAGCGATTCTAGCAGCCTCTAAAACCGTTAAATTATCTTCTACTTCTACTTTCACACCATCAATAGTGATATTAACTTTACCCATTCTTTTCACCTCTTTCTTATTTCTTATCAATTGCACTAAACTTACAATTACTCATACATAATCCACATTTTATACATTTTTCTGGATCTATCTTAAATGGACTCTTTACTTCTCCAGAAATCGCACCAACAGGGCAATTTCTAGCACATAAACTACATCCTTTACATCTTTCCGGATCTATTTCATATCTAGTAAGATCCTTACATGCTCCTGCTGGACAACGTTTTTCTTTTATATGAGCTTCATATTCATCTCTAAAATACTTCAAAGTGCTTAAAACAGGGTTTGGCGCGGTCTGACCAAGTCCACAAAGAGCAGATCTCTTAATATTATTTGCAAGTTCTTCTAATCTTTCGATATCTCCCTCTTTTCCTTGACCTTTTGTTATTCTATCTAGAATTTCATACATTCTTCTTGTACCTATTCTACAAGGTGGACACTTTCCGCAAGACTCATTAATAGTAAACTCTAAGAAAAACTTAGCAATATCTACCATACAGTTATCTTCATCCATAACAATAAGTCCACCCGAACCCATCATAGAACCAATTGCAGTTAAAGAATCATAATCAATTGGTGTATCTAGGTGAGATTCAGGTATACAACCACCAGAAGGGCCTCCTGTTTGGGCTGCCTTAAACTTCTTGCCTTTAGGAATTCCTCCACCTATATCATATATTATCTCTCTTAAAGTCGTTCCCATAGGGACCTCAACAAGCCCAGTATTATTTATTTTTCCACCAACAGCAAAAACTTTAGTACCTTTACTCTTTTCTGTACCAATAGAAGAGAACCAATCTGCTCCTTTTAAGATAATAATAGGAATATTTGCTAAAGTTTCAACATTATTTAAGATTGTTGGCTTTCCAAATAAACCTTTAATAGCTGGGAATGGCGGTCTTGTACGTGGTTCTCCACGTTTTCCCTCTATAGAAGTCATAAGAGCAGTTTCTTCGCCACAAACAAACGCTCCTGCTCCAAGTCTTATATCTATATCAAATGAAAAATCTGTTCCAAAAATATTCTTTCCTAATAAACCATATTCTCTTGCTTGTTTAATTGCTATTTTTAACCTCTCTACAGCAATAGGATATTCTGCTCTAACATAAATGTATCCTTGATTTGAGCCAATAGCATATCCTGCTATTGCCATAGCTTCTAATACCGAATGAGGGTCTCCTTCAAGTACACTTCTATCCATAAAAGCACCTGGATCTCCTTCATCTGCATTACAACATACATATTTTTGGCCTTCTGGCTGACTAGCCGCAAAAGACCACTTCTTACCGGTAGGGAAACCTGCTCCTCCTCTACCTCTTAAGCCTGATTTTAACACTGTATCTATAACTTCTTCTCTTGTCATTTTATGAAGAACCTTTTCTAAAGCTCTATAACCATTAAATGCAATGTATTCATCTATATTCTCTGGACAAATTCTTCCACAATTTCTCAAAGCTATTCTGTTTTGTTTCTTATAAAAACCTAATTCATGCAATGTATGCGCTAATTGCTCGGTTTCTGTATCTTTTATTAATAACCTTTCAACTATTCTACCATTAACTATATGCTCTTCTATTATTTCTTTAGCATCTTCAGGTTTAACCATTGTATAAAAAGTTTCTCCTGGATAAATTATCATAATAGGTCCCTTGGCACAAAGACCAAAACAACCAGTTTTAACTACATTTACTTCGTTTTCTAAATTTCTTTCTTTAATTTCTTTTCTTAACTCTTCTATAATTTTAGGTGATTTTGAAGAAGTACAGCCCGTACCTCCGCAAACTAGTATGTTTTTTCTATTTATATCTTTTTCGTCCACTACTCTAATCTTTACTTCTTCTAATGTTTTTCTTTGGATATTATCCAATTCATCTACCGTTATCATCTTTTTCCTCTCCTTTCTATTCGTATTTCTTTAGTATTTCATCCACCTTATCAGGTGTCATTTTTCCATAAACCTCATCATTTATAACCATAACTGGAGCTAGTCCACAAGCTCCAACGCAGCGTGCATCTTGAATTGAGAACTTTCCATCTGGTGTAGTTTCTCCGGCTTTTATACCCAAAACTCTTTCTAATTTTTCTAGAACTTTATCTGCTCCTTTTACATAACACGCTGTTCCTAAACAAATTTGAATGTTATATTTTCCTTTTGGAGTTAAAGTAAACCTAGAATAAAACGTAGCCACACCGTAAACTTCGGCTAAACTTATCCCTAACCCATCAGCTATTATTTGTTGAACTTTTTCTGGTAAATATCCAAATAATTCTTGTGCTTCATGTAATATAGGAATTAATGCTCCTTCTATATCTTTATTTTCTGCTATAATTTGTTTTAATTTTTCGATTTTTTCTGGTTCTAATTCGCAACAACACTTGTTTTCAGACATATCTCTTTCCTCCTTATTTCTTTTAATAAAAAGTCTTCACCACTTGTCATTTTACCATATCGGTTTTTTTTATTCAATAAATAACTGTTGGAGTTTTTGTTTTTAATTTACTATTTCTTTTTATTCACATATACTGTGCTATTTGCATATACTTTATAGAAAATACTTATATAAGGAGTGTTTTAATATGAATGAAAAATTGATAAAAACCTTATCCACCATAGTATCAAAACTACCTAAAAAAGATTTAGAAAAAAACTTAAATAAAGCAAAAGAAATTTTAAAAAATTCAAAAAAGGAAGATATCTCTAAAATACTTTCCAATCCTGAATTATCAAAAATACTTGGAAAAGATAAGGATAATTTAAAAAATCAAATTGATGAAATAGATTTTGAAAACATAAATATAGATGAAATAGACAAAAAAATAAGAGGTGATTAAGATGTCAAATACTGAAAACGCAGATGTATCCTCAACTTTAGAAAATGATATGTCAGACATTCTTTCTATTATTTCTAATATTTCTGATGAAAATATTGATTCTAAAGAAACTGTTTTTTTAAACTCTTTAAAGCCTTATTTAAATAAAAAAAGACAAAAAAAGATAGATCAATGTAAAAAAATCATATCTATTACAGGAACTTTGCGGCTTTTAAATGATTTACATATCTTTGATAGCTTTTTAGAAAATGATGATAACTAGGAGGTTTTTATATGAAATACTCCTGTAGATATAAAAATAACCCTTCTTTTCCTTATAATCAGCCAAAAACATCCTCAAAAACAGATTATAAAGAAAAAAAAGAAAACTTCTCAGATAAAGAAAGTTCTCTTTTTAACTCATTTTTATCTCCAATAGAGGCTTTTTTAGGAAGAAAAGTAGAATTTGAAGATATTCTACTTTTAATTATAATTTATATTGTCTTTACAGAAAAAGAAAAGGAAAACAACACCTTGTTATTATGCCTTTTATTTATTTTATTTAGCTAACCTCAAATCAAGCATACATCTGTATTTCATATATAATTACTTCTCTTTTATTATTTCAAAAGTTTTTACATTCTCTCCTTCAATTTTATCTGTACATGTAATAAAAACTTGACATTCATTAAGCTTTTCATATAAAAATCTTCTTCTTTTTTCATCTAATTCAGACATAACATCATCCAATAAAAGTACCGGCATCTCCCCTTTTTCCTGCAAAATCAAGTCTTTTTCCGCTAATTTAAGAGATAATATCGCCGTCCTAATTTGACCTTGTGATCCAAATAAACCTAAATTAACTCCATTTATCTCAAAAATATAGTCATCTCTGTGAATTCCTATAGAAGTAAACCCTCTTTTGAAATCCAGGATACATCTATCTTCTAATAGTTTTAACATACTTTCTTTATCTTCTAAAACCTGTGTTTTATATGTTAAAAATACATCCTCTTTATTATCTGATATTTCTTTATGATATTTATTAAAAATAGGTATTATTTTCTTTATATACTCTTCTCTTATCTTCTTTATAGCAAAATTCAGCTCAACAAGCTTTTCATCCCATATATTTAGCTCCATTTTATTTACTTTGTTTTCACCATTTTTTAATAACTGGTTTCTTTGCTCTAGTACTTTATAATATTCCTGTAAAAAATGCATGTACTTGGGATTTAACTGGCTTATTAGTATATCAAAGCTCTTTCTTCTCTCTCCTGGCTCACCTTTTGCAAAAAACATATCTAACGGCGTAAACATTACAACTAACAAATTTCCAAATAAATTGCTTATTTTAGCCTGTTTTACACCGTTTATTTTTATTTGTTTTTTGTTTTTATTAGATACCAAAAAATTAATACTTTTTTCTCTACTACTATCTCTAAAGAATAGATCTACTCCTCCATATTCTTCCCCAAAATATATCAATTCCGTATCTTTTCTAGTTCTAAAAGACTTACCTAAAGCACAAACATATATAGATTCTAATATATTTGTCTTTCCTTCAGCATTATTTCCATAAAAAACATTGGTATTAGGAGAAAAAACAAATTCTCTATCTTTATAACTTCTAAAATTTTTAAGTTTTATAGAGTTTATTATCAAATTCTTTACCCCCTAAAAACCAGCATACATCTATATTCTAACTGGTAATACCATATAAATATACTCTTCTCCCTCTATTGGTCTTATAATACAAGGAGAAATTGATGAACCAAAATCTAATACAATTTCAACATCTTCAATAGTTTTTACTGCTTCTATTAAATATCTAGGATTAAAGCCAATTTCAAGAGGTTTTCCAACACTTTCAATCAAAACTTCTTCCCTAACATTTCCCGTCTGAACCGCACATTCTATAACCATCAAATGATCTGATATTGTTATTTTTATTGGTAATTGCTTTTCATCTCTAGACATAACAGCTGCTCTTTCTAAAGAACTAAGTAAAACATTTCTATTAACCTTAACTCTAAGCTCTTTCTCTTTAGGTATAGCTTGTCTATAATCTAAGAATTTTCCCTCTAAAACTCTTGTAACAGCTGTACAATTAGGTATTTCAAATAAACTTTGGTTCTTTTCAACACTAATTGTAACTATTTGATCGTCATCTCCTAAAATCTTAGATATATCATTTAATGACTTTCCTGGTATAACAACTGAAAAATCTTCTGTTCCTTCTTCTAAATTGACTTTTGTTTGAAGAGCTAGTCTAAAGCCATCTAAAGCCACCATATTCATCATACCATCTTTTTTTTCTAATAAACAACCTGTAAAAATAGGCCTAGATTCATCTATTCCTACAGCAAATATTGTTTTTCTTATCATATCCTTTAAATCTACTTGTTTTATTTTTATTTTTTGTTCTGCGTTTATTTTAGGAAAAACAGGAAAATCATCACTCATTGTTGCTACAATTTTAAATAAAGAACCTTCACATTCAATAACCAACTGGTTTTGATCGTTTGTTGTTAATTCTATTGTAGAATCAGGTAATTTTCTTATTATCTCTGAAAAGATATTAGCACCTATTATTATATCTCCTTCTTCTTCTATTTTGGTATTTATTCTATATTCTATACCAAGCTCTAAATCTGTTGCTGTTATATATAGTGTATTATCTTTTGCTACTAAATGAAAGCATTCTAATATTGGCATAGTTGTTTTACTAGAAACTGCTTTTTGAGTAGCATTTATACCTACTAAAAGATCTTCCTTTTCTATTGAAAATTTCATTTTCCTATTCCTCCTTAAAATTATAATTTAAATATTAAAAAGATATAATAGTTATAGTAATGTTGATAATGTTTATAAGTTGAAAATTTTACGATATAACTAAGTTTCAAAAGTTAATAACATGAGGATAAATTTTAATATTTTATTCACACTAAAAATTTTTAATGTGAATAGTTTGTTATCCACAATATATTTATAAATTATTAACATTTAAATGTTGATAGTTTATATATTAGAAAACAAGCTTTTTGTATGTTAATAAAATTTTGTAATAGTCTAAATTTCAAAGTGTTTCATATGTGGAAAATTAATAAAATAGAATTTTTTTAATTTCTTCAATTTTTTTATTAAGCTCAGAATCTTCTTCAATATTCTTTGAAATCTTATTACAAGCATGAATAACGGTTGAATGGTCTCTTTTTCCAAATTCAAAGCCTATTTTCGGTAAAGACATGTTTGCAACATCTCTACATAGATACATTGCAATTTGTCTAGGAATTGCGATATCAGCGCTTTTTTTAGTTGATTTTAGATCTTCTACTTTTATATTAAAATATTTTGAAACAACTTTTTGAATAAGGTCTATTGTAATTGTTTTGGTAGGCGCGTTTGTAATGTCTTTTAATGCTTCTTTAGCTAAATCTAAAGTTAAAGGTTTATTGTTTAAATGTGCCAAAGCCAAAACCCTATTTAATGATCCTTCTAACTCTCTTATATTAGAATCTACTCTTTCAGCAATAAAGGCATTTATTTCATCTGGAACAGTTATACCATCAAGTTGCGCTTTTTTACTGAGTATTGCAATTCTAGTTTCATAGTCAGGTGCTTGTACATCAGCCGTTAGTCCCCATTCAAATCTAGATCTTAACCTATCTTCTAAAGGTTCAATATCTTTTGGAGGTCTATCACTAGATATTATAATTTGCTTATTAGCTTCATATAACGTATTAAAAGTATGGAAAAACTCTTCTTGTGTACCTTCTTTTCCAGCTATAAACTGAATATCATCTACTAAAAGAACATCAACATTTCTATATCTTTTTCTAAAAGCATTATTTCCTTCAGCACCTTGTTCTTTAATAGCATTTATAAAATCAATTATAAATTTTTCACATGTTATGTAAAGTACTTTTTGCTCAGGGTGTTGTTGTAAGATATAATGACCTATAGCATGCATCAAATGTGTTTTTCCTAAACCTACTCCACCATATAAAAACAAAGGATTATAAGCTTTTGCAGGAGATTCAGCAACTGCTAGTGCAGCTGCATGAGCAAATCTATTGTTATTCCCTATTACAAAGTTTTCAAAAATATATCTAGGATTTAATCCAGTTGGAGTCTCATCCATATTTTTTTGACCTGGAAGCTTTATTTCTTCTTGTTTTTTAGCCTCTTCAGGTAAAAGATATTTTATATCTAAATCAACATTTTTAACGTATTTTATAGTATTTTTCAATAATTCATGTAAATTGGTTTGTAAATAGGTTTTATGAAAATCTGTAGGAACCTCTATAAAAAGAGTATTATTTTCAATATAAACAGGTTTAATAGGCGAAATCCAAGTATTAAAACTAATTACAGTTATTTCACCTTTTAAGCAATCTATAATTTTTTGCCATTCGTCGGTTGAGATATTTGCCATATTAGTCTCCTTTCAAAACAATTAAACAAAAATCGCATAAAAACAAAGTTTATAAACAAAAAATTTCAAAGCATCACTATTTGTATATGTTTTACCAACATGGGAATAATATAAAGTTATCCACATAGTTATTCACATGTGTTGATAAAGCATAAATAAAAGCTTTGAAATTTTTATCTTTTGTAATTAAAGTGTTTTCGCATTGTTGATAAATTGTTGAATTAACAATATATATCAATATCAGTAACACTATAACAGAAAAAAGTATTATTTTCAAGAAAAAAATGAATTAAGATTTTAAAATTCATATTTATATTGAAATAGGGAAGTAAACAATATAAAATGTTTAGAGGAAAGAAGGTTAGAAGATGATAGATTTAACTAAGTTAAATAAAGAACAATTAGAAGCAGTAAAGACTACAGAAGGCCCTTTATTAGTAATAGCAGGAGCGGGTTCAGGGAAAACAAGAGTTTTAACATATAGAATAGCCTATTTAATGGACGAAAAGTGTGTAAAACCATATAATATATTGGCA
>JAEEGH010009912.1_pt1 | contig 22026 bp, 19 predicted proteins | sample 9134181 | NCBI WGS metagenome assembly JAEEGH01 (sample SAMN16246544, study PRJNA631951) | gut metagenome | biome: gut microbiome; feature: rumen; material: DP-attached | host: Bos | place: Iran: Karaj | collected 2018-10
TTGAGGTGTTGATACCTGCACGGACACCAAACGTAAATCGGTGCTCAGGACGTGAGCTGTCCCAGTATTTTGTTTGTGCAGACGCACTTATAGAAAGTGCTACGACTGCAATTATTAGCATAATCTTTTTCATAGTCTTCATTATTTTTTAACGAGGATTACAGATTTCTTCAATTCTTCCAATTGATCTAATGAGGTACTTTGGTATTTGGGTTCATCACTAGTTACGTATGATGGAGCTGATAATTTCCTTGAAGTGTCATACCGCTCGAGTAGGCCGGAAAGAGTGTATGTTTCTGGAGCCAATGACCAGCTTATGAATTGCATGTGCTGATTGTAATTAAACGGGAATATCATGGTGCGATAACTATACATCACAAATAAACTGGTCGTGGTCACATCATGCAGGTTTTTATAGAAATACCATGCTAACAGTCCGTCAGGATAGTAAGCGTAATCACTTGAAGAGGGAACGGCGAGAGTATAGAATGCCATAGAGTATTCATTCTGGTCAAAGACAATGCCAATATCTCCTTTGTCGTTATAATAAACGGCAGTAATGTATGTCAAAGGCTGATTTATGTCAGATTGGGTAATACAGCCTGCAGCTTCCCATGTGCCATTGAATCCGCCACCTGCAGCATCAAGACCATATGCATAAATAAAATAAGCAGTGCTGGCCTTCAGATTGTAGGTACAGTAAATTAAGTCTGGCTGTGCTGTAGCCCAATTCTTCATTTCGTCCTCTGTGATGAAGTTTTGGTATGACTGAGTCCCTACCCGATATTTAATGGTAGCAACGTCCTTTCCGTATTTCCATGCCCATGCCATATCATGTGCGAGGACCAAGGCATCAGCATTAACTCGCAAGCGCCCCAGCTGACTGACAGTAATTTCATCGCCTTTGTCCTTCGTATATGTTGATTCCAGGATGATGGTTCCATTTCGGTCTTCTTCATCGGGATTCTCTGAGGCGCAGCGTATCTTCAGGTCGTAGGTGTCGTTCTGACCGCTAGCTGATTTCATCGTTGCATTTCCAGTTATGTTCGCATGCTCCATAGACAACTTTACCCATTCTTTTCCGTTGTAAACCTCAATCCATTCTGGACCTTTCAGTTGCCAAGGGACATTGGTATGGATGGTCAGCGAGTCTTCTGAATATGCCGTTCCGTTCATAATCAGGTATTTATCCACGTTGCTGATATTCAGTATTACGTTGTTGCCTGAATAGCCATGCTGTATAAGCTTGACATTCTTCAGTGAGGCTCCATCGTCAGACCTGACAATAAGACGTGTAGTGGTTTCTGTTATCCTTCCACCAGAAAGGGTAACGGAAATAGTTGTATTGCCGTGTCCTGACGTAGCACTCAGATATACCTCTGAATTTTCATCTGCGACAATAATCTTCCAACCAGTATTACTGAAAATCTGGAATTCTTGTGTTCCGCCTTCTGGTTTAAACTCCAACAAATCTTTACTAACGCTCAACGAGTCGTCAGTTGCCTTTTCATCGCAGGCCGTTAACAGCGTCACTGCGAGAAATAAGAATAATAGTTTTTTCATATCCATAATAGTTTTAGAATGAGTAATATTTTGATGACAAAGATAATGAAAAAACAAATATCAAACAAATGTTAAAAGTGGATAATATGCAAGGAACGGGTATAATTGTGGTTAACAGGAAGAAATTTGAGTATAAGCGGGGTATAATTTTTGGTACCAGCGGAGCCTTTATCGGCATGGTGCGGAGCCTATATCCACGATGAACATATAGGCTATGTTGCATGTAAGGAGCGTATATCGATGATGACAAGAGTTACTCTAACGCATAGTTTGGGTAAGTAAAACGGGTAGAAAGAGTAATTCTTTCTATGCAAGCTGATGTTTCTTAACAAGAAAATGCGAATTACCCCTCACCCTTCACTCTGATGGGCAGAAACACCGACGTACAAAGGGTTTGAGGCGAGTGAAGGGTCTGTGATACCCTTCACTTACCCCTCACTCCATCCCTCACTCGCTTGTTCGATAGGAATCTATGCATCACAACAGGTTAGCTTATTCGTTAGAGAGCGGAAACGCTTTCCTTAGTCCGTCATAATTCCGTAAGGAGCGAACTCTGAGTCCGTAGTGTACGGACTGGCAGTCCGTCCCGTCGGACTGATGGTTTGCATTAATAGTAATAATTGCCAGCCTAAATAGTAACACATCCACGCTCATCGGAAAGTTGCCTGAGTGAGGGATGAGTGAAGGGCGAGTGAGGGGTCGCGAGCACCCCTCATCCTCCTCAATCCCTTTGTACATCGGTATCTCAGCCTACAAGAGTGAAGGGTGAGGGGTAACGTCATACATTTGCATAGAAAGTTAAAATAAGGACACAATGCAAATGAGATAAATGGAAAATGTGGGATGAGCGGACGTATGAAAGGTTAACACGACGAAAAACAGGGATAAGGGGGAATAAATAGTTGAAAAGATTTGTTCTGAATTGTTTTTTCTTTGAATAAAAGTGGGCGGAGGTGTGATTTTTTCGTATATTTGCAAACAAATTTACCAAATGAAACCAACATCCCGACATATACACCTTTTGATTATTACTACCTGCATGATACTGCTGGCGGCCTGCAATGAAGGTCGTCAGCAGTTGATGCCTATGCAACAGACGATGGATTCGGTGAAGATGTGGTATGGACAGATGCAGGGTGACTCAATGAAAGTGAAGGGTGAGCAAGTGGCTCATTTCCTGCAACAGCATGAAGACGACCAAAGTAGTCCCATGAGGCGGCTAAGGGCGGAATGGCTGAAGGCAAAGGGTGTGTGGTATGGTGCCATCAAAGGTATGCCAGACTCTGCATTGGTCTATACAGATCGTGCCATTGCGGAAATGAATGGGTTAAGTGGTGTGGACGAGCTTCGCATCTTGGCAATGGCAAATCGTGCTGACTTCTATCGGCAGTTAGGACAACTGGACTATAGTGTTGATGGTTACCTGATGGCATTGGAAACAGCAGATTCAACAGGACTGGGTGAGGAGATGAAGATACCACTATTGTTGGGCGTCAGTACTGCTTATACCTTTATGGGTGATTATCAAAATAGTGAAATATGGTGGCGTAAAACGGGTGAGCTGGTGAATCAGATGGATGAGAGAGACCAGTTTATCTACTATAATGAATTAGGAAACAACCATTATTTCCAAGAGCAATATGTAGGTGCACTTGATTGTTTTAACAAAGCGGCTTCATTGGTAAAGGATGATAAGCATAGGCAGTGGGACTACTATACAGCATTAACCAATCTAGGCGAGATTCATGTCTGCTTAGGGCAGGCAGACTCTGCACGAGTGATAATAGCGCAGGTAGACTCGTTCTTCCGTAAGGTCGATTTCCTACCTATTTTATATTATATAGAGACGGAGAAGATTAAGTTGGCTTTGTTAGAAGGTCGTACGCAACAGGCCCTCCAAATGGTGAACCATTGCGAATTTCCTACAGTATCGATTCCTGCTGCGAAGTTGTTGCGACTGAAGGCTGTAGAGCAGGTGATGAGGCAGACGGGGAACTATCAGAAGGCCTATGAGGCGCACCTGCAGTTGCATGCCTTGAACGATTCGATACAGAATGCCAATGTCCGTATGCAGATGAGCAGTCGCATGTTGCAGTATGAGCACGACAAGCAATTGTTGGAGCAGCAGCGTACTATTGACAATGAGCGCATGAAAGTAAGGTTGGCATGGGCTTTCTGTGCAGTAGCATTACTGGCTATTGGATTGCTGAGCGTATTGATATGGTTTTGGCGCAAACGTCAGAAGATGCACGATATGGAGGTAAGACAACAGATTGTGGGAATGCGCATGGAGAACACGCGAAACCGCATTACTCCACATTTTATATATAATGCCTTGACTCATGAGATGCTGGCGCAGATGGAAGGGCGCAAGGTTGACCTCAATGCCTTGACGCAGTTGCTGCGTCGAGGAGTGGAACAAGCTGATATGCTGGAAACCACGTTGGAAGAGGAGCTGACATTCGTTGACTATTATGTAGATATAGAGCGCCAGCAAATGCCTATTACACTGTTTTATCAAAAGGAGATAGCTAGTGATGTGAATCCTCAGGCTGTCCTGTTGCCTGCCATGACTATCCAGATATTCGTTGAGAATGCTATCAAGCACGGGTTGAAGCGTCAAGGCGGCATGCTGACCATTCGCGCCAGCAGGCAGGATAATGCTACGCTGGTTGAAGTGCTTGACAACGGACAGGGGCTTGACTCTTCTTATCAGGAGCATACGGGTATGAGGGTGGTAAGACAGACCATCCAGATGCTGAATGAGCACAACCACCAACAAATAACCTTTGGCATAGGCAACTTAAAGCAGGGTTGTCGCTCATGGCTACTACTGCCCGATGACTATAACTACAACATAGCTAAGATATGAACAAAAAGAAACTGACGAGCGCCTTTATCGTAGATGACAGCCGCGATGCTGTAGAGCTGTTGCGACGTATGTTGGAAAGCAACTATTCCGTAGAAGTTGTGGGAACAGCGTTTGATGCAGAGGAGGCAGCAGCAAAAATCGTGAATACCGATCCTGACTTGATTTTCCTGGACGTGGAACTGCCTACCATGTCAGGGCTGGAGTTCTGTACGATGATTCGCAACGAGCTGAAGCCCGAGACAAAGGTTGTTTTCTACACAGGACACGACAAGTATATGCTGGAGGCTATTCGTCGTCAGGCATTCGACTATCTGCTGAAACCACCTACGGAGCAGGAGTTGAGCCAGATTATGACTAGATACTATGAAAACAAATTGACGGGTATTCCACAATCGGCACATGCTGAGAATCATCTGCCCCTTATCTTAGTGGTGAATGCCCTGAATGAGCATCTGACGCTTCGATTGGCGGAGTGTGCCTTCTTCCGTTACAATCAGGAACGCAAGGTCTGGGAAGTGGTTTGCATGAATGGGGAGACTTATATGCTTCGCCACCGTACCACGTCAGATGTTATTCTGAATTATTCCACTGATTTAGTGCAGATTCATAAGCGCTATATCGTTAATGTGAACAATATAAAAAAGATTCAGGATGCGGTGTGCATCCTGAATGAACCTTTAGATAATAACCGTGAGCTGAAAATCAGCAAGAATTTCAAGCAGGAATTATTATCAGCTTTCTATTCGATGTGATTATAGCAGATTCTTGATGGCCTCTTCAATATCCTTGATGGTTTGAGAGCGGCCTACAAGGTTGTTGCCACGATCGATGAGGAAGAACTCAGGAACACCCTGAACATTGTAGATGCGGATGGTAGAAGAATTCAAACCAGCCTCTTCGCGAACACTAATCCAAGGAAGGGCAGAGGTCTGCTGTTTCCAGAAATGTTCGTCTGGGTCAAGACTTACCTGATAGATTTCAAAGCCCTGGTCGTGGTACTTGTTGTACAACTCGCGGAGCAACAGAATGCGGGCAGGTGAATCGTTGGTGGCGAAGACGTGGAAATCGAGCAAGACAACTTTGCCTTTCAGTTCTGTCAGTTTACGTACCTTTCCTTTATTGTCGGGCAAAGCAATGTCGATGAGTCCTGTGGTCTGTACCTTGCTGGCATCAATGGTCTGAGCCTGATTAGCCTCGTTGATGCGAACATTCTTCATACCCTCAATGGCGATATTGTGGAGGTTCGCTCCACGCTCTGCATTGGGATATAATGCATCCCAGCTGGTGGCTACTGCTGCAAATACCTTGATATCTTCCTTGTCAGTACGAGGATTGAAGAGCAGCATGTTGCCCAGTGTCTGGAACAAGGCGAAGTAGGCATACGACTGGTTAGGAGCAGGGAAGATGTATTGCTTCTTTACGTCATTTTTATACTGCTTGATGAGGCCGAGAATGCTGTCGTTCGACTGGTCAACGGTCAGATGCTCATCGCTGCTGATAAGAATGGCACGACGCTGAAGGTCCATCTGTTTAAGAGCAAGCTCCTTGATTTTCTGACAGTTCTCTGAACCGCTAACCTCATATTCCGTAGCCATCTTGGGGTAGGCAGCCTTTACAGTAACGGTTTCTGTGGAATCGATAGCAACGTTGATAATCTGGTCGGCTATGCGCAGACGATAGAACTCTGGAGCCTCTGTGGCCTCACCACTGAAAGAGAATTGTCCGTCGGCACTGAGCTTGACAGAGTCGATGGCGTTAATCTCGTTGATACCCACGTTCTCAAGGTAGAGTACAGAGTCTTGTGCCTCAGTAATAGTACCTTCCACATGGAATTTCTTCTCGCTACAGGAGGCCATGCCCAGCACAGCCAGCGTTATGATTACATACTTCTTCATTTTCGTTATTGATTTTTCTATTTGCCTGCAAAGGTAATAAATATAAATGAGAAATGAGAAATGAGGAATGAGAAATTTTCCCTTACCCGTTTACAGCCTTCCGCTTTCGTGATAGCTAAAGTAGGCACCATCGGTAATGACAACGTGGTCAAGGAAACGGATGCGCATAAGGTTGCAGGCTCTCTTGATGCTATCAGTCAGGTCGTTATCCATAGAACTGGGAAGCAGATTGCCAGAAGGATGGTTGTGACAGACGGCTAAGATGGTGGCATTAGCCAGAACAGCCTCGCGCATGATGATACGGATGTCGACACTTACCTCGCTGATACCTCCGTGGGCTATGCACATCTTCTTGATGAGTCGATGGTTCTGGTTCATAAACAGAAGCCAGAACTCCTCTACATCCTTGTCCTGCAATACAGGGTGCATGTGGTTATAGATACGAGTAGCCGTACCTAAGTCTGGACGTTCTTCTGGAGTTTCCATCTGACGTCGCTTGCCAAATTCACATGCTGCAAGGATGGTAATGGCCTTTGCCTCGCCAATACCGTTGTATCGGCAGAGGTCCTGTATGCTCATCTTTCCCAGTGTGTTCAGGTTGTTGTTGCAATCGTTCAAGACTTTTTTCATCAAGTCGACAGCATTTTCCTTCGTATTCCCTGATCCAATGAGAATAGCCATCAGCTCTGCATTCGACAGAGCGTCAGCTCCTAATCGCATGAGTTTTTCGCGAGGTCTGTCCTCTTCTGCCCATTGGTTGATGTTCAGCTTGTCCATCGTCTAGCGCAACTTTCCGCTAAAGAGCGATTCCAAGAATCCTATGCCATAGCCGATGAGCTGTACAAAAACAGCGGCAACAGCAAGGAATCCTACTTTCAAACTCTTTGACTGGATACTGGAATCTATAAGGATGAGCAAGGCATAAAGCAGCAATAATACTAGTGACCAGCCACAAGTGAATGGGGCAAGTACTAACAAGCCAACGACACCAAGGGTAAAGACTGAGGGTAGGGCATGGACAGGTTTCAAAGCCTCTGGATACATACGCCAGAGATTGATACGGGCATAGCCACTATTATAGACCTGTCGCCAGAACTTACGGAAGTCAGTACGACGCTTGTGCCATACCCAAGCCTCTGGGAAGAGGCGACAGCTATAGCCTGCCTTATAGATGCGGATGGAGAAATCAATGTCCTCGCCATACAGCGACATCTTCGAGAAGCGTGTCTTCGAGAAACCACCTAAGGCCAGATAGGCTTCACGACGAATGCCCAGGTTGAACGAACGGGGATAGAACTTGTCCAACTGCTTTTTGCCACCACGAATGCCACCCGTAGTAAAGAACGAGGTCATGGCATAGGAGATGGCTTTCTGCACATCGGTGAATGACTCATGAGCAGCATCAGGGCCACCCCATGCGTCAGAAGGTTGTCGTTGTAACTCGTCATCAATAGCCTGCATGAAACCTGCTGGAGCTACAGCATCGGAGTCGACAATCAGCACATACTCTCCATTGGCACGTTCTACACCGTAGTTGCGGCTCTGTCCAGGACCGCTGTTTTCCTTGTAGTAATAATGCAAATGAAGGATGTTTGCGTATTTGTCGCAAACATCCTTACATGTAATCTTTGAACCATCTTCTACAATGACTACCTCAAAGTCTTTCAGTGTTTGAGAGGTGAGACTCTCAAGCAACTCGTCCACTTCGTCAGGGCGATTGTAGACAGGTACAATAATCGAATACTTCATCTTACTCTTTTGCACGAGCCAGATAAGAGCCATCACGGGTGTCAACCTGAATCAGGTCGCCCTCGTTGATGAACAGGGGAACGCGAACCTCTACACCAGTCTCCAGCGTTGCGGGCTTCAGGGTGTTGGTAGCAGTATCGCCCTTGATGCCAGGCTCAGAGTGAGTAACGCGAAGAATAGTCTTCACGGGCATCTCAGCATACAGGATGGTTCCATCGGTAGTATCGCTGACTACTGATACAACATCGCCTTCCTTCATATACTCATGACCGATTACCAAGTCGTTGGCAATGGGAATCTGCTCAAAAGTTTCCTGGTTCATGAAGATACGACCTTCCTGGTCTTCATACAGATACTGATAGTCGCGGTGTTCGATGACAACGTCCTCGAGTTTCTCACCGATGTTGTAGCGGCGCTCCAACACACGGCCATCGGTAACGTTCTTCATCTTGATGTTCATGATGGTGTTGCCCTTACCAGGCTTACGATGCTGGAAGTCAATGCAAACCCAAATGGCACCGTCCATACGGATGGCGGTTCCTTTCTTAATGTCTTGTGAATTAATCATAAAAATAGTACTATTATAATATGTGAATTGTCATTTTGCGGGTGCAAAGGTACAACTTTTTCGTGAAAAATGAATAAAATAGAGAGAAATTTCGCTTGAAACTTGCACAATTAGAAATAATTATGTAATTTTGCAGCCCGAAACTCTGATTCTCGGAGTGGATATTGTCGAATTATAACAAATAAAATAACGATAGAACAATGAAAAGAACATTTCAGCCACACAATCGTCGTCGCGTGAACAAGCATGGTTTCCGCGAGCGCATGGCAACAAAGAATGGCCGTCGCGTACTGGCTTCTCGCCGCGCTAAGGGTCGTAAGAAGTTAACTGTATCTGACGAGCATCACGGAAAGTAATCCCTGAATAGTCTCAGTGATAAGAATTGGGTATGTTTTCATAGAAATATACCCAATTTTTTTGTTGTCTCGAGAATTCTTTGTACTTTTGCTCCTTAGAAAAGTATATTATAAATAAGGTACGTGATGAATTTCCTGAGAAAGCTGTTTGGCAATTATATAGTACGTCACTTGATGGCAATGGTTCTCGTTGTCATTCTATTGTGCATTGGTATCGGTTTTGGACTGGATGCCTATACGCATCATGGAGAAGGTATTGTGGTGCCCGACTTGAAAGGTATGACTTACGAAAAGGCTTATGCGCTCTTAGACGAGAAAGGTCTGGCTATTGTAGTCAACGACTCTGGCTATAACAAACAACTGCCAGCTAACAGCGTTTTGGCTCAGACGCCCGCCTTTGGTCAGAAGGTGAAACAGGGACATATTATTTATGTTACCGTCAACTCACCCCATTCGCCAACATTCGCCATTCCTGATATCGTTGATAACTCAAGTCTTCGCGAGGCTGAGGCTCGCTTGATGGCAATGGGTTTCCGTTTGACCGCTCCCCAGCTGATAGACGGCGAGAAAGATTGGGTGTATGGTATTTTATGCCAAGGTCGTAGGATTTCCAATGGAGATCGCATCCCCATAGACTATCCGCTGACATTGATGGTGGGAAAAGGGACCTTCGACGATGCTGACTCCATTTTATATGTTGAGCCGGTAGGAGAAAGTGAGGTTGATGAATTTGAAGAGGTTAAGGAGCCATCTGTAAATTAGAGATATGACAGAGGAACTGGATGATATTGAATTAATGGATGACGTGGAAGAGTCGCCTGACGGTCAACTCTATGAGCATATGCGCATGGAGGTGGATCATGGTCAGGTGCCTGTTCGCATCGACAAGTATATGTCGGAGCATCTTCCTCACTCCTCTCGCAATCGAATCCAGAAAGCAGCTGATGCAGGTTTCATACAGGTAAACGGAACGCCCGTCAAGAGCAATTACAAGGTTCGTCCAGGTGATATCGTTACCTTGATGCTCGACCGCCCTCATTACGATACAACCATCGAACCAGAGGAAATACCTCTGAATGTTGTCTATGAGGACGACCAACTGATGGTAATTAACAAACCAGCAGGTATGGTGGTTCATCCAGGAGTAGGAAATTTCCACGGTACATTGGTCAATGCCATAGCGTGGCATTTGCGCAACCTGCCAAGTTATGATCCCAACGACCCTAGTGTCGGACTGGTTCATCGTATTGATAAGGACACCAGTGGACTGCTTGTTGTGGCTAAGACCCCTGAGGCTAAGACAGAGTTAGGAGCTCAGTTCTTTAATCATGATACCCATCGCTCCTATCAAGCTTTGGTGTGGGGTAACTTTACAGAAGACACGGGTCGTATAGAAGGTAATATCGGTCGTGACCCTAAGGACCGTCAGCGCATGGCTGTCTTCCCTCCTGGTTCGGAAATCGGCAAGAGTGCTGTTACCCACTATCGTGTGCTGGAGCGCTTTGGTTATACCACATTGGTGGAGTGCAGACTGGAAACAGGACGTACCCATCAGATACGTGCTCACATGAAGCATATCGGTCATCCTCTGTTTGCTGATGAACGTTATGGAGGAATGGAAATCCTGAGAGGAGAGCGTACTGCTTCTTATAAAGCTTATATTCAGAATTGTCTGAAGCTCTGCAATCGACAGGCTCTGCATGCCAAGACGTTAGGCTTTGTTCATCCTGTTACTCATGAACAGATGGACTTTACCAGTGAGTTGGCTGATGATATGAGCGAACTGATAGAAAAATGGAGAAAATATATAAAAAGTAATAATACACAATGAAACAATTAAAACGTAACATTGCCATCGTCTGTGGTGGCGACTCTTCCGAGCACGACGTATCGTTGCGCTCAGCACAAGGTCTTTATTCGTTCTTCGACAAGGAGCGTTACAATGTCTACATCGTCGACATCAAAGGTCAAGATTGGCATGTCGAGCTTCCTGGTGGTATTACTGCCAAGATAGACCGTAACGACTTTTCGTTTATTGAAGATGGGAAAGCAAAACTATTTGACTATGCCTATATTACCATACATGGTACCCCTGGTGAGAATGGTATCCTGCAGGGTTATCTGGATTTGGTAGATATACCTTATTCTACCAGTGGCGTTTTGGTTGAGGCTATGACGTTCGACAAGTTTGTGCTTAACCAGTATCTGCGTGGCTATGGTGTTGCTGTGGCAGACTCCCTGCTGATCCGTCAAGGATATGAGCAACTGGTAAGCGACGATGAGATAGAACAGCGCATTGGTATGCCTTGCTTTGTAAAGCCTGCTGCTGACGGTTCTTCATTCGGTGTTTCTAAGGTTAAGAACAAGGACCAGTTGGCTCCTGCCATTCGTAAGGCTATGTTGGAGAGCGATGAGATTATGGTTGAACAGTATCTGGAGGGTACAGAGATTTCCATTGGTGTGTATAAGACCAGGGAGAAGTCAGTGGTGTTACCAGCTACAGAGGTGGTTACCAATAACGAGTTCTTTGATTATGATGCCAAATACAATGGACAGGTTCAGGAGATTACTCCTGCCCGCCTCTCTGAGGATGTTACCCGTCGTGTTCGTGAGATAACCAGTCATATCTATGACATCTTGCACTGCAATGGTATTATCCGTATCGACTATATCATTTCGAAGGAAGGAAAGATATGGATGCTTGAGGTAAACACAACACCAGGTATGACACCTACCAGCTTCATTCCTCAGCAAGTACGTGCTGCAGGTCTGGAGATGAAGGATGTGCTGACTGATATTGTTGAAAACCAGTTCTAAGAGGTAAGAAATATGAGTAATGAGTACGATGAGATTCGCCCTTATGAAGAGGGTGAAATGAAACAGGCTTTCGAGGATCTTATAAATGACCGTCAGTTCTCGAGGATGCTGAAAGGTTTTACTCCGTGGTTGCCGAAGGTTATCCGTAATGGCGTGCTTCGACTGGCCTTTACGGGTGTCAAGACACCGCTCGACTTCCAAAAGCGTTTCATGAAACCTGTCGTGCGACATATTATTCGTAAACATACCGATGGCTGTACCTTTGAGGATAAGGCTCTGCCCGTTGATAAGACGAACCGTTACACGTTCCTTTCCAATCATCGTGATATCGTACTCGACTCTGCTTTTCTGGATGTGATGCTGGTAGACCACGGTTATCCCACTACTGTGGAGATTGGTATTGGTGACAACCTGCTCATTTATCCTTGGATTAAGCGTCTTGTTCGCATGAATAAGGCTTTTACCGTTCGTCGTGGATTGACGGCTCACGAGATGATGCGTTCCAGTCAGCTGATGAGCAGTTATATCCACTATGCTGTTACACAAAAGCGAGAGAATATCTGGATTGCCCAGCGTGAGGGACGTGCCAAGGATTCCAGTGACCATACGCAGGACTCTGTGTTGAAGATGCTGGCTATGGGAGGGGAAGGTAGTTTTGCTGATAAGCTACGTGACTTGAATATCGTGCCCTTGACAATCAGCTACGAGTTTGATCCTTGCGACTACCTGAAGGCGCAAGAGTTCCAACAGAAACGCGACAATCCTAACTTCAAAAAGAGTAAGCAGGACGATTTGGACAACATGAAGACGGGCATCTTTGGTTATAAGGGACGTGTACATTACCAGTGTGCCCAGCCTATTAATACTTGGATAGATGAGTTGGCTGATATGCCTAAAAATGACTTCTTCACAGCACTTAGTCAGCGCATCGATCACGAACTGCATCGTAACTACCGTCTGTATCCCTGCAACTATATCGCTCTGGATATTCTAGAGCATTCTGGTGTTTCAAGTGATTCCAGTCATTATACCTCCGCTGACGTTCAGCGTTTCGAGAAGTATCTGCAGGGTCAGATAGCCAAAATAAACATCCCCAACAAGGATGAGGCTTTCCTTCGTGAGCGTTTGCTGACTATGTATGCCAATCCTGTTCGCAATTATCTTGTTGCCCAATGAAGAAGTTGTTTGCCTTTTCACTTTTTGCCTTCCTGCTTTTCTCCTGCGAAACAGACAGCTACGAGAAAGGCGAGGGACAGTATTCGCAGATGCAGGGCGACTTTGCCGAGCTGACCGTTAATAGTCAGAAGCAAGGTGTCAGTTTCTTGACTGACGAGGGAGAGGAATACACCTTGACATCTCCAGCCACCTCATCATGGATACAACGCCCTGATACGGTCTATCGTGCTATCGTCTATTTCAATAAGGTAGCAAGTGGAATGGCTGAGGCTGTAGCGATGGGACAGATGGGTGTGTTGCGTCCTGTTGAACATTGGCGCTTTAAGGAACAGCCCCAAGACCCTCTGGGTGTGGAAAGCGTGTGGCTGACTAGAAATGGGAAGTATATCAATATGGGATTGCTGTTGAAGAATGGACGTGTAGAAGATTCGGAAGGTGTTCATGCTATGGCTCTTTGTCGTGATACTGTATTGTTGAATCCAGACCAGACACGAACAGCTTACTATCGTTTGTTGCATAGTCAGGGCGATGCTCCTGAATATTACACCAATCGTCGCTATGTAAGCATACTGCTTCCCCAGGACCGTCCTGACAGTGTGCGACTTTCTATCCGCACTTATAACGGTACGCTGGAGAAGCAGTTTGCGCTTTAATTATTTCTTTTCTGCGAATTGACCAAAGTACTTTAGGCAGACGTCACGCCATTCGCGTGCATTCTGCAATTGGTCTTCCAGTCTCTCATCTACCTCGCGCCAACGTTGCTCGTCAATGAAATGACGCATCTTGGTGTGCCAGATGTTATGATGAGACTCAACGGTAATCACACCCAGATTATAATGATATTGCAGTGATTCCCACAAAGTGGAACCGTCTTTCATGCGATAAGTCCAAGGTACACGATGGAACCACAGCAACAGGTTCTCAGGACAGGTCTCTATATTATTATAGGTACGCGCGATGTCCTCACGATATTGGCTGGTGGCATCCGTTCCTGTACTGGAGCGATCAAAACCGATACTGTCGTTGTTGGCTTTGTGATAGTAAACTGGACACCACTCCAAAGGATAGCTGGCTATGAAACCATCGGGCTCTGGACCGTAGTGATGGTCAAACTTGAAGATATGGTGCAGACCTAGGGGCATCATATAGTTGACACAAGCCTCACGACTTTCTTCCATCACTTTCGACATGGTTGAAACAAACTCCTTCTCTTTAGTGAAAGTCTGCTTAAGCCATTCTTTGGCTATCTTTTTGGATGAAAGATAGGGGTTCCATGCCAAGCGTCCAAAAGCATACCAGTTAGCTTGTGAGAAGTGATGTCCACACCAGTTCTTGTCTTTGCCGATGTTGGCTACACCTGCAATACCTTTCAGTTGAGAAGGCGATACGTAGTCGAAGAACTCTTTCCACATGGGGGCCAGATAGACCAGATGACGGCTTTGTCCTAGATACTCTTGGGTAATCTGTAGTTCCACCATGTTGGGTGTCTGTTTAATCTGGTCAAATACAGGACTGTAAGGCTCACGAGGCTGGAAGTCCAGCGGACCATTCTTGGTCTGCAGAATTACGTTGTCGCGGAACTTGCCATCTAGAGGCTTAAACTCAGAGACAGCTTGTTTCACGCGATCCTCACCCTTATGGTTTGCTCCATAAACGAAACAGCGCCACATCACGATGCCGTTAAATGGTTTTAGGGCATCTGCCAGCATATTGGCACCATCGGCATGTGTTCGACCGAAGTCGCCAGGACCTGGTTGTCCCTCGCTATTGGCTTTAACCAGGAAACCACCAAAGTCTGGAATCAGCTTATATATTTCCTTGGCCTTCTTCTTCCACCACTTAGCCACACTCTTGTCCAATGGGTCTGCAGTTTTCGTTTCCTTCAATGCCATAGGTGTGGCGAAGTTGATGCTGAGATATACCTTAATATGATAGGGGCGCAGGATGTCGGCAATCTTCTTCACCTCCTTAAGATAAGGAGTAGTCAGCATTTTAGGCGAAGCATTGACATTGTTCAACACAGAACCATTAATACCTAAGGAGGCATTGGCGCGAGCATAGTCACGAATCAGCTGCTCGTCCAGATGGAACCATTCGAAGATGCTCTCACCAGCATAGCCTCGCTCAATGCTGCCATCCAGATTGTCCCAATGGTTCAGCAGGCGCAGGTTAAAGACAGGATGCGACTCTTCCTTCTCTCCACGAAGCAGTGCATATGCACCATAAAGCAATCCAGCTTCACGACGGGCAGAAAGTGTCTTTCCGTCAAAGCGGTATCCATCATCATCAGGCATCGAAGCATCAATGCGTAGGGTAATTTCGGCACCTTTGTAATAGGTCTGTAGTTCCTGACGGACAATGTCGATGGTAGGCGATTGCAGGTCACAAGTAACCTTTGCCTTGTTAACGGGTTTGTAACGTAGCCACAACTGATGACCATCTTCAGCAACACTGTGCAGGCTGAAGAGGATAAATAGTGATAATAGTATTCTTTTCATTGTATACTTAAAATTTTACAGGGTGCCCAGAACCAGAATGTCGAACCCTTTCCTTGCTCAGTAGTCATACCGATATGTCCGTGAACGGCATCAATGATAGACTTGCAGATAGAGAGTCCCAGTCCTGGGGTTTCTTGTTGAACAAAAGTATTTTTATCGTTTAAAAGTGCAAAGATGTTGTTCTTCAGGTCTTCTGGTATACCTTCACCCGTATCGATGACAGCGAAGTAGAGACCATAGTCCTGTTGTTTGTATTGTATCGTGATGCTGCCTTGTAATGTGTGGCGAATGGCATTGGTCAGCAGATGCATCATGACGTGGCGAAGCATGCCAGTGTCTATTTCGGCAATACATTTCTGATGAGGACTCTCGATATTCAGCACCACACCCTCTTGCAGTTTACTCTCTACTTCCTCTTTGTAGTTCTCCATCACTTCTCTGAGATCTGTAGTGACACGCGTAAACTGTAGCCCACCACCTTCGATGTTTGAGAGTTCCAGTAATTCATTGATGAAATAGAGCAGTTGATGACCATTGGTATTGATTTGAGCAAGCATTTGCTTGCGGTCTTCAACAGGAATCTCATCCTTGTCATCCACCCTAAGCATATCGCTGAAACCGATAATAGCATTCAGTGGGGTGCGCAGGGCGTGACTGACATTAGCCAGAAAGACGGTCTTCAATTGCTCTGACTTCTGCGCACGTCGCATCTCTAAATGCAACCGTTTGTTATGACGATGCTGCATATATATCAAGAGCAGTAGAGCAAAACAGACCACACTTCCTATCAGCCACCAGACCCATTGGGGCAAATGGAAACTGTCCAATTGGGAGATATAGTCGCCATAGATGTCATCAATGACACCTTCTTTGTCCATCTTTATCAGCTCGCGGTCAATGGCATCTATCAGTTTGCGGTTATTACTAACGTAGCAATACTCACGAGGGGTAAGTGTCAAGTCCTCTGTTGAAAGGTTGGTCAGGTGTAGATTATGGATATGGTATTTCGCTTGATAACGGAAGCAGATAACAGCATCGTACTCACCTGCAGACAAGTCTTGCAGGGCTTTGGGCAGGTCGCGCACCACGTTGAGCACTGCGCCAGCCTTGGTCAGTGTGTCCGTAATGGGACGACTGGACATATAGGCAATCTTCTTACCTTTTATCTGACGCATGTTAAACTCATCAGCATCCTTACGGTCGTTGCGGAATACCACCTGATAGTAGAGCTTGAAGACAGCGCGTGAGTAGTTGGTAATAGACTGACGATAGGGCGAAAACACCATCATGGCCAAGTCGACACGTCCATTCAGGACATCACCTGTAATGGCCTCCCAAGTATTTGGACGATAGGTATAAGGCACATCGAGCCGTTGCATCAACGTCTGGGTCAGCTCTACGTCGAGACCTTTCGGCAATCCTTCCTGGTCCACATATTCCAGTGGAGCGTAATCCAGGTCGAGGGCAATCACCACGGGCCGATACTTAGAGAAACCTAAGTTGTCAGCGCTTGCGGTCAAGGTTGCAACAATGGTCAGTAGTATTATGGCTAGTTTTCTCATCTTTGTTGTTGGTTTATTGTTTCAGTAGGTTTAATGCTTGTTTGGGAGCCATGACGTTATGTACTTTCTCAGTATATTCCGTCAGTTTAGCACCCACTGTAGCATGAATGTCACGCGATGAAGAACCAATGCGGAAGGTGTAGTTGCCAGCCTCTGTAATCCACTGTGAATTAGCTTCATCGAACGAGGCCAGGTCGCGCTTCTGGATCGTCATGGTGAGTGTCTGACTCTCGCCTGGTTGCAGATTGCGCGTCTTGGCAAAGGCTTTCAGTTCCTGCATGGGCTTTTCCAATTGTCCCTTGGGGGCAGTCACGTAAACTTGTGCCACTTCCTTGCCACTGACAGAGCCTGTGTTCTTAACGGTAATGGTAACGGTGACCAAATCGCCGTTCACTTTTACCTTAGGCTGACTGAATGCGAAAGTGGTGTAGCTCAGGCCGAAGCCAAAGGGATAAGCCACCTGCTTCTGGAAGGTGTCGAAGTAGCGATAGCCCACATAGATGTCTTCCTCGTGGTTGGTGAAGTCCTCATTGGGAATGCCAGTGCCCCATCCCTTCATCTCACGATAGGTGTACATATCATAATCCTGTGGGAAGTTTTTCGTGGAAGGATGGTCTGTAGCAGCAATAGGCCACGTCATGGTGAGCTTGCCACTGGGGTTAGCCTTTCCTATCAGCACATCGGCCACACTGTTGCCACCTTCCTCGCCAGGTTGCCAAGCACACAGAATGGCATCCACACGGTCGCGCCAAGAGGCTGTTTCCATCACACTACCACTATTGATGATTACAATGACGGGCTTGCCTTGAGCATGGAACTGGTCGCTCACACGGAATATCATGTCTTGCTCCATCTTCGAAAGGTTGAACTCGCCATCAATCTTACGATCAATGCCCTCACCAGCCTGACGACCGATGGTCACGATGGCAGCATCGGCTTCTCTTACCTCATGCTGTACGCAACGTTCTGATATCTCTATTTCGTCCAACTTGGGCTGTCCTTGATCCAAGAACCACATCATGGGGTTCTTGTCTGCCTTCAACTTTGCCTTGGCATATTTCACATAGTTCTGGTAAATCTCAGTCAGTAGAGGAGTAGTGCTCACACCGATGTTCTTCAGTCCAGTTACCATATCCACTACATAAGGCACATTGACACAACCAGAACCCAGTCCACCAGAGAAGAAATCGTAGCTGTTGACACCAAACAAAGCCACTGTTTTCAGGTTCTTCATGGGCAAAACACCCGTATTCTTCAGCAGCACCATTCCTTCAGTAGACGATTGGCGTGTAATCTCAGCATGTGCCTTCAAGTCGGGCTTGTTAGAGTACTGATAACCCTTGAAGCGAGGGGTCTTCACAATGTATTCCAGCATATTGCGCACATTGCGGTCCACCTCTTTGATGTCCAGGCGACCCGCCTTTACATCTTCTATGATTTCCTTGGCTTGAGCAGGATAACCAGGCATCATCAGGTCGTTGCCTGCCTCTACTTCCTGACTGAGGGGCAAGTCGGCTCGTCTGCCAATCCAGTCGGTCATCACAATACCGTTGAATCCCCATTCGTCGCGCAGAATCGTTGTCAGCAGGTCTTTATGTCCTTGTGCATATGTGCCGTTTACCTTGTTATAGGCAGACATTACGGTCCAAGGGTCGCTCTGACGAACGGTCATCTCAAAGCCTTTCAGGTAAAGTTCACGCAGTGCACGCTGACTTACTCGCTCGTCCACCTTTGTACGAGCCGTTTCCTGTGAGTTCACAGCATAGTGCTTGATGCTCACACCAACGCCCTGACTCTGAATGCCCTTGGTTACAGCCGTACCAATCATACCCGTTACGATAGGGTCTTCTGAGTAATATTCGAAGTTACGTCCACAAAGCGGATTGCGATGCAGGTTCAAGCCAGGACCCAGGATAACGTCACAACCATACTCCAGCGTTTCGTTGCCAATGGCTTGACCCACTTGTTCCACCAATTCCGTGTTCCACGTAGAGGCCAGACATGTGCCAATGGGGAATCCAGTAGCATAGTAGGTCTTGGTGTCCCCTTTACGCTTGGCGTCAATGTGTACGCCAGCAGGTCCGTCACAAAGTACTGTGGTGGGAATACCCAGTCGGTCAATGCCTACCGTTGTACCTGCAGCACCAGCCACCAGCTTCTCCTGATGTCCCATCATGGCTCCAGAGCCAACGAATCCGTCGTTACCTCCGCCTACGAGCAACTGTGCTTTTTCCTCCAGCGTCATAGCCTTCAGCACCTCGTCAATATTATCAGCTCTCAGTTTTGTTTGCGCATTCATTGTCATAGTCATAAACAAGGCCATCAGCCCTATGGAGATTTGTTTTTTCATACGATTTGCATTGTTTTGGGTTATTCTGTTCGCAAAGATACGAATAAGCGAGAAAAAAACAAAAGAAAAATCTATTTTTCTTTATATTTTCGAGCGAAAGTTATTCTCTTTCTTTTTTGTAGTACCGTTTTTTATTCATAACTTTGCAGGCGAGAAAGCATAAATGAAGGATGAGAAAGAGCATTTTTTTGACACTAATGGTTTTGTTGGTATGTTCGTGCCATCAACCCAGCAACCAGCAGAAGACAAGTCAGGTAGACAGTTTGATTACAGCCACCCTGGAAACGGGAGATGACGACCGTGTGTTGGCGCTTGTCGACAGCTTGGAAGCTTGTAAAAGCATTTCTGCGCTGAAGGCTAACTTCCGTCGTGGATATGCCTATGAGCGCAAAGGCATGAGGTATTATACCGAACTGTATTGGAAGAAGGTGCTCGACGAAAAGAATCCCAGCGACGACGACCTTGCGTCGTACATCCATGCTGCCACATTCTTGGCTAATCGTCAAGTGACGAAGAACGATTTTGAAGGTGCTATCCGTACAGCCTCTGAGGCCTTGAAGCGAATAGACAAGTCGCAGGAACAGAAACCGTTGTTTAAAGCAATGCTTTTGCAAGTAGTGGGCAGTTGTCAGACAGAATTGGAACAAGCAGAGGCTGCTGATGAGACGATGAACGAGGCTTTCGACAATTTCCTCTTGGCCTTGAAAACAGATACCACCGACTATTCGATGCGTAACACCATCATCGGTCTTTCAAACATTGCGAAGGACTATCTGGAGGTGAAGCAGCCTGAGAAGGCCACTATGTGGTATCATCGTGCTGACTCACTATTGAATGTCTTTAAGACGTATCCTGATGCGAAGGAGGATAAGATTGACAAGATGCAGGCCTTGTTGCTCCAGCTCAAAATCAAGATAGCGGGCGCTAACAAGGATAAAGAAGCAGCAGCTAAAGCCTTTGAAGAATATCAGGAAACAGCATACTCCAAGACCCAAGATGGACGCTGGAAGATGATTAGTTACTTGATGAAAAACAAGCGCTTTGACGAGGCTGCTGATATATACATGCAGCTTGATAGCAGAATGAGCCAGAAGAATGGAGGATTGTCGCTCGACAACATCCGTAAGCACTATGTCGGCAAATTCAAGGCAAACGTCCAAGCGGGTCGCAAGGATTCGGCTTGGGTGGTGGCTGAGAAAGTAATGATGGCGCTCGACTCTGCAGTTAATGACTATCAGCAGAGCGAGATGGCAGAGTTGACGACGATGTATCAGACACAACAAAAGGAAGCAGAGATCGCCCGTCAGCAGGTGGAAATATCTAGTCAGCGATTCATCGGACTGGTTGTCGTGTTGTTGCTCATCACCACCTTCTTTGTCATCTATTCCATGTATCGTCGTAAGGCGCTGCATCAGATAGCCTTAGCCAAAGCCGCGAAGGAAAGGATGGAGTCAGAACTGCGTATTGCCCGTGATATCCAGATGTCGATGGTGCCTCACGAATTCCCAAAGTTGGAAGGTCTTGACATCTTTGCCTCAATGACTCCTGCCCGTGAGGTGGGTGGCGACTTGTATGACTATATCCAGATAGACAATGTGCTGTATTTCTGTGTGGGTGATGTCAGTGGAAAGGGAGTGCCTGCTTCGCTCGTGATGGCGCAGGTGACCAGACTGTTCCGTGCGTTGGCCAAACAGCGCATGATGCCTGAGGAGATTGCTACAAGACTGAACGACGAGTTGACGGAGAACAACAAAAGTGGTATGTTTGTCACGATGTTCATCGCCCTTGTCGATTTGACCACAGGTCATCTGGATTACTGCAATGCAGGACATAATCCTCCTGTGCTTGGAGGTGATGCTGAGGGTGGTTCGTTCATGAAGATTCACTCCAATGCGCCTATAGGCTTATGGAGTGGATTGAAGTTTGTGGGTGAAGAGATAGATACCATCAAAGGTCGTCCCATGTTCCTTTATACCGATGGACTGAACGAGGCAGAGAATCCTCAGCGCCAGCAGTTTGGCGAAGAACGCATGCTAAAAATATTGCGCTCTATTCGCTTTGAGAGTGCTACCAAGGTAATTAGTACACTCTCGCGCGAAGTAGAGCAGCATCGTAATGGAGCAGAACCTAATGATGACCTCACTATGTTCTGCTTTAAGATCAGATAAACGCTTTATTCGTGAACGTAGAGGTCCCAGCCGAGATAAGTCTCAATGGCCTCGTTCAGAATGTCGACGACATCGGTGCGACACATAGCCACATGATGCTCGAAACCGTTCTTGCAGATGTATTTCATCAGCTTCTGCAGGTTATCGACCTTGGTGACTGCGATACATCCATCCATGCCGTAAGGATCGTTGGTGAGCTGACCCTTGCCCAGATAGGCCTTGATAGTGCCCTTGGGATCGTCGGTAGAAATGCGGAAGAAGGTGAAGGGACCTTCTGATACCTTCGCATAGACAGCACCAAAGGTGTTAATCTTACCCAGTGTGCGACCTAACACACCCAAAGGTCCGAGCTTCAAATCGCCATTGCCCACAAACTGCTTGGGGAAGTTGCCACAGTGGGTGCACACGCACTTGTTGCGATCCTCAGCGAAGTTGTTGTTCCAGTCGAGTAG
>JAEEGH010009915.1_pt1 | contig 22023 bp, 9 predicted proteins | sample 9134181 | NCBI WGS metagenome assembly JAEEGH01 (sample SAMN16246544, study PRJNA631951) | gut metagenome | biome: gut microbiome; feature: rumen; material: DP-attached | host: Bos | place: Iran: Karaj | collected 2018-10
GATGTCATTTTCATAAGCGGCAGGTGCGAACATGATCTCTGTGATCCGCAAAGATGAGTAATCACCGAGTAGATCTCCGTTGTAGTCCATACTGGAAATCAATTCACCGGTTTTATCATAAAGTTCAAGACTTGTACTCGGATTTTCAGTATCGATTTTGTAGGGACCAACAGCGAAAAGTCTGAATTCACTTGTGGGAAAGAATTTTCGTTCACGGAAGGCTTTCAGATCCGCGGCAACGTAAATAACATTCTCCGGCAGTAACACAGTACCGGGATCAAAATCGTATTGCATCATTCCGCGCAATTTCCAGTGACTGATGTCGATGGGATAGGCGCCGCTGTTTACCAGACGGATATATGCTTCGGAGGCTTGTCCCACGAGGGTGGATGGAACGATGTCAAGGATCTTGATATTCTTTCTGCAGTCCTCTTCCGGGACAGGATACGACTCCATATATTTTTGGATAGTGGCGATCCGCTGTGGGAGATAGGTGTCCCGGATACGCTCGAATTCCCCTCTGGGTGTTGTGGAGAATATCGGGTTGGGCCATTTTTTCTCATCCAAAGTCATATCGGTGATTTCAAATTCCTCAGGATCCATCAAATCCTGTTTTTCGCGCATTTCCCGGAGAAATGGGAGATTTTCTTCCGGTGTTTCACTCCAATAGAATTCCTCCTCCATCAATGTAAGCAAGCGGCAGCGGACCATATCAGAAAGACTGCGGTTAAAAGAGTATCCCATGTAAAGCCCGCTGATGGGATACCACCATGTGAGCCAGAGGTCCGAGTAAATAATATCATTGAGATAATAAGGGGAGGAGAACCGGCCCCAGGTCAGATCAAGATCCCAGGGTAGTATTTTCCATTCGCCGGTTCCATCGCTGTCACGGTAAAGGTAATAATTTTTCCAGCCCTGATCGGCGTGATTCATAATGAGGGATGCCGCGAAGTAATTGACCATTTCCGGAATATTCGTATGGTCGTAGAGGTAATCTATACGGTCATCAAGCGAAAAAGCGTTGCTTATCCTGTAGATGAATTCTTCCAGATCGGAGTTATCTTCCCATCGGCGTGTTCGTTTGATGGAGTTGTTCGCATCGACCAGGTTATCATCCACTTTGTAGAGGGCGCCATTGGGATCAAGTCCCGAACGTTCCAGCCAGGGTTCGTCACCGTCTTCGGTGAGGTCATAGATACCGCGAAATTCACCGTTTGACTGGACACGAACAGGAAAACTTTTCTCAGCGGGTACACCTACACGCTCAAAAAAATTGTATGCGGTGGAATTGCGAACTTTTGACTTGTCACCATAGGGACTAATAAAACGCAGGTCAGTATAGCGTTCTCCCCCCTCGAACAGCAGGAACTTATGGTCTTTGTTGAATTCTACGCCAAATGAGCGTTTATTAAAAAATGATGTAGTCTGCCCTTTGTTTTGGAAAAAGACGTTTTCATAGAATTCATTGTTATAAACAAGACATCCCCGGCAGCCGCTCGCGATCGAAGGGTTGTTAGGAAAAATTTCTATGACAGGCAAATGTGTCTCCAATGGATCCTGCGCAATAACTGTTCCAAAGAATTCCGGTGTGCATGATGGATCCAGAAAATAAGGCCAGCGGCTGGCATGCCCATCAGCATCTATGGCACGGACATACCAGCGGACAATAGAACCCTCCTGGAATTCGTCAGGCGGAATGTAAGCGCCATAGATACCGTCTTCAGGGGCACCGTCTCCATGTTCACCGTCATCGAGCATGGGAATCTCATGCAGATCCGAATTGCGATCGATGATCCAGCGCAGCAGCACTGTTTTTGTATCTTGAATACCTCGATCGACACGGATCGTTACGTTGATAGGCTGATCCACTCCTGGGCGGTCGGGTAGAGCCGGCGAGTATTGAAGATCGGAAAGGATCGGTCCGCGGTCTTGAGGTCCTAAAATATTTTCCGCGCCGGGTGTTGGTTCACAAAAATAACGTATTTGCGAAAGATCTTCCGTGTACCCATAAGAAACACCCCAATACTGTTTGGGATAGTCTTCAAAAACGGAAGCTGTTTTACCGCTGATCTCGGTCAGTGACAAATAACCGGATTCGGCTGAAAGTTTGAAGTTGCAATGCAGTTCATCATCCGGGGAGTTTTGTTCACGTCCTGAAGCGAATACCAAGAGACGCTGCTTCGCTTTCAGAACAATATCGGGAAAGATCCATTTGAATGGTTTTTTGGCTTTGTCGGAGAGTCCCCATCCCTTGAGGGAAACATCTTCAAAGGTCGAGTTATAGATTTCGATCCAGTCTGAATTTTGGCCATCCTTATCCAACAGATTATTGTTGGCGGAAGCCATAAATTCAGAGATAAAAACACCTTCAGCGTGGGATCCCCATGCTTGCAGGCAGAGCATCCCTGTTATCAATAATAATTTTATATATCTATGATTCATTCGTTGTTATCTGGGCAGCGCGATAAGACGATAGAAGCCGTTGGCCTGTTCCAGCCAGGGGGCTTTGATTTCGAGTAATCCGGTTTGGGTGATATTTTCCAGGGAGACGAGTGTCTCCCAGGCGTGTTTTTCATCTTCACGATATTCCACACAATAATCCACCCCTTGAACGACAGGTATCTCGAATACTACCCATCGTTCGTTCTCAATGGATTCCATGCGGATATTGAAAATCTTCAGACAATCTTCAGGATCCAGCGGATCGGTTTGGATCCAGTATTCTTCAATATTGGTCAATCCGTCTCCATCGGGATCCAGTGTTGCATCGGCGGGATCATTTGGATCAAATCCATATTTTGATTCCCATACGTCCGGCATCCCGTCTGTATCGGCATCGAAGTCATCAGGATAGGTGTCCAGGATATTTCGAGCGCCGGGTGTTTCATATTCAAATGCGTAAATCAAATCATCGCCGTCGGGATAACGTCCTTCGGAGATGCCTTTTTTCTGCTTGCCGAAAGTGACGATATCAACGATCGCCCCTCGTGGGTTAGACAGTGTCAATGTTTCACCGGAAGAGCTCAGTTTAAAGTTGACATGATGTGCCCCTTTCTCTAGTTCCTCATCCGCCATGATCTTGATCCATGCGTGCAGACCCGCGCCCAGATAGGAACCGTTGGGGATACGGTATTGAGTCAGATTATTCAAATCATCGGTAAGGTAATAACCGCCGAGGTCAACGGGCAGAGTGCCGGGATTGTATAATTCAAACCAGTCGCCGCCGCTGAGAGGTGTTGCCATCCATTCATTGATTTTCACCTGGTCGGCATTGCCCAGCTCCATTGCCTGATTTGGTTTGCCCGGCGTAGGGATGGAAAGCTGCCAGTTCGCGCTGTTCCATTCCATTCTTGAAACACTGAGATCGGAGATTTGAAAACCGTATCGCGCAATATCCATCAATGAACCGTCATCCGCGAAAAGGTAAACCGTGCCGCCGTTCTTGCTCAAGTCAAAAGGAGCCGCAGGAACACTACTTCCCGGGAGTGACTCGGAACAAGGAATGACCAAATATTCTCCCGGTTTCAGAATGCTGTACATTGGCAAAACAAACTGTGTCGGCTGTTTTGGATCGCAGCTCAAACTCATTCCGCCCAGATCCAAAGTAATTTCTGTTGGGTTGAAAAGTTCGACCCAGTCGCAAAGATCCTCCCTGTTCCAGCGGTAAGTGTGGCTTGCGGCAAATATCTCGCTGATGCGTACACTGGGGACAGAGGGAATATAGTTTGTCAGATAGCGTTCGGCCAGCAGCTCAATACCCATGACCGCGTCAGAGCTGCCCGGTTTATCCTGATGAAGCTCTGCCGCGATATAATTCGTGCCGGCATGAAGATTCGGCAGTTCAACGGTGTAAGGTCCCTGTAATCTGCCTTCATTACTGATGGCGAATGTTGTGTAGTAAACATCACCGTCACGCATATTGACCCGGCAGAATTCTTCATTGTCATGATAAATCACGATGCCGTCATCCAGGATTGCGTACAAATGGAATTGCCAATAAGAATGTGGATCATTCCAATCGTTCGCTTCTTTTTCAGTCACATCGAAAGTCGTGCGGAAATAATAGGTAACGGGACCCAATGTAAGAGGGGTGTTCTTTGGTGCCGGCATGGGCTCATATTCATTATAAAAGAGAGCGCGACCGGTTTCCCATTCAGAGTCGTCATAGTCGTTCTCTCGCCATGCTTTCAATAAATTGGTTCCGCTTTGATCAAACTTCCACTGGTTCGTCATAGATATCAGTGTGACACTTTCAGTTTCGATCTGACGCGTCAGACTGTATCCCAGATTTTTTGTTCCGGGTGAAGGCGGATCAAGACTCAAAATGACATCACCGCCGTCGGGTGAACGCCCGGAAGAAATATCCGATTTTTGGGAATGATAGGCAACAGAGTCAATGATGTTTGATTCTGAATCTGAGAGGAAGATACTGCCGATAGACGCAGAGAGTTTGAAAGTCAGATGATCATATCCTGCTTCCGGCTTGCCATCGGCCATAAAGACGGCGAATCCCTGTGCGGGGATATATGTGTTTTCAGCGATAGCTGAGCGGTTCAAATTCATTGGCGCGTCTGATAAAAAGAGACCACCCATCGCGATGGGCAGCGATCCGGGATTGTAGATTTCAACAAAATCGTCTGTACCGGTGGATTGTTCGGATGTGAGCCATTCATTGATTTTCAGAGTGGATGCGTCTCCCAATGCGATGCACAGATTCTCGGATCCCGGAGTTGGTGTACAAAGTGTCCACTGATTCACGTTCATACGGCCCAGCGTGTATTCAAGGATGTTTTGTCCCCAGGTGACGGAATCACATACCGTTTCACCCTGCATCAAATAGAGCTGTCCGCCTTGTGTGTTCAAAGTCAGAAGATCACCGGCAGGGATGATACTGTATGCTTTAGGAGAGAGTTGACCGATTTCAGATAATCCGATTTTTTCCGGCAGTTCAGGATCATCTGTAATAAAGAATCCTGACATATCAATTTCTGCATCTCCAAAATTCAAGATCTCGATTTGCTGTTTTTTGAAGTCGATTTCATTCAGCCGGACTTGCGGCAAAGTTTGTTCGCCGGGTGCACCTGCGCTGATTTCCCAGACAGCGGAACGCGCCACATAAAGCGCTTCACCCATATAAGGATCATCATCCCAGATCCCGATATGTTTCTTGCCGGATACCTCTACAAAATAAATGCCATCTTCCAGATCGTTCAGCACCAGCGGCTGTGTAATAGGATGTTCATCGCTCCATTCACCAAAGATGCCATCCTGATTCAAGCGGTATCGGTACGCAATGTATCCGGCACCGTTTGGCAGATCGAGAACATTGACCCCGAAATCACTGTAGCAGGAACCGATCCGCAGTTGAATATCTCTGCTGCTGACTGGTGCGGACGGTTCACCGGAAATACTGACACCGCGGCGTGGAAACATTCCTTTGTTGCGGCCGTTTTCAGCGGTTCCGATAGCAGGCGAGCCGGCTTGCGGAGCAAACCACTTTTTCATGATTTGTGCCTGTTCCCATGTCTGGAAATTTAATGTCTCTTCAACGGCGGGGATATAAACAAACTTCGGATCGCACAAAGAATTATTTCCACCGCGTGCCCATTCTTCTGTGGTGTCCCAGGGTTCGCTCAATAGATTCCCCTCAAAAGTGATCACTGCGTTGGTGTGACCGCGCAAAACATTTTTGATGTCGTAGGTAATGTTATCCTGGAAGTAGTATCCCTTTGATTCCGGATACCCGACATCCACACAGCCCAGCATCCCGCAGTCACTGTCGTTGCCGCCTTCGTTGGTGATCCGCACGATCGTATTGTTGACCACAACATGGAAGTTGCCGTCCTTGGCTTTCACCGCGTGATCATCATCGTAGAAAAGATTTCCCGTGATATACAGCTCGGAGGTGCGGCCTTCATCTTTACCGCCGCTGATGGCTGAGGCGCCGCCCCAGGATTTATTCTGATGGGAATGCATCAGGATATTTCCTTCGATCCATGCATCCGTTCCATCCAGATCCAGCAAGTCATCTCCGCTGCCCATGAAAACATTTTCGATGATTTGGAATTTTCCGGATTCGATCCAGTTCCCGTCCGTGATGTCAGCCGGGTCATTGTGCCCGTAAACTTTTCCAAAATAATTCCGGTAGAAGATGCCTCGTCCACCCATCAAGGTACCGCCCGCGGCACGAACCAGCTGCATATCACCGGTGGATTCCGGAAAACGGCAGTGGCTGATCATGAAGGAGCACCAGTTCAAATTGATGTATTGACAGTCCGTTGTACCAAAGGTCAAATGATCCAGGAAAAATGTTCCGTAATTGCAGTTGATGGCCGCGACACCGCCAAAATCTTTGAAATGCACATAGCTGAAACGATTTTCTGGATCGCCTTCCGCGCGGGTCACACCGGTATGATTGAAAGTAACGCTGGACCAGCGGCCGCCGCCGGGGATCCCTGCCAGCACGATGGGTGCCGCCTCAGTTCCTTCGGCCACGATGCGCGCGTTTCTGGCAGGGGAGAGTGTGACACCCGTATTCAGATAAACACACGTTCCGGGTTCGATGGTGAATGTTGCTCCCTCGGCAATATTTAATTTTTTATTGATCTGCCAGGGACCTTCTGCCGCGGTCAAAGTGGTATCCACTGTGATCGTGTCAGTGTCCAGGATGTGGGTCGAACCGGTATCGTACAGGATATACTGTTCCTTGTATTCGATTTCTTTACCGTCCAGATCATAAATTTTGATGGTGATAAAATTTAATCCGGGATTCAGTTTCAACTGACAGCTCCATTTGCCTTGCCAGGCCGTGTAATCCACAGCTATGCCATTGATAGTGATCTGCGAAGTATGCTCCGCATCGGCTGTGCCTTCCAGCAAAAGATCGGGTTTACGAACACCCGGATAACCACTGATCTCTTCAAACGTATTATTGATAGAAAATTTTTCGGGGATCTGTGAAAGCACATACGCCACATGATTGGCATTGAATGTTTTCATGTTATTTAGTGCAGTAGGACTGATCCAGTCTCCCAGTACATTATCTAAAAGAGCGTTCATTCTTTCCGGAGCGAAAATACCTGTTCCCAGCTCGCGCAGATGCTTGAAATACAGCGGTGAGAACACGCTGTTTGTCATGAACCGTCTAACAGCTGGCAGTTCATTCATCGGCCATATCGTTTTTCGATAAGGCTCTGTGCGTTCGCCCAGTCCCATCACGGAATCCATATCATAAACGATCAGCGAAAAGCGCGGATCCTTTTCCCCACGGTAGAGAGCAAAATCATCTCCGACTCCGGTAGCCAGACAAGTTTCCTGATTAGCCAAAAGGGTGTTCAGCGCGAAATACTGCATCCAGTTTTCAACATTCACGGCATCTTTTACCGCCGCCACATATTCCTCATTGGGTGTCTTGTTCAGTACCCGGATCAGTTCTACCAGATCCGACCAGTCATTTTCCATGCTATTGTTTTCTTTGACATAAGCGTTCGTATAGCTGGTCCAGCTTTCAGTTCTCCAGCCGAGATCCGCGATACCTAAATTCTGTGGATAAGCATAGCGCTTTCCGCGGTAAAGATTGCCGCCATTATCCAAAGGAAATTGACGGTCAACAAAATCACTGTTGATCGGTTCATTTCCGGCGTAAGATCCGAATTGAGGAGCAATGGGATTCGTAAGATCTTCGCCGTTGATGCGAACCTTTACAGGGCGTGATTCCGCCATGGGCAGACCGATTTCTCTGGCGATCACGCTGGAAATGATTTGGCAGTAGGTGTCCTTTGTGTTTGTGTTGAAAGAGGTGCGTCCCTCCCAGTCACGGTCTTTGGGCAGATTGATATGGATATTATGCGGAGTGAGTGAAGCAGTTCCCTTGCCGCGGTTTCTGAATCCGGCTTGGTAAAAGATCTCCGGCATTGGCTGGCTGGGTGTCTGGCAGATCACCGTGCCATTGACCAGTGCTTCACTTAGTCCCTGTTCCCCCCAGATTTTCGTTTTTAGATAATTGTATTCCAGCGGATCCAGTATGATCCTCAGCATCGGCTGATCTCCGGCATACCTTTCCTCATCCACTTGATAAAGCAGCCAGGGTGTTCTTCCCGGTGCTTCTTCCACATTTGGATAGGTACGCGTCAGGCCGCTCGTGGTAAACACGGTCAGATAAAATTCAACGATCGTTCCGTTCGGTTGTTCGGGGAGCTTTGCGCTGAAGTAACCATCGTTTGCCAGCGTGTCCCCGTTTTCCTGAAAATCTCCGTTATCCAGCATCTCAACTTCCTCGAATTCGTCCATGTCCGTTGTCTTCCAGTGCGTGGTGACCTGGAACGCTTCAGTGCTGCTCGTATGGACCTGTACGCTGATGGTGACAGCTTCAGTGGATTGCGGCAAAGCAGGGGAGTGGCTGACATTGCACAGGAGCGGTGCCTGTTCCGGGATGCTGTCGTACCAGCTGTTCACAGCGCCGGGAGTGCCGCCGTCTGTTTGGCTGGAGTTCCAGTTTTGTCCGATAGAGATCGGCAGGGAGGGATCGATCAGTTCCGCTGATTTGCCTGCGCCTTGATGTTCTGCGTACCAGTCCCAGCCCCAGCAGCCGTAATACGGTTCCTGGATCAGTCGTCTTTGAGCCCAATCGCCTTCGGGTGCGTAATGGACTTCTGTCTCTGTTTTGCCGTTGGCGCGTGTCAGGCGGATGTTTTCTCCACGGTTCGAGAGCTTGCCGTCCCAGCTGCCGATGACATTCGTCACATCCGAATAGACCGCTGCGAAAGCCTCTGTGTCAGCAGTGATCACCAGGTATCCGTTCGCCTCGATGCCCGTTCCTTCCGGGAATGTGTAAGAGATCCCCTTGGTGAATGCCCATCCCGAAAGATTTATCGCGCTGTCGGTGGTATTGTGCAGCTCGATCCATTGTTCCCGGATATTTTCACTCCGGGGGTGATACATGATCTCGTTGATGACAACATCACTGGCGGAAACAGTCAAAGCCGTTCCAATCAAAAGGGCGAGTTCAGCAAAATGTTTTTTCATGGTTCTTTTTTAATAGGGCTTGTCCATACGGAGACGGTAAAAGATATTTTCATTTCCGTGTTCTACACACAAGCGGTTTTTTTGGCGTGAACAGGGAACCTCATTCCAGTGGAGCAGATCGTTGGAGGCCTCCACACTGCATGAGACCGGCCCCACTATTTCAAAATAGATTTGCCCTTCATCCATCTGAATAGTTTCAAAGCGGATGTACGGCGAACCATCTGCAGTCCACCAACCGGGGGTGCCTCCTTTTTTGGAGGACGAGCGCCAGTTTTCAGCCTGGCCGACAAAATCCGCCTGCGGATCCAGTATCTCCAGAGTATAGCCGCCGCGGTCAGTTTGCGGATACCAGCTGTTTGAATAGCTCACACTGCACACGGTATTGCCCTGTCTGTTATCCAGGCGGATCGTTTCTCCTTTGCGGGCTAAATTCGATGAAAAAGGTCCCACCACACAAATTTCATTCGTGTTGTAGCGTGTGGCGAAAATATCCGGATTCTTGGCGATCACAATGCTCTTTTTAGGTTCCAGACGCAGCGCGGGAAAAGTGTAACTGATGCCTTCTGAAAATTGATACCCTTCCATTTCTTCCGGCCATTCGCCCAGATTAGTCACCTCCAGCCAGGCGTATTCATCCCGGTCGTTGTTGTTGTCTCCGTCATAAAGTTCCGGTGAATACATGAGCTCGGTGATGCCCAGCCGCGGCGGCTGTGTTCCGACTTTGACCTGCATAGGTCCGCTCCAGTAGCTCACCAGAGGCGGCGCGTTTGTTTCGCCGTGCAGGGGATTATGTTTTTCATTATAAGCCCGAAAAGTAAGGATCGTCCCGTTCGTGACTAGCAGTGAATCCGAAAAGAGTTGTGCCGTTTTCGAGATGCCTCCGCCCGGCAGTCGCGGATCTGTTGTACCGCTGCAATAATAAAGTTGACTGGTTCCGGTATTCGATGAAGATATACGATAGTACCCGGTCTGGTCTGCTTTATTGCAGACGATCTCAGGCTGTTTGACAAATTGCGAATCAATAAAATCAAGTCTGTTTTTGATCCAGGTCAGATTTACGATGCGGATCACGTTATAGTCATTGAACCGTCCCGTCACCGCGGATGTCCAGCGGGCTCTGTCTCGTTTTTCGGCGTTTTGCAGACGGTTGCAGAAATAGTTGAAAGCAGCATTGATCCGTTTTTGACTCAGCGCACCCTGACGCAGTTCCTGCCAGCGGTCAATGTACTGTTGGAAAAAGTCGATATCCCGGAACAGATAGTACCACCAGCCATAGTTGAAATAATCCGTTCTTCTCGGATGGTTCCAAACCGTTGGATCTTTATCGTGACCGTCTCCCGAACCCAGTGAACGATCAAAATCCCAGATAGGTCCGAAAACGATTTTCCCGTCTTGAACTTTTGTGAAAAATGTACTCAGCCGCAGTGCATCGATATTGAACGCAAAAGCGTTCAGCAGATTGTGATCGATCGCGGCTTCCACATCCAGATAGTCGCTGTAATGCTTCTCCGGTTGTTCACCTTTCAGTACAGAGTAAAACTCATTCAGATAGTTTCTAACGTAATCCATCTGCGCTTTTCTGGATGGTCTTTTTATATCATCTCCGTCGGGATAGACCCAGGTGACAATGGTGCCGCCCGCGCCGATCCGTGTTCCCTCCAGGTCTATGCGATCCAGCTTGAGCAGATAACTTCCCGTGATGCCCGGCTCCTCATTTTCGCCGTTTACCGCTTTGGGATAGCTGACCCGCTTCTCACTCATTTTGATTTTTTCCATGGGGATATAGATCCCGAAATAATCCTCCGGCTGGATATGATGATGTTCCAGGTTCAGGTACAGCTCGCACTCACGCGTCTGCGGCGCGTATCTTCCTATCTGATTGCTCAGATTATACATCAGCTGATTGCGGATCATGCTGTTGTCGTACATGCACGGAGCGTAGAACACCCAGTCCGATTCCGATGGCATTCCCAGCAGGGGAACATCCTCATCTTCCCAGTACGCGTTTTCCGTTTCAACAGATAAACTGTATTTTGCAAAATCCAGCGAAGTGCTTCCTCTTTTGTGGATGATAGCCGGGATCATGAGAGTGGGCGCGTTGGTAAAGGACGCCACATCGTTGACGGGTTCAAACACCGCCATACAGGCGTTCATTTTATTTTTTTCCTGCAGCTGGCCTTTGGCGAAATTATCCAGGATGATCAGCGGCAGATCCGAAGTCACCGATTTCAATTCCGGATTGCCGATCATGTAAACGAATGTCGCGACCTTTCCCGCCAGCTGGTCTTGGGCGTAGCTTCGGCATTTGAGCAGAGTTGTTTTGCTGATCGTGAGCGGTTCAGTGTAGAGGGGAGAGCTTTCATTCGGAACGCTGCCATCGAGTGTATAGCGGATCGTTCCCGGGGTCGTGTTATTTTCCAGCCGGACTTCGATCGTGTCAAAATAGAGCCCGGCCGGCAGGGAAGGGATCACCTCTGGTGCGATATCCGTATATCCCTGACCGTTAGCGCTGCCGGGAGTCGGTTTGTCGAACCATCCCCGTTCCCCATTGGGCAGCACTCCGTAGGATACATTCCGGTATATGGCCGGCAGAGGAGAAAAAACACTGGCTCGTTCATTATTGGGACGTGTCAGTATCAGTTCCTCATTGGGACTGATTTTGAAATTGGTATGCAGTTTTGCTCCGGATGACGTGCGGTTTTTCCCGGAGGCGAATACGACCAGATACCCGTCGGTGGGCAGTTCTACGGCAGGGAAGACCCATTTGAAAAGATTTTTATGATTATCGGTCAGTCCCCAGCCCTGCAGGTTGACCGGTTCGCTGCCGTCATTGTGCAGTTCGATCCAGTCTGACGCATCACCATCCTCGTCCGTGAGCGTGTCAACATTAGCGATTATAAATTCCGAAATGCCGATCCTCTCCGCCCGGGCGGTAACAAACGCCAGACACAGTGTCATCAACAGCGAACCTAAAAATATGATCTGTGTCTTCCGTCTCTTCATAAAAACAGCTGAAGACGGGGAGCCATTCTCCCCATCCTTCCTGTGGATCGCCTAAACGATCTCATCGAACCGGGTCGCGCCGCAGACGGGGCACTTGTCCGGTTTCGTCTCCGAGGTATATCCGCAGATCGGGCAGACGTACATCTTGGACGCTTCCAGATCTTTACCGGACTCCACGGCGGCGATCGCTTTGGCGTAAAGCTCCGCGTGCACCTTCTCCACCTCCATAGCGAACTGCATCACGCGCTGTGCCTTGGTATTGGAAGCCGCCTTGGCGTTCTCGATGAACGGGGGATACATCTCCTTGAACTCGAATTCCTCACCGCTCTTGGCGGCTTTCAGGTTTTCCAGAGTTCCCTTTACTCCGCCCAGCGCGTCCAGCTCGGCCAGGGCATGCACGGTTTCTGCTGCCGCCACGGCACGGAACAACCGCGCTACACCGGGCAGATTTTCCTTGTCCGCTTTCCGGGCGAAAGCGGTGTATTTACGATTTGCCTGACTTTCGCCGGCGAACGATTCCTTTAAATTATCTTCTACTGACATAACTTACACGAACGCTTCACGTTCCGCCTAAAAGATAGCACGAAAACGCAAAAAGCGCAACCTTCACCCGTTACTTTTTGAAATAAAATGTTTTTGATCCGGTCCCGCATTTTTTTACTTGCTTTGTCGGGTAGGTTTACACTACCCTCTCCCTCGTGAAGAAGCTTCATACTTTACTTGCTTTAGTAGTGGCCGCCAGCATGAGTTTCACAAATGCTCTGGCTGACCAGATTGGCGACAAAGCCAAACCGCTCTCCATTGAAGAATGGGTCAAGAACGCGGATGAAAAACACGCCGTAGATGTCACCGATGGCAAAAACATCTATGTGGTTGAATTTTGGGCGACCTGGTGCGGACCTTGCCGCAGCACCATTCCCCATCTGACGGAACTGAATAAGAAATACAAGGACAAAGGTGTCGTCTTTGTAGGTATTTCCAATGAGACCGCCGAAAAAGTCGGTCCCTTTGTCAGAGAACAAGGCAGCAAGATGGACTACATCGTGGCTCGCGACAAGGCCAACGCCACCAACAAGGACTATATGCGCGCCTACGGTCAAAACGGCATTCCCTGTGCCTTTATCATCAACAAGGAAGGCCGAGTGGTCTGGGTCGGTCATCCCATGACCATGGAAGAGCCTCTGCTCCAAATTCTTCAGGATAAATACGACCTGGAGGCCGCCATCAAGGCCGATGCTCTCCGTGCCGAGATCAGCAACTATGAATCTCTGCTGTCCAAAGAAGATCCCAAAGCCGAAGAAGTTGGCAAAGAACTGCTTAAGAAGATCGGCACCACCCAGGAATCCCTGGACGGCCTGGAGAAGATGCTCGATGCGGCCTACGGCTGCCGGAACTTTGACATGGTCAACAAAGTCCTCGACCAGATGGCCAAAGTGGACGAAAAGTCTGCCAAGCGCGCCGAAGACATCCGCTCCCAGATCAACTCCTCCAGAGCCATCGAGAAATACCTCGATATTGTGATGGAAGAAAATCCGGACGAAGCCGATGTCAAAGCCGCCGAAAAAGATCTCAGAGCTGCCGTCAAAGGCAATGCCCAGAGGATCTGCAGCGTGGCCTATGCCATTGTCTCCCAGTTGGGTGACAAAGCTCCTGTCAAATTCGTCTTTGAACTCCTGGACGAAGCCGACAAGACCGAGGGCGAAAAACCGATGCCGACTCCTGACTTTTTCCGTGCCCTGACTTATTACAAGATCGGTGACGTGGAAAAAGGCGACACCTTTGCCGCCAAAGCCATGGACGCCATCAAGGACGAAACCATGAAGAAGTCTCTGCAGGCTTACCTCGACCGAGCGAAACCGGTTGAGAAAGAAGAAAATGCCGAAGAAGAGGAAGAATAATTTTTAAACAACTCTATTCATGATCAGGCAGGCTCTCCGATGCGGGAGCCTGTTTTTTATGAGACTAGCGTTCGGTGTGTTGCCGCCGCATGACTCCATGGTTCTTTATGATAAAAAAAGACCCTCCATCCGGAGGGTCTCTCAGTTAGAGCTTTAGCCAAAATCTTGAGGATCTTGTGCCAGGCTTTAACTTTTCATGCTAAGCGTTATAACTATGTAAAAGTTTGTCATTACTTGAGCAGGTAACCGCCAAAAGCCGTTATGAGGCTGGAAGTCAGAGGCACTCATCGTGTCATTTGGCGTTTATCTGTGCATAACCGGGGGCAGCTATCTCTCTATTAGAAAATATAGCAGATGTTGCCTGTGATGCCGAAAGAGTTGTTTCGGCTGCCGTCGTCAGTCATTCTGTGACTTCCGGAGAGGTCATGATCCCAGCGGAATTCTGCGCGAGTCACGACGTTTTCCCAGAGTTTATAGCTGACGGTGAAAGTATTAGCAATGAATTGATCCTGCTTGTCGCCCCAGGCAGTCTCAAAGTTCTGCTCGTAAATCCCCGCGGAACCTTCAGCATATTCGATACGGTTGGCAAAGGAGAGTTTATCCGTTGCTTCGTAGATCAAATACAGAGCGTAAGCGTTGGCCCAGTTGCTGTCCACAGGAGCCGCGCCGTGACGGTGACTGTTGGCGAGCATGTCATAAGAAAATGCCCAGGACAGTCCCGTGACAGGCAGCGGCATGGTCAGGTAAGCGTTGAAATTGGTGACGTTCGGCTGGGAATCGGCGTCCATGCCGCCGTCGGCCGGCAGACCGTTGACGATGGCCGCGTAAAGCTCAGTACCTTCCAGAAAACCGGTGGATTCCGGGAAGACTAAGTCAACAGATCCCATGTAGGAAAGTCGGGAAGAGTTGGAAGAGCGGTCATTGATGGTGATGGGATTATCGTAAGCGTTGGCCACACCGGCGGCAACGCTCAGCAGCCAGTCATTGATATCGAAGGTATAGGAGGCCAAGCCGCCCACAGATTCCCCGTGCTCCAGATAGGCACCATAAGAACGGCTGAAGTTGGGGTTCTCATAAGTTTCCAGAGCTTCAAAGCCAATGATGGATTCAAAGGCACCGAAGCGGAAGTCCAGACCATTGCCCACCGGTGCTCTTAAATCGATGTAAGCGTGCTGAAGGGCAAAGTTGCCGTCCGAATAGGATAATTCTTCGGAGGTGGGACCATACAGCACGGATGCCGCGTAACCCGCGCTCCAGGTGGAGGCATCCTCATCCAGCTCCTTGGACACGCGCAGCTGAGCTGTGTTCAGATTGAAACCGTTTTGATGTTTGGCCGGATCATTTACACGACCGGCACTGGTTTTCTTGTCTCCAAACTGCCAGTTCATGGAAGTATCTACATAGCCGCTCAGGGTCGTCCCGGAAACAACGGTAGCCACTTGGTTCTCGGATTCCTCAGCCTGAGCCCCAGCCGCGGCCAGGAGCAGTCCTAGAGCGATAATAGTCAATGAATATCTTTTGATCATAACTTATTAAATAAATGTTGCCGTAAGAGCAACGACAGCGGAGATAGTAGAGATAAAAAATATTTGGTGCAAGATAAAAAATTAGTTAAAACAAACTTTTTTTATTTTACATAAATTTTTACGCTCAACAGAACAAGAGTCTCTCCGATCTCAGCCGGGGAAAAAGATAATATAATTGCAAATGGTTTGCAATTAGTTTTTCATTTTTTTTAGAGTTTTACACGGGGATAGATCTTTATCTCCTTTTATTTCAATATATTGAATGCTAATAAAAAAGGGACGCTGTGTGAGCGTCCCCTGATCAGATTTGTTTTTTTATTTATGAAACGATTTCTACCTGACTGGCAAAGGTCAGCTTGTCGTTCTTTGTGTCCGCATCCACGTGGATCAGATCGCCCTGGCGGAATTCTCCGGCCAGGAGCTTGGTCGCCAGCGGATCCAGCAGATGTTCCTGCAGGGCGCGCTTGAGAGGACGGGCGCCCCATTGCGGATCCCATCCGCGCTGTGCCAGCAGGTGTTTGGCCGCGTCGGTCAGGATGATGGAGAGCTTTTGGGCCTTCAGCCGTTTGGCGATGCGGCCCAGCTGGATATCCACGATCGCGCCGATCTGGTCTTCGGTCAGACTGTGGAAGACGATGGTATCATCCACACGGTTCAGGAATTCCGGACGGAAGTTTTGTTTCAGCTCTTCCAGGACGGACTGTTCCATCTTTCTGGTCTCTTCCTCAGAAGGTTTTCCATTCTGGAAGTATTCCTGGATGATGTGCGAACCGATGTTGCTGGTCATGATGACGATAGTATTGGTAAAGTCCACCGTGCGTCCCTGGCCGTCGGTCAGTCGTCCGTCATCCAGCATTTGCAGCAGGATGTTGAACACATCCCGGTGCGCTTTCTCGATCTCGTCGAACAGCACCACACAATACGGTTTGCGGCGAACGGCTTCGGTCAGCTGACCGCCTTCCTCATAACCGACATAGCCCGGAGGCGCGCCCACCAGACGCTGGACATTGAACTTCTCCTGATATTCGCTCATGTCGATACGGACCATAGCCGTTTCATCGTCAAAGAGGAATTCTGCCAGGGCTCGTGCCAGCTCAGTCTTGCCCACACCGGTGGGTCCCAGGAAGATAAAGGAACCGATCGGACGGTTGGGATCCTGCAAGCCGCTGCGGCTGCGGCGGACGGCGTTGGATACGGCGACAATGGCTTCTTTTTGGCCAACGACACGCCGTGCCAGACGTTCTTCCATCTGGATCAGCTTCTGCTTCTCGCCTTCCAGCATCCGGGAGACGGGGATATGTGTCCAGGCGGCGACCACCTGGGCGATATCTTCTTCCGTCACTTCCTCATTCAGCAGATGGTTTTCGCCTTTTTCGGCTTCGATCTGCTGATGGGCGGCTTTCAGTTTGGCCTGGAGTTCGGGGATCTTGCCGTACTTGATCTGTGCGGCCAGGTTCAGATCACCCGCGCGCTGGGCGCGTTCCTCTTCCAGTTTGGCCTGTTCCAGCTGGGCGGCCAGGATGCTGGAGGCGTTGATGGCGGCTTTCTCATTCTGCCACTGCGCCTTGAGTTCGCCGGAGCGTTCCTTGAGCTCGGCCAGTTCTTTCTCGATTTTTTGCAGACGGTCTTTGGAAGCGTCGTCCGTCTCCTTTTTCAGAGCGGTCTGCTCGATCTGCAGCTGCATGATCTGGCGTTCCAGCTGGTCGATTTCCACCGGCATGGAATCCAGCTCCATCCTCAGACGGCTGGCGGCTTCGTCCACCAGGTCCACGGCCTTATCCGGCAGGAACCGGTCCGCGATATAGCGGTTGGAAAGTGTTGCGGCAGCCACCAGAGCGGTATCGCGGATGCGCACCCCGTGATGGTTCTCGTAGCGCTCCTTCAGACCACGCAGGATGGCGATAGTCGCCTCCACGCTCGGTTCTTCCACAACGACCGGCTGGAAACGGCGTTCCAGCGCGGGGTCTTTCTCCACATGCTTGCGGTATTCGTTCAGCGTGGTAGCGCCGATACAGCGCAGTTCCCCGCGGGCCAGCTGCGGTTTGAGCAGGTTGGCCGCGTCGGTAGCGCCTTCGGCCGCGCCGGCACCCATCAGCGTATGCAGCTCATCAATAAAGAGAATGATGGCTCCGTTGCTGGCGGTCACTTCCTTGATAAAGGCTTTCAGACGATCCTCGAACTCGCCCCTGTATTTGGCGCCGGCGATCATGCTGCCCAGATCCATCGCGATCAACTTCTTGTTTTTCAGGGATTCAGGCACATCACCGCTGACGATCCTGCGGGCGATCCCTTCCACGATAGCGGTCTTGCCCACACCGGGCTCGCCGATCAGGACGGGATTGTTCTTGGTGCGCCGGGTCAGGATCTGCATCACACGACGTATCTCCTCATCCCGTCCGATGACGGGGTCGATCTTTCCGGCTCGGGCCGCGGCGGTCAAGTCGCGTCCGTATTTCTCCAATGCTTGAAATTTTGCTTCAGGGTCTTCATCCACGACCCTTTGATTTCCGCGTAAATCTGCCATAGCTTTTAAAACTCCTTCCTTGTCCAATGCGTGCAGCCTCAGCAGTTTTTGGAGACTGCTGCTGGCTGTTTCTATAATGCCGAGGAGCAGATGTTCCGCGCTGACATATTCATCTTTCAGTTGGGAAGCCACTGCTTCCGCGGTTTTTAGTGTACGAGACAGCGCGGCGTTCAGGTAGATATTGACATTATCTCCCTCCACCCGCGGCTGTTGATTCAAATTTTTCTGCAAACTGGTCTTCAGGGCATCCACATCCACGCTCATCTTCTTGAGAAGCGGCGGGATGATGCTGTCCTTCAGATCGCAAAGCGCCAGCAGAAGATGTTCTTGTGTAACCTCCTGATGGCTGCGATCTTTGGCCAGTTCATAAGCTGTCTGCACGGCTGTGCGTGCTTTCAGTGTGAATTTCTCCAAATTCATACATCCCCATATTAGCACTGTTTTTTATTTTTGCAATATGAGCGGGCACATTTTTTTTATCTGCCGTCTTGCATTTTTACAGGATATTTGGTAAATTGACCACGGTTGACAGCTTGAAACTGTTGAAGTTGCTCATGATGAATAGATTGAATTATAAATGGACAGGTGCTTTTCTCCTGGCGGGAGCTTTATTGCTTTCGGCTTTGCAAACCCAAGCCGCTGTGGGAGAAAGCTTCAAATTAGGTGTTCTCCAATACACGATCCTGACAGAGAATGAGACCGGGGGAACGGTGTCGGTAGAGAGAAATGGACAGCTCTCCGGCGATATCAAGATCCCCAAAGTAGTAAAAAAGGGTGCGATCAAATATAATGTGACGGAGCTTCGGCCTTTCGCGTTTTTTGAAGCGGGAGGACTGACCAGCGTGACGATTCCCGAAGGAGTCACAACACTCGGCGAGAGAGTTTTTTACAGCTGCAAGGGACTGACTAAGGTGACGCTTCCGGCCACTCTGACGAAGATAGGTGATTCCGCGTTTTTCAAATGTGTCAGTTTGAAGGAAATAATTGTGGCTCCGGAGTGTACGGCTTTCAGCAGTGAGGATGGAGTGCTGTTCGATAAGGAAAAGACTTCTCTGATTTTTTATCCTCCGGGAAAAACAACGACCGATTATACCATCCCCGACAGTGTGCGCATCATTGTGGACAGAGCTTTTTCGGATTGCCGGAATCTGGTCAATGTGAATGTTGGCAATAATTTGAATAAGATCGGCGAATCCGCGTTCGAGCACTGCAATAAGCTGGTCGATATCGATATCCCCGATGGCATCACGGAGATCGGCAACAGGGCGTTTTCCTATTGCGAGAGTCTGAAGAAAGTCAAGATCGGCAATAATGTGACCAAGATCGGAGCCTCCGCGTTCAAGGGGTGCAAGAGTCTGGTCAGTGTGACGATGGGCAACAGTGTGGCCGAGATCGGTTATTTTGCCTTTTCCTGGTGCAGCAGTTTGACTCATGTTTATTATAACTGGGATGTGCCCGAAGCGGAGTACGACATTTATGCCGGTGATCCGGAGACGCTGGTCAGCTTCTACCCGGAAGAAAATGACACCTGGGAGTCTGTGACCGTGGGCGATCAATGGCAGGCCAGAGGTGTTGCTTCCTGGGATCCGAAGGACGAGAAAAAAGAAGAATAGCCTTCAGGTATCCGTTACATTTTAAAAACAAAAATCCTCAGCGGGAATTCCTCTGAGGATTTTTTGCGTAAAGCGGTTGTGAACCCTTTGCCGGATCAGGGTTTCCCGGCGGTGTTGCTTTTAGTGGGAGTGGGTTTGACGGATTCGACGGTCTTTTTATAGGAAAGGATACCTTCGGCAATGGCCTTGGCGATCTTGGAACGCTCGGTCGCGTTGAAAAGTTTCTTCTGATCTTTGCTGCCGGAGATGAAACCGGCCTCTACCAGTACAGCCGGCATGGCGGTATCGTAAAGGACTCCCAGACGTTTGCGTTTGACACCACGGTCGCTGAACTGGACTTTTTGAACGAGCTGCCTCTGGATGTGATAGGCCAGCAGCGCGTTGGCGGCATCATTCTTGTTGCCCCGTGTAGCGGCGGTGGAACCGGAATCAGGGGTGGTGGACTGCGCTCCGGCCGGTGTCGTGGTAAAGACTTCGGCTCCATTGGCATCGGCGCTGGCGGCGTTCAGATGGATGCTGACAAAGATGTCGGCATGGTTCTGCGCGGCGATCTGGGGCCGCGTCTTCAAGTCCATTGTGCGGTCCGTAGTGCGTGTCATGACCACTTTGACTCCTTTGTTCTGGAGGAGGGTGCGCACTTCCTTGGCGATCAACAGGGTGATGTCCTTTTCTGCTTTGCCGGAATGCTTCGCGCCGGGCTGGGAACCGCCGTGACCGGGATCGATGGCAACGATGCGGACAGCGTTTTTCCTGGGATTGGTGATGGCTTCCAGGGCGGTGTTGATATCCTGAGTCGAGACAAGGACATTTCCACCGGACATTTTAACATTCTGACAGAGAGCGATCTTGATGTTATTGATAGAAGCGTGGCGCGCTCCGATGTTCAGGACGATCGTTGTGGAATCATTGGACAGGCGCAGCGTCTTATTCTTTTGAGTCCAGGCGGCGCGCATCCCGTGTTTCTTGCCCCAGGTGACGACATTCTGATACCCGGAAGTGCTGACAGCCGCAGCTTTGGGCTGCGCTTGGGTCGTTGATTTTGTTGCTGCTTGAGTCGTTGATTTCGAGGTAGAAGCTTGTGTTTTTGTGCTTTTAGCCGTTGTCTTTTTCGGGATGGAGACCGGACGCGCAGTGCCTGTTTGAGTTTTGGTGGTTGCGGCGTTTACGGTGCATGAGCAGCAAAGAGCGGCGGCGACCAGCAGCAGGCTGATCCCGGTCAAAAGATTTTTTTTCATAAGAATCATGGTGTTAAAATTATACAGCTAATTGGACTATTTTCTCGCGGATCTGATCTGTCCAGCGGTTGATATAGCTGGTGGAGCGATAGATCTCCTCCAGACGTTCCAGCGGCAGCGGAGCACCGTTTTCCATATCCGTGTTCATGCGCTTGAGTTCCTCCTCCAGTTTATCGCTGATTTCCTGAAGCTGGTTTTGGAAATCGGTCAGCTTGTCCGTCCATTCCATCTGCTCCACAAAGCGCTTGGCCTTCAGGATAGGGGAATCGGTCTGGGGCTGTTTTTCCAGGAACGCAGCTGCCTGGGCACAAGTCTGGCCGATCTGCATGAACAAATTACTCGTTCCGGGCGGGATCCTCTGCACATCCGAAGGCGGTTTGCCGGTTTCCAGCTCGATCAGATGCAGAAGCCGGTCCCGTGTATGGCTCAGACATTGATAAGCGGCATTCAGCTCCGCGTACCGTGCGCTGATCCGTTCGCGTTCCTCCGGGGTCGCCTGAGGAAATTTATCCGGATGGTACCGTGCGCTCATCTCCATGAATTTGTCCTTCAGCAACCCTGTGTCTATCCAAGGCTTGCGTGGTTCATCCAGTAGAGCAAAATAATCCATTTTACCTCCCAGGCCAGATGCTAACGGTTTTGGAAAAAGTTTTCAACTGTCAAAAACAGAATCCGTCAATTTTTTTGCATCTTGCTTATATTCATTGCACTGTGTGATGGAAAGGATCAATCCTTCAGACAGGCCAGCGGGATGATCTTGACACCGTCTTTCCGGGTATAAGCCATGTTTCCCCCTGTCAGTATGATAAGCAGATCAGGTTCTTTCAGAGGAACTTGTTTCTCTGTTTTATTATATTCTTGTATCAGCTTTTTTAATTTAAGGAGATGCTCCGCTCCGACCTCGATCTCGCGGCTGCCGAGTTTACATTCGATCAGGGCATATCTGCCATCAGCAAGATGCAGAACGATATCCGCTTCCAGACCATAGCGGTCATGGTAATAGGAAATGCTGCTTCCAAAATCCTGACAGTAAACTTTTAAGTCGCGCACACACATTGATTCAAAAATATAGCCGAATGTTTTCAGATCGGTGTACAGTGCTTTGGGATTGAGACCTAGAGCGGCAACGGCTACAGAAGGATCGCAAAATTCATGCTTGGGGCTGTTCTTGATAGCGGAGGAGGATCGTATAGAAGGAGA
>JAEEGH010009917.1_pt1 | contig 22021 bp, 16 predicted proteins | sample 9134181 | NCBI WGS metagenome assembly JAEEGH01 (sample SAMN16246544, study PRJNA631951) | gut metagenome | biome: gut microbiome; feature: rumen; material: DP-attached | host: Bos | place: Iran: Karaj | collected 2018-10
ACCATGAGATTATCAGTCTGCGTTCGTCGGTTCGTAAGGCAGCAGAGTCGAAACTCTCTCATGGAATTATCGATGTAAATGACCTAGTACGGGAGATCAATCAGGAGAATGCTGCCAAGGTGCAGCTTTCGATGCATGAGATAGAGATGCTGAAACAGATTTATGATTATAAATTCACAACAGGCGGAATGTAGAAATGAAAAAACAATAAGGTTATGAAAAAGAATAATAATCAATCAGTAAATGGCGTTGTAAAAGGTATTACGGCTCTTTCCTTTCTTTCTCTTTTGCCCTTATTTGTGGCATGCGGAAACAAAGATAAGGCATATGATGCCACGGGCACGTTTGAGGCAACAGAAGTAACCATTTCAGCAAAGTCGACAGGTGAGCTGAAAGTTTTCAACGTCGCTGAGGGACAACCAATTGAGAATGGAAAGGTCGTAGGCCGTATTGATGCTTATCAGCTTCAGATGACGCACGAACAGTTGGAGGCACAGAAAAGACAGTTGTCCTCATCCAGAAACGCAACCAACAGCCGGCAGTTGGATCTTGAGAAGCAACTATCCTCCATCAATCAGCAGATTGCCAATGCTCAGCATGAGCGCCAGCGCTTTACAGAGTTGGTAAACGACGGGGCCGTGCCACGTAAACAGCTCGATGATATCAATTATCAGATTAAGGTGCTGGAGCGTCAGCGCGATGCTACCCGTGACCAGATTCGTAGTAACAATGCCAGTTTGGCAGAGCAGAGTAAAGGCATTGGTGCACAGATTGATGGCATTGATGCGCAAAAGCGCCAGATAGCAGACCAGATAGCCAATACTGAGATAAAGGCTCCACTAAATGGCACCGTGTTGGAGAAGTATGTTGAGCAGGGCGAGTTTGTTACCACGGGCAAACCACTCTTCAAGATTGCCGACACACAAAACATGTATATGCGTGCTTATGTCACATCCGCCCAGCTTCAGAATATCAAGGTTGGACAGAAAGTAAAGGTGTTTGCCGACTATGGCGACGGGAAGAGGAAAGAGTATGATGGTACGGTTTCCTGGATTTCGAGCCGTAGCGAGTTCACTCCCAAAACCATTCTTACTGATGATGAGCGTGCCGATTTGGTATATGCTGTCAAGGTGGCTGTCAAGAACGACGGTTATGTAAAGATCGGCATGTACGGCGAGGTGAAGTTTTAGTCCTATAGATTGTAGTTATGAATGCCATTGAGGTTAAGAATGTCAGCAAGTCTTACGGCAAGGTAAAGGCACTCGACGATGTGTCCTTCACCGTCGGACGCGGCGAGGTGTTCGGTCTGATAGGTCCTGACGGTGCGGGCAAGACTTCGATGTATCGTATACTCTGCTCGTTGCTGCTACCGGAAACAGGAACAGCCAGTGTTGACGGCTTCGATGTAGTGAGCCAGATGACCGAGATCCGCAAGCGTGTGGGCTATATGCCCGGCAAGTTCTCGCTCTATCAGGACCTGACCGTTGAGGAGAATCTGAAATTCTTCGCCACGCTGTTCGGCACTACCGTGGAAGAGGGCTATGACAGCATCAAGGCTATTTATTCGCAGATTGAGCGTTTCAAGGACCGTCGAGCAGGAGCCTTGTCGGGGGGAATGAAGCAGAAACTGGCATTGAGTTGCGCGTTGATTCACTCGCCCAGTGTGCTTTTTCTCGATGAGCCTACGACAGGTGTTGACCCTGTGAGCCGCAAGGAGTTTTGGGAGATGCTCTCGATGCTGAAGGAACGGGGCATTACCATCGTTGCCTCCACACCCTATCTTGATGAAGTACGCCGCTGCGAAAGGGTAGCCTTTCTGGATCATGGAAAGATTCGTGGTATCGGTGCTCCCGAACGTATCCTCACCGACTTTGCCGATATCTTCAATCCACCGGGCATCGAGCATGAGAAAACGACTGCGACGGGCAACGAGAATGTGATAGAGGTTGAGCACTTGGTGAAAGCCTTTGGCTCTTTCCATGCTGTCGACGATATCTCGTTTACCGTGAAGAAGGGAGAGATCTTTGGTTTTCTCGGTGCCAATGGTGCCGGAAAGACTACAGCCATGCACATGCTGACGGGCTTGAACCAGCCGACAAGTGGCACGGGCCGTGTCGTGGGCTACGATATCCGAACCGAATACGAGCAGATCAAGAAGCACATTGGATACATGAGTCAGAAATTCTCGCTCTATGAGGATCTGACAGTTGCAGAGAATATCCGCCTTTTTGCAGGTATCTACGGCATGAACGACAAGGAGATTGCGCAAAAGACCGATGAACTGTTGGAACGACTGCATTTTGCGGACCACAAAAACACACTTGTCGCCTTATTGCCATTGGGCTGGAAACAGAAGCTGGCGTTCTCGGTATCCATTTTCCATGAGCCTGGAATCGTGTTCCTTGATGAGCCGACGGGTGGAGTAGACCCTGCTACTCGGCGTCAGTTTTGGGAGCTTATCTACGATGCAGCCGAACGAGGAATCACCGTCTTCGTGACGACCCATTACATGGATGAGGCCGAATATTGCGACCGAATCTCTATTATGGTAGATGGAAAAATCAAGGCCATGGGTACACCTGAGGAGTTGAAGAAAGAATTCAACCAACCCGACATGGACCATGTGTTTACTTATTTGGCGCGGAAGGCGACCCGCAGCAGCGACTGATTTAGACAAAGAAGCAAATCCGGGAAAGGAAATGAAACAGTTCTTATCATTTATACTCAAGGAAACCAAGCACATCCTGCGTGATAAACGTACGATGCTCATTCTTTTTGGTATGCCTGTCGTGCTGATGTTCATCTTTGGTTTTGCCATTACTACCGATGTGAGAAATGTACGCACGGTGGTGGTAACCTCGCAGATGGACCATCTCACCCAGCAGGCCGTAGAGCGTCTTGCTGCTTCCGAATACTTCACTCTTGTTGCAACGGTAGCTACGCCTCAGGATGCTGAGCACATGATCCGCAATCAGAAAGCCGATCTTGCCGTGGTGTTTGCCAATGATTTTGCAAGCAAGAAGAGTGGACTGCAGTTTGTTGTCGATGGTGCCGACCCCAATATGTCGCAGCAGTGGACGAGCTATGCCCAAGGTGTTATCACAAATATGCAGGGCGGTTTGGTCAATACGAAGATGCTCTACAATCCTCAGATGCGTTCGGCTTACAATTTTGTGCCTGCTATCATGGGTATGTTGCTGATGCTCATCTGTGCCATGATGACCAGTATCAGTGTTGTTCGGGAGAAGGAGAGAGGCACTATGGAGGTGCTGCTTGTCTCGCCGGTAAAGCCGCTGATGGTGATTATCGCTAAGGCTGTACCCTATTTGGTGCTTGCCTTTGGGATTCTTGTCATCATCTTGCTGATGGCCCGCTTTGTGTTGGGCGTACCTCTGGAAGGCTCGCTGTTCTGGATTATCGCTGTCTCTACCTTATATATATTGCTGGCCCTTTCGTTGGGACTGCTCATCTCGAATATAGCACAGACACAGCTCGTGGCTCTTTTGATGTCGGCCATGATACTGCTGATGCCTGTGGTGATGCTCTCGGGCATGTTATTCCCTGTGGAGTCGATGCCAAAGATACTGCAATGGATATCTGCCGTTGTACCTCCTCGTTATTATATTCAGGCTATGCGCAAACTGATGATCATGGGTGTAGGCATCGGTGACGTGATGCATGAGGTGGTTGTTCTTTTGGTTATGACCGTCTTTTTCCTGACAATAGCATTGAAGAAGTTCAACACCCGCTTGGAGTAACTATCAACTGTCAATAATCAATATGATAAAATATCTCATTCAAAAAGAGTTCACGCAGATTCGGCGAAACTCGTTTCTGCCCAAGCTCATCGTCATGTTCCCCATCGTCATTATGTGCGTGATGCCGTGGGTGATGAGCATGGAGGTGAAGAATATTGTGGTTGATGTAGTTGATAATGACCGTTCTCAGCTTTCCCAGCAGCTTGTCCACAGCGTTGAGGCCTCCAACTATTTTATCTTTAATGGTCAGAAGCCCAGCTATGAGGCAGCACTCGCTGAGATAGAGAAGGGTAGGGCCGACGTGGTACTGCTGATACCTCAGGGCTATAGCAAAGATATGGCGAGAGGGCTGCAACCGCAGGTGCTCATTGCCGCTAATGCCGTTAATGGAACGAAAGGCTCGATGGGCGGTGCTTATCTCTCACAGATAGTAACATCGAAAGTAATGCCCTCCGCCGCCACTCTTCAATCAAAAATATCGACATTGGTGCTTTACAATAAGAATCAGAACTATAAACTGTTCATGATTCCTGCTCTTTTTGCCATTGTGATGATGCTGATGACAGGTTTCCTGCCCACACTCAACATCGTGGGTGAGAAAGAGGCTGGCACCATCGAGCAGATCAATGTGACGCCGGTCTCGAAGTGGGCGTTCATCTTGGCAAAACTGATTCCTTACTGGCTGATAGCTCTCTTTGTGATTACGGTATGTCTGTTGCTGGCATGGCTCGTCTATGGCATCACGCCAGCCGGCTCTGTTGTGCTCGTCTATCTGCTCGCTATGCTGCTGGCCTTGTTTTTCTCTTCGTTCGGGCTTATCGTCTCCAATTACAGCGACACGATGCAGCAGGCCATCTTTGTCATGTGGTTTTTCGTGGTATTGATTCTGCTGCTCTCAGGTCTTTTCACTCCTACACGCTCTATGCCGTCGTTGGCCTACCTGACAACCTATATCAACCCCATGCACTATTTCATTGATGCCATTCGTACCGTCTTTATTCGTGGTGGCGATTTCCAAAGCATAGCTCATCAGGTGTTTGCCTTATTAGGCATTGGCCTCTTCATGGGTGGCTGGGCAGTGCAGAGCTATAAGAAAAACAGCTGACATGGAAACAGACTACTATTCCCGGGAAGTTCGTGCAGTGCTCAACACGCTTGTTGAGGCCAGCCATGAAATGAGAATCATGGACTTGCTCGAACAGGCTCATGTGAGTCTTTTCGTTGCGCCGACAGTCATTTCCCGGTTGCTGGAAGACAAGAAGATTGCCTTTCGCATGGAGAATAATCAGCAATACTTCTATGCAATCAAGTCGGGAAAACGGCAATAAATAAATGTATCTCCGATGATTTGTATTTCCTACAGGTGGTTTAGAATTCTAAGCTACCTGCAGGAAAGTTTCATCCTTGGTTGTTTTTCGTGTATAGTTCATGCATGTCCCCACCTGTAGACAGATTCCCTGCCTTTCCTTGAAGGAATAAGCTTTGTGGGGGAGAAACCTATCCCATGCTATTCTGTCACGACATTTTCCGTATATAGTCCTTCCACGTCATCATCCACAATGGCAGGGCGGAAATCATCGTTTGCAAGTGACAAACGTACATTCTTCAAAGTGATGTTCCGAACATGGCGCAGATAAAAGCCCCATGCTGGCAACTCTCCAAACATGGTGAACTCTGGGTATTTCTCAATCTGCTCGGGCACGTCGCCTTTGCGCCACAGGGGCATATAGGCCATACCTTTTGTCGCTCTGCCAGGATAGGTGATCTTGATATTGTCCAACTGGATATTCTCGATGCAATTGCCCGGAATACCGCAGATGGGGGCGGGGTGTATGTTATGGAAATAGTCAACCTCAGGACCTCGCAGGTCGTAGTCGATATCAGGTCTTCCGAAAGGAATCTGCGCTGTCAGATTCGAGATACGGACATTTCTGATGACTCCTTTTCGCTCACCAGCCCGTTGTCCGAGCCGGATAAACAGGGCATTACCGGTATTCGTGGCGGTGATATCATCGGCCATCACATCCTCGATGACGGCACCGTCTACGCTTTCGATGGCCAAGGCTGAGCGGAAGGTGTCGTACACACGGATGCCCTGGATGCGTATATGACGAAAACCACCGTAGGAAGCCGAGCCGAATTTCACGGCACTGGCGCTGCTTCGTATCTCGCAGTTGCAGATGGTGATACTGTCGTTGCCACTGTTAGGGTCGTATGATTTCAGGCAAATGCCGTCATCGGCACTGTTCACCTTACAATCCTCTACCAGTACATTCTGGCAGTCAGTCAAGTCTATGCCGTCGTTGTTCCAGTAGGCTCGGTTGAAGATATCTAATCCGCGCAGTACCATATCACGACAACGATTGAACGAGAGGCCCCATCCTGCACTGTTGCGCAGATGAACGCCTTCAATGTGCACGTCCTGGCATCCCAAGAAGTTGAAGAGTGTGGGACGCACCAGTTCGCTCGGGCGTTGTCTGCGAACATTATAGTGCTGGTCGATGAGGACACCAGTGTGGTGCAGACTGTCTACAGTAAGGGCCAGTGCCAGTCCTTGTCCGTCGATGGTTCCATCTCCCGTAATACCTATATGGCTGGCATTCCTGGCGACAATCAGTCCTAAGTGCGATTTGTCGTTCAATCTGTCACCGGCAGCCGACAGTGTGTCCACGTGGTGATAGTCGAACGGAGAGGTGCTGCCGAGGATGACAGCCCCCTTTTCCAAGTACAGCTCCACACCGCTCTTCAGTTCCAATTGCCCGGTAAGATACTCTCCTTGCCCGAAGATGATCTTGCCACCGCCCTTGTTGCTGGCTTGGTCAATGAGTTCTTGCAGAGCCTTCGTGGTCATACTTGGTTTTGCCAGATAGGTCTTGGCCACACCCATCACAGCAGAAAGAAAGATGACGGCAAATAAAAGAAGACGCCTGATCATATGTTTCTGCTCAACTTTTCCCACATAATGATAATGTTCCCAACAGCAGGCAGCCTCATGCATGCTTGCATGGTGTAGTTTGGCAGTTACTCTGCAGGAGTCCATTTGCAGCGCACCGGCGATACAATAGCACCCGATTTCTTCAGCTCGGCGAAAGCTTTGTCAACCTCTTTGCGGTCTGCGTTCAACACTTTTGTTATCTCTCCTGCTGATACGGGCTTTCCAGCCTCGCGCATAGCCTGTAAAACTTGTTCTTTCATAAATATAATAATGGTGTTAAGTGATTGATAGATTACAAAGTTACAAAGAAAATTCATAAGTTGTTATACCTGATAGATGTCTCGTATCGAATTTATAGTTTTTTATAAATCCAAGGCACGTTCGCACAAAATGCCTGAATAACATTGGCAGAGGAAATGGGGAAGAATTGGTGTATCGAATTCCTACTATACGACTATTTTATCCCGAATTGACGGTTTAAAGGTCTAATTCTATGTGCAGGGTTAAAGATGGAGGGAGATAATTGTCTTTTTGCAAAAGCATAATTCTATGGACACAATACTATTCACCTTGTTGTTTGTAGGAGTCTCCACCTGAGTCCGGTGCTCAATAGTTCAGTCTGTCCATACGCTGATGGTGTCGAAATTCATCACGCCGTCTTTCATGAGAAGCAGTTATCCTGTGCCCTCGTAGCGGGGTTTCTTATCCCTGATTTTAACCACATTGCCGGCCACGGCCGTCATGGCCGAGGCTAGCAAAAAAGAAAATAACAATAGATTTTTCCTCATGTGATGTATAGATAATAGCTATTTCATGATGAGATTGAAGGTTTCTTCTGCCGGTGGCAGACAAACCTGGTCATCGCAACACTGCCAGCCTACAGTTACCTTTACCGTACCCGACCCAGTTCCTTTTACCTTTTGACGGAAAATCACCTCATCTTCATAAATGGTTGTACCCGTCTGGTTCAGTTTTCTGTATCGTGGCATGAGCATTTCTCCATCCTTTTCCCATCCCTGGCTGAAGTTGAAATCAAAGCTTGTAGGAATGTAAGGATCCTGGTCGGACACTTTACCGTAGATGTGATAGCCGGGATGTATCCTGATACGTATTACAACATTGCTGTTCGTAGCATCGAATGCGGCAGAGAGCAATACGGGCTGCTCGTGACTTGTCTGGCCTGTCAATGGCGGAAGAATAGGCTCAGGCTTGTCGTTTTTCAGCACATTGTAGTCGTTGCCAGGCACCGTTGGGTCTTGAGAGTCAATCATGAAAAACCATCCCCCGCTTTCGGTGAAGAACATTTTGTCCTGATATCTGTCGTACCACTTCCGCCATTGCTGCGGAGTGTCGAAGCGGCAAAGTGTATATCGTTTTAGAATGCGTTTGGCTTTTCCAACATCTTGGTTGTTTTCCCACAATGCGATGGCCTTGTCGAGCAATCGCTTGTCATTGTTTGCAATGCCCAGGCTTTTCGCGTCCTCATCGACTTCCAGATGATACATTTCTGAGCCGCCGCCATAGAAATACGGTTTGTTATCATCATAATAGCGTAGGTAGGCTTTCTCGTCTGTTCCACAAATGTCATATACCTCCCGTTGTTGGCGTTTCAAGAATGCCTCAAAAGTCATCGGCGGTTGAGGTTCGTAACTGAGCACTTGTTTTTCTTGCTCATTCAGTTTCTCGCCCTTTTCCTGTTTGGCTTTAGCCATCGCCTGCTCCTCCAGCATCTGCTTCGACCATTCTTCCTCGCTCTTCAGTCGTTCCTGCCAAGCAGCCCTGCTGCTATAGTGCTTACGCTCTTTAAGATACTCGCGTGTAGATATCCGCTCGTTATACTTTCTGGCTATAGGCTTTTGCCCTGCAAACTTAGAGATATAGACGATGGCATTGGCAAACACCACCTTTGCCTCGTCGGTCATGTCGGCAGGTGATGCCGAGAACCCCCAGTGGAAAAAGTTGCCATGACGGCCAATGGCCACGGCGTCGATGGTCTTGGCACACACACCGCTGCTGATGTACTCGCAGTCAGGCGAGTCGGTATATCCCCACGGGCGGGCCACCATGCCCACCCGATAGCCTTTGTTATTTATGTAACCTTTCTTTTGCACGGTCCACATGTCTGTCATGTCTTCCAGCGGCTCATTATAGAAATAGGTATAGTGGTAGGCATCCTCGGGTGTAGGTTTGCTGTTGAAAGTCAGTTTTGTTTTCCATGGTCCGTTGAAAATGGGGTGATTCTTCACTAGATGGTGGGCATCAGCATCCAGGCACAGGCAGTACCAGTCGTTCTTAACTCCCAGGCTGCGGCCTATGGCTTCGCCAATGTCTGCAATCGTGAGTAACGGACGGTCGAAATCGTCGGGCAGATACTGCGCAGGCTTTACCCCCGTGGTCTTTCCTGCTGCGTCTTTTATCAGTTCGCGCTCGCGCAAAGGCTTGGGCATTCCGTCCATGACAGTTACGTCAAACCCCTTCGACATGTCGGGCGTGTATTCATTTGCCCGAACGGTTTTCACGGTTTTGAAGTAAACTCTTAAGAAACTGTCGAACGCATTCATGCGGGCGGCAATGTCTGCCTCATTGTTTGCCATCTCTTTTGCTGTATATCGGTCGTAGTTACTACTGCCACCCACATACAAAACACTCACATTGCTTTTCTTTGTTGCCGCGTTGACAGCCACACAAGCCATCAGCAGCATCCATGAAGCCATCAGAAACTTTTTCATACGCTTTTTGTTTAAAGATTATTGAGTACTGGCATAAAAGAATTCAGGCATGTAAGATTTCATGCCTGAATTCCCAAAGAGAGAGAATTAATATGGATTCTGTTGAATCTGGCCTCCGCTGGCATTAATCTCTACGTCGGTAATAGGCACAGCCAGCAACGGGTCGTTGCCTTTCACGGAGAAATGCTTCACGTTGCTCTTCACAGGACCTGTCATCGACATTTCGTAGAAGTCGCGGGTGATGGTTACATCGTCTTCGGAAGTATCGTTGACCGAGTAACGCTTGATGTCGCTCATTCGGAAACTAAACGGGAACTCACGACGGCGCTCTGCAAGAACTTGCTTTAAGGCATCGCTCTGTGAACTGGCAGTAAGTTTGCTGTCTGTTCCCGTAACATAGCGATGAGCACGCAGGTCGTCCAGGTCTTTCAACCCCTGTTGCCAGTTGCCCAGACGAACCTCACACTCTGCTTTCGTCAACAGCAGGTCGGCTGTTGACAGTCCGCAGAAGGCATAGCGTCCGTCGTAGAGCTGGTCGTATCGGTATTCGTCGTACGTGGTGTTGAAACGACGGTTGCTGTGTGGTATCATAAACCACTTGAAGCGCAGGTCGTTTGTCTGGTCATAACTAGCTAGCAAATCACTCGATGGAATCATCCACTGGTTGCCTGTATAGGTGAAGCGGGTGAAGATATACTCGCAGAAATACAAGAAGTTGGCAGCGCTCCACTGGTTGGTCTCGCAATAATACAGGGTTTGTTCTGGCATACCTTGTGAGGCAGCATAAGTTGTTGAGCGCCCTTCTTTGAAAGAATTGTAATCAAACAGGGCGGGAGCATTGCCAAGAGCCTGATTGGCATAGTTGAGAGCCTGCTGATAATCGCCCATTGTCAGATACAAACGTGCATAGAAGGCATTCACCGCACATTTGCTTGCCCGCCATCTCTTGTCAGGATCCACCGCATTCTGTGAGATACTCTCCGCTTCTTTCAGGTCGGCAAAAATCTGGTTGTAGGTTTCCTCCAGTGTTGTGCGGCTAAGACTTTCTTCGAAATCTTGTCCAAGTCGCAGCGGCAGTCCAAGTTCTCCTTTGTTCTGCTCACAATAGGGCAGGCAATAGTATTGTGCCAATGTGTAGTACGACCATGCCCGGCAGAAATAGGCATTGGCCAGAGCCTCCTTGGCATTCACCGGGTCGGTAACCGAATTAGCGGCGGCTATGATGGTGTTGCATGCATATATTTTCCTGTATTCTCCGCTCCATAGACCGTCGCTGGCTTGTGCTGCAATACCGTCGCTAAAGAATGCAGTATAATAGGCTTGCGGTGCCAATGTGGCATAGGCGTCGATAAGTCCCATGGATAGTCCGCAGTCGTCAGTCATGAATACGGCAGGAGCGTTTGTTTCATAAGTGTTTGAAACATAGTCAATCAGTGCAAACAATTGTGCCGCATCTGTGATAGGTGCATCGCTGGATACAGAAGGCTGTTTGTCCAGATAGTCGCTGCATGATGCAAGCATAAGAGCGATGGCAGCAAGCCAACATCCTGCGTTTTTATTTATATTGTACTTTTTCATTGTCGTGATAGTTTAGAAATTAATATTGGCTCCAAATGTAATGCTTGCAGAAGGTTTATTCGTTCCAGGCAGCCACTCAGAATCGTAGTCGTATTTGTTGGCAGCCCAAATCAGCCCAAGGTCACGGGCCTGCACGAAGAGCGAAGCTCCCTGTAGATTAATGGCACGCAGCCATCTTTTCGGCAGGTTCCATGAGAGGTCAACCTCTTTCAGTTTGATAAAGTCAGCATTTTCCACAAAATAGCTTAGGTTGGGAATGTATCGGTCCCATCTGTACATCCATATTTCATCCTTGTTTGGCCATGTGGGATAGAGTGTTCCGTTGCTTTCGCCGTAGAGGTCAATTTGAGCACTGATGAATGTCTTGCTGCTTCCAACCACAGGCGGTGCATAGAATGGTGCGCGGAACACACCACCGAACTTACCCGTGATGAAGAATGAGAGTTGCAGTCCGTTCCACGACAACTGGGTGTTCCATCCCAAAGTGTGGGGAGGAACGGTAGTACCGCTGTAACTCAAGACGTTCAGTCCTAGCTCGCGGTTGTGCAATTGCAAGTCGTTGATGGTAGATTTCTCGCCGTTCAGGCCGTAAACATAAGGAATACCATCTTCGGTGCAGGCAAACTCGTATGAATAGATGGTGCCGATGGGTTTCCCCTCAACAAAGGTTGACGGATCAACCAGTTGATAACAATAGAGCGACGGATTGTACAGCTTCTCTATCTTATTCTTGTTATAGGCATAGGTGATGGTCGATCGGATGCCGAGGCCAATGGGGTTCACCTTGAAATTGCCTGTAAGTTCAATCTCAACACCCTTGTTCGATATCTCCGCGTTGTTGAAACGCTGTGTGGATGTTCCATAGGCTGACGGGACAGTCACATTTCCGATTACATCGACAGAGAACCTGTTGTAGTAATCGATTTTTCCACTTAGCACATTATTAAATAGCGAGAAATCGGCACCTACGTTGAATGTTTTTGTGCGCTCCCATTTCAGCAGCGGGTTGCCATAGTTGACCACATATCCTGCTGTGCCATGAATGGTGGAATTGGTATAGGTATAGATAAGGGTTTCGGGGGAGGTTGTTTTCTCGGCATTACCGTTAATACCATAAGTGGCGCGCAGACTCAGTCTGTTGACCCAGCTGGCATCTCTCATGAATCCTTCCTTATGAACATTCCATTTCACACCTGCCGACCACATAGGCGACCAACGCAGCGAGGCGTCTTTCGACACAAAGTTGGAACCGTCGCTACGAATGCTGAACGATGCACCGTAACGCTCGTCGAACATATAACCTACGTTGCCATAATAAGAGAGGTAACGGTCCTCACGGTCGGTATAGGTTGTTGCAAGCGAATTAAAATAATCGGTATTGTAATAAGAATAATCATACAGGTTGCCAATGTTGTCGTTCTGTCCATAGCCAGGTATCTGGGCTGTGTTGGTAGTGGCGACATAGCCATAGACGGTAGGATTGGTGGTTGAGCGGTTCACATAGCGGCTCATCTCAATACCGGCGATGGCGGTGATGTCGTGTTTGCCGAAGATGTTGCTATAGTTCAGCTGATTACGGAAAACATCGTTGAAATTCACTCCATTACGCGAGCGTTTAATACCGCCGGTAGGTAAATAACTATTAGTGGCAACACCTGTGTTAGTGTCAAAATCTGAATAGAAATTTACACGGTCGCGCACAAAGAAGGTCTCCTCGTTGTCGTACTGCGTAGTGGTATACTCGTTGCGCTCGTATTGATACTTTATATCATAGTTCAGTCCCTTGATGATTTTGAAGTTCAGTCCCAGTTGCACGCGATAGTTTGAGGTTGTGGTTTTGTATTTCCTGTTTTCTACTTCCCTAAGCATGTTGTAGGAGAAATCACTATAGGGGAATGAACTGGTGTCTACCTGGTCAATCATCAAGTTGTCGTAGATGTAAGGCTGATAGGCGTAACTGCCATCTGCATTCTTAATCATGTCGTAAGGAGAAAGTTCTGTAAACTCTTGCAGAGTCACACCAGTTTGGTCTTGAGATCGTTTTTGAAGAGTCGCACCTACTGTGGCCGTGATATACTTGTTAAACTTGTATTCATTATTGTAGTTCAGCATGAAACGGTTGTAGCCACGCTTGATGGTACGTTCGTCATTTTTCTCATACATCAGCGACAGATAGTTGGAAAGCTTGTCGCTTCCTCCCTGCAGGTTTACATTGTATTGTTGCAGCAAGGCAGTCTGCATCAGATAGTCTTTCAGCTGTTGGCGGTTACTGCGGTTGCGCAGTTCGTCAAGGCCGGCATTCATGGCCGATTCTGACAGTCCGAAGTATTTATGTTTGAAGTATAGTTCTTGTGCTTGCGAGAGTGCTCCGCCATAGAAATTGCTGAGGGTTGGTGTGTAAGCATATCCCATGTCCCATCCCATTTCGTTGCCTTTTATCTCATAATCGACAGTGCTTTTGCTGCTGGCTTGGTTCAGCACATAGTCTAGGTCGGGATTGGTCTGGATGCGCCAGAAAGCTTTTCCCTGAACTTTCAGTTTCTTGTCGTGGCTCTTCTTGGTTGTGATGACGATAACGCCGTTGGCACTTCGTGCTCCCCAAATGCTAGCTGCAGCGGCATCTTTCAAGATGGTGACACTCTCCACATCGTTGGGGTTGATGCTGGTAAATGTTCCTTCAATGGGGAATCCGTCGACAACAATCAGCGGCTGGGCATCAGCATAGAGTGTGCTCTGGCCGCGAATGGCAAACGTCACGGTGCCATCCTCGTTCTCGGTAGCTTGCATACCTGCTACCATTCCCTGCAATGCACTTGACAAGTCGGCGGTAGGACGTGTCTCAAGGTCTTTAGCGTTGATTTTGTCAAAGCTACCAGTTGTGCGCTCTTTTGAGATGGTTTGGTAGCCTGTTACAACTACTTCGTCTAGGAGATTGTCCGATTCCAACGTCACATTGCGTCGCAACGGCGTGTTGCCGCTCCCTACCTGGAGCGTGTAGCTCTCTGTTCCGATGTACGAGAATTCCACTTCGCAGGATGTGGCGGGGATGTTGAGCTGGTAGTGGCCGTCGTTGTCGGTGATGGTTCGCACATTGCTGTTGGCCAGTGCCACGGTGACTCCTATCAATGGCTCACCCGAGGCATCGCGCACGGTTCCCGACAACGGGCGGTTCAGTCCGCCGGTCTGCTTGCGGGTGACGGTGACGAAGTTGCCCTCAATCTCGTAGTTGCAGCCCAGTTGGGCAAATACTTTTGCCAGCATCTGGCGCACGGGTGTGTTCTTTTCTTGTACAGTGACGCGGGGCAGTTGGTTGGCCAGATCCGACTTACAGATAAAGTTTAGTCCGGTCTGTTTGGTCACTTCGTTGAAGAAATCTTTCACGTTGACCGATTTCAGGTTCAGTGTTACATTCTTCTGGGCTGCCTGCTGGGCACGGGCTGGCTGAGCCAGTGGTGCCACCGACAGGAGTGCCATAAGAATGAGCACGAACATGCGTTTGGTTTTTCTTGGTTGTTGCATGTCTCTCTGTGTTTTAAAGGGGTTATTAATTGTGTTGACTGATGGTAATCAGGTTGCCGTTGATGGTGATTCTGAGCCCGGTGACGTTGTGGATGGCCTTGAGGGCGGGCTCAATATCGCCGTATTTGTTGATGGTTCCAGTGAACTGCATCTGACGTGTTTCCTCACTGTCGAACTCCACACGCTTGTTATACCAGTGGGAAAGCACGCGCATGAGTTTCTCAAGTGGGCAGTCGGCAAAGGCGAAGGTACCAGTGTTCCAAGATACATAGGGGGTGATATCGACGGTTGAGAACTGGCAGCCGGTGGCTGAGAGAACGGCCATCTCGGCAGGTTTCATCATCTGTTCGCGGCCGTTGGTGGGGGTGATGCTGATGCTTCCGCTCACCAAAACGACTCGTGTGAACCCGGCATCGTCGCGTGTGTTGATGTTAAACTCAGTGCCATAGACCTTCACCGTGCCGTTAGGAGTATGTACAATGAAAGGGTGCTTGTCGTCTTTGGCCACAAAGAAGTAGGCTTCACCGTCGAGTTTCAGTTCACGGGTGTTGTTATCAAATTTTTTGGGATAAGTTAGTGTAGTCCCATAATTAAGATGTATGCGCGATCCATCGTCGAGAGTAAGCCAGAACTCTGAGTCATGATGGGTGGTGAGTATGCGCTCTTGAATCGCAGGTGTTGAAGGTCGTGTGCTGAGAGATTGAACTTTTGTAATGGCTCGTTCGTTAGTAATACCGACGGACTTGCCGTCGATAGTTAGTACTGCTTGGTTTTTTCCGCTTTCCTCGGCTTGGCTGATGGCTGCGATTACCTCGTCAGTAAGTTCTAGGACCTCGGGGCGGCTGTCGTAAGTAAACCATAATGCACCGAAAGTAACGATGCAGATAATGACTGCTGCTGCGCGCAACAAATGTCGACCATGAGCGGTCAGCAGAGACTTATGATCTTGTGAGTTAGGTAAAATGTGTTGGGTAATGAGTGATAGTTTGTCGTAGTCGACAGCTGCATATTGTCTGTAGCGCTGCGACAGGTTCTTGCCAGAAACTAGCCGTTTGTAGTGGCTGAGCAAGTCGGGATAATCGTATAGTAACTGTTCTAAACGTTGGCGGTCATCATTGCTGGCTGATCCCCAAAGATTATCGGCAATAAGCTGATTAATATTCTTATACTCCATGACTCCAATGTGTTGTTCTAATTCTATAACACATTGAAAGTATAAATGGATGATACTTTTCTAGAAAAATAAATTAGATTTTTATTTTTTTTTCAAAAAAGTAGGATTTATCAAGGAAAAAACCACTCAATTGTTTGGGAGTAGCAAAACTAGTAAGAATGCAAGTTGACCCAACTCTTTTTTCAATCGTGAAACTGCTTTATGCTTCTGTGATTTTACTGTATCTTTAGAAATCTGTAGAGCCTCACCTATTTCCATATACGACTTTCCCTCCATACACATGAGAAACACTTCTCGTTGACGCGAAGGCAGTGCGTCTATTTTTTGGAACAACAACCGGTAAATTTCCTCACTAAAAAAGTCTTCCTCACCGTTTTCTCCGATATGGAAGGGCTCATATTGTTGGATTACATAATCTGCATAGCGCGCCTCAGTATCCTTACGACGTAGACTATTAATGGCCATATTGCGTACCCCATTGTATAAGTAGGCTTTAACCTTCACCTCATTGTCGATGTCGATACGCTTCTCCCATACCCGCTGGAAAATAGTCTGAACAACATCCTTGGCTACATCCTCGTCAACGACAATCTGCATGGCATATCCCACCAGTGCCCTATAATAATCGTCATAGAGCCTGGCCAACTGTTCACTAGCTTTTTGATTTATAGTTCTTTCCATTGCTTTTGGTTGCAAAAGTATAAAAAACTTAATATAAAATACAACTATTTTTAGCAAAAGTGACAAGTACCCTAGTTTTCAACTTTTTTGTGGTATTGAATAGAAGAAAAAACCAGAGTATTTTTTCAAAATGGAGAATACAATATTTTAGACTGTTTCTAAAAAAGAGAGTGTGTCAAAATAGGCACACCCTCATTCTATGCAGTTTCAAAAACTTTCTTGACTATTAGTCGATGTCGCTCAGATGGTCGAGCGCGTCGCTGAAGTCTTTCGGCTCGTGCTCAGCCATAGGATCATGATAGTCGTTGCGATGCTCAAAGCGGTTGTTGTTACGCTCACCACGCTCTGGACGTGGGCGACGCTCACCGCGGTCCTGACGCTCGCCACGCTCACCACGTTCACCGCGCTCTGGACGAGGACGACGCTCACCACGCTCTGGACGAGGACGGCGCTCACGCTCAACATATCCCTCGGGTTTCGGAATCAGTACACGGTGCGACAGTTTGTACTTACCAGTCTTCTGGTCAATCTCCATCAACTTAACGGTAATCTTGTCACCTTCCTTCAGACCAGCCTCCTCGACGGTCTCCAGGCGCTTCCAGTCAATCTCGCTGATGTGCAGCAGACCATCCTTGCCTGGCATAATCTCTACGAAGCAACCGTAAGGCATGATTGAGCGAACAGTTCCCTCGTAAACCTCGCCAACCTCAGGAATGGCTACGATAGCCTTGATCTTGGCAATGGCTGCCTCGATGCTATCCTTGTCGGGAGCAGATACCTGTACCTTGCCAACACCGTCAACCTCGTCGATAACGATTGTTGCACCGGTGTCTTCCTGCATCTGCTGGATAATCTTACCACCAGGACCAATCACTGCACCAATGAACTCCTTCGGGATGTCGAAGGCAACGATGCGAGGAACCTGTGGTTTCAGCTCTGCGCGTGGCTCGCTGATGGTATCGGTGAGACACTTCAGAATGTGCTCGCGTCCGGCCTTGGCCTGCATGAGAGCCTTCTCAAGGATGTCGAACGACAGTCCGTCGCACTTGATATCCATCTGAGTGGCGGTCAGTCCGTCGCGTGTACCAGTGGTCTTGAAGTCCATGTCGCCCAGATGGTCCTCATCACCGAGGATATCTGAGAGCACGGCATACTTGTCCTCGCCCGGATTCTTGATCAGACCCATGGCAATACCGCTTACGGGCTTCTTCATGGGCACACCAGCATCCATCAGAGCCAGCGTACCGGCACATACGGTAGCCATTGACGAAGAGCCGTTAGACTCCAGAATCTGGCTTACCAGACGAACAGTGTAAGGGAAGTCCTCGGGAATCTGGCCTTTCAGTCCGCGCCATGCCAGATGACCGTGACCAATCTCACGACGGCCTACGCCGCGCTGAGCCTTGGCCTCACCTGTGCAGAACGGGGGGAAGTTATAGTGGAGGAGGAAGCGCATGTAGCTCTTGTCGAGTACATCGTCGACCATCTTCTCATCGAGTTTGGTACCGAGGGTAACAGTGGTCAGCGACTGTGTCTCACCGCGGGTGAAGATTGAGCTTCCGTGAGGCATGGGCAGCGGAGAAACCTCGCACCAGATGGGGCGGATCTCATCGGTCTTACGTCCATCCAGACGCTTACCTTCGTCGAGGATGCAACGGCGCATGGCGTCGCGCTCCACGTCGTGATAATACTTATCAATCAGGGCCTCGTAGTCTTCCTTCGTAATCTCGCTGTCTTCAGCAATCTCGTGCTCAGCGAAATACTTCTCCTTGAAGTCCTCAACGATTTTCTCGAAAGCATCGGCACGAGCCTGCTTCTCGAGCGCCTGACCCACCACGTCGTAGGCGGGCTGGTAGCACTCCTTGCGAACCAGTTCGCGCAGATCCTCGTCGTTGACCTCGTGGCAATATTCGCGCTTCACGTCCTTGCCCAGCTCCTTGGCGAGGGCAACCTGCATCTCGCACATGGGCTTGATGGCATCCATGGCGCACTTCAGGGCACCGAGCAGATCCTGCTCCGACACTTCCTTCATCTCGCCTTCCACCATCATGATGTTCTCGGCCGAAGCACCAACCATCAGATCCATGTCGGCCTCCTTCATCTGCTCGAAGGTGGGGTTGATGACATACTCGCCGTTGATGCGGGCTACGCGAACCTCAGAAATGGGGCACTCGAAGGGAATATCCGAAACAGCCAGGGCGCAGGAAGCGGCGAAACCGGCAAGGGCATCGGGCTGATCAACGCCATCGGCAGAGAAAAGCATCACATTCACAAACACCTCTGCATGGAAATCTGCAGGGAAGAGCGGGCGGAGCACACGGTCCACCAGACGTGAGGTAAGGATTTCGTTATCAGAAGCTTTGCCTTCGCGCTTGGTGAATCCACCAGGGAAACGGCCGGCGGCAGCATACTGCTCGCGATAATCAACTTGCAAAGGCATAAAATCGGTTCCGGGAACTGCATCCTTTGCTGCACAAACAGTTGCGAGCAGTACGGTGTTGTTCATGCGGAGCATGACCGAACCGTCGGTCTGTTTTGCAACTTTCCCGGTTTCAATTGTGATGGTTCTTCCATCAGGCAACTGAACAGTTTTTGTAATTACATTCATCTAAAAATTACTTATTGTTTTAACTTACATCAAAATGCGAAAAGGAATCTCTTCGCAAAATCCGTGCAAAGATACGTAAAAGATAATGAACAAACGAATAAATCCGGGTAAATTATCTTTTTTTACCAAAATAAATCATTGTCGGCAGGCAGAAAGAGGGATTACCAAGCCTTGGTGAGCCAGTTAATCTTCATTTGGGTGATGACCTTCTTGTCGGCCTTTTCCTCCTCGACGGTAGCCATCACACTGCGGGGCCAGCCGTCGTCGAAATAGGCATAGTCGTAAAAGTAGTTGGTCGTGGTGCCGTCGGCTTCCTTCTCGGTCATCTCGGCATAGAGCTGATACTCGTTCTCGGTGGAGTCATCCTCTCCCTCCAACGCGCCGTTTCGGGCTATATAGTGACACTTAGTCCCGGCGTTCTCTAAGGTTGATTCGCCCACAGACAACACCTTTCCGTTGAAGGCGAACAGCAGTTTGAGCTGGTGAAACAAGTCCGTGATTTTCTCCTGGCTGCCCATCAGTTCCTCGGTGTTCTGCTTAATCTGCTTCTTCAGTTCGTCTATATTCTGGCGCGCATAGAGCTCGGGATGCTCGTAAAAAATACGATTCACCAGCTTGTCCTGATAGTTCAAAGCGTTCTTGTAGAGGTCTTTCCAGTTGATGATTTCCTGAAAACCGCCCATTTCATCGGTAGAAAACAGCACCTTGGTGCCTAAGGCCATGCGGGCGGCCTCCAAAGTCATCCTACCTTTTACCGAAGTGGAATCACGCTGCCACACATCGGTGTTGACAAGTTGCATGGTGTAGCCTTTCTTTGTGGAGTCGGCCACACAGATGCGGAAATCGTTTCCCGCAGCTTCCACCACCGTGGTGTCTGTTCCGACGACATCGGCCACTACTTGCGAAAAGGTGTATTCCAGGGTGTCTGTCTTGCAAAACCATCCAATCACTCTCACCAGTGAATCGGTTGCAACGCTGTCGGCAGTTTCTTGATTCTGGGCCTGTACTGCCATCGACAGGAACAGCAGCACGGCGCAAAGCATTGTTTTAAGTTTCATCTTTGTTTACTGTATTTGTTGGAAAAATCGTGCAAAGGTAGTTATTAAAATCATAATAACGCAAGAAAAATAGATTTTTTCTTTTGGTTTTTCCACTCATTTGCACTAACTTTTCATAAGAAAAGACGGCACTCGGAAATCCAAAACACAAAAAGTGCTTTTTTTGTTTTGATATTTCTCTCATTTGCACTAACTTTGCACCAAAATATAAAATATATAAGAAGGATGAAAAAGATTATTTCCAAGACGATAGTTGCAGGGGTTGCCGTGCTGGCGCTCTCTGCCTGCAACCAAGAGAAATTCCACATCAAGGGTAACATCTCTGAGGCAAAGGACTCGATGCTCTATTTCGAGAACATCAGTCTCAACGGACCGGTAGCCATCGATTCGGTGAAACTGGGCGAAGACGGCAGCTTCGACTTCTCGGAAGCCAGACCCGAAGCCCCTGAGTTCTACCGTCTGCGCATTGCCAACCAGTATATCAGCCTCAGCGTTGACTCCACCGAGACCATCACCGTGAAGGCCCAATACCCCACCATGTCGACGGGCTACACCGTGGAAGGCTCTGAAAACTGCTCAACCATCAAGGAACTGTCGCTGAAGAACATTGCCTTATACAATAATGTGCTGGCCATCCAGCAGAACGCTCAGATGGGCATGGAGGCCACCAACGACAGCATCAGCAAGGTGATTGAAGCCTACAAGGAAGACATCAAGCAGAACTACATCTTCAAGGCGCCCATGAAGTCGAGCAGCTATTTCGCCCTGTTCCAGACTTTGGGCAACATGCTTATCTTCAATCCGCGCGAGAACAAAGACGACATCAAGGCCTTTGCCGCCGTGGCCACCTCGTGGGACACCTTCTATCCAAACGCCCTGCGCAAGGAAAACCTGCACAACATCGCCCTTGAAGGCATGAAGAACATCCGCATCGTGGAGAGCAAGAAGAACCTGCAAATAGACTTGAACAAGGTGAACACCACGGGCATCCTGGACATCGAACTCATCAACAACCGTGGACAGATGACCAAACTGAGCGACCTGAAGGGTAAGGTGGTGATGCTCGACTTCCACATCTTCGCCACCAAGGAGAGCACTACCCGCATCATGAAACTGCGCGAAATCTACAACAAATACCACGATCGCGGCTTCGAAATCTACCAGGTGAGCCTCGATCCCGACGAGCATTTCTGGAAACAGCAGACCGACGCACTGCCCTGGATCAGCGTGCGCGACCCGCAGGGACTCCAGTCGCAGGTCATGCAGACCTTCAACGTCCAGGACATTCCGACGTTCTTCCTGCTGGGACGCGACGTGCTGCTCCACAAGCGTGACGCGCAGATTAAGGACCTCGACGCTGAGATTCAGAGTTTACTTTAAAACAAAAATACGACATGACGAAAGGCGTACTGACAACAATCCTGCTGTTCAGTATGCCTTTTGTGCTTACTGCAACAGCTGAGGAAAAAGCCGACAGCGCCGTGTTCTCGCTCCGGCAGGTCAACGACACGCTCCACGTGTTGGAACTCAGCAGCAAGCAACAGGTGAGCAAATGGCCGCTGCCCTACCCCGTCTACCAGTTCCAGACGGGCGATGTGGACGGCGACGGAAAGACGGACGCCATGGTGGGTGTCATCAAAAGCACCCGCTACTTCCCCGAAAAAGGCCGGCGCCTGTTCATCTTCAAGAACTATGAGGGACATGTCAGGGCGCTTTGGCTGGGTTCTCGCCTAGGTGGTATCCTTCAGGATTTCCGTTTCGTTGACGGTCTTATCCGCAGTCTGGAGACCACTACCGACAACCGTTACGTGGTAGCCGAATACCAATGGGAGCACTTCGGGATGGGTTTCCGGCGGTTCCTGGCCAAGAACGTCACCCGCGAAGAAGCCTTGCAGGTCTTCAACCAATGAACATTAACTATAAACATTCAATATTATGAGAAAAGCAATTCTATTCGCCCTTTTGCTCTTCACCTTGGGAG
>JAEEGH010009919.1_pt1 | contig 22018 bp, 21 predicted proteins | sample 9134181 | NCBI WGS metagenome assembly JAEEGH01 (sample SAMN16246544, study PRJNA631951) | gut metagenome | biome: gut microbiome; feature: rumen; material: DP-attached | host: Bos | place: Iran: Karaj | collected 2018-10
AATCGGGTTCTGATATGAAGCTTGGACTGGGCGATCATTTGTTGCTGTGAAAGCAAGGAAGCAATAAGCTATGGAAGCCATTGGAAAGGAACCCAATGAAGCTGACAATCATACGCAGTAACCGAAAGACAATCTCCATGCGCATCACCGGCCCAGATACCGTAGAGATTCGAGCGCCTCGGAGAATGCCTCATGCTCAGATCGATGATTTTATCGAGCGTCACCAAGCATGGTTAGAAAAGCACATCGCCCGTATTCCTCAGCCCGCCTCCCCGTTCACAGAAGAAGAAATCCGTGCTTTGACTGATAAAGCCTTGCAAGTGATTCCTGACCGGGTACGCCATTATGCCGCTTTGATGGGCGTCAGTTATGGCCGCATCACCATCAGAAACCAGAAAAGCAAATGGGGAAGCTGTTCTGCCAAGGGTAACTTGAATTTCAATTGTCTGCTGATGCTTTGCCCGTCCGAGGCACTTGATTATGTGGTAATTCACGAATTGTGCCACAGAAAAGAAATGAACCATTCCCCCAAGTTTTGGGCGGAGGTGGAAAAGTATGCGCCGGACTACAAGACACAGCGGAAGTGGCTCAAAGACGAAGGGAGCAAACTGATCGCAAGATTATCATATGATTATTTCGAGGTGGCTGTTTTCGCTTTCATCTGTTAATCTGCACATGAGAGTTTATTTCTTATATTCTCATGCCTTTCTAATGATTTCCTCCCTGTTTCTTTCATCTTCCAGGTTTATTCTATAACCGTTCCAAGGGAGAGCAGAAACCCTTCTCCCAGGGAAACACAGAAAGAAACCGGCTTGTATAGAATTTTGCGGATAATCTATACAACCTGTTTGTGAAAGCCTGACTTGTTTACTCTGAGTTTTTTGATTCCTTGATCGTCTTATTGGAAAGAGCAATGAAGCTCCCATCATGAGCAAAGAAAAAAAGACCAGCCATGCTCGAACTGCAAGTGGTCGTTCTTGGAAGTGTCGGAACAGCCATTTTCTGAATGCAATTTGAATGTAATTGTGAATGTAATTGGCGTTTTTCGTGGTTTTCCCATATTTTCTCAAATTGACAGAAACCGTTGAAAAATAAGGCTTTTTGGCACTTATATTGTTTCAAATTTATCGCCCGGGGACGCTTCAAGTCCTGTTTCCCGCACCACAGAACCCTTGATTTTTCAAGGGTTCTGCTTCTTTTTGGCGGCCTTCCACCCCAACCCCACCCCAACGGACCTGATATTGGGGTGGGGCTATACGCCATGGGACATGGTTGGGTGAAATTTTCTATTATTGTTCATCGTTTTACAACCCGGCGATGAACTTTTCCATGCGGTTCGCGCTTTCCTTCTGCATGGTGGCGGTGACGTGTGCGTAGCGATCCAGTGTGAATGCCGAGGAGTAATGCCCGGCGTTCTGCTGGATCGTTTTTACGTCATCCCCCGCCATAATGGAACTGACCACATAAGTGTGTCTCAGATCGTGGAAGCGGTGCGCGTCGATACCCGCTGCCACCAGGATCTTGTGAAGAATCTTCCATGCGGTCGGCTGGGACAGGTGGCTGCCATCCGGATGCGTGAACACCAGGTTGGGGAAGCCGCCATCGTTCCATGCCGGCCCCAGCGCTTTCCGCTGTGCTTCCTGCTCTTCCTTGTGCTTCTTCAGCACCTGGAAGACCGTAGGAGCGGGAGCGATGGTGCGGGGCTTGCTGTTCTTCGGTGTCGCAAACCGGAAGACTTCGCCTTTCTTTCTCGGCTGAGCCAGCTGCTTGGTGACCCGAATCAGACCGTTCTCAAAGTCCACAGAATCCCAGGTCAGCCCCAGCAGCTCGCCGGACCGCAATCCGGTGAAGATTGCGGTCACGATGAGCGCCTCATGCTCGTGGCCTTTCAGAAAGGCCAGCAGCTTGGAAAGTTCCGGCGTATCCAGCGGATGAATCTCCGCTTGCTCGATCCGGGGCAGGATGCAGTTGCTGGATGGATTCTTGCTCAAGTAGCCTATTCTGACAGCCACATCCAGTGCCTTATGCAGGCAGCCGTGAATGTTCTTGATGGATTTCGGACTGAGCCCTTCCTCCCGCTTCTTATTGTAGAGGCGCTGAATCATGGGCGTTCGGAGTGCCGACAGTTTGACGTCTCCGAGCGCGGGGATGATGTGCACCCGGATCTGCATTTCGTAGGTATCAGCAGTGCCGAGCTTCACATTCCCCAGGTAGTCGCGGTGCCACATGGTCAGCCATTGGCCGAGGGTCAGGCCGCTGTCCTCTCTGAAATCACCATGGTCGATGGTGACGGAGACTTCGGTCAGCTTCTTCCGGACTTCCGCCTGGGTTCGTCCATAGACCGAATGCCGTTTTCCATCGGCACAGTATCGGGCTTCCCAGCTTCCGTCAGCCCGTTTTCTGATGGTTCCTTCGCCGTTAGCACGCTTTCTTGCCATTGTTTTCTCCTTTCGACAGCCAATCCAGGAGAGCCTGACGGGCGATCACGATCTTTTTGCCAGCATGGATGCTCGGAATCTGATTCTCCCGAATAAGTTGGTACATCGTTGGCCTGCTGATACCGATCAGCTCCGCTGCTTCCCGGACGGACAATGTCATCTTCGTGCCCGGCGATGATTGCTGAGGTATGCTGTTGTCAAGGTGCTCTGGCTCCTGCAGAGCCGCGGTGCTGTCCAGCATGCGGAGAACCTCGTCCACAACCTGGTGTACCTGCTCTTCAGTATATAGCCTGTTTCTCATCATGGCAATATCCTTTCATGCTTTAAAGTGATGTAAAGTTGTAAACTATCTCTTTCCCGAATGCTCCTGCCGTTTTGTTACCGGTTAGAATCCGATTTTTAACGGGGATGATTCATTCTTCATCTCCCGTCTGAACAAGCCACGAAAAGCCCTGCTCTGGAAGGCTTTCTGACAGGCTAACCGGTAACAAATTACGTGCGTTTCATTTGCTTTCGCTGATAGTAGCTGCGCTGTTTGACCCGGTTGCGGAGTCGCTCGTGAAGAGGTTTGCAGTGCGGGCAGTATCGCTGTCGACCGCTGTTGGGGATGAAAGCTCCTCCGCACCAGGCGCAGGTTCTTTCATTCGGCCGGGTCACATCTTCTTCCCGAAGCAGTTCTGTCCAGATGATCCGATTCAATTCCGGATTGATGGGCAGCACGCATTCCAGAAAATAATCGCAGTCAATAGCGCCGTCGTGAATCGTCGGATAGCGGGGATTGATGATGGTGCACTCTCCATCCTCAATACATTTCCCACCGATGTAATTGCAGCATTCTCCATGCGCCAGAGTTCTGACATTCCGGATTAACATGTTGTTCATTCTTTTGGACTCTCCTCGTTTACATTCATCTTCCATCATGATCTGGCTGTGTGTCCGATTACACAGTCAGGAACAGTTGCGGCGCTGCTCTGCGTTCGGATCATGCTTCGCGGCTGCATGACGCAGAGCAGTGTGTATCTGAACGCACAGGATAGCTTTTCCTGTACGGGAAGTCATAGAGGCAATTCGTATGACTTTGGCTTCCGCTGACAGCATATCACATGGTTTCCAAAATCGTTTTCATGTTTTGAAAACTTCAGAAAGCGTTGCAGCTTAAGGCTTTGTTGGCATTTTTGCGTCTGGCTAAATTTCTAAAATGACGGTTTTACTGGGGTTCCCGGGCCAAAAGTTTTCACGAAATGAAATTTATTTTTTCAGAAGACCGTCTTCATGCTCTCCTGAAAACAGCCCCGGAGAATAGTAGCAAGCAATGCAAATCTGCTAGATTTTGCAAAAAGCTTGTTGGTAGGCTCCGCCCCCAAGCCCCTGATCTGCCAGCGCAAGCGCTGTGGTTGTGCAGGTTCCCTGCGCTTTGTCCCGTCCCAGATATCATGAAATAACGTGATTGCTTCCGCTGGATCGGAGCAAAATTGCCGTGTAAGGAAAGCCATTATCACTCGTAAAGTACCTCCAACCGTTCATAGATTTGTCTTATCAATTGAGTAATCTCCTCCTGCTTTTCCAGGATCTCATCGATTTCTGTTTCATAGATACTTCCATGTTCGTTCATTCGCTTGGCAATCTGATTTACGTTATTTGAAAGAATACTCATCTGCCGAGAGGCTTCCCGAAGCTCAGGCAGGTCAAGCCGCAATAGATAACCATTCAGCACCATCGCGCGAAAGAATCCTGATTTGTTTTTGACGCCGGCATTTTTCATTTTCTGCTGAATGATAGCGGCCTGTTCTGGAGTGGTATCGAAACTGAAGTGAACAGTGTGGTTTTGCATTTCGCTCATGTGTATCTTCCTTTCTGAATCCAATAAACTCAGGTGCATTGTTTCATTGCTGTTGTTTGGTTCGGGCTTATTTTTCACTGCTGCCTCTGGCAAGAAACCTTGTTTGGCTCACTGCCGGTCCTTTCGGCGCTCCCTTCCGAAGAGGAAGATCATGGCGGTTTGGACAGATCTGGAAACGTGGCCCTGATTGTCAAGGTGCGCTTCGTTGGCGATGCCAACGACTAATGACGGGAATGGCTCAGCTCTTTCGTCTTGGTTAATTGCTTACCACGATTCCCATTGTTCTTCATTATCTGAAACCTGGGGAATCGAGGTTGCATCCACATAGTTCCGCCATGGTTCCCGCTGCAGCCATTTCACAATGCCGGGGACATACTGACCATTCGCTGTCAGCCAATCCACGGTTTGTTTTTCCGCTTCCAGGGCGGACAGGATAGCTTCAATCGTCGCGCCGTCATTCAGTGCCTTCTCCACCAGCACTGCTGCAGCCTCACGGTTTGTCCGCCTGTTCTGCGGATAAGCAAGCCATATCTCTGAAAAACGATCCGGTTCAGTCTTCGTCCCATACCCTAAAGAAGAATATATATTCTTTTTATATGGGTTAGGTCTTGCCAGCGTACCGGTTTGGGCGGAACCGGTCTGATTCCGAGGATCAGTTGGTATCACAGTGATACCGGTTTCCTGATAACTGGTATCATCCTGATACCATGCCTGACTGGCATCCAAAGGGGAACCGGTACAATCCTGAGCATCCCATGCCTCTGCGCTGGCTCCATCATGGATACAGGTCGCTCCAGCTTCTGGTCCATTTTTCACACCGGCAGGATCGGGCCAATTCACCACATGCAGCATCGTTCCCACGTTAGGGATCGACCGGATTGTTACCATGCCCTGTGCTTCCAGCATCCGCATTCTGCGGCGCAGCTTGTCCCTGGACCAACAGAGTGCTTTTGCCGTTTTCCGTTCTGACAGGGGCATGTCGCCCGGCTGAAGCTGCAGCCCGCGCCAACAATACTGATTGTGGCTCGCCATGGCCAGGCAGTGAAGATACAACTTCACAGCTCCATCGTCAGCCCATATCGGGCTTCTCATGAGCTGCCGGATTGCATCTGCGTTTCGTCTCGTGTTCATCATCGTTTCCATCCTTTCTTTTCTCTGGTGTTATCCCCGCCACCCCCCTATATGGGGAATAAGGCGCAAAGTGACACCGGTCATCGGAAATAATCTTTGCAGTCCGCTTCATCTCGCTTTCTTCTGATGCATATCATCGTTCATTCAAGATCACCTCTAAGCACCCATAAATGGCAAAATAACATCGATTTTGGAAACACCTGCAGAAATTTTTTTCGGGATTGAAGCCCATGCCATGCATTTTCCAGCTACCTCCCACCCTTCAATGTAAAAATCAAGGCTAAGTGACACCGGCTTTAGAAAATTTTCTGAGCAGTACGCTTATCGCATTTCCACTGAATGGCGTTCATCGGCAGCCATGCTGGTTTACCTCCTCATATCTACATGGCGAAAATCATCGTTTTTGGAAACACTTGCATGAGATTTCGGGGTATTTTTTCTTTGATACATCCAAGACCATTGCTGGAAGCTCATAACGACCACAAAGGCCTCCGAAGAGGCGCATAGAAAAAGGGACGGTCCGGCAGCCAGCGCCAAGAGCGTCCCCAGTCTTTTCAGCCTGTCATTTACGTGTAAAGACATGGTTATTTGTGATATACTAAAACTGATTTCTATTCCGAAAGGCTTGGAAAGAAATCAGCTGCATGCAAGAAAATGTAGACATGCTTCGTCTTTATAGTGGAGGTCAAACACCGATTACTGACAAATGAATGAAGGAAAGAAGGACAGTTGCATTGAAAAAGGTGTCATGTTGGTTTCTGACGTTTTTACTGATTCTTTTGGGTATATCAACCTGCAATGTATATGCGGAAGAATGGGAAACATTTGTGAAGAGGCACGCCGAAGAGATTGTTAAAGAGAGATTCAATGCAGACTACGGAGCTGCAGACTTCTGGGAAGAATTGGTTGATGCCAATGGTCCGTTTCGTTTCTGGACTGTCGAACAAAAAAACTGGTACAGCGGTCTGCTGCCATATTTGATCGAAGCAGAGGAACAAAGAATCCAAACATATCATCCAGATTGGATTGCGTCTGTTCCCTTTGCAGATCAGATTCTTTCCTGGAAATACGGCGTTAGAGAACCGGGAATGATTGAGGAAGATGAAGCCAGACAAATGGCGCTTGACTTCCTGATGTCATCGTATGATCTGGATTGCAGTGAGAACAGAGTATCCGTATCACTGTATACCGGGCATCGTGAAACAGGAGACTTTATTGCACCATACTGGGTATTTCGTTTCTATGATCACTCGCTTGTGAAAGCCGAGGTCTGGATCAATGCCAAAACAGGATATATGCCCAGGCATCAAATGCTTGAAGTAAAAGATAAGGTCAAAGAATCTTTTGTGGAAATGCTGAAAACCGGCTATACCGTGGCAGGTGAACCAGTTACAGCGGATATGTTCACGGATGATGCTGTTGAAATCTATTTCTCCGAAGAGGATCATTTATGGTATGCTGCTGTCAATCCAGCCGGAGATTCCTATTGGTATATTTCAATCGATGATGCTACGCTGGAAACAGTGAGTACTTCGACAGCAAACGGATGAGCAAAAGAGGATTTGAAAAACATGCGTAAACTTGCGGCGTATATGGCTCTGATGATGATTGCGATGGCTTGCCTGAATACGGCTTTTGCAGAAGAACACGATAGTGTAAGGTATGCTGGGGGTGACCAGCAGTGGAAAGAAGGACAGCTATGATGAAGAAACCCTTCCTTTGCCTTGTTGCTCTGATTCTCATGCTGTTCAGCGCTTCGGCGTTGGCAGCCGGCAGTGATGAAGCACTGATCACAGATACACTCCGCCAGGCAGGCATCACTGAGCCGGTGCAGCTTACGCAGTGGGGCGACTCGGCTGCTTGCTTCGCCGAGACGGATGGCGTCAAAAGGCTGATTCTGCTGGAACGGCATGACGGCGTGTGGCAGATCGTGATCGATAATCCGACAGCGCTGATTCAGGAGTGGGACTGGCCGGAGCTATATTCGGACACCGACACAGCGATCTATTGGGAGTACAATAATTTTGACGGCAAGACCGCCATGGTTTTCAGCAGCTGGCGGGAAGCCGGCGTATGGGGTCAGGTGGAAGCGCAGATCGCAGGCAATGAAGCCGCAGGCGCACTGTATCCCCTGACGTGCATCGGATGGCGCGAAAACCATGGCGGTGAAATCGTACTTACCCATTTTATAGATGATGAAAATGGAAATACGGTTCGTGAGTCTGTCGAGTACGTTCCCGCGCCGCAACTTTCAGCGTATTCTCATCTTGCAACTTATGATGTTACCAGGTTCCCTGTTTTTGAACAGGCAAGTGCTTTGGAAGAAATCTATACCGAGCTGACCTTCGTCGGCACCTGGCAGTTTGTAGGCGGCGGTGAGCTCATGGGCTTCGGCTTCCGGCTGAACGCGGACGGCACAGGCCGGTGGCTGGACAGCGAGGACATGGAGCACTGTCCGCCAAAGCACCTGCACGAAACCGGTGACAGCTTTACCTGGCAGCTGGACGGGGACCGCTTCATCTGCCGGGACAGCCAGGGTACCGTCGAACGGTTCACGCTTGAGCAGGCAGATTCCCGCATTCTATTCGCAGAGGAGGAAGCCGGCGGCTTCTATGCCCGCTTCGACGAGGAGGCCATCCGGGCGGAGATCGAAGAGCGCATGGGCCGCGGTGAGATGACGGAGTTTGACGCCCTGGTCATGGACTACCTCAACGACACCCTGGAGCCCACGCTAACGGAGCGTCTGAACCTCCGCGATGTCAACGCCCGGGTGGACTGGTACTCGGAGGAGAAGAGCGTCATCGTGGAAGCCTGGCAGCTGGATGAGGATGACGCTGTCACCATCCGCTTTACGGAGTCCGACCTGACCGTCACCATCGGGACAGCCGAATCCAAATGGACAAGCGGAGGCGGGATTGGCAGGGATCTGACGGCGCATGTGTATTACAAGACCGCGTCCACTGCCCTGGGAAACGTGCGGGAAGAACTGGCAGAGCAGCAGATGCTCACCGGCGAAGTGAACCCCACCGCCCGCGAACCGCAGCCCGGCGAAGCGGCCATCATGGCGGAGATCGAACAGAAACGCGCCGACGGCACAGCGGATGCTTTCGACAATCTCGCCATGGATGCCATGAACGGAACCATGACCGCCCGGCTGGAGGCCATGGGCCTGACCGAAGTCAGCACGCGGCTGAACTGGGAAGGTCCACTGCACTTCATCCTGGCATGGGGCCGGGATGCCGAAACCCATTTCCGCGTGGCGCTGCGCTTCACCCCCTGCGCCATCGGCGTGTGCGTGGGTGATGAGGTCGGAGATGTGACGCAGATCCCGGTCAGCTGGTATGAGAACTACCTCCGAAACCCGGAGGTTGAGATCTACGAGAACGCATACCGGCTGATCCAGTCGGAACTGGCTCTGGCCTCACAGCAGCAGCAAACACTCTTTTCCATGCCGTTCCTGACCGGAGATGTAGGACAGTTTCCGAAGGGGAAAACCTACGAGGTCTATCGCGGCCCCGGGCAGAATTATGGCCGCAGCGCCAATGGGAAGGCTTCCGTTTCCACCAACGACACCATCATGGTATATGGTGTTCGCGGAGACTGGATGCTCATCAGCTATGGCATCTCCGGCGGACACACTCGCTATGGCTGGATCAGCACCTCGGGGCTTCCTGCATCGATGTTTGAATATTGCCCGGAGTTGATCTTCCCCGGGGACGATGGCACGGAATATGTCTATGCCACGGTCAGGCAAAATGCCCGAATGGTAGATGTGCTGGAGTCTGATCAGGACTTCATCAACCCCCTGCAGCCCGGCGACAGTGTCCATTGCTTGGCGGAGATGAACGGCTGGGTGCTGGTGGAGATCTATGCCTGCGACGAGACGTACTGGGGCTTCGTGCGGTGGGATGACCTCGATACCCGCCATGGATACGCGTTTACAATGAAAACCATTGAGCCGTCCTCTGTGTGGTCGGAGGAAGAAATCTGCGCCGCCATGCAGGCTGTGGCGGATGCCTACACTGGCAGGGCATCGGGGCACACCCTGATCTCCCTTCGATACAGTGACGAAGACAACAGCCCGGAGAACTGGCCCTCCGATGTCCCAGACGGCATCGAATGGATGAAACTCTATGGCACGGCCCGCTCCATTTCCTACTATGATTTCGAGATCGCAGGCAGCGACGGCACCGCCGAAGACCTGGTCTTCTATGTCTGGCGCGAGCCCGGCGGGGAATGGGTCGGCGGCATGGGCGGGTATGAGTAAGCAAGAAGTAGGCCACTTCGCTTGTAAAAAAACTTCTGTTAGTGAAAAAAGATGGAATCAGAAACGTCTGTATAATTGAACCCCAATAAACTCAAGGAGGACAATACCATGAAAAGATGGCTACTTGTGATGATCATTTCACTTGTTTGTCTGCTGACCGCAGTTTCCGCATTCGCCTACGACGACAACACGGCTGGTGTGGAGAATACACCGGATGATGTACGGTCTATTCTGACTTCAAGATGGCCTGAATGGGAAATAACGGGATGGGTTAACCCGGCAGGACTGAGGAGCTCTTCTGCCTGTGCATTTGCAGCTATCCACAAAGACCGCTCTAACACGTTGGTTGCATTCGGTTACAAAGATGGTCACTGGGTTTATAAGTGGAGCAACGCAGGTGCTCTCTCTCAGCGGGCATATGGAATGCAGTTGCTCGAAGGCACTGATGGCGGGAAATCACAAGCCAGGTTCGTCATCCGTGAATTAACATCACCGACAACGGAAACAGTCTGGACACAATCACGAAGCGGGCAGCCATTCCTTCTCACAAGCTATATTGTGCATGACACTGACTCCAGTATTCTCGAAACATTAACTGTCAATGCGGAAAACATTCAGTATCAGGGTTGGAGGACAGAAGAAAGGAAAGTGTCCTTCAGAGGAACGACTCAGAGAGATCTGCGGTATTTCTCCTGGTCTGCATTTCCGAAGACTCCAGATGAACTGCGCACAGGGTTGACTGCTGCGCCGGAGATCCCTTCGGGTGACTTGGAGGCACTGGATATCAAGTTTACCGGAGGCAAGAGGTACGATGTTTTTTCCGCACCGGACAGATCTTCCCTTCGCGGCGGAAATGGAAAAGCAAGGGTTTCAACAAACGGTTGGATCCAAGTGTTTGGCACTGAAAATGATTGGGCATTGATTCAGTATTCTATCGATGCTTCCCACTACCGTTTCGGTTACATTAGCAGTAAAGCCCTGCCCAAGAAGGCAAATGTTCCCGCCCTGTCTTTTAATGCTGTTGATGCATGGACAACCACTGCAGTTTCCCTGACAGATGATCCTCTCTACAGCGGGTCAGAATTACTTTTCCTACAGGAAGGATTACATGTTACGTGGTTAGCAACCCTTGGTGAGTGGGCTTATGTTGAAGTAAGCAGTGGTGATTGGGCTCGCGGCTTTGTTCCGCTCTCATCCGTCACAACATCACAAGAAATTGATATGGAGAACAACCCTAGTGAAGGCGGAGAAATAGTTTACGATGGGGTTGTAACTGTGTTTCATGATGACCGAATCGAATTTGAATTACACATTGCGCAGAGTGGCCCGTTAGCCAGCAGCGAAGTAAGTCAGATCCGTGTAACAGACACTTTTGGCGATTCCGTATTGGCGATCCTTTCGCCTGATTCATACGGAACTTACTATGGTAACTGCAGTCTTGGCGGCGATGTAACATCAATTACGCTTACCGCAGTTGATGACGCAGGTACCGCATATTCCCAAATTGTCAGAATAGAATGGTAATCATCCTGGCTTCACCCCGGCCAGACTTTATCAATAAATAGCCAGCGTGTCTGCGGATTCATGCCATTGAGCAGTCTGTAGTGACCAACTGTAGTGGAACGGAGAGCAGTCGCATCTGACTGCCACCGCCGAAGACCTGGCCTTCTATGTCTGGCGCGAGCCCGGCGGGGAATGGATCGGCGGCATGGGCGGGTATGAGTAAGCATTGGAAGTGAATTGTGATCGAATCCATACGCTTGAAAAGGTTTGTTTCAATGAATGAATTGCGGGAGGTATGAAGTTGAAAAAGGCATTCTGTGTTATCATCATTTTCGTCATGATTATTTCATCGAGTGCATTTTCGTTTGCTGATTCAGACACCTCGAATCGTCTTTCAGATTTGAAAACATGGATGATGCAAAATCATTATCTATTTCCGCAGGAAATGGATACTGCAATCGCAGGAATTGATAATACGGGCGAAGAAAAAAAGCTTGTTGTCATTGATGATCATATGAACGAGGTTCTGTCAGTCAATCTGAATGACCTCATAGGATCGGATTACGAGTTTGATGGACTGGCAGGCTGTATTGAAGATACGGCCGGAGGCTGGTTTGTTCTGTTTTCACTGAATGAATTATCAGAGGAACCCATGACGGGACTGTATCACCTGGCCCCGGACGGCAGCTGCCTGTGGTCTTCCGTGTTTTCGCAGCAGGTGGAGTGGGGCTGGACTCTTTTGGCCGCAGATGGAACCGGCGGAGCTTATTTAGTTCATGCACGGACCGATCATTACGAAGAAGCCTTGATCCGCCATTTTTCCCCCGAAGGGAAAATCACATGGAAGAAAACGCTATCCTTCGACGGCTTGGTCTTCAGTCCCTTTGCAGGGAGGTCTGCCGGATCAAATATGACTCTGTATGGGACTGCGGTTTCCAACTCAAACGGGATTTTTCGAACCGTACTGATTGAGTTCAATACGCAAGGCGAAATTGTAGCCACTGAAGCAAGAGATTTTGGCAAAGTGTCATCAGACTACGCGTCAAAAATCATCTGGAGCAGAGAAACCCAAATGCCTTATTTGTGCTACATGACTACGTCGCAGGAAACAAAGCCTTTGTCTGAATTGCCACTGTGCGCTTTCCCTTCTCTCAGTTTGACAGACGCTGACGACTCAGCTCATTGAACGCCTGTTCTCATGGATGAATTTGAAGGCAGAGTTTCGCCAGGCAAACAGTAAAGATACGCAAAGGAGCAAATACGCATGGGCAAAGGAGATGAACGCATTGAAAACTAAATTTATCATATTGATCGTATCAGTTATTATCCTTTTCGAGTCAGGGGCATATGCAGAAGAAGTATCTTCCGAAACGAACGAGAGCAGTCTTTTTCATGAAGCATATAGAGAAGCTTCTATTATCCTGGGTCCATTTTATACATGGTCGTTGGAAGAAAAGGCTGATTTCTATAACAAATATGTTTATCATAATGTCGGAACAAGGAGAGGTGTACCAGACGAAAGGCATGTCGATATCGAAGTCATAAAAAAGCTTGCGGTAGATTATCTGTGCTCATTTCTCGATTGTGGAGAGGTTGATTTGCCCGAGTACATCCCCGACGTAGATTTTTGGGTTGAAGTTAATATGCCGGACTTTGACGAACATGAGTACTATACAGTTTGTTTTTTAAATGAAACGAATGACGGCAATTATGAGAATGTATATCAGTTAATGATTTCTGCCTATAGTGGCTCTCTGATCGAGTTGCTGGACATAAGACAGTTAACTACAGAATAGATCTGTAGCCAACTGCACCAAAATTAGAGTGAATGTATGCGTAAAAAATTATCTGGATTAGAGAAGCTCAAATGCTTTATTTGTGTTACATGACTACGTCACAGCAAACAAAGCCTTTGTCTGAATTGCCACTATGTGCTTTCCCGTCACTCAATTTGACAGATGCTGACGCCTCAGTTAAATGAACGTTGTTCTCATTGATGAATATGAAGATGGCGTTTCGCCAGGTAGACAGAAAAAACACGCAAAGGAGCTGATTCGCATGAAAGCCAAAGGATTCATTCTCTTGTCTGCCATTCTTATGATCACGATGTGCCTTGCCGTCACGGCTTCGGCGGAAATCGTGGGAAGGACGGCGGATGGGTATATCCATCGCTATACTGCAGATAACGGTCAGGAGATTTACTTCGTCTCCATCGAGAAGGAGCCTCCGGTCAGATATGAAGATGTCAATTTTGATGGACATCCGGATCTCGTCATGGTTACAGCTTTAGGGGCTTCCAACGCCTATTACGAGTTCTATCTCTGGAATGGCAGCGAATATGAATATGCTGAACACTGGATCGATGATATTATCAACTATGAGTTAGTGGACGGACAATATCTGGTATCAAGGAGTAACGATGGCAATGCGGGTACATTGTTTCATGCGGAGATTTGTGTCTGGGATGGAAATGTCCTAAAGAGCATTCGCACCATAGTGTCAGAAGAGGAAACATCCATTGTATGGGAAGGCAGAATCGGAACTCAAACTACAAATCTGGACCGGCTGCACGTTACTGTATGGGAAGCAGACAGTCTTGTAGGTGAGGCAACGGTATTATGGGAGAAAACATATGAACCCTTCCCTGAAAACCAGGCTGCCCTTGATGAGATGGAAGCGCATCTGTGGGATGGACTCAGGAAGTAAGAAATGGCCTGCGTGGACAGTACCCGCAAGATGCGTGAGAAGCTTCCTGTCAATCGGACAGCGAAAAATGAGCGAGATATTATAACAAAAAACCTCTGGCGGCCGACAAAGGCTGCCAGAGGTTTTTGTGGGGAAAGCGTGAAAAGTAGTCGTTTCGGTAAGGATATAAGCTCATGCCCGGATATACTTCTGCTTGCTGCTGTTGGGCTTATCTGGGATTGTGCGCTTCAGCCTGCCGCTTTCCAGCAGGGGTAAAAGAATATTACGTCTGAAATAATCCTGCGATTTGATGCCGCAGAATGATTGCATCTCCGTGCGACTTCTGGCTTCCTTGCAATATTCAAGAAGAGCGTTTAATTTCTGAACATCAAGATTAACGCGTATGACTTCACCACCGACTTCACCACCGACTTCACCACTGACTTCACCACCGACTTCACCACTTGACTTGCCCACTTGCCCACTTGCCACAGGTAAAATACTCCCCGGACCGACCTTTGTCATGGAGCCAAAGGAGAGCGGGATGATGATCTTGAATACGTCGCCCTCGATGAATTCCGGCTCCGCGCCGCTGTACATCATGGTGTACTTATAGCTGTTCCGCATGCCGGAGCCCAGCTCGTCAGCATACCCGATTTCTCGGAATACTTTGCTGATGGTGGGATTCTTGGCGAAGGGCTCAAAGCTTCTGATGTCCAGCGCACCGATGCCGTGTGCCCGGTTTCCATTTTCCACGGTGATCCTGTCTCGCTCGATCAGCAGCTTGGCCACATACCCGCTGGAGTAATCCCGGTGAGCCAGGGAGTTTGAGATAATTTCGCGTAGGATCTTGTCCCTGGCGCTAACACTCTGGATGCCGTCCAGCACGAACAGATCATTCAGATGCTTCTGCCCGAAGGCGAACATCTGCTCATAGGATTCCAGCAGGTTTGTTAGAATGACCTCCCGGTCGTCATAGCGATCTACGTTATAGACGCGGTAAATGCAGTCTGTTTTGTGATGAGCGCAGGCTGAGGCGATCATGTTGTCCGTGCCAAACAGCAGAACTGCCGCCAGGGTGATGCCGGTTCTTCCTTCTTCATCCGTCAGGATCAGCCCACTCGTTCGGAGCAGTTCTTCATTGTCCATATCTGCCCAGGGATGACGCTGCTTATCGAAGAGCTGTTTCCGGGTAATCGCCATCTCCCGGGCTTTGTCGATCAGATCAGCGCGGAGATCGGATACGCTCCAATGGGGATAGACCCTGTTTACGTAATAGGTGCTTTGCTTGCGGGCATAGCACTGAAAGACCCGGTCGGATAAGTCGGTAATGTCCATATCCGCATCGCCATTCCTGTCAAAGATCCGCCCTTTATGACGAACGACTGACGGGCTGACGGGAACGTGAATGTGGATGATATGGTATTCGCCGGCCTGCTCCTGGATCATTTTGCCTTTCTTGTCCACGCCGGAGAAGGTGCCATCAGAGACGAAAAGGTACTCTCTGGCTGACAGATAGAGCGGCGGAAAGATCTTATCCTTGTTGTTGGCCAGCGTGACGAAGTTTGTAATGAGCTTTGCTGCGGCCGACGGATCGACGCCGAAAACAACGCCGGTATCGTGAACGCCCAGGAAAATATCGCCGCCCTCCCGATTGGAGAATGCGCAGACGGAATCAAATAGGGATTTCGGCAGATCGGTTCTGGCTTCCTTGTATTCGACCTGATAATTCTCTCCATGCCGGATCAGAGACAGAAGTTCCTCCGGCAGGCTGGGAATTCTGCTGCTCATCGCTGATCACCGTCCTGTCCGTTTTCAGTCCGTTTTACATAAGTCAGCTGAATATCATAGCCCAAGGCTTCGACCATGCTGGTAAAGGTTTTATTGACGACTGTTTCCTTCTGCCGGATCACCCGGTTGACATAGGCGGGCGTAGTACTGATTTCATGCGCCAGTTTGGCCTGCGTTGTCCCGGCTTCAATGCACATGACTTTTATATCGATCTCAACGTTGTTTTTGACCACGATCCATACTCCTTTGACAGCCAGATTGAAATTGCACATAAGAGACAATTAATTATATCTCAGTACAGCATGGATTTCCAGTATTCTGGAGTATTATTTGCTTGTTCTATCCCAATGATACTTGGATCGCAATCTCGTTGTGCCGGGATTCGTACTGGCAGAGTGCATTAGAACGGGCCATTCGAAAAAGCCGCCTCCAGGGAGACGGCTAAGTGGAGCATGATTATGCATAGACCAGTTCGTTGAGGATTATTTCTTCTGTCCGCTGCCGGATGCTATTCATGCATCTGACCCAAGCAAGTTGATCTCTTGTTTTCATCTCTTCGCTGATGCCTTCAGCATCTGCCATTTGTCGGACCATACGGTCCATCCGATCAGCGCAGCAGGTATCGATTTCCGCCAGGTGCTCGTACAGCTTTCCGGAAAGGATGAGTCGCTCATACAGCCCGGGGCGATGCTTTTCAAGGTAGCTTTTGCGCATCCTGCCATAGCGGCCGATGCCCTGTTGGGGAGTTTCAGCAAATTCAAGAGCAGGGAAATAATAGTCTCCGTGAAAGGTATAATGAATGCCGTTTTCGATGATTTCCTTTTTCATCTGTGCCATGGTGATGACCTCCTTTGTTACGTTTGTTGATCAGTTTGCTTGTTTCTGCCCCCTTCAACAGCGTGCCTCAGCAGATCATCTCCGGTTGTTGGTTCCACCCCAATTTCCACCCCAACCAGGGTTTACTCAGAGTGTATGATATTGATCGATTTTGTCTGATTCGATTCCAACTTTGTACCAGATTATACAAAAAGATGCATTATTTACAGCTGCCTCCGACTTCAAGTCCTGTTTCCCGCACCAAAGAGCTTCTGAGAAATCAGAAGCTCTTTTTCGTGCTTGCTCAACTATTTACCAGGAATCGGTTCCCGGGTCATTTTTGCTTTCTGAACTGGGCAGGAGTTACGCCTTCTTCTTCCCGGAAGCATCGGATGAAATAATTGGGAGTTGCAAAGGCAAGATGGTCAGCAATCTGCTGAATGGACTGATTCGTGGACAACAGCAGCATTTTGGCACGGTTGATTCGCGCTTTTTTGATATACTGATGAATCGACTGTCCGGTTTCTTTTTTAAATTTCTCTGTCAGATAATAATCCGAATATCCGACCAAAGCTGCCAGGGAACTTATCTCCAGCTTTTTATCCAGACCAAGTTCAATATAATCACAGCACCGCTGTATGGCCTGGGAGTAATTTGGATTGGCGTGCAGGCGGTGCACGTGATATATGAAATCGTGATACATAGCGTTGCCCAGGGCGGACAATTCTCCGGAATCAAAGCAATTTTCAATGGACTGAATATAAGAATTGTTCAGCGGATAAGCAATTTCCGGCGAAAGCCCGCCTTCCATTGCTGCCCGGCTTACGAGTGTGGTAAAGACTACCAGACTGGTTTTTGCCTGGCGAAGAGGATCCTTACCGTGTACCGGAACGCCGGGACTTATATTGATGGAGTGCTGAAGAGCACGCCGGTAGTTGATATCCCCGGTGCGTACCATGGTAAGCAGTATGTTTTCCGCCTGGTATACCTGATTCAGATCGCGATGCTCATCCGGTGAAATAGTTATCTCTTTTTCACCGGAATCAGTACTCATAAAGGCATCCAGCCCCAACTGATCATTGTTCAGGGCATTGTGCAGCATAACAGCATAGCGGATAAAAGACGAAAAGGACAAAACCGGCATTTCATCCAGGTGTGACAGCAGTGACTGAATCCATTCTTTCGGACGGGACGATACAGGCAGCAGAACGCGCCTGACTGTGTCCGCATCCGGCTGCTGATAGAATACGGGGCCGATGACAAACATCAGTTCCCGGTTTCGGGCCTGCTGGAAGATCAAAACCCACTGCATTCCCACAGCACTGCCGATCAGCAGGGGACGTGTATTTACCCGATCCGCTGCCGCCCGCATTTTATCATAGGCACCCAGGTGGACAAATAAATCCGGAAGCAGATCATCAGGATTTGATGCGGCAATAAGCTGCCCTTTCCGATTATAGCACCACAAATACAGTTTCTCATTGGCGGGCAAGGCGCGAATCAGGTAATCCAGCCTTTGCTCACCGGGAGTCAACATATCCATCATCATTCCACCCTTACCCCAAAATTCTATCATATTGATTATCAATAATATTGTTGACCGGAAATATTATAAACAGTTTTAATCCCATGGATCAACAGCAAAGTTCCTGAATTTTTATCATTTTATACTGATTCTTTGACTTTTTTTGCACGAATCAATCTATCTATAATATGGACAGGATGGTAATTAACCAGCCAAACAGGACAAAATAACAAACTGACCATCAAAAGAAAGGAAGGTTTTCATGACAAACACGAATGCCATTCAGAACACTGACGGTGTGCAATACCGCAAAGCCAAGCTTTGGCAGATTATCCTGATCGCTTTCAATGCCTTTAACGGCATGGCGGTTTATTTCCTGATCGGTCTGGCAAGTTACTCTGCTTCCATCGGTTATGGCATTGCCACGCTGATTGTGGGCGGCCTCCTCACTTTCACCCGTATTTTTGATGCCGTTACCGATCCGCTGCTGGCTTTCCTGTATGACCGTGTGAATACCCGTTTTGGCAAGGTCCGGCCGCTGATGATCCTTGGATGGGTGATACAGACGGCAGGCCTTCTGTGCATGTTCAATTTCTTCTCCAGCAAAGGCCATGGCATTCCTGTGTTCCTGCTGTTCTACATGATTTATGTTATCGGCTATACGATTGTCAACATGACTGCCCAAACGCTGCCTGCTTTGATGACCAATGATCCCAAACAACGTCCTACTGTTGGCGTCTGGCAGACCATTCTCAATTATCTGGTTCCTATGGCGCTAAATATCGTCGTCTATACCAAGATCATGCCTGCGATGGGCGGCGGTTTCAACCAGGAATTCCTGAATGTTGTTACCTGGCTGTGCGTGGCCATCTCTTTCATAGGTGTTGTACTTACATGTATCGGTGTTTCTCAGTACGACAAACCGGAAAACTTTAAGGGCATCAAGAATGAACGGCTGAAAATCCGCGATATGCTGGACGTTCTGAAGAATAATAAGCCCCTGCAGTCTTACATTGCTTCCGCCGCTTCAGACAAAATTGCCCAACAGGCATCTGCAGCTTCCATTGTCAGTACGATGCTGAACGGTATTCTGATCGGCAATATGGGACTTGCCACAACGCTCAGCATGATTGGCATGCTGCCCTCAATTCTGTTTGCGGCTTATGGCGCCCGGTATGCCGGTAAGCACGGACATAAGGAGTCCATTGTGACATGGACCCGGAACTGCATTCTGGCCAATATTGCCATTATCGCCTTCTTCATTATTGTCCGCAGCACGGTTGGTACGCAGACGATTGCCAACATGGGCGTAACGATGATTCTGTTTGTGATTCTGACTTTCATAACGAATGGCTTTGCGATGTGCGTCACGACAGCGAACACGGGCTTTATGGCGGACATTATCGACTACGAGCTTGATCGCAGCGGAAAATACATCCCTGCAGTGGTGACCGGAGCATATAGCCTTGTGGACAAAATCGTTTCTTCCTTCTCTGCCGCCATAGCAACCGGCTGTGTAGCGCTGATCGGATACACGGCTACGATGCCCCAGCCCGGAGATCCGGCTACCGACAGCGTGTTCTGGATGACCCTGTTCCTTCGCTATGGCCTTGCCATTCTGGGATGGATCGTGACGTTGATCGCCATGCGGATGTGCAGGCTGAACAAGGAAGAAATGGTGAATGTACAGAAGAGAATCGAGGATAAGAAAGCTGTCGCACAGCATCAGGTGATCGATAAAGAACTGCACAAGGGGGATCCCCTGAATGCGTAATGATACTGTGCTGAAGGACGGATGGCGTTTTCTGAAGGCCGACCTGTCTGCTGAAACAGCAATGGCTTATGCATCCAAGGGAGAAAAAGTATCCATTCCCCATACCTGGAATGCTGCAGACGGACAGGACGGCGGCAATGATTACTACCGCGGCCGCTGCTGGTATGTACGGGAACTGTCTGAAGAAGAAATAACGGGAGAATGCGTTTTCCTTGAAATCAATGGTGCAGCTATGACAGCGGAAGTGTTCCTGAACGGGGAACAATTGACACGGCATGAAGGCGGCTATTCCTGTTTTCGGGTCGAACTGACCGGAAGCCTTCAGCATAAGAATATCCTGGCAATCGCTGTTTCCAACGAGGACAATGATAACGTTTATCCTCAGAAAGCGGATTTTACTTTCTACGGAGGACTATACCGTGAAGTACGGCTGATTTCTGTCCCCAAGGAACATTTTGAACTGGTGAAGGACGGAACACCCGGTATTAAGGTGACACCCATCGTAAACCTGGAAAAAAAGACTGCTTCTGTTACCGTGGAAACCTGGCAGAATGCGGACGCCGTTACTGTTACTGTGAACGGTGAAAAGAAGACGGTTCTATCTGAAAACGGCCGAGCGGAAGCGGAGTTCGTGATCGAAAACGTCCATCTGTGGGACGGCATTGACGACCCGTATCTGTATACCGCAACAGCCACGCTGGACAGCGGGGATGAAATCCATGCCCGCTTCGGATGCAGGGAATTCCACTGTGATCCGGAAAAAGGTTTCTTCCTGAACGGACGCTCATATCCCCTGCGGGGTGTATCCCGCCATCAGGACCTGAAGGGCAGGGGAAACGCACTGACATATGAGGATCACGCTGCCGATATGAAGATCATCCGGGAAATCGGTGCGAACACGGTGCGCCTGGCACATTATCAGCATGCCCGGGAATTCTATGACCTGTGTGATGAAAACGGCATTGTTATCTGGGCAGAAATCCCTTACATCACTATGCACATGAAGAATGGCCGGGAAAATACGCTGAATCAGATGCGGGAACTGGTCACTCAGTGCTATAACCACCCCTGCATTGCGGTATGGGGCCTGTCCAACGAAATCACCGCAGCCAGCGCGGTCAATGACGACCTGCTGGAGAACCATCGGCTGCTGAACGAGCTTTGCCACCGGATGGACAAAACCCGCCTGACCACAATGGCCGACGTATTCATGCTGGAGATTGACAGTCCCATCCTGGAAATTCCTGACATCAACAGCTACAATCTGTACTTTGGCTGGTATCTGGGCGAATTGGAGCAGACGGACGAATTCTTTGACGTGTACCATGCCAAGTATCCTCACCGCGTGATCGGCTTCTCTGAGTACGGGGCTGACGCCAATCCGGCTTTCCATTCCTCCCATCCTGAAAAAGGGGATTATACCGAGGAATACCAGGCACTTTACCACGAGCATATGCTGCGTATGATTGAAGCACGCCCCTACCTCTGGGCCACCCATGTGTGGAATCTGTTCGACTTCGCTGCCGACGGCCGGGACGAAGGCGGCAAGCACGGTGAAAACCAGAAGGGCCTGGTCTCTTTTGACCGGATGCTGCGCAAAGACGCCTTCTATCTTTACAAGGCAGCCTGGAATAAAACAGAGCCATTCGTCCATCTGTGCGGCAAGCGGTATATCAACCGCTGTGAAGAGGAAACCGAAATCAAGGTGTATTCCAATCAGCCGCATGTAAAACTGTATGTGGACGGGACATTCGTCGGCGAACAGGACGGACAGACCGTGTTCAGATTCCGTATCCCCCTGATGGGCGAGCACTTGATCGAAGCTTTCACGGACGACGCACACGACAGCATGTGTATCTGCCGGGTTTCTGAGCCCGATGAGAGCTACATTTTCAACAAAGCTGCCGCTTCCGTCACCAACTGGTTTGACAGCGGGGATATTGACCCGACCTGTTTCTCCATCATGGACACCCTGGGCGAAATCCGTCAGCATCCCCAGGCCGGGACCATTGTGAACCAGATGATGGCCAAAGGAGCATCCGAGCGGGGCGATGTCGCCGACGCGGTGAAGGATAATCCCGCGCTCCAGCGCATGATGGGCCGCATGACCATGCTGAGCCTGCTCAAGCAGGGCGGCGCGGATGAACAGAGTATCAAGCAGCTGAACCGCATTTTGCAGGGGATCAAAAAATGAGAAAAGCAGTACAGCAAATCATGTTGGGGACCGTGACGGGCAGCGAAGCCGCTG
>JAEEGH010009923.1_pt1 | contig 22008 bp, 15 predicted proteins | sample 9134181 | NCBI WGS metagenome assembly JAEEGH01 (sample SAMN16246544, study PRJNA631951) | gut metagenome | biome: gut microbiome; feature: rumen; material: DP-attached | host: Bos | place: Iran: Karaj | collected 2018-10
CGATCGAGGTCTGGTCCAGCGCGTTGAGGCCGATCACGGCTTCAGCGATCTCGCCGTTCACGTTGTTGACCGCCTTCAGCACGCCCTTGCCGCCGTAACGACCCTTATCACCGTCGCGGAGTTCGCAGGCTTCGTACATGCCGGTGGATGCGCCGGAAGGAACGGCCGCGCGGCCGATGGTGCCGTCGTCGAGGGTGACTTCCACTTCAACGGTGGGGTTGCCGCGGGAGTCAAGGATCTCACGCGCCATAACGTCTACAATTTCAAAATATTGCTTCATACAATACAAACCTCCTGTTTGAAAGTGATAAAATTATAACCTAAACCAGGGCAAAATGAAAGCCATAGTTTATAGTTTATGAAGGAAAAGAGGAACTTTGTAAAAAATGACGGAAAGAAATCAGCCGCCCTGTGCTTTGATGCGATCCTTCCAGCACTTGTGACACATGGCGTGATAGCTGTCGTTGCCGCCCAGCATCACCTGGCTGCCTTCCGTCACGATACGGCCTTCAGCGTCGATGCGTGCGTTGACAGTGGCCTTGCGGCCGCAGGCGCAGATGGTCTTGATCTCGGTGATGGAATCGGCAAGCTCCATCAGACGCTGCGCGCCGGGGAAGAAATGCGTAAGAAAGTCTGTCCGGAGGCCGAAGCAGAGGACGGGAAGGTCCTTTTCATCCACAAGGGTGCGGAGTTGGTCGATCTGGGAAGGGGTGAAGAACTGCGCCTCGTCGGAGATGATCACATCGCACTCACCGGCGGCTTCATATTCCCGGCAGATGTCCTGCTCCGGCGTGATGATCTGCGCCTTCGCCTCGAGACCGATGCGGCTGCGGATCCGGTCTGCGCCGTCGCGGGTGTCGGTGCTGGGTTTGATGAGCCACACGCTCATGCCCTGCTCTTCGTAGTTGAACTTGGTGATGAGCGCCTGCGCCGTTTTGGACGAGCCCATGGCGCCGTATTTGAAATACAGTTTTGCCATTATCTCTGCTCCTGTTCGATGTGGGCGCGGATGCGCTGCAGCACCATCTCAAACGCCACCTGGTTGTGCCCGCCCTCAGGGATGATGATGTCGGCCCGGCGCTTGGAAGGCTCCACAAACTGCTCATGCATGGGTTTCACGGTGGTGAGATACTGGTTCACAACGCTGTCGAGGCTGCGGCCGCGGTCGCGCACGTCGCGCATGATGCGGCGGATGATGCGTACGTCGGCGTCCGTGTCGACGTAGATCTTGATGTCCATCTCGTTGCAGATCTCGGGGCTTGCAAAGATCAGAATGCCTTCCGCGATGATGACGCTCGCGGGTTTGATGGGAATGGTCTGATCCGAACGGTCGTGGATGGTGTAGTCATACACCGGGCACTGCACGGTCTTGCCCGCTTTCAGCGCGCGGATATCCCGAAGAAAGAGCTCGGCGTCGAAAGAATCCGGGTGATCGTAATTCAGCTTGCACCGTTCTTCAAACGGCATGTCGTGATGGGCCTTGTAGTAATTGTCGTAGGAGATGACAGAAACGTCCGGCCCGAGCTGCCGGACGAGTTTCCGGGTGATAGTGGTCTTGCCGCTGCCGGTACCGCCGGCAATGCCGACGACCATGACATCCTTCATATCTCGTGCCTCCTGCCTTGTTTTGCTGTGCCCATCATATCATATTCCGGCCGCGCTTTCAATTTGACTTTTGCTTTTTTCTTTACTATAATCGAGACAGCGAAACGATGCGAAAAACGAAAGAATCAGGAGGAATATACTATATGGCAATTCCGACCCCGCATATCAATGCGAAAAAAGAGGACATCGCCAAAACGGTGCTGATGCCGGGCGATCCGCTGCGCGCCAAATTCATCGCGGAGACGTTTCTGACCGATCCGGTCCTGGTAAACAACGTGAGAGGCGTGCAGGGGCACACCGGAACGTGGAAGGGCGTGCCGGTCACCGTCATGGCTTCCGGCATGGGCATCCCATCCATCGGCATCTACAGCTGGGAACTGTATCACGAATATGATGTGGACAATATCATCCGTATCGGCTCAGCCGGCGCGCTGCAGGACGATATCAAGCTGCGGGAGGTCGTGGCCGGGCAGGCTGCCTGCACCAATTCCAGCTATGTGAAGAACTTCGGGCTCGGCGAAACAGCGACCTTTGCTCCAATCGCCGACTTTACCCTGCTCTCTGCGGCTGTGGAAGCGGCGAAAGCGCGCGGGATCCAGATGCGCGTGGGCAACATCCTCTCGTCCGACCCGTTCTACTCACCCGAAGGCTGCGGCAAAAACGACCAGTGGAAACGCATGGGCGTGCTGGCTGTGGAGATGGAAGCGGCGGGCCTCTACGCCAACGCTGCCTACGCCGGCAAGCGCGCACTCTGCATCTGCACGATCTCCGACCATATCTATCGCCCGGAGGACAATCTCTCCGCGGAGGAGCGGCAGAATTCCTTCACTCAGATGATGGAGATCGCGCTCGATACCGCCGTGCTGATGGCCGAAAAAGGCTGACCGGCAGGGCAAAAACCGAATAACGCAACGGAACCGGAGGCGGCCATATCTTGTGTGCCCCCCGGTTTTTTATCTGCCTGACGGCACCGGAAAATGCGCCGAAGAAGCAGAAACAAAGACAGCAGATATAGTGACAAAAAAGAAACGAGCGCCCAAGATTTTGTGGTTTTCTGCGACATAAAGCTTGCATTTAAGTGTCATCTTTAGTATAATAAGGTATCTTAGGTCTGAGCTGGGCCTTTCCTATATTTTGTGTTTTTTTTGATGCGTGCATATCGTTTCGGATCTGTACGCAAACTTTTTCACCTTGGGGGATAAAAAGATGAGCAAATCGATCCGCAGAATGATCACTCTCCTGCTCACGCTCGCCGTGCTCTTCAGCCTGGCCGCGCCGGCGTTTGCCGCAGGAGAAGAGGAGACCGCTGCAACAGCGGTGGAGACGAAAGCTGAAGAAGCCACCGCCGAAAAAGAATCGGAAAAAACCGCGGCGGAAACAAAGGCGGAAGAAGCCGGAGAACAGCCTGCGGCAAAAGAACCTGAAACAAAACAGGAAGAGGCAAAACCCGCGGAGACCAAGAAGCCGGAAGCCTCAATCGCCAAGATTGAGATCAGCAAGGCTGTGGAGCCAAAGAGCGGCGACATTACCACCAAGGACGAGAAAAAGACCGAAGACGCCGCGATAAAGGAGATCTTTGTTTCCGAGAACGGCAGCGACGAGAATGACGGTAGCCGCAACGCTCCGTTTGCCACGCTTGCCAAAGCAGCCAAATCAGCTAACGCGGCGGCTGAGACTGATGTGAAGGTGATTCTGCTCTCCGATCTGAAAGCGGACGAAACCGCCCGTTTCTACGGCAAGAACGTGACCATTGCCAGCGATGGCGACAAGGCGTTCACCGTGATGCGCAAGGAAGGATTCAAGGCGGCGGAAGACGAGGTCCGCGGCAAGTACAACCCGGCTATGATCGAGGTCGGCACTCTGGAAGAGAAGAAACCGGAAGAGGCCAAAGCAACGAAGCTGGCTCTCACGAACGTGATCCTTGACGACGCCGGACGGACGATATCCGATGACTATACAGCGCAGGTTCTGTATCCGGAGAATAAAGAACAGAACCTCACCAAGGCGCAGGATGCGGTGGTTGCTGTTTACGGCGAAGCCGAACTCACGCTGAAAAAAGACACGCAGATTCTAAACTTCGGTGGAAGAGCTGCCGTCTATGCTGCTGGCAGCAAAGCCAAAGTTGCGCTGGAAGATAACAGCGTGATCAAAGATACAGTGACGGAACCTGTACTGAAAGTTCTTCCTGCCATTGTTGCGGAAAACGATGCGGCTGTCAGCAAAACGGAATTTGCCGTTGTAAACGAGAGAACAGCCACGGAAACACCGGCGGAAGAGAACATAGGACTAGCTGCCGAGGAAAAGATCGAAGAAGCCGCTCCGACGGAAGGAACGGAACAGGAAGAGACACCTGACGCTGAGAAACCGGGAGAAGCGGCAACTGACGAAGAGGAAAACAGTGAAGAGAAGGAACTGGAAGACCAGCTGTATGAAGCGGCCGTGCCGATGCTGGCAGCGGGCGACACAGTGACGCTCTCGTTTGACGGAAACAGCGGCAGCGGCGCGCCGGCCTCGATGGAAGCGACAGCCGGAGAGAACGGAATTGCGTCCTTCACGATCCCGTCTGACAGCCCGACACGCGGCGGCTATACCTTCCAGGGTTGGGCAAAAACAGCAGACGCGACGGAAGCGGCCTATAAGAAGGGAGATACCTTTGAGACCGAGGAGAACGCCACACTGTACGCCGTGTGGAAACAGACCGACCTCAACGAGCTGATCGATTATATCTCCACCTGGACAGGCCTTGATTTTACAAGTGTTGAAGCAGAAGCGCTGAAAGCCCTGCTGAGTTCTTTCGGCATCAACGACATGGCCGATCTTCTGGTCGCCGTATTCGACAATCCGGTTGTCCCCGGCATACTTGATATCCTCGGCGGCGGCGACGATTCAGGCGCAACCCCAACGATCAAATTTGAAAGCGATCCGAAAACGCTGGTGGAAAATGAGGACGCTGAGAATTACCCCGTCACCTACCGGACGACCATCGACATCTCCGCACTGATTCCGTCGATCCTGAAGTACTTTACCGCAGAGGAAGCCGAACTGACCGTTACGATCGGGATGGACAGCCGGCTCACACCGGGCAGTGATGTAACCGTGGAAAGCGGCGCTCTCACCGGCGCGGCGGTGGTTGACGGCAATACGATCACGGTAACGCTTACCGGCGAGAACATAGAAGGCTCCGCACTCGCAACGCCGGTCGTGTTTACCTGCACGGGAACGCTTCCCGCGGACGCGTTCGTACCCAACGACAAGCTGACCACAACGGCAGAGCTGACCGGTGCGTCCGTTACGATCAGCGGTACGCCGTATACGACTGAGAAGGTCGGCGGAACGCTCACAGCCGAAACGTATATGGCGAGCGAAGAGCTGGTGTATGACGCGAATGGCGGCGAAGGCGGCCCGGGGACCGTGCCCGTCCCGGTGACGGACGCTTATACGCTGGATGATGAACCGCTTCCGACCCATGCTGACAAAGACGGGTCTCCGGTAGTGTTCATCGGCTGGACGGCAGAACCGGACCCGAAGATCTATAAACGGACCGACAATAAGCCGGATACGATCACGACGACGAAGATCGAAGAAGGCGAAGGCGACAACAACTTTGTCTACGCGGTCTACGGCACCGACGACTTCAGCCCCACCGGCATGACATCGGACGGCATCGCGGACGTGCTGCAGGATATCCTGGTGCTGACGTATGACGCCAACGGCGGGACGGGCGCGCCGGGAGCCGAAGCAAAACAGGCAACGGTGATCGCGGGCATCAAGAACGCAAAGTTCACGATCCCGTCGAAGGAGCCGACGCGCAAGTACTACAAGTTCAAAGGCTGGGCGGAAGAAAAGAACGCCACAGCGGCAAAATACAAGTACAACAAAGGGGACGGACTAGACGGCGATCTGACTATCCACAAGGATACGACGCTGTATGCCGTGTGGGAGCAGAACCCGAAGTATTCCCTGTACTTTAACGCCAACGGCGGCACAGGCGCCCCGAGCACGCAGAGCGGCATCAGCGACGAAAACGGCGCGGTTTCCCTGACGATCCCGAGCACGCGTCCGAAGCGCACAGGCTACACCTTCCTCGGCTGGGGCACCTCCCGTGTGGGCAGCGCGGCTTTCCAGCCCGGCGACAAAGTTACGATCAAGAACGGCGACGTGACGCTCTATGCTGTATGGCAGAGAGGAAGCAGCAGCAGTTCGTCTTCCACCGGCGGACGCGTGAAAACGGGAGATGAAGCCAACCTCCGCCTCTACACAGCCGCGGCCATGACGGCTCTGTGGGGCATGCTGGGCATTGTGTATGTGCTGACGCGCAAGCCGAAGAAAGAAGAAGGAAAAAAGTAAACAGCTATCCGCATACAGTCCGGATCCAAAAAGAGAGGGGGCAGGCAAACGGCCATGAAACGAATAACGACCGCGCTTGTGGCGCTGCTGCTGGCTTCCTCCCTTTCGGTTACCTGCTGGGCGGAGGAATCGGTGATTGTAGAGACACCGAAGATCCAGGAATCCCCAATAATCCGGGAGTCACCCGAGATCCGGGAGGAACCGGGGGTCCAGGAAATGCCTGAGATCCGGGAAGAACCAGTGGTCCGGGAAACAACGGAATCTTCGGAGACGCCTGAGATCCGGGAAACCCCGATGCCGGCAGAGAGTCCGAAACTTCAGGAATCTCCGAAAACACAGGAAAAACCGAAGACACAGGAAAAACAAGGAAAAACACAAAAAAAGAAGGACGACAAAAAGGTCCAGGCAGTTCAGAAGGAACCAACAGAGGATCCGGCGCTGAACAAAGAGGAATGCGAAATATATGCGGCATTCTTCCGGGAAGAAGCAGGTCTCAACAATGCGGTGATTGCAGGGATCCTTGCCAACATCCAGCGGGAGTCCGGCTTTGACCCGACCCGGGTGGGCGATAACGGAAAGGCGTTCGGCTTGTGTCAATGGAATGAAAAAAGGCAGAAGAGGCTGGATTCGCTGTGTGAACGGGCAAAACTCGACAGGAATGATATCTCCACCCAACAGATCTTCATTATCGCGGAACTGCAGGTGTATTATCCCGATACATGGACTATGCTTACCTGGCTGGCGGATACGGAAGACGACGCGGCCTGGGCGGCCTGGTATATCTGCCGGAACTACGAAGCTCCGGTACATGTGGACGAAGAACTCGTGATCCGGGAAGATCTGGCAATGGCCTATTTCCATCTGCTCACGGACGAATAACAGAAGAACCGAAAAAAAGGACCCCGGCAATGTGAACCGAACCAGTAAAAACGGACAATAGACAAACGCCCCCTGATGTAGGAAAATGAAAGTACTACATCAGGGGGAATTGTTATGCCTAGAAAATATGAGAAAGTGCAGGCGTTGCTGCCAGAAATAAAGCAACTGATGGAGCAAGGATTCAGTCAGCGTGAAATTGCAGACTGTCTTGGTCTTGGAAGTAAAAAAGTCGTTAAAGGTCTGCTGCATAGAGAGCGAAAGAAGAAGTGCCAGGGGATTCCGAAACATCGAGGACGGAAACTAGCCAAGACGCTGCAGGAGTACAAGTATGAGAATAAGCGCTTAAAGATGGAAGTGGAGCTGCTGCGGGATTTTCTCTCGCTCACCGAAAGGAAGTGAAAGCCAGCGTCAAATACAACATCATATACCGGCACCGAGAAAAGTACAGCATCCGCGAAATGTGTCGCATCTTCGGGGTCTCACGCAGCGGTTATTACAGCTATGCGAAAAGAATGGATATTCCGACAAAGGATCTGTCTCTGGCTGAAAAGATTCGAGAGTGTCAGGCCGAGAGCAAGCAAACCTATGGCTACCGCAGAGTACATATCTGGCTTGAAAGGCACAAGATTTACTGCAATCCCAAAACTGTGCTCAGAGTCATGAACAAATACGGCTTGCTTTCTGTTGTGAGGAGAAGGCGGTATGTGAAGTGTGGAGAAGCTCTGCATCACTATCCGAACTTGCTGAACCGGAACTTTGCTGCCGAGCGTCCAAACCAAAAGTGGGTGACAGATATTTCGTACATTCGCACCGGACAAGGATTTCTCTATCTTTCTGTCATTCGGGATCTCTATGATAACAGCATCGTCGCGTACAAAACCGGCACGCAGCAGACGATCCATCTCGTCCTGTCTACGCTGAGAGCTGCTAAGAAGAAGGAAAAGGTCACTGCAGAGTTGCAGCTCCACAGTGACCAGGGCTTTCAGTATACCTCACAAGCGTACTTTAAGCTAACACAAGCATACGGTATTACACCGTCCATGTCAAGACGTGGCAATCCATACGACAATGCTTTGGCTGAGAATTTTTTCTCCATTCTCAAAACGGAGTGCATTTACCGAACCAAGATATCTACTTTTGTCGAGGCTAATCGCCTAATTGACGAATACATCTATTTCTACAATCACCAGCGCATCCAGACCAAAACAAAACTGACACCGCTGGAATTGCGATGCCAGTTTGCTGCTTGAAAATTTCATTTTCCTACACTAGGGGGGCTCTTTTTGTGCTGTCCGCACAATCTGGGGCGGTTCAGATTTCCGGGGTCCTTTTCCATACTCCAGACTGAAGAAAAGAATACAGTTATTCTTTACCGCTGTCTTTTTTATCAGAATCCGCAGGAACGGGATCCTGTTTTTCTTTGGGGACGATAGCTGTTTTCTTTTTGAGTGCCGATCGGACACTTAAAAGAAGGATCATCGCCAGCAGGGCCGCACCGGCGATGGCTGCCCATTTGATGACGGAGGATCGGAGGTTGTCCGTTTCAAGAGCGGCGAAAACGACATGGTCTTTGTCATTGTGGAAAGTAAGGTAGCTGCCGCTAGTTCCGCTCTCAGCGTGAGTCCATTTTTCGCCTTCATCCAGCACATAGAGCTCAACCTGTCTGCCCCTGCCCGCCGGAGGTGCGAGGTAGCGGACGGTGTATCCTTCGCCGTTGGGGTTGGTATAGCCGTCGAGCGTGAGATCCCATGCTTCGATGACTGTGCCGCCGGGAAGATTATCGTTATACTCGTTCAGGTTAAGAACGATGCGCTCAGTGAATTCACCGTCGACAAGAAGAATAGCCATGGGCGAGTCGCCGCGCGTCCGGTCGACTGCCAGGGTGTTCTGGTTCAGCGCGTATTCAGCCTCCACCGTTACATTAAAGCGAAGGTCTTCCGCCTCAAACGGCGCCCAACTGCCGGTATGATCAAATTTCTCCGGGACGTCAGGGATGTCTTCGTCTGCAAGATCGCTGCCGTAAGGCACACGGACTTCCTTCACGATGATGCCGTCAGCCAGGAAAGTGACCATGATCGAGCGGAATTCGTCGGGGATATCGGTCCGGGCAATCAGTTCCTGATAAGAAACGGGAGCCGCTTTTCCGGAATAGCTGATGCCGTCGATAGCGCCGAGCGAATTGTGGACATAGATGTTCCGGTCCACAGCTTCCTCGGTGTTCACATCAGCCCAGCCTGCGATGGCGCCGGTACAGATGTTGACGGATGGCACGGCGATCATGCTGGCACAGTCGGTGATCTTGGTCCCGTAGCCGGCGATCCCGCCCACATATTCGCTGCCGCCGACAGTGCACATGGCGTAACTCTGACGGACACTGGTGCCGGAGTAACCGGCGACGCCGCCGGCATAGCCGCCTTCGGTGCTCGTGACACTGCCGTAGTTCTCGCAGGAGACGACGGTTCCCGTCTCGGCGCTGCCCACGACGCCGCCGACGCGGTCCTTTTTCGCCTCGACCACGCCCTGGTTGATGTTGCCGGAGCTGACGCATTTGGTCTCATACCGGTTGTTGACGATGCCGTTGACCCCGACGGTCTCGGCAATGGTGTCCTCCATGTCGAACTCGTATTCCACGCCCATGGCGCCGATCACACCGCCGACGTTGTTGTCGCCTTCCACACGGCCGTAGTTCAGATTGTCGGAAACGCGGCCTTCGGTCTCTTCGGGAGGAAGGTCCTCCGAAACATCCTCAAAGACCTGGTGGCTGGCATCCCCGCCCACGGCGTTGGCAAACATGGTCATGACCTTGGAGAACTGGTTGTTGGCGTTGGTAAGATCATGAGAAAGCGCGCTGGAGGAATCACTCAGGATCCCGTAGGCGTCCCAGAGGTTGTTGACAAGTCCTCCGCTTCCCGCATCCGAACTGCCGGAACCGCCGTCGATGGTGCCGCCGCCGTTGATGATGCTGCCGCTACCGCCGCCACTGTCTTCCTCACCCTCACCGCTGATCGTTCCGCCGCCGATGTCGATGTCCACATTATAGCTTTCGGCCTCCGCCTGCAGGTCGTTCATTTCGTCCGACATCGTCTGCAGATCGCCGGAAGCGGCATTCATATACTCATTCAGCTGGGTGATCTCGTCGGCCAGGTTCTCGGAATTGACCAGATTGATATAGGGCTCCATCTGGCCGACCACACCGGCCACGTCCTTCTTGCCCAACACGTTGCCGTAGTTGCGGCAATTGTTCAGGTAACCGGCCTGACGGCCGGCGATGCCGCCCACATTATAGCCATAGTGCTGATAGCCGACAACGCCGTGATTTTCACAGTTGAGTACGATGCCGCCGGAATAACCGACGATACCGCCGCTGTCGGAGATCACATTTTCGTCCTCGGCATTCAGCAGATCCAGCGCGTAGAGCGCGGAGGAAACGGCGGAGATATCGTCAAGGCTGAGCTGCTCGTCGGAGACTTCGGTGTTGACGGCTCCGTAGTTGCTGCACGACAGAATGAGCCCGGAATTGTTGCCGACCACGCCGCCAGTGAAACGCTTGCCGCTCACCGAAGCGTCGGCGCTGCTGTTCATGACGGTGCCGTAGTTCTCGCCGACAAGCCCGCCGATATTGTTCCGGCCGGCAACAGAGCCATGGAACGTGCAGTTTTCAAGCGTGCCGTAATTGGTACCGACGATGCCGCCGATATGGTCGCTTTCCGCCGCAGGAAGAACGGTACCCTGCACATGGAGGTCCCGGATTACCCCGTCGGCCTGCACATAACGGAAGAGACCCTGGTTGGAGCCTCCGGTGAGATGAAGACCGGACACCGTGTGCCCGTTGCCGAGGAACGTGCCGTTAAAGACAGGGATCGGCCCCACATCGCTGCCGGAGAGATCGAGGTCGGTATCCAGGCTGACCGTAAGCCCTTTGGAATAGCTGTCCAGCGCGCAGGCGGCGACCAGTTGCCGCAGATCATCTTCGCCAGTGATACGGATCGTTTTTCCCTCGTCAGCGAAAGCATACGACGGAGCAAAAGACGAAAAAAGAAGCAGCAAAACCAAAAGAACAGACAGATTTTTCCGGATCATCACAGTTCGATCACTCCTATATCATCAAGGTCCTGGTTCAGGTGTTTGCCTTCCAGCTGCGGCTCGTTCATCTCCACAACGTCGTTCATATCGACAAGCGCCTTCATGGTGCCGCGGAAGAGCCCGTGGATCTCGGCGTCCACGTAGCCGTTCATCATGCCGCGGACGCGCCCGTCGATGCGCATCACGCCGACACGGCTGGTCGCGCGGGCATTGGGTTCAAAGTTGAAGGTGGTCTTCCGGATCAGACTGTCGCCGAACAGCAGGATCTGCGGAAGAACAAACATAACAAGGAAAATGGAAATCATGGTTCCGACGCCGAGATAAATGCCGATGGTGGAGATGGATTCGTTGGACGTCAGGAAGCCGATGGCGATGCCGGCTGAGGCCAGGATCGTTCCCGAGGTGATGATGGTGGGCAGCGCCTGGTTCAGTGTTTCGACCATAGCCTCTTTCAGTGGAAGCTCTTTTTTCAGCGCCATATACCGACTGGTGATCACAATGGCGTAATCGATGTTGGCGCCCATCTGGATGGCGCTGATGATCAGATATGTCAGGAAGAACAGATTCTCATGCTTCAGATACGGCTGTGAGAAGTTGCACCAGATGCTGCCCTGAATGATGGCAATGAGCAGGACCGGGAGCCCGACGGATTTGAAGGTGAAGATCAGCACGGCGACCACGAAGAAAACCGTGAGGAGACTGATGAGGAGATTGTCGTGCTCGAAAGAGTCGCGCAGGTCACGGCAGGAAGTCGTGTCGCCGACGAAGTAGAATTCACTGTATTCCCTCGCTGTGATGCCGCGAAGGATGTTGAGAAACTCATAGCTTTCCTCGCCCTCGACAGGCAGGTCGAGTTCCAGCACGATGCGGCTCCAGTCGTCGCTCTGCAGCTGCAGGCGCGCGTCGTCCAGCTGTTCGGCCAGATCGTCCAGCTCGTCGGACAGTTCCTGCGACATCGAGATCGATACGTCGTCCCGTTTTTCGTTGATGTAGGTAAACAGATCGATCAGGGAGATCGTGTAGCTGTCGATCCCGGTGGCGGCCTGCCCATAGTCATCGTTGTTCACCGCGTACCCGGCGTACAGCGTGCGGGCCAGCTCGTAATCCAGCCCGGTCAGCTCCGCAAACTGCCGCGGCGTCAGGCGATCGGTGAGCACATAGTCGTCGCCGACTTCGATGTTCGCAAGACCGGTCACGGAAATGACCTGCGGAAACGCCTCCAGCTCTTCGATCATTTTGGCTTCTTCCTCATAGCTGCCGGTCGGGATCAGGATGGCGAGAACGTTGCGTTTGCCGAAGGTGGCGTCGATATTCTCATTGGCGATGGTGGTCTCGTTCTTCCGGATGGCTTCCACGGAATACTGCGAGTAGACAAAAGGCGCGCGGTGGGAGAAGAGATAGGCAAAGACGATCACGGCCACAAAAAGCACCGGGACCACATAGCGCGTGGCAAAGGCAAAGCGGCCGAGGAATGGGATCTTCGGAACAAAGCTCCGGTGATGGGTCTTATCGATCGCCCTGGAGAAGGTGACCAGAAGGCCGGGCATCAACAGGAAGACGGAAAGCAGGCTCAGCACGATGGCTTTGATGAGAACGATACCGAGATCGTAGCCCAGACGATACTGCATGAACGTCAGCGCGACGAGGCCTGCGATCGTGGTGAGACTGCTGGCGGAGATCTCCGGGATCGCCTTGCTCAAGGCGGTGACGGCGGCTTCCCGGGGCGCTGCCTTTTCGCGCTCCTCGGTATACCGGTGGCAGAGGATTATGGCATAGTCGATGGCGAGGGCCAGCTGCAGGACGACCGCGATGGCGTCGGTGACAAAGGAGATCTCGCCGAAGATGAAGTTGGTGCCCATGTTGAGGAGCGCCGCCGCGCCGAAAGTGATCAGCAGAACGGGGACCTCGGCGTATGTACGCGAGGTGAACAGCAGCACCAGCACGATGACCACAACAGCCAGCAGATCCACGACCAGCATTTCCTGATTTACAATGGCTTTCAGCGGATTCCCCACCTCGGAGCTGACGTAAACATCGTAAGCGGAGAGGAGCTGCTTCACCCGCTCCAGCGCCTGAACACTGACATCGTCCTCATTGCCGCCGTCGAAGGTGACGGAGAAGAGAGCGGAAGCAGAGGCGTAATGATTCGGAGAATCGTCAAAGATGACCGATTTGACACCGTCGACCTCTTCAATGGCTTCATACAGCGCGTCAGCCTGCTGATAAGTGATGTTCTGTACCATGATGTTGGCCGTCGCGAAGGTGGTAAACTCGCGGTCCATCAAATCGATACCCTGGCGGGTCTCGGTATCTTCAGAAAGGAACGCAATCAGATCGTCGTTGACGGAGACCCAGTTACGCGAAAAAGCGCAGAATATGGCCAGGATCAGAAAGATCACAAAGATCCCTTTTCTCTTGTCAACGATAGCAGCAGCGAGCTTGGAAAGAAAACTCGGTTTTTTGTTTGCCATAACGGAAAACCTCTGGAAAAAACTATTAAAAAGAGAAAAAACAGTTCTTTTGCCGGCTGGCAGATCCGGACGACGGACACACGGGAAAAATCATGTTCTATATATCATACCATAATATTATGAGGCTTTCAATTTTTCTTTTGGCGTTTTCTGTGGTTTCGGTACCGGGCACAGCCCGAGGGCGAATATTATTGCAAAGAACAGGTCTTTGCGGTATACTTAAAAAGTTAATGACACCACGATTTCCGCCGCCGGCGTGGAGGTTCGGGCATGAAAACAAATACCTGTAAAGTATCCGTGCTCTGTATGGCGTATAACCACGAAGCGTATCTGAGAGACGCGCTTGAGGGTTTCGTCAGCCAGAAGACAGATTTTGCCTATGAAGTACTGGTCAATGACGACTGCTCCACCGACAGCACGGCGGCAGTTCTCCGGGAATACGCAGAGCGGTATCCGGAAATCATCCGGCCGTTTTATCAGCAGGAAAACCTTTATCAGAAGCACATCAGTATCTACGACGCCGTCTTCTACCCCAACGCGCGGGGCGAATATGTGGCGCTCTGTGAAGGCGATGATTACTGGACCGACCCCGAGAAACTTCAGCGCCAGGTGGACTTTCTGGACGCGCATCCGGAGTATTCCGGCTGTGCACATAACAGTATCGGCCATTATACCAAAGAGGAACGACCGGACGAGATACTGTTTCCCGAGACCGGAGACCGCGATATCCCGTTTGGGGAACTGATCCGGGGCATGTCGCACGCATTTCATACGAGCTCCATCATCGCGCGCCGGGAGATTGCCGAGCGCCCGCCGGATTTCAGGAACGTAGCGCTGCAGTACGGCTTTACGGATTATCCGTTCGCGATCTGGCTCAGCATGAACGGAAAGCTCCGGTTTCTGGACCGGCCAATGTCGGTATACCGGATCGCCAGCAACCCGGCCTCCTGGAGCAGCAATCTTTCCCGGCATTACGACCGGCTCAAGGAATTCGTATCCGGCGAGATCGCTATGTTTGAGGCTTTGCTGCCGCATCTGTCCGGTGAAGAGAGATTGCTGGCGGAGAAGGAACTGCACGCGCGGCGGTTTGAACTGCTGTATATCACGGGCGACGTGAAAACGATGATGACGCCGGAATATGCCGATCTTTTCCGGCAGCAGCCCCTGAAATTCCGGATGGTAACGGCGCTGAAGCGCGCGTTTCCTCACGCACACCGCATCTACAGAAAGAAGAAAGGCTACAAAGACTACTGATATGGCTCAGACAACGACGACAAAACAAAAAGTAGCGGCCAATCTCTTCTGGCGGTTTCTGGAACGCGGCGGATCCCAGGTCGTCAGCTTCGTGGTGTCGCTGGTGCTGGCCAGGATCCTGGAGCCTGCGGAGTTTGGCCCAGTCAGCAAGGTTCTGGTGATCACGGCGATCCTGACGGTCTTTGTTGACAGCGGCATGGCCAATGCCCTGATCCAGAAGAAGGACCCGGACGATCTGGATTTCTCATCGGTCTTCTGGTTCAATATCTGTTTCTGCCTGCTGCTGTATTCCCTGCTGTTTCTCTTCTCGCCGCTGATCGCGCGTATGTATCACGAACCGGACCTGACCCCGATCCTGCGGGTGCTGGGACTGGTAGTTGTGGTCGCGGGCGTCAAGAACGTGCAGCAGGCGTATGTTTCAAAAACGCTGCAGTTCCGCCGGTTTTTCTTTGCCACACTCGGCGGGACACTGATCTCGGCGGTCGTCGGCATCACGATGGCGCACAAAGGCTTCGGTGTCTGGGCACTGGTGGCGCAGCAGCTGACCAGTGTTTCCGTCAGCACAATGATCCTCTGGCTCACGGTCGGCTGGCGACCGAAGAGGATGTTCTCGCTCCAGCGGCTGATCGTCCTGCTGAAATATGGATGGAAGCTCTTTGCTTCCCAGATGCTCGACACGATCTATCTGAAGATCTATCCGCTCATTATCGGCATCCGCTACACCAACGCGGAGCTGGCGTTCTTTGAGCGCGGCAACTCCTGGCCGAATCTGCTGACGGAAAACATCAACGCTTCGATCGACAGTGTGCTGCTGCCGGTTCTGTCAGCCGAACAGGACGACAGGACCCGCGTGCGTGATATGACGCGCCGCGCGATCAAAACAAGTTCGTACCTGATGATGCCGATGATGGCAGGCCTGGCAGCCTGTGCCAAACCGCTTGTCACGCTGCTGCTTGGAGAAAAATGGCTTCCCTGCGTCCCCTTTATGCAGATCTACTGCGCGATCTACGCGTTCTATCCCCTGCACACGGCAAACCTGAACGCGATCAAAGCCGTCGGCCGCAGCGACGTGTTCCTGAAACTGGAGATTTTGAAAAAGACGCTGGAGACCGCCGTACTGCTGGTCACGATGCGCTTCGGTATTCTGTATATGGCGCTGGGACAGCTGTTTACCTCCGTCTGCGCACAGGTCATCAACGCGTGGCCGAACCGGAAGCTGCTGAGCTATTCCTACGGCACCCAGATCAGGGACATGCTGCCGGCTATCCTGCTTTCTCTTACCATGTGCGGATGTGTGCTGCTGATCGGACAAGCCGGACTGGAAACTGCGGTCACACTGCTGCTGCAGATCGCGGCAGGTGTGGTGATCTATGTGGCCCTTTCGCTGCTGTTCCGTGTGGAGAGCTTCGCTTATATCCTGGGCTTCCTGAAAAAGAGGATCCGCCCCGGAGAGACAACGACCGGATAAGGAAGAAATATGAAAGAGAACGAGAAAAAAGAAAAACGGACAGCGCCGGCATTCCCGACCAATGTGCTGCACATCCCGTCGCTGCCCAAAGTCCTGGTCACCAGGTCTTCTCTGCCGCCATTTGAGGAGTATGTGGAGGAGATCCGGGATATCTGGGAGAGCCACTGGCTCACGAACATGGGCATGAAGCATCAGGAACTGCAGCGGGAACTCTGCACGTATCTGGACGTGGAGAACATCGACCTGCTGACGAACGGGCACATGGCGCTGGAACTCTCATTGCAGGCGCTGGACCTCTCGGGTGAGGTGATCACCACGCCGTTTACGTTCGTGTCGACCACGCACGCGATCGTCCGCAACGGCCTGACGCCGGTATTCTGCGACGTGAAAGCTGACGACTACACGATCGACGAGACCAAACTGGAGCCTCTGATCACAGAGAAGACCTGTGCGATCGTACCGGTACACGTATACGGGAACATCTGCAACGTGGAGCAGATCCAGAAGATCGCCGATAAGTACGGGCTGAAAGTTATTTACGACGCGGCGCACGCGTTCGGCGAGACATGGAAGGGCAGAGGCATCGGCAGCTTCGGCGACGTGTCCTGCTTCAGCTTCCACGCCACAAAGGTATACAACACCATCGAAGGCGGCGCCGTCTGCTTCCGTGACCCGGAATTCGGGTATACGATCGCGCGGCTCAAAAACTTCGGCATCCGCGGCCCGGAGATCGTTGACGGCATCGGCGCGAACGCGAAAATGAATGAGTTCTGCGCGGCGATGGGCCTGTGCAACCTGCGTCATGTAGAGCAGGAGATCGAGCGCCGCAGAGCCGTGGCGGAGCAGTACCGGGAAGCACTTTCCGGCATACCCGGGCTGACGCTGAACCGTGAACAGGACCATGTGCGCAACAACTACGCTTATTTCCCTGTGGTGTTCGACGAGGGCGTGTTCGGTGCGGACCGCAACCGGGTGTTCGACACGCTGCTCGAGCATGGGATCAATGCGCGCAAATACTTCTATCCGCTCACCAACGCCATGGACTGCTATCAGGGCCGTTTCGATCCGGGCGGGACCCCGGTGGCGCAGTATCTGGCTGACCGCGTGCTGACGCTTCCGTTCTATCCGGATCTTGACCGCGAGACGGTCGACCGGATCTGCGATATTATTCTGTCATGCAGGAGGATCTGTTGATGTTAGAGCTTAAAAAAACAGAGGAGATCATGCGGGAAGGCATGCCGTACCTCTTTGAAGCGACGCATTACGATTTCCCGGTGATCGCCCGCGGTGAAGGCAGCCGCGTGTGGGACGTGGACGGCAACAGTTATTTCGACCTCAACGCCGGCCAGTTCTGCATGACCTTCGGCCACAACTATGAGCCATTCAAGCGGGCGGTGGCGGCGCAGATGGACAGGATCTGGCACACGAACACCGCGACGCTGACGCCGGAAGTTTTTGAGGCTGCGAAAAAGATGGCCTCGATCAACGATCCCCGGCTGTGCAAAACGATCTTTCTGTCTACAGGAGCCGAAGCCAACGAGTGCGCGCTGCGGTATGCGAAGTTCATTACCGGGCGAACCGGCATGATCGCCATTTCCCGCGGCTATCACGGCCTGACGCTGGCCGCGCAGGCGGCGACGTTCACCGGAAAGTGGGCCAAGCCTCTGATCAAAGACGCCTATTCCGTGACAGCACCGGATTTTGTCCACGCTGAGACCGACCTGAGCGAAACAGAATTCGTAGACGCGTGCATCGAAGAGCTGCAGGCGCTCGCGGACGAAAAAGGAAACGAGATCGCAGCCATGCTGATCGAGCCGATCATCGGCGCTGGCGGCATGGTGGAGATGCCGGCCCGATACCTGCGCGCCGCGCGAGAGATCTGCGATGAACACGGGATCCTGCTGATTTTCGACGAATGCCAGAGCGGCTTCGGGCGCACCGGCGAATGGTTCGCGTATCAGCGGATCAATGTGGTACCGGATCTGGTCACGACAGCGAAGGCCATGGGCATGGGGTTTGCAGTGAGCGCGGTGACGTTCCGCGGCGACATTGCGGCCAGGGTGGAAGGAAAAGTGACGAGTTTTGCCTCCCATCAGAACGACCCGATCTCCTCCGCCATCGTGTGCTTTGTCATCGATGAGATCGAACGCCTCGGCCTGCTGGAAAAAAACCGCAAAAAAGGCGAGTATCTGCTGAAGGCGCTGCACAACGTCTGTGAAAAAAGCGAATATCTTATTAACGCCCGCGGCGTCGGCCTGATGTGCGCACTGGACGTGAACGACCGGATCATCTCCGATTGCCGCTCGTTCACCAGCGCGTTCATCCGCAAGCTGGAAGAAAACGGCGTGCTGATCCAGTCGACGCGGGAAAACAAAACGTTCCGGCTGCTGCCGAGTTTCCTGATGACAGAAGAAGAGATCGACGAACTGGAAGCTGCATTCACGCGCAGCATTCTGGCAATGTGAGGAAGAGCATGAAAAGCATTCTGGTAACGGCAATCGGATCCTATGCCGCAAAACTGGCGGTCTGCGGGCTGAAGAAGAACGGGTATCGCGTGATCGGCACGGATATCTATCCCGGAGAATGGGTGGCGGAGGCAAAGAATGTCGACCGCTTCCATCAGGTCCCCAAAGCCGTGGATGAAACGGCGTTTCGCGAAGCAATGCTGGAAATCTGCAGAGAAGACAGCGTCAGCGGGATCATCCCACTGACAGATGTGGAGATCGACTTCTTCCAGAACAACCGCGGCATTTTTGAAGACGCAGGTGTTCTGCTGTATCTATCCCCAACCGAAACGATCGCACGCTGCCGCGACAAGATGCGTCTGACCTGCTTTGTGGACGAGAACTGCCCCAGTGTACAGACGATTCCTACGGCATGGACTTCCGATTATACCGGGGTGGCACCTGCGTTTCCTGTCATCTGCAAGATCGTGGACGGGCGCAGCAGCCAGGGCCTGTACCGCATCCGCGACGGGATCGACTGGGAATATTTCCAGAAAAGGGAAGACGCCTCCCGGTATCTTGTGCAGCCGGTGATCGAAGGCAGTGTTATCGCGGTGGACTGTCTGCGGGACCGGGAGGGGCACGTGGTGACCATCCCGCGCGAAGAGCTGCTCCGGACGCTGAACGGCGCAGGGACATCGGTCTGTGTGTATTACGACGAGGCGCTGGAAATCCAATGCGCAGAACTGGCCAATGCCCTCGGAACGCTGGGCTGTGTCTGCTTTGAGTTCATCCGCGACGCTGCGGGAAGCTATCACTTCCTGGAGTGCAATGCGCGGTTCGGCGGCGGTTCGATCTTTTCCGAGATCGCCGGCTACGATGTGGTGACAAATCACCTGCGCGCGTTCCGCGGCGAGCCGATCGACCAGTGGCGGCCGTCGGGAAAGACCACGATCGCGCGGCGCTATGAAGAATATGTAATGAAGACGGAGTGAGCAGGAGACGACATGGTTGACTTTACCTATCACATCCCCACCAAAATGTATTTCGGGAAAGACCACCTGAAACAGCTGGGGCCGGAACTGAAGGCATTCGGCGAGAAGGTGCTGCTGGTATACGGCGGCGGCTCGATCAAAAAGACAGGCCTTTATGACCGGATCCTTGCGGAACTGGATGCGGCGGGGCTCATCGTTACAGAACTTGCAGGAATCGAACCCAATCCCGGGATCGGGACGGTACGGAAAGGAATCGCAGTCTGCCGGGAGAACGGGATCGACGCCGTGCTGGCTGTCGGCGGCGGGTCCGTCATCGATACGGCCAAATGGGTCGCGGCCGGGACGTTTTCGGACTTTGACCCGTGGGAATTCTTCAGCCGGTGGGCGCCGGTGACAAAGTCGCTCCCCGTCGTGACAGTGGTAACGATCACGGGTACCGGCTCGGAGATGGACTGCAGCGGCGTGATCAGCAACCCGGAGACAAAGGATAAGATCGGCCGCTCGGATCCCCAGATCTTCCCGAAGGTTTCGTTCCTGGACCCGACACTGACATTCTCCGTCGGCAGGTATCAGACGGCGTGCGGCGCCATCGATATCTTCAGCCATGTTGCCGAGACGTATTTCAACGTGACACCGGATTTCTCCATGCTGGACAGCGCCATGGAAGGCATCATGCAGACTGTGCTGCGGTATGCGCCGGTCGCCCTGGAGCAGCCGGACAACTATGAAGCGCGGGCGAATCTGATGTGGGCGGCGCCGTGGGCGATCAATGGGTTCGCTGTCGGCGGGAAGCGCCAGTCGTGGAGCAGCCACCGCCTGGAACACGAGCTCTCCGCCCGCTACCCCATCACGCACGGCGAAGGGATCGCCGTCCTGATGGTGAACTGGCTGAAATACTGCCTTAACGAAACGACGCTGCCCAAGTACGTGCAGTTTGCCCGGAACGTGTTTCATCTGACGGATGGGATCGACCGGGAGATGGCCGAGCAGAGCATAGCGATGCTGGAGTCCTTCTGCGTAGAGACGCTGGGCTTATCCAGACGGCTGAAGGATCTGGGCGTTCAGGAGAGCGACATCCCCATCATGGCGGAGAAGGCGTGCCGCGGCGGCGTGATTAACGGATTCGTTCCGCTGCGTCAGCCGGATATCGAGGCGATCTTCCGGATGTGTTTGTAATTGAGAAAAGAAGAAATAGCAGCAGAGGGCTCCCGAATCGGAGCCCTCTGCTCTTTGCGCTGCCCAGCCTTACCAGTAGTCGGGTCTGGGCTGTTCCTTGCCTTTTTCGTAATACTTCTGGTCGTTGTAATAAGCGGAACTGACTCTGCCGTAGTTGGAATACTCAAACTGCTCACGGAGCAAAGCATAACGCTCGGTATAGCCGCTGTGCCCCATGCGCCAGTCGCCGCCGCTGCCGCTGGCATTGGTGGTGTTGATGATGGTGTTCGGCAGAGCTTCCTGCAATTCCTCCACAGCGCCTTCGGGCAGCCAGGTATTCCGGCCGATCCAGAGCCGCTTCAGCTTGGTCAGGTTTTTCAGCGCTTCCCAGCCTGTGACGTTGCCGAGATAACAGATGTCCAGATGCTCCAGGTTGACGAGCGTGCCGAGCGGCGAGAGATCGAGCCCCGGCTTGAGCGTGTTAATCTCCAGGTATTCCAGCTTCGTACAGCCGGAGATCGGCGTCAGATCCTCCAGCCCCGTAATACAGATGATGGCGACTTCCAGATCCGGCATATACTCCAGAAACGTGAAATCCGTGAGGAGCGTGTTGTGCCCGATATCCAGGAGACGGACACTGGTGCAGTATTTCAGGTCCTGCGTGTTCTTGTTCTGCAGCTTGTGGTTGAGATTGGAGGCCAGGATCCGCTCCACATCCGTGCGGACGGAACAGTCTGCTCCGAACCAGATGCGCCACACAACGTGGATATCAGGAAAGGCGTCACGGATCTCGGCCATGTGTTCCGAATCCACACCGCAGAAGTCCATGTCGAGGACTTTGCATTTCGTCATGCAGGGGAGCACTTCCTTTACCGCAGCGCCGTCATCGTCCATAGTGATGTGATTCAGGTCCAAGGTCGTGTCGAGTGTCGTAAACGGCCGGCCCCAGAGGGCGAAGGAATATTTTACAGCAGCCTGTGGGCAGGCTTCCTGGATGGCTCGGATATCATCCCAGGAGAGGTCCCGGGGAGTGGAGCCGGATTCTTCGCTCTCACTGTCAGAAGCGGGAACGGTGTCATTCCCGAGATCCACATAAATGAGCCCCGGCATCTGCTTCAGACAGACCAGCGTCTCCGGGACATTCGCGGAGGAAAGATCCCGGAGACTCAGGACTGCCGCATCGACTGCATGTTCACTTCCGTCCGGGAACCGAACCATTCCGCTGTCGGCGAAAGCCGGTTTTCCAAAGACTGCCAGCAAGAGAAAGAGCAGCAGACAGGGAAAGGTCCGAATAACAGCAGATCTCT
>JAEEGH010009926.1_pt1 | contig 22005 bp, 15 predicted proteins | sample 9134181 | NCBI WGS metagenome assembly JAEEGH01 (sample SAMN16246544, study PRJNA631951) | gut metagenome | biome: gut microbiome; feature: rumen; material: DP-attached | host: Bos | place: Iran: Karaj | collected 2018-10
CCGGGTCTGCTGCCTGATGGACTCGTTGCTCAGGAGCTGCTGAAGCGCGATCTCGAGAATCGCTTCGCGCCAGGACGACTCGTCGTCGGCCATCATGCCGGACGGCGGTCGCGGGGCGACCGCCCTACCGTCGCGGTCACGCGGGACGCGTGCCCCCACCGCCTCGACAATCTGCGTCTGCCGCTTTTCCCTGTGGAGATGACGAAGCGCCTTGTTGCGGAGGATGCCGGTAAGGTAGTTGTGAAAATGTCCCTTCTCGTCCGGCACGTAGTGGTAGGACGGCAACGCCGCACACAGGGCGACGAGAGTTTCTTGGATTACGTCGTCCGCATCGATCGTAGGAAAACGCTCACGCAGAAAAGCCTCCATCATCGGACGATACCGCGCCACAAATTCGCTCCAGCGGGCGTGCTGCGAATCCTGCGCAATCTCACGAAGCAGCGTTGTCGATGTCGTGGGAATATGCATGGTGCGGAACGCCTAGTGCCTAGTGGCGGAGGGCGCCTTCGCCTGTGACGACGTACTTGTAGGTGGTGAGTTCCTCGAGGCCCATCGGTCCGCGGGCGTGGAGCTTGTCGGTGGAGATGCCGATCTCGGCGCCCATGCCGAACTCGCCACCGTCGGTGAAGCGAGTGGACGCGTTGTGATAGACGGCCGCGGAATCGACAAGGCGCAGGAAACGCGCCGCACGCGCCTCGTCGCGCGTAACGATAGCATCCGAATGGTGCGAACCGTACGCATTGATGTGGTTGATCGCTTCGTCAACGTCCATGACGATGCCTACGTTGAGATCGAGCGAAAGGAACTCCCGGCCCCAGTCGACGTCCTTCTCGTGCAGCGTAACGCCCTTCTCCTTCGCCCAGGCTTCGACCATGGGCATGAATGCGGAGGCGACGCGTGAGTTGACGAGCAGGCACTCGGCCGCATTGCATGTGCCGGGACGCTGCGTCTTGGCGTTGTCGACGATGCTGAGGGCCATGTCAAGGTCCGCCCCTTCGTCCACGTACACATGGCACACGCCCTTGTAGTGCTTGAGAACAGGCACGAGCGCGGCCTCGCACATCGCGCGGATCAGCCGCTCGCCGCCGCGGGGGATGGCGACATCCACATACTCCGGCATGCGCACGAGCGCGCGCACGCCCTCGTGGTCCGTGGTGCGCACAAGCTGCACGGCGTCGAGAAGCGCGAGCGGACGCTCCGTGCCGCACCAGCGGGCGAGCCCCTTCTGCATGGCATCGGCAAGCGCGACGTTCGAGCGAAGCGCCTCCTTGCCGCCGCGCAGGATGATGGCGTTGGACGTCTTGAAGCAGAGCGCGGCCGTATCCACAAACACGTTCGGACGCGACTCGAACACCACAGCCACAACGCCCAGAGGCTCGCGCACCTTGCGGATGTGGATGCCGCTAGGACGGTCCCGCTCTAGAAGCGTTTCGCCCACAGGATCAGGCAGCGCCACAACGGTGCGCAGGCCCTCCACCATCGCCTCGAAGCGCGCGGGCGTGAGCGTGAGCCGGTCCACAAGCGAAGGCGCAAGCCCGGCAGCTTTCGCCGCCGCCACGTCCTCCGCGTTCGCCGCCTCTATCGCGGGCCTCGCCGCCTCAAGCGCCTCCGCCACCGCAAGCAGCGCGGCGTTCTTCGCCGCAGTGTCTAGCGCGCGCATCGCGTGCGCAGCCGCCCGGGCCTTCTTGCCGAGCGCCTTGATCTCTTCTTCGACTGTCATCTCTTTCTCCTGACTACTTTTCTTCTCGGCGCCGGCTTTGGCGGCGCAGGCGGCTTAGCCTGCGGCGCGCGCGGGTTGGACGAAAAATACGGCACTTCCATGTCGTATGTTCCGGCGCACGCGCAGTCCACCTCCATCGTCGCACGCACCGCTCCGGACGGCACCGTCTCGTGCTTGTCCTGCGCAGATCGCTTTGCAGTAGCGCTGCACCTTCCCAGCAACGCGCCGTCCTTTCCGAAGAACTTCACCTTCACGTCAAACTCGAACGGCAGCGCCTTCCCGGAAGATGGCTTAACTAGCTTCACCGACCAGTACACCTTCTGCTGTTTCTCAGAAAGCGGAATGCTCTTCACAAGCCGCACCGTACCATGCGGGTTGGATGCCACACGGAAGAGTCCCTGCACACGCTCCGCACTCTGCCCCTCAGAACGCTCGAACGATGCCATCCATCCCTCGGCCAGCGAACGCGACGTCGTGAAGCCGATCACATCCGCCGATTGATTATGCGCGGATCGTTCCTGCGCTGGCCTACTGGCGGCAGCCACCTGCGCCGATTCTTGATCGCGCGGCTTGCGCGCCGAATGGACGCCCCACGCAATCACGAACACCAACACAAGCAGAAGCGCAGTCGCCAAAGCCACAACCTGCATCTTCACGCGCGAAGCGCCCCTCGCCTCGCCTGCGCCAGTCGCTACAAGCGGCTTCGGCTGCTGGTCCACAGCCTCGGAAGCACCGTTCTGACGCGGCTTCACAACAAGTCGTCTCTTTGCGCCGGCCGCCTGATGTCCAGAACCCTGCTGAGGAGTCTCGTTTGCGAAGTTTGTCGCCCTACGCACCTCGTGGCCCTGGCGCTCCTTCTCTCTTGCGCGCATCCACGGCGCCTCGTCTAGTCCCTTGCCGTGCATCTTCTCGCTGTATGCCTCAAGGTCGAACGGGAGCGAGCGGAAGAAAACCGTACGCGAGCAGTCGTCGTATATGCAGTAGAAGCTGCGGCACACGCCCGTGCGCGGGTATCCCACGCTGCCCACGTTCACGAGGTAGCGCTTTCCGGGCTCTAGCATGAAGTCGGCCGGCTCTAGTGCGTGCGGAACACCGCTTTCGCCGAGAACGAATATGCCGGGCTTGTGGGAATGGCCCACGAAGAGAAGCTGCTCAGGTCGCTCCTTCCACGAGGGAAGCGCATCCTCGGCTTCAAGCACGTAGCCGAAGTTCTTCGGATCGGAGAACTCGCCGTGGGCGCAGGCGAAAGCGCCTACCGACGGATCGGGACCTCCCCCGCCGAATTCGCACACGTGCGGCAGATGGCGCAGCCAGTCTATCGCCTCCTGCGAGAGGGCGGCACGGTGGCGAGCAACGGCAGCGGCTGCGAATGTGGAGAAGTCGTCCACAGGAAAGCGGTTCGACACCGCGTCGTCATGGTTTCCGGCAAGGCACACGTGCGCCCTGCGGTACACAAGCTCAAGGGTGGAGACTGGATCGGGACCATATCCCAGCACGTCGCCGAGGCAGACGATCCGTTCGGCATGCGCGTCTGCGGCGTCCGTGAGGACCGCCCGCAGGGCAGCCTCGTTGGCGTGGACGTCGGAGATGATCGCGTAGCGCACGGACGTTGCCTCCTATGCCGTCAGAGCGCGCTGCCCGGCACGAACGTTCCCACGTCGCGCCCGGAGAATATGGCGGTGAGCACGTGCGGACGCGAAGCATTGGCTATCACCACGTTCGCGCCGCCCTTCGCGGCGTTCGCCACTGCCTTGAGCTTCGAATCCATGCCCCCGCGAGAGAGACTGCCCTTTTCGTCCGCCTTCACGAGCTTGAGAGCGTCGCGCACCTTGCCAATCGCGTGCACGCGGCGCCCTTCGGCGTCGAGAAGGCCATCCACCGTGGTGAGCAGCACCAGCGCGTCGGCATGCACCAGCTTGACGATGAGGGACGACAACCAGTCGTTGTCACCGAAGGTGAGGTCCTTCACCTCCTCGTCGGCAACGATGTCGTTCTCGTTTATTACGGGCACGATGCCGGCGCGCACCAGATGGTCGAGCGAGCGGCGCAGATTCGCAACGCGCCTGCGGTCGGCGAAGTCGGAGTGCGTGAGCAGCACCTGGCCAACCTGCACGCCGCGCGCGGCGAATAGCTTCTCGTACTCCGAGATGAACCGCGCCTGTCCAACGGCCGCGCACATCTGCACGTCGGCGACGTCTGCTGGACGCGCCTTGAGGCCAAGCGCCTCCACGCCTGCGACCACAGCGCCTGACGACACGAAGAGCACCTCCATGCCGAGAGCGCGCAGCTCGCACACGCCGTTCACCACGCGCCTAAGCGCTCCGTAGTCGGGCCGGCCGGACTTCTTGGCGATGGAGTGCGTTCCCACCTTCACCACCACGCGCCGGGCGTCCTTCAGCACCGCGCGCTCCTTAATGAGACTTTCAATGCCTTTCATCGCGTCTTGACTTGTCTGAGACTGTTTCCTACATCAGATTTCATTCACGCCCGCAATAAGCGTAAGCGTTGTGCCGCCGAACACGAACTCGCCCGGAACCGGCGTGACCACGCGCCCGCGCGCCTTGCCGTCCTTGAAAGTGAGATCGACTTCGATCATCTTGCCGCTCGGGTGCGGGTACGACGCCTTCACGCTCTTGAGCGCGCCCGGCTGAGGCGCCACTCGCACCTTCTCGAAGAACGGCGCCGCGCTGCGGATTCCAGCCACGCCAGTGCGCAGGAACCAGAGCGGATGCGCGCCCCATGCATGACAGTCGCTGCGCGCGTCGTGCCCGGGATACTCGGGCGACTCAAGCGTCGTGGTGGCGCCGATGTTCACATAGCCCTTCCAGAGGTCTAGGCGATTGAGGAAGAGGTCCGGCCTGCCAAACTTGAAGTACGTCTCGAAGAGGTAGTACGAGAAGTAAACAGTCGTGCGATGGAGGTTCTTCTCGGTGATGAGACGCTCGAAGAGGGCGCGGGCACGCTCGCCCTCGAAGACGTCCGTGAGGAGCGCAAGGCACTGCGCGTGCTCGGCGAACGACTTGCGCGCGGCATCGGAGGCGAAGAGGCCGCGTCCCTCGTCGAAGAACGCCTTGACGATGGCGGGCTTGAGGCGCTCGGCCTTCTCGCGCCAGTGCGCGGCGAGGTGGCGATTGCCGAACGCATCCTCGACGCGGGCGGCGCCCTGGAGGGCGGCGAGGTAGAAGAGGTTCATCTCGGCATTGGCGCCGCCGTTGCGCGAGCCGGGGGCCCAGCCGCCTGCCCATTCGCTGCTCGGCACCCAGTCCATGAACGACCAGCCTGGAAGCTTCTCGAGAACGCCGTCGGGGCGCTCGTAGAGCTCGAAGCCGCTCAGCGTGTCGCGCATGCCGGGGAGGCGCGCGCGCAGCCATTCGCGGTTGGAGTGGTTCATGATGTAGTCAGCGTACATGCCGAGGTAGCAGAGGGTGTACGCGGCGCCCTCCTGCGTGCCCACAGTCGGGAAGTTGAACGGCACGTTGCCGTCGTCGCGGCGGTTGATGTCGTAGATCTCGATGGCACGGCGGATGATCGCGTCGTCGGACGTCATCGCGGAGATCACGTTCAGCTGCACGCGCGTGTCGCCGGGATACATCTGCTGCTCGTAGAACGGGCAGTCGAAGAGCATCTCGTGGCAGCACATCTGCATGGCGCGCGCCGAGATCGCCTGCACGCCGGCGAGGGCGGGATCTTCAGGCGATTCGAAGCGCGTCTCGCACTCGAGCGGATAGCGCGACTCGATGAGCGAAAGGTCCTGCAGCTCCACTGGCTCCTCGCCAGCCTCGACGATGATCTCGCACCAGCGCCCGCAGCGGAACCACGGCGGCTGGAACACGGCGCGTTCGCGTCCGTCGAAGACGAACCTGTCGCCGAAGCCGCTGAACGTCTTGCCCTGCCACTCTGAGCGGTTGCCCTTGAAGTTGCCCTTGACCTTGGGATCCTTGGAAGGTCCGCGCAGAGCCTCGGCCCACTGCCAGCTCATCTTGCCGCCCTTGCCGCCCTTCACGACCGCCTCGGGATAGGCGCAGATGTAGCGGTCGAGGTCCCAGAGGATGCGCTTCTTCTCGCCGGGCTTGACGACGATGGGGAACTTCATCTCGCCGCCATCTACGAACTTGCCGGGGCGCACGCGGTATTCCGTCTGGTCAGGAAGCTGCGACGGGAAGAGCATCCATCCCTTCTGGCGAATGCCGCAGCGGTTGCCGCCGCCAAGGAATCCCCTCAATACTGCAGGCTTTAGCCAGTTCTTCGGCGTGTAGTCGTAGATGCCCGAGCCGTATATCTCGAATCCATCGCCTGCGCCCCACGCGCCGCCTGACTTGCCGATGTTCTTCACGCCTGTGATCGGCCCGCACTGCCAGGGACCGCGTCCGGTAGTGAGAGCGGCGTCGTACTTCCCCTCCGCTTTGAGGCAGAAGCCGAGCTGGTACGAGAGCTGCGCGAGCGGCGACGCCCTGTACGGCATGCGCCACACGGTCGCCTCCATCACGTGCTTGCCTGGCTCCAGCTGCACGCTGTAGCTCTGGTACATCCAGTTCTCGACCGTGCCGCGATGGGGTCCGCGCGACACAAACTTGCCATCGAGCGCAAGATAGTAGCGTTCGTCGCCAGTCACGTCGAATTCAAGCGGAGTGCCGTCGCTCTCGAACTCACATCTGAAGCGCACGATGCGCGGCAAATGAGGATACGCCACCTCGTCCTTGATGTCTGGATGCGAAAGCCAGGCCGCCTGGTCGATCGGCTGCACCGGCAGAATGGCGGTGTTACCACGCGTGAATCGCGCGGGCTTTATCACGTGCTTGACCGTGGCGCCATGCGCCATTGCCGCCGCGCACGCGATGGCGGCGATCATCTCCATCTTCATGTTTTTCCTCTTGATATGGACAAACGACTGGGGGACACGAATCTCCCGGACGCATATATTTTAGCAAAACACCCCCGATCTTGCAAATCGGCAAGCGGGGGTGCGGGCTAATTGGGGGACTGTCCCCAGACAATTAGAAGCGGTAACTGACAGAGAGTCCGGCGGACTGGGAGAGTCCGTTGTGCGTGTCGAACTTCCACTCCTCGCCCTGCGAGTCGATAAAGCGCGCGTCATGCGACATCATGAACACCAGACCGTAGCATAGCGTCACGTCCATGTTGCCCCAATGCCACTGCAGGCCTATAGTACCGATGTGGCGGTCGCCGGGAGGAAGCATCGTCGAGCCGTCGTTGCGGCGATGGCTGCAGGGGTCCATGTCGTAAACATAAGAGGCGAGAAAGGTGAAGTTCTCATGGAAGTCCCACGCGCCGCCTAAGCCGATGCGGTAGACGTCGTGCCAGTTGAGCTTCGTTGTCTTCACGCCAGAGGGGAGGTGGAAGTTGATTTCGGGCATTGACGACCATTCTGTCCATGTGAGCGACGAGCCGAGGTGCACGGTGTCGGTTACATCCCAGTTTCCGCCGATGGTGACGGACTGCGGAAGGCGGATATCCGCGCTGGCGTGACCAGTGTTCCCCTTTGCGGCGGAATCGAGCGACGAGTCGACCATCTGATGCGCCTGCACGTTTGCCTGCTGCATGGCCTGGGCATAGTATGCATCCCAATAGGGCGTGCCGGCAAGCCCCATCGCAGTCAGTCGCTGACGCACTGTGGCTGCAGCCTGCGCTTCCGCGTCGGAGTAGTCGCGGGACTTCACGCGCGTGTGGTTGTATCCCTTCACCTTTGTGTCGATGTACGACTTGTAGAGGACGCCTGCGGAAATCGAATCCGTGAACTTGTAGCGGGTTGACAGCTCCCATCCCCAGTCGGTGAAACCGTTGTCGCCCTTCAGGTGGTTGCGCATTGAGCCATAGTAGTTGCCGTCGCTAGTTGCCTGGGGACTAGAATACTGGTCGAACTCAAAGTAGAGGAGGCGAATGCCGGCCGCCACGCTCCAATCGTCCGTGATGCGGTAGGCGATGTTGGGATTGAGCGTGAGACCCTCCACGAACGTGCTGCGCGTGTTCCAGGCCATTTCCCAGTCCTGGTTGTAGTGCGTGCCAAGTCCGTACTCAGGGGCAAAACCGAGGCCGAAGGTGAAGTCGCAAGGAAGCGGCACGGCCACATAGGCATGAGGCAACATGAACGCGCCGGGATCCATCTTGCGACCATGGTGTCCATTTATGGCGGTGTCGGCGGTGGGATGCTCCGTGACGAAGCCGACCGTCACAACGGTGTTCGTAAAGTCAGATATCGTCGCAGGGTTGTAGAAGAGAGCCGAAGCATCCACCGCCTTGCCCATCACAGCACCACCGAGCGCCGTACCAGACGCTGAGCCCTCATACAGGGCGAAACCCGCGCCAAACGCAGATAGCGTACACAATGCCGCGCCGGCAACCGACAAAAGCAGCTTTTTATTCATTGAATTGTCCTTTTTTTGCGCAAGAAACATTGCGACACTTTCCTTATTTTTGTCAAGATGGGAATAGTTTATCATAAGTTCTCCCCTAGATGCAAGCACTAATTTGACAAAAATTCATATTTTGTCACAAACTGTGACAATTGCAAAAAAACGAGTATCGCAACTCAAATATCTCAATATTTATATACACGGGGACAGTCCCCAAGTACACTCCCTTGTGGGGTTGGCTCTATTCTATCAGATTCCGGCGCAGATGAGAATATGCAAATGCACAAATATATCTGCGCCAGACTCCAGCCGCAGCATTGACTGTTGCCAATGTGGAAATGTTGCCAATTCCAGTGTTGCCAATTCCCAATTTCCCTTGAGACCAATAACCCCATTGGAAATTGGAATTGGTAATGGCAACACTTCCACATTGGCAACATTTGAAAATGCAGAGACGGCTCACATAATGTCCAGTGGGGGACTGTCCCCGTTGGGCGGCGGCACTGGGAGAACGGGCATCTTGCCCGTTCGAAAGGTCGCCACGAGACGCGTCGATGATGAACGGGCTGGAAGCCCGTTCTCCCAATATGCTCCATCCCGTTGTCCTGATTGACACAAATATCGAATGATCACCAGTGTAATCAATACAAATTTACATTTGCGTTTATGACAGTTGTGTCACTTGACATTTGTGACATTTATGATGAGGGGACCCAAGCCGCAGCGTTATACCATAGTTGGCCTGACGCTCCCAATTGACATTCCCCGACGAGGCGGCATCGGGAATTCGCCCCTGTCTATCATCTTGAGAAACCGTGCGGCATATTCCAGGCAAGTACGACATTCCCATTTTCTGCGAATGACCAGTCCAAACAACTGACGGGCCTTCTGAGGATTTCTGGTCGTTCCATAGCCGACAAGATGGCAAAGCGCAAGATGATATGCACAATATTCAGGAGCAATGGCATATCCACGCATCAACCACCTAAAGCACATTCTGGCACGTCCCATCATCGAATACGTCATGGCCATGTTGTTCGCAGCGCCCACAATGCCCATCCGCCATGCCTTACGCTCCAAGCGCAGCTCATCGCAGAGGTCTTTCTGCACAATCGCAAGACTGAGGATGACATCGCGCTCCTTTTCTTCGGCGACACGGCGATACAACCGCTCTGCAAGCGCTCTGTTCTTCCGAACGGCAAAACGATCTCCATTTTCACGCGTCACGAACCCATCGGCATAGGCATCTGCAAGCGCCCATGCGGCGTCTATGTCACCATTCGCCGCGTCACCTTTGAGCGCAGCCAGATACTTCCTTCTCCCAAGCTTCAACCGTTTCAACCTTCTGACGGCTTTGGCATGCCCGCCTTCGGCGGATTTCTTGAGCCAATGCATTGCTAGCCTTGTTGATTTTCTCACTGCGATTCCATCATAATAGGTCATGGCGAGGTTATACTGTGCAACACTGTCGCCAAGTCTTGCCGCCTTGCGGTACCACTTTACTGCCTCATCAATATTTCTACGCACGCCTCGACCCTGATTCAGGCTTGTGCCAAGATTGCACATGGCAAATGCATTGCCATTCAGTGCGGCCCGCCTATACCAACGCACGGCTAGTACTTCTGACTTCTTCACGCCCCTTCCATAGTCATATAGGACGCCGATGTTGAACTGCGCCTTTTCATCGCCCTGCCGTGCCGCCAACCGGTAAAGCCGCATTGCCATCGCATAATTCTGGCCAACGCCTTCGCCTGCCTCGTACATATACCCCAACTCGGTCTGCGCATAAGCATGACCCTGACGGGCAGCCTTCTCATACCATTCCACGGCCTTGCAAAAATCCTGTTGAATGCCATCACCCACACCATAGCAAAGGCCAAGTTCGTATTGAGCCTCGGCATCGCCCTTTTCGGCGAGATCAAGCCACCGTTTTATTTGCCTTTTTGTGATCATGGTCGTATCTGTTGCCTTAAATGGTTGATACCGTGTACATCAAACTGGGACCAAACGATGTCCCCTATGCCTCTCCCGACCCAACACCGCGAATTATACCAAATTACCTTTCGTCATTACAGGGAAATATTTCAGACAAGATTATTACGCAGCATATTCTCAATCGCATGGGGGGCCTGTCCCCTTCTCTTTAGCGTATCTGCCGACCAGCCGGACGCCGTGTTTATTGTTGCCAATGTGAAAATGTTGCCAATTCCAGTGTTGCCAATGTCCAATTTCCCTTGAGACCAATAACCCATTGGAAATTGGAATTGGTAATGGCAACTCTTCCACATTGGCAACATTCTCCAAGCCCGTGCCTTCCCTCAATTGATATCTGCGATTTGTGAACAATCACAAGAGTTATATTCCCGTGCGAAACGCGGATGTTAGACTTTCAGATTTGTCAACATGTCATGTATTTTGAAATCGGCCATAGACCCGGGACAACTGCGCCATGTCCGCGATTCCTTCCGCAAGATTGTGCTTACCGGCGACCCATACGAAAGGCCATGGATGGATAGAAACGGAATAACCTTCATGGGACTTAAGGCCTTCCTCCTCGACCCCCACTCGCTCGAAACGCTGTAGCAGTACAAGTTCTCTCTGCTGACGCTCGTCATTCAATGCCGGGCTATTCTGAAATTGTGGAATAATGGCAATGTGGCATCTTGCCTTCAATTTCACAATTTCATAATCTCACAATTCCACATTTGCAGAATCCCACAATCATGTGTTGCCAATGGCCAATTCTCACAGAGAGCAATCGCCCCATTGGATATTGGAGTTGGCACTGGCAACACTTCCACATTGGCAACATTTATCACGCCGTTGTGCCAGACGCCTGCGCCTGTTTGCGCGTAGGCCAGAAACACCAAGCTTCGCCATCGCAAATGCCAAGGATCAGATAGGCTGCAGAATCAAGCAATTCAAAAAGCAGATCATTGCCGACATCGTTGTACAGGTCTGACTTTCTGAACTTCGTCCCTGCTATAGCCGCTCCGACAAGTACAATCGACGTCTCGGCATCTTTAAATGACTGCGCAATCTGCATTTCAGAAGCGTCCTTGAACACCACATGCACTATTTTATCGGCATTGAGGATTCTGTCATGATAGAAAAAGACATTCGCGAATTGGACTCCATCTTGCTTTTCAGCGCACACATTGAACAACAACACACAGGAATCATCGTTCATCGCAAGAAAGTTCCACATCCAGTCGAATAAAACAGTTTCTCGCCTAGGAATCATCTTGCCAAAATGGAAGTCAACGTCTTTGCATTCTGACTCTGGAATTGTCGTCAGGACGTTACTGACAGAATAATCCAGATTACCAAGAATTCTCTCTGAGAACTCATCCCCAGCAAGAACTTCCGCGAGATAATTTCGATGCGACTCTCCTACTTGGACCACACCGGCGTCTTCAAGCATACTCATACTCTTCTCCCAAAGGCTCACAAAGACTCTACGATTTTAAGACCTTCACATAAAGCAGAATCGTCTGCCAAATCAATAACAGGAAAAGGAAATCAAAGAACACAAGCCGAAGAAAAAGCGAGACAGCATGCGCGAAGCATCTCGACAATGCGTTCGAAGGGAGGCTTGCGAGCAACCCACGCCTCACTCTCTCAAGAACTTTGTAGAACACGATATGCGCCCTAAAATAAACGACAACATACACTACACCGATGATCAGCCCGAAAACAACGGCATCTCGATTCCAACCCTCCCAGCCCGCATAAACGAGAAGCATTTCAGGAAACATTCTTCCCCCAACGATCGGTGCTTTCACTGGCGCCTCTGGCGTATTCTCCACTGTTGACATCGCAGCAAACCTCCGTTATCTAGACTTCACTTCTAGCACTTGATGAATGACAACACAAAGGACGGCAGAAATAACGATAGCGCAAAGCAAACCGCCATCCAAAGAAGCCCCAATACAAACCCGGCATATTCTTGAACACCTCGACTACTAGCCCTCCGAGTTGCATAGTACGACAACCATCCTCCCCAATAATGGACATACATGACAAAACATCCAACCATTGCCCCTGCAAAAAGGGAACCATACATCTGCCCTACCCAACATGCAAGGCAAAACATCATCCCTTCAAAGATGTCAAACAATGTCATAAAAAGCCCGTCTTTCGTCTATATCACAGATAGATTGATGTCCTTTGTGTTCTTTCATACTTGAGTCCAACGGGGACAGTCACTGCAAGTTCATTCAATCGAGACGATGCGGTCGAATTCGCGCTGAGACATCTTCAGGAGGAAGCTTTCGCCGCCGGAGATCACTTCGCCCGCGATGAAGCGCTTAGTCTCTAGAAGCTCGTCCACATGGTCCTCCAGCGTGCCCGCGCAGATGAACGTGTGCACGAACACCGTCTTCGTCTGCCCGATGCGGTGCGCGCGGTCGGTCGCCTGATTCTCCACCGCCGGATTCCACCATCTGTCGAAGTGCACCACATGCGTTGCGCGCGTGAGGTTCAGTCCGAAACCTCCTGCCTTGAGCGAAAGAATGAACGCATTAGGCTCGGCCGACGCATTGAACGCCGCAATCTCGGCCTCGCGCTGCGCAGGCGAAAGCGAGCCGTGCAGAAACGGGAAGAGCCGCCCAAACGTCTCCTGCAGATGAGCGCGGATCATCCGACCCACCTTCGCGTACTGCGTGAAAACGAGGCACGACTCGCCGTTCTCGAACATCTCCGCGAGCAGCTCGTCGAGGCGTGCGAGCTTCCCCTCGCCGTCGCAGATGAGCTTGAGCTCCGTGAGAAGCGCAAGCATGCGTCCACGCGACGACTCTCCACCCGCAACGTCGGTGCGATACGACGCAAGCGCCGTCTCGTACTGGCGACGCTGCTCAAGCGAGAGCGGACAATACTCGCGCACCTCCCTCTTATCGCCCAGCTCCGCCGCCACGCCAGGATCCGTCTTGAGCCTTCGAAGCATGAACGGCTCGAGCACATGCCTAAGCCGCGCCGCAGCCCCTCCTTGCGCATCTGTGCGGATCGACTTCGTGAAATCCTCCTCGAAACTCCTTCGTTCTCCAAGAAGCCCCGGATTCAGAATCTCCTCCAGCGACCACAGGTCGTTTGCGCTGTTCTCGAACGGCGTTCCCGTGAGCGCCACCTTTACCGGAACGTCCAGGGCGCGCGCGGCCTTCGCGGCGCGCGTATCGGGATTCTTGACGGTCTGCGCCTCGTCCAGAACGAGCGCCGAGAATCCTACGGACGCGAGATCGGCGAAGTCACGCACGAAAAGCGAATATCCCGTCACCACCACGTCAGCCGCCTTGCACACACGGCGCAGCGTGCCGCCAATCGACCTCTCGCCGCCCTGATGCAGCAGCACTTTCAGCCCAGGCGCGAAACGCCTGAACTCGCGCGTCCAGTTCGTGGTAACGGAGACAGGCGCCACCACCAGCACGGGACGCGTCTTGAGACTCAGAATAAAGGCAATGGCCTGAATCGTCTTGCCGAGGCCCATGTCGTCCGCAAGGCACGGACCAAAACCCCATCTCGCCAGGAACGCTAGCCACGAATACCCTCTCTGCTGATAGTCGCGCAGTGTGCCCTTGAGTCCATCCGGCGGCGGCAGTATCTTGAACTGCTGCTCGCCACGCAGTTCGTTGAGAAGGCCGCGCAGCCACCCGTGCGCGCTCACCTTCGCCACGCGCAGTCGCCCTGCACGCCCCACTCCGAATGCGAACGACGCCGCCTCGCGCATGCTGAGCTTCTTCGACTTCGTGGCCTTGATCGCGCGCATCGCCTCGCGCAGCACATTGCGGTCCACCTCGATCCACCTGTCGCGGAAGAAGACGAGCGAGCTGCCCTGGTCGAGAAGGAACTGCAGCTCCCTCTCCGTCACCTTCTCACCGTCAACGCGAATCGTCAGTTTCGCCGCCACCTTCTGCGACGCGGCGGGCGAATTATCTTCTGCCTCGCCGCCTCCCTTCGGCGATGCTGCCGGCGAAAGGTCGGCCTCGGCCGTGAGGTGTTCGCCTGTCACGCCATCCGGCATGTCAACGGCGAAGCCTGCTGCTGAGAGGACCTGCGCTCCCGTACGCAGGAACGCCTCGGCCTCCGCGAGCGTGAGATGCGCCGCGCCGCCGCGCATACCGCTGAGCGGCGGGAAGAGTGCGGCGGCCTGGCCTAGCGAGACGAGGCCGAGCCGCGTGGTGGGAGGGGCGGCGAGCGTGAGAAGCCACGGCGAATCTACATTGTGCGGAGGCACGAGGGCGAAACGCAACGCGGCGCGGTCGGCAGCCGACACCACAAGCGGCGCGCGCCAAGCCTCTAGATCGCGCGCGAGAGCAAGAGCGCTCTCGCGATCGCTCCATCTAAGGTGCCCCGAGTCGCTGCGAAGAGCCGCCAGCCAGGCATCATGCACGGTATCGTGCGCCGAATCGTCCGCCTCCAAGACAGTACGATGGGCTCGGCGCGCCAGCTCGTCGACGCACCACTCAACAAAAACCCTTTCGCGCGGAGTGCAGTCAGGAACCTCCGCCACAGCACGCCATCGCGCCGCAAAGGCGCCGTCCTCCTCTTTGATCGAAGGCAGGTAGCACCCGGCGGCGATGATGCGCGCCGCCGAACGAAATAGCTCCGCCGCGCGCAGCGTGTCTTCGCCGAGAAACACACCGCGCTTGAAGCGACGCACGCGAACGTCAGAGAGGAACATCAGCAGGTTCGGCGGCGTGGGACGCAGAAGCGAATCGTCTCCCGTTTCTTCGAAACCGTCCGCATACCACACAACCTCGCGCACAGCGGCCGCAAGCGCCGCGGCGCGCAGTGGCTTCAAGTCGCCGCCGTCGCTCGCCTCGGCACGAAACGCGGCGCGGCCATCATCGGCAATCTCGACGTGCAGCTCAAACATGACTCCCCGCGAACGCCTTCTCGCAGGCATCGCGCAGAGCGGCCACGCCGAGCGCCATGTCGGCCATTTTGAAGAGGTGGCTGCCTGCCACAAACTGGTTCGCGCCAGCCGCTGCGGCCAGCACTCCTGTTTCGGCGTTCACGCCGCCGTCCACCATGATGTCGAGCTGGGGACGCAGGGCGCGCGCCTCGGCTATCTTCGGCAGACACTCCTTGATGAACGCCTGCCCGCCGTAGCCGGGATGGACGGTCATCACAAGCAGCTCGTCGCACTCGTCCAGATACGGCATAACGCGCACTATGGGCGTCTCGGGATTGACGGCAAGGGCCGCACGCGCGCCGAGCGCGCGGATGCGCGCAAGCACGGCGTGCAGATCGCAGTCGGCCTCGATATGCACCTGCACTGTCTGCGCGCCGGCGGAGACGAACTTCTCGAGATAAAGATCTGGACGCGTCATCATCAGATGCACATGACGGTAGAAGCCAGGCTCCACTCGCCTGCACATCTCCACCACTGCTGGACCGAACGAGAGATTCGGAACGAAGTGGGCATCCATCACATCAAGGTGAAGTGCGTCTGCGCCAGAAGAGGCGGCGCGCGAGACGTCCTTTGCAAGGGCGCCCTGGTCGGCCGCCAGAAGAGAGGGAAGTATCTGTATGCGCATAGTTGTTCCCCTCTCCGCCACAAAGGCTATTCCATGATGAGACGCACGGGGCCGACGAGACCTGACTTCACGAGCTTGGTGCCTTTGCCGCAGCAGGGAATGCTCGTCCAGGTGGGACGCTTCGCCACGTCGTTGTCGCCCACAAGACGGTTGATCCACAGGTCGCACACCTCCACCTCGAGCTCGTTCATTCCCTCGCGCACGAACTTCGTGACATCAAGGCGATAGGGCTCGAAGCAGACGCCGCCCGCGTATTTGCCGTTCACCTTCACCTTTGCAGTCACCGCCACGTCGCCTAGATCGAGAACGACGCGCGCGCCCGGCTTGCCGCAGCGGAACTTCGTGCGGTACGTGATGCGGCCAGAGTAGTGCTTCACGGCGGAATCATCCGAAGTGGAGAGATCGAAAAGCTTGGACGTCTTCAGAGGACGCGACGGACCGCGGTGGAGGGCGTCGCTCTGGAACTCGAGCGTCCAGGGTCCGGCGATCTCGATGGGCGCCTTGGCGGGCACTGCTGCGTTTCCGGTGCGTCCCGCGGCGTCCTTCGCGAACACCACGAACACGCTTCCATGACGTGCGAGCGAGAGGTTGACAAGCGTGCGCCCGTTCTCGAAGCGCCAGGTGTCGGCCTCGCGCATCTCGCCGGTTGCTGCGTCCCACAGCTCGGGCACGCGTCCGCTCACGCGGAACGACACGTCCACTGACGGAGCTGGCTTTCCGCCGAAGCAGGCCACAAAATAGATTTCTGCATTGGGCATCGTGCGGTGCGCGTGGATGAGATGGTTGCGCCCGTCGTGCAGAAGATCCGTCTCGACGCCGCGCATGGCGAACGCCTCGTCCATTGAAAGCCCCCAGGCGATGGTACCCTTGCCGCGGCGGGCGCTCTTCACGGTCTTTCCGTCCACCTCACCCCAGAGACGGTCGGCGATTTCCTTCACGCGCGCATCGGCCTGCGGCTGGCCCGCGAGCGAAGGCGAACGCAGCGGCTTCGGACCCATCACGAACGCTCCTGCGTGCACAAGCTTCTCGATGCGGGCAAGCAGCTCGGGACGCATCGTCTCGAGCTTCGGAAGCACCAGCACCTCGTATGTGGTGCCATGCGGCAGCACGATGCGCCCTTTCGCGTCCACGCCCGCCGTCTCGCGCAGCACCTCGGCGTTGATGTAGTCTAGCTGGCGGCCGCGCGGCACGGGGGGATCCATCACACCAGTCATCTTCGGCACGTCTTCGCCGATGAAGTATGCGGCGTCGGCAACGTTGAGTCCCTGCTGGAGCATGTAGCCGGTTCGCTTGAGGTAGCCGGTGAAGAGATCGAAATGCTCGAACCATGTGTTGTGGCGGTTGAACTCGTTGCCGAACCAGGCGATGAAGCCAGGGGCGCGGTCGTCGGGCTGGTGGATGTAGAGATGCAGGATGGTGGCGTTGATGCCGTCCGCGAAGAAACGGTCGGTGCGCGACTTGAGGTCCATCGGCGTACGTGCGTATGGACGGCCGCCGCAGGTGTTGGATTCGGCCCATATCTGGCGCTTGCCGTAGATGTGGCCGCAGCTTGAGGCGGCGCGGTTCTCGATGTCGCCGAGCGAGCCCTCGCTCCAGAACTCGCCGCCGATGCCGTCCGACTGGCCGCCATACTGCAGGAACTCGCCAGGGAAGCCCCAGTGTCCGTAGCACTCGAGCCATGTGCGCAGGCCGTGGTGGTTACTCGCTGCACGCAGGCCGCCCACGTATGAGTACGCGACTTCGTCGGCGATGAAGCGGCGGAGGTCCCAGAGGAAGCGGTCGGAATCGGCGCGGCTAACAGCGGGCATTCCGAAGAAGGCGGGAAGATACGGAGTGGGGTCGTAGCCGAAGGAGGCCTTGAAGCGAGCGGCAAAGTCGTCCGTGAAGTTCTGTCCGCCCATTTCGTAGCTGTCGAGCACCGCGTGGCGTATGGCCTTGCGGTGGGCGGGCGGCGTGCGGGCGAGTATCTTGCCGAGGTAGGCGTCGAAGTGAGCGGCCACATGGGCGCGGCTCATCTTGTCCACCTCGTATCCCGTGGCTTCGGGATTTGCGGGACCGTTCTTCGTGCCGGTGGGAGCGGCGGCGAAGCGGTAGATGACCCACTTGCCGGCTGGCACCTGCCAATCGAGCGCGCCGTCAGCCGCCACCTTGCCACGCAGCACAACGGCCTTAGCGGGATCAAGCGCGGTGCCGTGAGCGTTTTCTGGTTCGGCCGGCCACTGGTATTCGTTCCACATCGGCAGCGGGCTTTCGAACATCTTCGCGAGCGTCTTCTCGTAGGCGCGCGCCACGAGCGGCGCGCCGCACACGGCAATGGATGAGTAGCGCGACCGGTAGCGGCCATGCGGAGCCACGGTGACGCGGAACTTCTTCGCCGAAGCAGGGGCGAACGACACGAGCACCGGCGCGTGAGGGGTGAATCCCACGTTGTTGGAGTGGTTCACGCGGCTGAAAGGCGTCTTGCATAGATTCCGCCACGAACCGTCATCCTGCAGCGCCTCCACGGTCACGCTGCCGGCGATGCCGCCGTCGCAGAACGCGATCTCGGCGGACTGCGCCGTGAACGTCGTCTCCGACGCGAGCTCCACCACAAGCGGCTTGCCGTCGATCTGCAGCAGCGAATCGTTCACGTCCTTCGTCTCAATTCTGTCGGCGAAGCCATCCGGCATGGGATATGCCACGGCAAGGACGTCGCGGCAGTCCTCGGCAGGCGCACACTCAAACTTCGGCGCGGGCAGCTTCACACCCGACCTCGGGCCCTCCACCACCACGCTGCTCGCCACTAGGCGGCGCATCGCCTGTTCGGGCTTCACCCAGGGTCCACCGCTCTGGCTCCACCCGGGCGAGTTGAACAGACCTATCTCGATGTCGAGCGCGCTGGCGGTCTCGAACGCCGTCGCGAGAGCCTTCTCCCACTCGGGAGAGAAGGTCTTCACCGGACCCTGCTTGTTTCCGCCGCCGCCGATGTCGCCGATGTAGGCGCGGTCGATGCCGGCGCGCTTCATCGCCTGAAGGTCTTTCTTCACGCCCTCGCTGGTGACGTTGCCGGCCATCCAGTACCAGTACGCTCCAGTGCGCACCTTGCCGAACGGGTCGCGGAAGTCGGCCGCCATCTCGGCGTATGCGGGATTGGTGGGCTTCTCGTTGGTGGATTCGGGCATGTCGTGCGAGAAGCGTCCGGGCGACATTTCGCCCGCGCAGACGCCGGCAAGCGCGGCGGCCGCAAACAACGAGTAAGCTCTCTTCATGTCAATTCTCCTTTACGCCTTCTTCATCTGCGGGAACAGGACGACGTCGCGAATCGAGTCGCAGCCGGTGAGCAGCATCACGAGACGGTCCACGCCGAAGCCGAGTCCGCCTGTGGGCGGCATGCCGCACTCAAGAGCGGAGATGAAGTCTTCGTCGATCTTCTCGGTGTCATCGCCTGCCTGATGCTCAAGGGCCCTGCGCTGTTCAAGGGGGTCGTTCTGCTCGGTGTAGCCAGGGCACAGCTCGCGGCCCGCGATCACGAACTCGAAGACGTCCACGAGGGACGGATCGTCGGCGCACGTTTTGGCGAGCGGCACGAACTCATGCGGGATGCGCGTCACGAAAGTGGGCTGGCGCAGGTTGCGCTCGATGAGCTTGTCGTACACTTCGTGCGTGAGCATGAGCTCTGTTGCAACGCCGTCGAGCTCGAGGTTCGTATCGGTTTCGCGTCCCTTCGCCTTCGCCTTCTCGAGCTGTGTCTCGAACGGAAGGTCGAACCAGTCGTCACCCATCAGCTCCTTCACGAGATCGCGGTATGCCACGCGGCGGTAGGGAGGCGTGAAGTCGATGATCTCCTTGTCGTCGCCGTACTCGATCTTGCGCGTTCCGACCACCGTGTCGCAGAGGTGGGGCAGCAGGCCCTCCATGATGGCCTCCATTGAAGTGCGGTCTCCGTACGCTTCGTAGATCTCGCACACGGTGAACTCAGGATTGTGCGAACGGTCGATGCCTTCGTTGCGGAAGTCCTTGCCGAGCTCGAACACCTTGTTCATGCCGCCCACGATGAGGCGCTTGAGGTAGAGTTCGGGGGCGATTCGCATCACGCAGTCTTTGTCGAGGGCGTTGTAGTGCGAGAAGAACGGCTTGGCGGCGGCGCCGCCGGCCTGGTCCTGGAGGATGGGCGTTTCCACCTCGTGGAAGCCGAGACCCCAGAGATATTTGCGGATCTCCATGATGAGGCGGCTGCGCATGAAGAAGCGCTGGCGGCTCTCGTCGTTCGTCATGAGGTCCACGTAGCGACGCCTGTAGCACTCCTCCTGGTCGGCGAGGCCGTGGAACTTCTCGGGCGGCTGCTCGAGCGCCTTGGAGAGCAGCTCCCACTCCTTCACCACGACGCTCCTCTCGCCCTTCTGCGTCGTGAAGAGCTCGCCCTCGACGCCCACTATGTCGCCGAGGTTGAGCAGCTTGAAGCCCGCGAACATCTTCTCGGAGAGGGCGTCGCGCCTGAATATGAGCTGGAAGCGGTCGGTGCCGTCGTTCAGCGTGCAGAAGTTCATCTTGCCCATGCGGCGTATCATCAGCAGCCGCCCGGCCACGCGCACGGCGCGCCCCTCCTCGAACGTCTCGCGCACCTTCGCGAGGTCCTCGTGTGGATAGGCCCGCCCGTATGGCGTGAAGCCCAGCTCGGCCAGGGCCTTCATGGACGCCAGTCTGTTCTCGCGGTACTCGTTTGCTGTCTCTTGCATTTCGCTCTCCGTGTTCTGCCCTGCCGTCCGTCACGCCTTCGGCGGAGGCGGCGGCAGGCAGCCCCTGTCCAGAAGGTCCTTCACTATCATGCGCGCGTCGGCCTCGAAGTCGCCCTTGACGAACCACTTCAGCCAGCTCCTCTCGCGCGCGAAGAGGTCCGTGAGCTTCGTGCCCTTCTTCTGGCCGAAGTTGACGCACAGCTCGCCGTTGACCCAGCGCAGCAGGCCGCGGCGGTCGGCGTTGAGCGGGTCGCGGGGCGCGAGGTATCCGTCCATCGCCGCGGTCGTCCTTGGAAGCTGGGGGTAGCGCTCCATCTGCGCCTTCAGCACGTCGAGCGTGGCCCGGGCGTCGGCCTCGGCGCCGTGCGCGCCCACGTGGTCGCGGCCGCAGTAGAGGCGCACCGCCGCCGTCAGGTCGCGCGGCTCCATCTTGTGGTATATCCGCTGCACGTCAACGTGGCGGCGCGCCCCCTCGCAGAGATTGCGCCCCGCGCGCGCGAACTCCTCCTCGAGGCACGGTATGTCGAAGCGGTCGCAGTTGAAGCCGGAGAGGTCGCATTCGCGGAAGAACTCCTCGATCTCGTCGATCTTCTCCGCGAACGTGGGGCAGTCCTTCACGTCGTCGTCGGTGATGCTGTGTATCGCGGTAGTCTCGGGCGGTATCTTCACGCCGGGGTTGAGCAGCCAGCACTTCGAGGTCTCCGTGCCGTCCGGCTCGATGCGTATGGCGGCAAGCTCGATGATTCGGTCGTGCCGCGGATTTATCCCCGTCGATTCTATGTCGAACACCACGAGCGGGCGGTCTAGCTCTAGCGGAAAGCTCATCCCTTTGCATCCTCCTCGGTCGCAGGGGCGTCAGCGCGCGACGCGGAAGCGGAGCCGCTCGCCTGCGGTACGCCGGCCTCGCACCGGCACGATCACGAACATGTCGTTCACCACGGCGTCCGGCACGGGCCGGCCGGACTCGTCCACGAGCCGCGCCCCCTCCGGCGGCGCGTCGAGGAGCGCTATCACGGGACGCGCCGACTTGACGTCCACGAGGTCGCCGAACGCGACGTCCCTCAGGAACTCGATCTCCACCTCGCTCCCCTTCACCCGCACGTTCATCGAGCGTCGCGACGCCGGCATCGTCACCGCCTGGGCCGGATCCCCGTAGAACGCCACTATGTCGCAGTCCCACAGGAGGCCGAACGCATCCCGGTCGATGCTCTTCACCATGCCCCCCACGACCTCGTCGGCCAGCACGTCGATGTGGGCCTGGCTGAACCCGCGCGTGCCGCGGCCGTCGCCGAAGTCCTCGGGCGCGATCTTGCGCGACGCCAGCTCGCCGTCCCTGCGCGAGAGCGCCCACAGCAGCATCTGGTTCTGCAGATAGTACGCCTCGGCGAACGAGCAGCGGCCGTCCTCCAAAAGGGACTTCACGCCCCAGCCCATGAACCCGAAGAACGTCACCGCCGTGTAGCCGCACATCTGCTCGACGCCGCCGGAGTGCATCCATGCCGTCGCCATGCAGTCGCGGCGGTCCACGTTTCCGATGAGGCAGTTGCCGGCGGCGAGGTATATCTTCGGGCAGGCGTTTGTGACGTAGTAGATGCCGCCGCCCGGGTTCATGAAGCGGAGACGGGCCTCCCCGTCGTGGCGGAGCGATCCCTCGTTGCGGTTGT
>JAEEGH010009928.1_pt1 | contig 22004 bp, 13 predicted proteins | sample 9134181 | NCBI WGS metagenome assembly JAEEGH01 (sample SAMN16246544, study PRJNA631951) | gut metagenome | biome: gut microbiome; feature: rumen; material: DP-attached | host: Bos | place: Iran: Karaj | collected 2018-10
GAGAGACTCTCTGTCAACCGGTGCATATACATGATATTACCAGAGCGATTTCCTTTCAGCGTGATGGTATTTCCGTCCTCGCTGATATTCAGGATGATAAAGATGTAATCACCGCCGTAAGCCTCATAACCACCTGGGCCAGATTCTCCTGTGGGTGTAGCAAAGAAATGCAGATAATCATTGTATGTATCAAAAGAGATACATGGCCCATCCTCGTTGTCAAGAATATATGTCGATGTAATTGACTCCGTAACATCGTCTGCGATTTCACAGCATACCGTTACGTTTTGGTTGTCAAACTTCAGCGTATATGAATATCCGCCGTACGACTGTTCACTATGAGGGAAATAATCCAGCACCCAACCGTTCTCGGCACTTATCAAGACCTTCTTTGCATTGTCCAGATAATTGGCTACCCTCTCTGAGGCGCTTTCAGAGAACAGGTCTTCCTGATTCTTCAGACATGATGTCAGCAGCACTGTCGGCAACATCATGAGTAAAAATGATAATATTTTCTTTTTCATATTAGTCCTCCTCATTATCAGTTTTGAGATCCATTGACGGTAAGATCGGTCAAGTCAATCTTGCCTGTTGAAACATTGGCCTGACGGCGCAAAATACAATCACGAAGTACATCCAGATCGATGTTCCAGACATCGTTCATGTAAGCACGCACTATATCAAGTTTTTGCTCAATGAGCACACGGCCTTTCTGTGACTGGTCGGGGTCGTCCTCCCAAATGGCGTCGGCTTCCTTCATTTTGCTGTTCCACCACTCTTTGCTGTGGGTAACATACTCGGAAACCATTTCAGCAAAATCCTCATTCGTATTGGTCTGAGCGTATGGCGTGATGAAACCGCGCTTCAGATATACTGTGTTATAGGGCTCAGAAAACTGGCTGTCACTAACATACGAACTTGGAGTAACCTGACGGAAGGAGGTCGGATAATCCCTATTCTGGTTCAGGATATGGGTAAACTCGTGATGGATGGTCTTGATGTAGTAGTGGTTAAGATGCTCACCAAGTTCATCGCCGGAATAATAATCGAAAACCAAGGGAAGATCGTTCACGCCGGCAAGCATAATCTTCTTGCCGCCTTCGGCGGTACCGAGAATTATGTTACCATTGTTCAAGTACTCCCATTCACCAATAAGGAAGAACATCTTGGGGAAGTATCCACGGGTGAAATGCACTCCGGCAACCTCGTCATACGAATCGATGCAGAGGTATTTTACCAGGTGTGCATAGATAATCGATCCTTCGATCGAGGCAGGAACGGTATAGAAACCCCTGTCGGATTCGTTCATCGCAAAGCGGTACTTGAATTCGATATTGTAGGGCCTAAGCATATTAAGCTCCAGCCACTTGTCGAAATCGTTCTGCTCGATTGCCGAATCTTTAATTATGGACTCGGCCTCGATTGCATCTTTCTGGGTGCAGGAAGCGCTCAGAAGAGCGAAGGAAACAGCCGTAAGTATATAAAGTAATTTTTTCATATAGCTTCCTCCTTGTTTTAGTTACGAGGGTTAGGCTCCAAGCCGGCAGAAACAACGTCCTGAGGGATCTGGAGGGCACGACGAGGATCATCCTTGGTAAGGATATCCACCTGACCGTCCAGAATCTTGAATGCGGCATCGTACTGCCCTGCAGCAGGGTCGGGCTGAAGCGTACGGCGGGTGATTTCGATGCCATAACGCTTGATATCCAGCCAACGGAGGCCCTGGGCCACGTGGTCGATACGCTTGAATCCAAGTACGCACTGAAGCATACTCTCCATCATCTCATTTTCTTCTCCGATAAAGAAAGAAGGGTTGAGATGCTTCTTGATGGTGGGCACATCCGGAGTCCAGTAAGCGACTGCCGAATAGAAAGCCTTTATCGACTCGGGAGTGAGGGTGCCGGAGAAATAGCTGGGCTTGATGATATTGTGGGCCCAGATATTGAGGTCGGCAGCTGCTTCGTCGTACTTATGCTGCATCACGCGCGCTTCGGCCCTGGTAAGCAGGGTTTCGTCGGTAGTGAAGGCAGGGAAAACGGCACGATGATAACCGATTCCGGCCACCGGATCTGTGTATTCGAAGAGATAAGGGATCTTCCAGAAAGCGATCTGGTCGAAGGTGGAACCATTGTACCACACGGGCGGATCCCAATACCAGCTGCTCACGTTACGCCATCCGCTCTGAGAATTACCCCACACATTCTTTGCATAGGAGACCTCGGTGAAAGAGAGGAAGGAGTTGTGCGAGAACTTGCTCAAACCAGGGTTTCCGAACTCATATCCAAAGTTCGTAAATGCAGTCATAAGCATAAGGTTGGCATCGTACTTCGACAAGATGAAGTCATTGGACAGCACATCTATATTATGTGCCATCGATGAACGGGCCTGCCAGTTGCGGAGCACCTGGGCAGGGTAAGAGCCAAGGCAGCGCGAAGCGCAAGCCTCGGCCTTGTCCCACTTCTCGTAGAAGAGGTAGAACCTTGCCGCAAATGCATAGGCAGCACGCACGTTGAAGTGGTATTTAGGCACTTTGTAATAGCTGTCATTCACGTACTCGAGGGCAATCTCGAGGTCTTTCTCTATATTCTTATAGACTCCGGCCACGGTACCTCTTTCGTACTGAGGATTCAGATGCGTCTCAATGCCCTTCATATAGGGAACACCAAGGTCCTTGTCGGAAGTCTCGGCGTTGTAGTTCTGGCAGAAGAAGTTCACCAGCATGAAATGGGCATAGGCACGGCAGAGCAGGGCCTCAGCCATCTCAGGGGCAAGACCGGCAGCCTCAACGGCTTCGGGGTCAAGTTCATCCTCGCATCCGCTCAGTTCCTGTATTGCAAGCAGGGCCTGGTTTGCGTGCGCAATCGCGAGATATGAATCACTCCAAAAATAGGTAGGGCAATCATTGGTAATTTCGGTAATATCCTCCCAATGATAGCACTGCTCGACGAAGCGATTGGTTCCGGGATTGTCGTCTCCTATATTGTCGACATTGTCGGACATATACTCGCTGAATTTCAGATAGGTGTTGCTATTATATGCCGACGCCAGCAGGGCGCGAATCTTATCCTGGGTATCGATTTCGGTACGGTTGTCCGGCATCTTGTCCAGGAACTTGTTGCACGCCATCGTAAGAAGGGCGGCTGCAAGGAGAACTGCGATATTTTTCACTTTATTCATTTTCATAATCTTTTCCTCCTAATATCAGAGCCCAATCCTGAGCGTAAAAGTGAACTGCTTTGCAAGAGGAACTGCAACACCGCCGGTGTTGAAGAACTCAGGATCCTGTCCGTTAAGTTTGGAATCGGCATAGAGCAGGAAGAGGTTGGTAGCCTGGACCTTCATGCCCAGGGTGTTCATACCGAGCTTCTTGGCAACCTTGCCGGGGAAGTCGTAGCTGAGGGAGACCTCCTTCAGACGCACGAAATCGCCCTTGGCTATACGGGCATTGGAATAGTTGTATGCGTTGTAAGCATAGCTGAGCTGCTTGTTCTGGTAATTCTGCCAGGAACTGGCTATCACGGGGACGTCAGTCTTGGTTTCATCGCCAGGCACCATCCAACGGTTCTTGAACTCACGGGGCATGGAGTCGAGGTCGTCGTAGGAACTACGGAACACAGGATCCAGACGGATTACGTTACCGAAGGAGTAGGTGATATAGACATTCAGCTTGAAGCCACCATAAGAGAAGACATTCCCGAGGGAACCTACGTCGGTAGGATCCACACTGCCGGAATACTCGAGATTCTTGATGCACTCGGGATCCCTTTCCTGGAAATATACGTCGGTTATGGTCTTCACGCCCTGCTCGCTTATGACGGTGGGCAGACCTTCCTCGTTGAGGCCGTCGAACTTATAGGAGAATAGGCTGCGCACAGGATATCCCTCGAGTGCGAAACCGCTTCCGGCTATAAGGTCGAACACGCGTCTCTTGCTCTTGAGGTCGGTAACCGTGTTCTTGGAATGCGAGTAGATGAAGTTGGTGGTCCAGGAGAACTTCTTACCTTCGATATTCTTGGTGGTAAGGGAGATCTCATAACCGTGGGACTTCATGGAAGCGACGTTTCCAAGTTTCTCGCGGAAACCGCCGATTCCCTGGGTGGTGATAGGACCGATGAGGTCGAAGTTGTCTCGTTTGTAAACATCGGCCACGAAATTGACCCTATTGTCGAAGAGTCCGATTTCGGTTCCGATATTGAGCTCGTGCTTCTTCTCGTAGGTCAGGTCGTAGTTGGCGATATCGTCCAGATAAAGAGCGGACTCTTTGTCGCTGGAGAAAGGACGCCAAGGATTGTTCGCTTTGATGACCGCAGCGGCGTTCGACACATTAGGACGGTCGCCGGTAAGGGAGTAGGAAGCCTTAAGGGTAAAATGGGCCACGGTAGGATAGAGTGACTTCATGAACTCCTCCTCGTGTGCATTCCAGGAACCGGACACGTTCCAGGTAGGCATCCAACGGGCGGTGCGAGACTTTCCGAGCTGGTTGCTGCCCTCGTAGCGATATGTACCGTTGATGGTGTATTTACCCTTGTAGGAGTAGGTTCCGTTGGCGAAGAATGCAGCAGCACGGTCACACTTATTTTCCAAGGTATAGTACTGGCTGTTGTCCTCAGCACCCTTCTTGAACACCAGATAGTAGTAGTTGGCTATTTCACCGAAGCCGTACTGCATACCCCAGCCGCGGAAGGTGCTGCCGTGACGGTCGAGGTTGTTGACCTCGGTACCGCCAAAGAGGCTCACGATATGGTCGCGGTTGAAGGTTTTGTTGTACTGTGCGGTGGCACGTATGTCCCAACCGTTCATAACGTAGTCGGAACGGTCGTAGATACCACCGTCGGGCAGCACCGTGATTTTCTTCTGGTAAGGGTGGTCAGGATCCTTGTAAAGGAAGGGGTTGGCATCGCGGATGGCCGCAGTGCTCATCTCCCTGTACGCCAAGGCCTGGTTAGCTTCGTCGCGGATGTAGTGCTCCGTCGAAGTAGTAATAGCCTTATAAGCGGCGAGCGCGCTGATTTCCAACTCCTTGATGGGCTTGTAGCGGAGTTCTCCCTGGATACGGAAGTCGGCCACTGCAAGGTCGATGTAGTTGTTGTCGAGCTCGTGCTTGATGTTGAACTTGGAATAGTTGCGGGTATAGAACACGTCGGGGTCGAGGGCGCGGGAAGTATTCAACGCGTAGGAGTACGGGTTGATGTCGAAGTCGCGCTTGACCTCTCCGGTCACCACGTCAGCCTCGCTGTTGATGGTACCGGGAGCACGCTGCTTACGGTAGGAGGCGTTGCTGATGAGGTTGGCGGTCAGTTTCTCGTTGATCTTATGGCTGACGTTCAAGTTGCCGGTGTAACGGTTCACCCGGCTCTGAAGGCTCCAACCCGGATCTTCCAGCACGGAAAGCGAAGCGTAGTAGGTACCCTTCTCGGAACCGCCGGAGGCACTCACCGAATGGTTGTGCTGGATGGCGTTGGTGAACAAGAGATCGAACCAGTCGGTATTGCGGTACTCGGCTGCACGCAGATAGGCGTTCCTTGCCTCCTGGGTGTTGGCCAGACCGAATTTGCCGCTGGAGGCATCGTACTCGGTAATCAACTGATACATCTTGCCATAGATACCGCTGTTGGAGGCGTTCGCAGTCTCCGCGTAGTTCAGATAACCCTTCTGCTCGAGCTCCTGGTAGATAGCCATCTGGTCCTGGGAGTTCATTATGTTGAAGGTGTCATAAGAAGGCTTTAGGCGGTAGGTGTACTCTCCCGTATAGCTCAGGCGGCTCTGACCGGCCTTACCACGCTTGGTGGTAACGACGATAACGCCCGCCATTGCGCGCGCACCGTAGATGGAGGTAGCGGAACCGTCCTTGAGGATGTCGAAGCTCTCGATATCGTCGGAGTTCAGGCCTGCGATAGCAGAAGAGATGAGGGTATTGGCATTACCGGAGGAAAGGTCGTCGGCAGATACGTTCATAACATCTTCCATAATGACACCGTCCACAACCCACAAAGGCTTGGAGGAACCGTAGATGGAAGTAGCACCACGGACACGGATCTTAGGAGCCGTACCGAAGGTACCGGAAACGTTCTGGACGGACACACCTGCGGCGCGCCCTTCGAGCGAACGGGAGATATCGGCCATACCGCTGATGTTGGCTTCTTCGGCCTTCACCTTAACCACGGAACCGGTGTTCATACGCCGGTCGACCGTCTGCATACCGTTCACGACAGCTCCTTCCAGCATTTCGGAGTCATCTTCGAGATAGACCTCAACGTTCGAGGCAACCTCGACCCTGGCATCCTTCGAGCCAAGGAAGGAGACGATAAGATACTTCGCATTCGCCGGGACGCCCAATTCGAACTGTCCGTCAAGATTGGTCGTAGTGCCCACCTTGGAGGCCCCTTCGACCTGCACATAGGCACCCACGACCGGGCTCTTGTCGGAAGCAAAGTACACGGTGCCCGTCACCGTACGGTTCTGGGCACTCGCGATACTTAGCGTCACGAAAAGTACGAGGAATATAAGTATGTACTTAGCTATTCTCATTATTTGACAAATTTCTTAACCTTTGCAGATGATTTGGCGGGAACGTTGTTCGCAACGGCTGCAGGATATTTAATATTGGCTTTTGCAGAAGCCTCGGTATCAAGGATTGCGGAAGCCTTCTTTCCAGACTTGACAGACTTGACAGACTTGACAGACTTGGCGGATGCGCCGCCGGTGCTGGGCTTGCCGATAACTCCCTTGAGATACTGAGTGTCCTGGAGAGAACCCTTGCCCTGCAACTCACCTTCGGCTGTAATAATCCATCCGAGAGCTATACCTACATATTCACCATATTCGCAAGCTCCGGTCTGGAATGTGATATTACCACTACTGCGCTTGCTAACGGTTACGACCTTGTTAGGCGTATCTCCTTCAAAGGGGAAGTAAGGAAACTCGGAAGTCTCATACTTGAAAATACCGGTAACCAAGTCCATGCAAGAGCCATAACTCGGATGATTCCAGGCGCCTAGGGTCTGCTCATTTATGTAGAAATTACCATTTTCAGCGTCAAACACAGCCTGAACAGCAGAATAATCCGCGGAACCAGGGAAACCAGTGATGGAATAGGTTGCATTGTCGCTGTTAGCCGAAATGGTCCAAGTATTGCCATCAACATCCCATTTACCAACAAAATCGGTGTATGCCGCCTTCACCACAGGTGTCTCGTCATTTTCAGGGACGTACTTTTTGAAGCTTTCAGGAATAGGGCTGGGGCCATATGAGCGGGCAGCAAGTTTACCTGTCGAGGGATCAGCAATATAGCTATATGCTAGCGTATATCCGTCAAAAAGTCCGTAACCGCCTTCGCCTGGCGCAACAGTAAACACTCCGTCGTTGTCGACACTGATGGTAAAGATAGTTCCACGGGAATTGGGACTATTTATAGGGTAGTAGATGTACTGGGTAGTACCAAGGGTGAACGTTGCAGAAATCATTTCCTGGCAAGCGCCGTAAGTGTCGTCGTTATAAGTGCCAAGATCCTGCTCGTTGAATTCAAGAATTCCTTTTTCAGCATTATAATCAAATACCGGGGCCTTAACTTCGCCCTTAGGAGTACCTATTACAGGGAAGCCTTCGATATTATAATTCTTGCCATTCTCTTTAGCTGATATGGTAATGACGCTGTTATCGAGTTTAAACTGGCCGATAAATGTATCATAAGATGCCTTGACGGACTTGTCCCTCTCCACATTCTTGGTCGGCAGAGCAATTACGGTTCCGTAAGTATTGCCCTTTCCTGCATTAGTACCTTCCTGGATAATCCACTGGAACTGGGCACCGACGAACTTGCCGTTCTCACAAGATCCGGCGCGAAGCTCATAAGTATCATCGGCATACTTGACGAAAGTAAAGATTACGCCGGGATCTCCATTTACAGGATAATTGCGGTACTGGCGGTTGTTATAGCTAAATACGCCACTGAAGTAATCCTTAAGCTGGCCATAATGATTGGAAGAAGGATCCTCGTAGGTAGCAAGAACCTGCTCGGTCACAGAGAGACGGCCCTTCTCGGAGTCATAATCACCTACAACCACGGTGTTTCCACCACGGGATGCAAGAGAAGCGGATCCAGGGATTCCCTCGATGTTATAGGACACGCCATCTTCTTTAGCGGAAATAACCCACTCGGAACCATTTACCTTCCAAACTCCGATATAATCTGCATAAGCAGCCTTGACAGCGGGATCGACCTTATTATATTCAATGGCTGAGAACTTGCCATTCACGCGGCCGAGAGTATCGATACCAACAGCTACAATGTAAGTCTTTCCGTAATCAAATTCAGGGAAGTTCTCTGTAGCGGTCTTGTTATAGGCGAAGTATTCCAGGATCTCGTCATAGTATGCACCGTAGCCATCGACTTCGTAGATAATATCGTCGGAGATAGCCCACGCAGCCTCGGTCGCAGCAGCAATGACACCATTCATGCTGGCCTCGGCAAGCTCGGATTCGTGAACAGTAACAAATGCATAGTATTCACCAGACATCTCACCGGAAACAGTATTGGTAACTGCCTCGGGAGCATTGGAATCCTCGGATTCAGAATGGCTGACTACCCAAGAAGTCTCGGGAGTAGGGACCACTGCCTTGATTTCGGTAGGGATGGCTTTAAGGACGTAGGAGGCAGTCTTGTCGGAAGCGTCACGACCTTTTCTCCAGCCCTTGAAGGCGACAAACTTATCCACGAAAGAATCGACATTGAGTTCATCGACAGGGTCTTCCAGAGCATAAATCAATGCGGAAGTGAAAGTCTGCAGATAGTACTTGTCTCCAACCTTCCTAACATAACCGTTTAGAACGTCGAAGCAAAGCTTCTCGCTGACGCTGTAATAGGAGCTGACGAACACCCTTTCATCGAAGGACACAGGGGTTGCGCCCTCTACGGCAGCAGCGGTAGCGCCACTCAGGTAAGGGACACCGATAGCATCGGTCTTCTTTACACCGTTGGTAATATTAACCACGGTACCGGCAACGATAGAGGTATCGGCAACATAAATGAAGCCCTCGCCATCGGTTACGATAGTGCTGCTCTTGGATGCGGCAACTACGGTAACGTTAAAGAGGTTGGCGGGAGTATTGTTTGCAAGAGCGACCACAGATGCGATGCTGGTGGTCACGGTAGGGTTAGGATACTGGAATACCTCGATATCCTTGATGGATGCACCGGCAGCATCGACAACCTTGACGGTTGCGCTGCGGTATGAACCGGATTCATTGGCAGCGACAGTAATAGTATACTTGTCGGTGTGAGTAGCCTTGACTTCTGCGCAAGAAATCCAGGACTGTGCTGCAGTGGGGATTTCGATAGTGTAATCAAGGTTGGTAGTAACCTCAAGGGCCATGGTACCACCTTCTGCGGTAATGTCCTGAGTTTCGATTACAGCTTCGAGTTTACCACCTTCGAAAACGAGGGTGCGGATATCGCTCTTACCCTTGTGATTGGCAGCATAAACGATAACCTTACCATTGCCATCGCTGTTATTGGTCACCTTGATGGAACCGGATGCATTGTCGGTAGCTTCCACAACAGCATCCCAGCCGGCGGCTGCGCCGAGGACATCTACCTCAACTTCGTCAGTAGAGCCGACACCGGCGATGGTATATGCGAATGAGGCGGTTTCGCCCTTCTTGACACCATTATTCTCACCAACAACCACATTGAGGGTGAAAACTTTCTCCTTAGGGATCTCGACGCGGGTAGAACCCACATAGAGGACGATGTAATCGTCGGTTTCCTCATCGGGAGCGAGGTATGCGGAATAGTCGGTATCGGACACCAGGCCTACAGTCTGCCAGGTCTCGCCGTTATCGTAGGACACGATCCAGTGACCATCCTGAATTCCGAACTGAGGGGTAATACCATTGGTACCGTTTGTACCGTTTGTACCATCGGTTCCGACTACGCGGAGAGGCTTGCCATCTTCGCCAAGAACGACCTCACCGTTGATGGTCCATACATAGTTACCATCAACGAGAGCGATGTTCACTACAGGAGCATCATTACCGTCGGCTCCGTCTTCACCGTCCTTACCATCTTTGACTACGACGGAGTTGCCGTCGGAGAACTTGATCTCGTAACCGTCCGACTTTTGGACGACGGCCTTCACCCACACATTGTCGGTGGTGATAGCATTTACCAGAGACTGAAGACCAGGGATAGTCTGCTCGTTAAGCTGTTTGACCTGTTCTTCGAGGGTTGCTACCCTACCTTCGATTCCATCTACCCTGTCAGTGAGTTTCTGGAGATCATCAGCAGGAGTGCAATACACAGCGCCAAAGAATACGAGGGCGGCCGTGAAGATAGTCCTTAATGATGTTTTCATGATTGTTATAAATTAGAAATAATAGATTTCTGAGACAATAACTAACAATAATACACTTAACTAACCATTCGTTTAACAAACCCGTCCCCTACGGGCAAAGGGCTAAAACAGCGCCCAATATCGGAATATTTTTTTTTAATTACAAATTCGTAAACAATTCTTTTTGGGGCTTATATGGGGTTAAAATCGGGTTTTTTCTTTCTGCCGCGAGGGCTGCTGCGCGAGAGCGGTTTCGATTAGAAAGATTTTTGAGCGTTTTGCTTATAATTATTAAGCGCAAGAAAAAAGCAAGCCGGCCCCGCTGCGCCGGCATTAAACGTTTATTTTTTCACCAACCCCCATTCTACGCCCCTCCAGAGGGGTTGGCTGTAAAAAACAGGCCTCCCAGAAGGCACTTTTTTACAGCCATATGCCCTGGAGGCCACTCTGTGGCACATCCCTGAAGTAAACTTAGGCCATCTGGTTGCATCGGTAACCAAAAACGCCCCTCTTTGGTTACGGAACTATCTGCAAACCCCATCGGTAACCAAAAACACGGGTTTTTGGTTACCGATTGCGGGTCAACCGAATCTGGAGGGGTGGGAATGCCGGTCGGGGCCGGCAATGACGGGGTGGTCGGAGCCGGCAATGACGGGAAAGGTCAAGCCGGCAATGACGGGGCGGCCAGGGCCGGCAAAAACGGAAGCCTCGCTCGATAGCTAGGCGCGATTATTGTTGGGGGAAGGGCTTCGGTAATTGAGAATAACTATGAGAAAAGCCCTTTTGGTGCCACTGCTTATTGCCTGCTCGCTTCTTTCTGCGAAGGCACAGGTTGTCATCTTCAACGAAAATGTCAAAGGACAGGTCTGCGATGTTTCTGTCCAGGTGAAGGATTCCCTTACTAAGGAAACCATCCCTTATGCTTCGGTCTATGTCATCCCGCGCAAGGACACGACTATCACCAATTTCACTATGACCGACACCCAGGGCGATGCGAAGCTGGACGGCGTTCCGTATGGCATCTATACCCTCCACGTCGAAATGATGGGCTACAGGCCTTTCGTGAAGGAGAGGTATTTCCGTCAGAACGTGGTCGATATGGGGACCATACTTCTGCAGGTGGACGAACAGTTCCTGAGGGCCGCTATGGTGTCGGACGTAGGCAATCCCATAGTCATAAAGCAAGATACCGTAGAGTTCAATGCATCATCCTTCCGCGTAGGGGCCAATGCAATGCTCAAGGACCTTCTGCGCCGTATGCCCGGTATGGAAATCACCCCGGAAGGCAAGGTCAAGTTCAACGGGCAGGAAATAGACAAGCTCACCGTCGGCGGGCGGACTTTCTTCTTCAACGACCAAGCCACCGCGCTGAACAATCTCCCGGCCTCCGTGGTTGACAAGATACGCGTGATAGACAAGGAATCCGACAAGTCCAAGGCTTCGGGCATAAAGGACGGAGAAGTGGAGAAGGTACTGGACGTAGCCCTGAAGAAGGAATATCAGGAGGGCTGGTTCGGCAATCTGGGGCTGGGCGCAGGAACGTCGGTAGATGCCGGCAAGGCGGGAGATGAGCTCTGCGATGACCGTGGCCTTCTTTTCAACGGCAACGCCCTGGTTTCCGCATATGACAAGAAAGACCAGGTAACCCTGATAGGCAATGCCCTGAACGTGGATGAATCCGGAATGGTATTCGTAATGAGGGATGAAGACGGCGAGAGTTCGCTTCTTAACCAAGGTCTCTTCACGGCTGCGCAAACCGGTGTCAACGTCAATTCCAGCCGCATAAAGGATAATGAGCTGAACATCAGTGCCGATTACAAGTATAACGACACCGACTCCGGCAGCAGAACCGAAAGGACAAGTTTCCTGGAGGATGGAAATCTGGATACCTCCACGAAAAACAAAGGAAATCTGCGTACGGATCAGTACAAGGCCAGCGTGGAATTGAATAAGGAGGAAGGTAAGCTGGTTTATGAAACTAGCGCCTACCTGTTTTACAAGGAGTCGGATTATCATAGTGAATCATCCTCCGAAACCACGCGGGAAGGCGTTTTCGTGAACCGGGCCCGGAACGACGACGGCGGCCACGAGAAAAAGACGGATATGGGAGTGTCCGGCGATTTCACTCTGGGAGAAATCTTTGGCCGCGAGGGCCGTTCCATCAACTTCTCAGCAGGAATCAGCAGTTCCCGCGGGAATAAACAAAGCCTGGAATCCTCCCTTCTTACCACCGTTTCGGGTGAGGAGGACAGGAGGATGAGATATGAGGCCGACAACGATTCGGACCAGATGTCCTGCTCCCTGAGCTATTCCGAACCTCTGGGGAAAAAATGGAAGTTGGCCGCCGAAGGCTATTTCAGCAGAAGGATAACCGATTATTCCAGGGATGCATTCGACGATGCCGGGAAGAATGACTATTTTTCGTCCGTCAACCACAGCGACTGCCTTAAGCAAGACTACAAACTGACCGCCCAGTACCAGATCGGGAAGCAGCATTACCTGTCTTTCGGCGCCATCGCAGGCGGGATTCTGAACGAGACCTTCTCGAAGAGTTTCGGCGTGGAGGAAACTACGGGAAAGGGGGAGTGGTACTGGTCGCTGGCTCCGGACATCTCCTATCAGAGCCGTTCCGGCGAAAACCTTATCCGTTTCAAGGCCAGAAGCAGATCCTACCGGCCTTCCGTTATCAAGATGCTGCCGACGCTGAACATCGCCAATCCTTCCCGGCCGGAAATAGGAAACATATATCTCAAGCCTTATACGGAGATGCTCTGCTATTTAATTTGGGATAAGAGCAACAAGAAGGATTTCTTCACCATCGAAACATATTGCAGCGGAGAGATTGTCACAAGGCCCGTTACGCAGGCTTTGTGGAGCGATGCCGACGGAGTGATGTATGGTGTGCCGGTAAACTCGAAGGCTCCTAAGTACCGCTTGAGCATGAGCATCGATTATACAAAGGCCTTTGGCGAAAGCAAGCTATGGTCGCTTTCGGCTTACTTCTATTCCAGATTATCATCCGAACTTTCATACCAGGCGACCAGTTCTATGCCCGCCTTGGACAAGGAGAATTTCGATTATGGCAGCTTCATCGACTCTTTCTGGGGGAATGCAGGCGGGGACCGCTTCTACGGAGGAAAAAGTGGTATGAAAGAGAGCCGCAACATCCAGTTCACCCCGGCAGGCTCTCTGAAGCTTAAGTATAATCAGGAACGCTATTCGTTGCTTTTGAGCGCGTTCGCGTCTCTGGACGCCTCCCGCTATTCGCTGGATCCGGATGCCAATATGGATGCCATCGACCTTGGTCTGAACCTGGAAGGCTCTTATATCCTCCCTCTGGATATAGAGCTGGAGAGCAGTATCGGCTATAATGCCTACAAGGGATACGCCCTGGGCATGGGCGAGCCTGAATGGATATGGGACGCATCCATATCCAAGACCGTCGGTTCCTTCGTGCTGAGCATAAGGGGAAACGACCTCTTGAATCAGAGAAGGTCCCTCTATCACGAAGCTACGGCTAACTATAGGGAAGACAGCTACAAGCTTACTCTCGGGCGCTATGTGATTTTCGGACTGAAGTGGAATTTCGGTAAGATGAATGCCGTCAACAGCGCCAAAGCCCAGAATGCGGCCTGGCAGATGATGTGGTAGTTTTTTTTCTTATCTTTGCTTTATGTCGATACTGAACCGGAAATATCCCCACGAAGAGAATGCCCTTTGGATCAGGGACAATGTCCTCTACAGTGTCCTTGTCGTGGCAATATTGTATTTCTTCCAGCCTTTCGGTTTCAGTTCCTACAGCGGCAACAAACTGGTGGTTTCCCTGCTTTTCGGCCTGGTCACCTTCTTCTGCTGCATGGTTTATCATCCATTGACCCACTTGATCATAAGGAAACGGGTGAAGTCCTGGAAGATATGGAAGGAGGGAGTGTATCTTGTCTGCCTTATCCTTTTCATAGGCCTTGCCAACTTTCTGCTGTTCTCGCTGGTATTCCATTACACGCTTTCGCTCGGAATCTTCCTGGCCTTCCTGTACTGGACCTTCCTGATCGGGATAGTCATTACCGTCGTTTCGCTCAGCCTGAGGTACCACCGCTACCTCCGCAGCAAGCTGGACGCCCTCCTTCCCGACACGAAAGAGGAACAGAGCGGCATCCAGGTTACCATACACGATACACGTGTGCGCGGGAACGACCTGACCCTGCAACTGAACGACCTTCTGTTCATCGAGGCCAGGAAGAACAACGTGGCCGTATTCCACAAGGCGGACGGCAAGGTCCGCAGGGACGAGGTCCAGACATCCCTTTCCGCAGTGCTGGCCGAGCTCGGAGCATATGGGAACATCTTCCAGTGTCATCGTTCGTATGTGGTGAACATCAACAACATCAGTTCCGCAAAAGGCAATTCGAATGGCTATACCCTGGTGATGGGAGATGCTCCCACGACCGTCCCGGTGTCGCGTTCATTCGTCAGCAAACTCACGTCATTCGTCCGCTGAACGGCCGTCTGCTAGTTATCCGTCCGCGTTTCTAGTTGTCTGTCCTGATTATTTGCAGGAGTGTTTTTCCATGTTCATCTTTGCGGCATGAAAAACATCCTCACCATAATCGCCATTCTTTTCGCGGCCTCCGCTTCCGCACTTGGTCAGACCCGTATAAGCGGGAAAGTCTATGATGACCTGGGTCCCCTCGCCGGTGTCAACGTGTTTATCCTCGGCAGCATCGAGGGAGCAGTTTCCGATACTTCCGGATGCTTCTCTTTCGTAAGCTCGCGCAAGGGCGAGCAGACCCTTGTGGCTTCTATGCTTGGTTACGAAGATTATAGGAAGGTCGCCGACGTGACTTCCTTTCAGGATCTGGACATACGTATGAGGCTCAGGTCCGCCACCATCGACGAAGTGGTGGTATGCGCCAGTACCTTCAGTATGGGAAAAAGCTACCAGTTCAAGTCGATGGATGCCATAGACGTGGTGCTGTCCGGGAATTCCTGCGGAGATGTGGTAGCGGCTATGCAGAGCCTCCCCGGCACGCAGAAAGTAGGGGAGAACGGCCGTCTCTATGTGCGTGGAGGCGAGAGTTGGGAATGCCAGACCTACGTCAACGGTATGCACGTGCTTGTGCCCTACAGCACGAATGTCGAAGGGCAGAGCCAGAGAGGACGCTTCTCTCCCTTCCTCTTCAAGGGAATGAGCTTCTCCCTTGGCGGATATTCGGGCGAATACGGGCAGGCGCTCTCTTCCGTCCTGCCTATGGAGACCACCGACGTGGCCGGCGACGACAAACTGGGCGTAAGCGCCTCGCTGGTGGACTGGAACCTGGGCGGAACCAAGGCTTTCAAGACCAGCAGCCTCTCGTTCAACGCCGCCTACACCGACCTCCATCTCTACAATGCCATATTCCCCGACCGGGTGGACTGGACCCGCCCCTATGGCAAGTTCGCTGCGGAGGCCCAGTACAAGATGGAACTCTCCCGAGGCGGCGAGATGAAAAGCTATGCCGGATACGACTATACCTCGGTAGGGATGAACACCGAGGGCCGGGGGCTTTCGCTAGGCGAGCATAACGTGTATGCCAATGCCGTCGTGAGGACCGGCTTTGGCAAGGGATATTCCTTCTTCGCAGGTGCCGCCGAATCGATGGTGCTGAGCGACATCCAGGGCGCTATGGTCGCGGGTGACCACTACCACAACCGCAGGAATGAGGTACATCTCAAGGCGGAAATCAAGAAGAGCGTCTCCCCGCTGCTAAAGCTGTCGGCAGGCGTCGAAGATTATATAAGGAACAGCACCACTTCCTACGAGGCCACCGGCTACGATCTGGCCTACAATGTGGCTGCGGCCCATATGGATGCCAATGTCCGAGTGGTTCCCAAACTCTTTCTGAACGTGTCCGTGAGAGGGGAGAACGTGGATTACAATAATGAATGGACAGTGATGCCCAGGGCGACGCTCAGCTTCGTGCCCGGCGGCAAGTTCCAGACCTCGCTGATGTTCGGGCGTTACAGCCAGAGCCCGGAAGACGACTACATAGCCCGCAGAAGCGGAAAACTCTTCCAGAGCATTGCCGACCACGCCATACTCAGCCTGCAGTACAGCACTTCCAAGACCGTGTTCAGACTGGAACCCTACTATAAGAAATACAGTAACCTGCCCCTGCTTTCCGGTGGCCTCTATACCTCGGACGGATATGGCATGAGCCGCGGTCTGGATATCTTCCTGGAAGATGCTTCCCTGATTAAGAATCTCATTGTCACAGCAGCATATTCTTTCAACGATTCCGAGAGGCTGTACCTTGATTTCGATGCTCCCAGGGCCCCGGAATATGCCTCCAGGCACAATTTCCGCCTCTCGTTCAAGTATGGCATTGGAAAATGCATAGTGGGCCTCGCCGATTCCTATGCCAGCCCCCGCACCTTCGCTGCAGGAAAGACCCCTTACTATAACAGCCTCGATGCTAACTTTACCTATCTTCCCCATCCGAAGGTAATCATCTACGCATCGCTGAACAATATCCTTGGCCGTACCAATGTGTACAGGATCAAGCCCGACGGCTCGCAGATGGCCGCCACCAGGGACAGGTTCTTCTATTTAGGAATAATGGTTTCACTTAAAAACAAAAACGCATATGATGTCTCGAATTTCTAGAAAAAGCGTTCTCGCTTTCGTAGTTGCCTTGATGGCAGTTTCCTTCACCTGCAAAGCTCAGGGCCCCGCCGGCGTCGCCGAACTCAAGCGCATGGAGTACATGTATCCCGACAGCCTCGCTCTCAAGCAGCAGATTGCACTGCTGAGCCTTAACTACTCAATCTCCAACCCTAAGGCAGAGGGAGTGGAAGCTGTGATGGGCGATGCCGAGAAGTACATCCGTATCCTGGACGAAAACCCTGCGGCCGACCCTTCAGACGTGCTTACGCTGAAAGGTTTTTACTATCTGGTGCGCATAGTACAGGATCCCGCCGTGAACGGCAGGAAGTACTATATGGAAGTGTCCCAGAACTTTGATAAGGCCCTTAAACTCAATCCTGAGAACAAGCTTGCGCAGGTTCTTCAGCAGAAGTTCTACGAGGGTATGAATGCTTCCCGGCCTTGACCTCGTAGGAGCAGCCGTCCGCAATCAGGGTAAAAGGCCTGTTGGATTCGACTTCAATGGCCTTGGCACTGGCCACGATGTTGCAGACGACATTTCCGAAGCGGTATCCGAGCACCCCTGCTTTGCCTTCGGGATTCTTCTCGAAGTCGCAGAGCAGGGTGTTTGAGTATCCGTCAGCTTCCTTGATGCCGATAAGGTCTTCTATGAATATGGAAATGGGCCCCAGTGCGGACCAGCCGCAGAAATCCGGACGTACCCATTCTGCCTTTTTGTTCTTGGCCGGCTCGTAGGAAGTCGGGCTGTAGCATTCCCATATGGTATGGGGAGAGAATTCCTTGTATGTCCTGTACATACATTCCAGGAGCCTTGCGCTTATGCGGCGGGCCAGGACATAGTCCCCGCTCAGATCGGTGGCCTTCAGGGCCATATATGTGGTAGGGAGCCAGATGGATCCGCGCCAGTATCCTCCGTCGTCGAGGAAGTCGGGGTCGGAACGGGACAGGGAAGGAGTGGGCAGGAAACCGCCGAAGCTGAGGGAATCACCCAGATGGGATATCATCTTTGCAGCGCGGTCCTCCCCGGACATCCCGGCCAGTACGGGCCACCAGGATGCTATGGTAGGGACCTTGCACTTCTGCCCGTCGGGGAAGATGTCGTAATAGAATGCATCCGCCTCGTCCCAGTACAGTTCATTCAGTTTGGCACTCAGAGAGGCGTGCACGGCCTCCCAATGCTCCTGCTCTTCTCTCTGGCCCAGCAAAGCCGCTATACGGCTCATATACAGGGCTGAAAGGCCCTGCTGTGCCAGGGCATCTACCCAGCGCAGGTCCGGATTATTGGGGCATACGGGCCTGATGCTGGGGGCCGAACTCCTGCCCCTGGGGGTATTGTCCATACCGCTCTGGCAGCCTCCCCAGGCATAGCCCTCGTCATATTTGCGGAGCAGGACCTTCTCGGTTGCCCCGTAGGGCTTGACGGCGGGGTCGAAGGCATCGAACATCCCGAACCAGCGCTGCAGGTAGCGCTCCTTGGTGAAAACCTTCTTCAGGCGGCTCTTGCTTCCGGTCTGCTTGGCATATTCATATTCGGTCCAGGCCATTATGGGAGGATTGTCCGCGTGGTGGATGCGGAATTCCAGCATCTTGCCCTGGTCTTTCCCGCAATGCTCGTTGCCGAGGACCTTAGGAAGGGGAGTATCCTTGTCGGAAAGCAGTATCCCGTAGAAGTTGTCCAGCGATTTGACACCGGGGAAGATGGAAGGACAGTATTTGCAGAAGTGACCCATGAATGCGGTATCCCATATCCATATCCTGTCGGAACGATGGGCCTCGTCCATATAGACGGGGGAAGGAATGCCGGGAAGGGTATCTATGTGGCGGTAGGAGAGCTCCCAGGCCTTTTCGTACAGTTCGATATATTCCGGGTGAGCATCATACACGGGAGCGGGCACCAGGCTATGCCAGTCGAAACCCTCCCTGCCGGCTTTGCGTCCAAGGCGAAGGCGGAATATGCCATCCTGGCCCTGGATGTAGAAACGGCCTTTGTGGAAGGATATATCCTCGAATTCCCCGGTCGTTACCAGCGAAAGGTCCAGGGAACGCATCCTATGCTTCTTGAGGTCCCAGATAAAGAGGATGGAAGGAGTCTCGGCCTTGCCTACGCCCGTGGGCATATACAGGCGGCCGTTCCTTATGTAAAGCCCCTGGCCAATGGGATTGAATCGGAAGTCCGATTCATCCTCGATGAGGTAGTTTTCCAAGGCATCCTCAGCCTTGAGGACCACCAGCGGGCCTTCTGAAAGCGAAGGAAGACGGAACTTGATGATGCGGTGGCGGTTGGCGTAATCGCTGTTGTCGACGGTATTGCCATAGCCATACAGCATCTTGTGCTTCCTGTCTATGACCCACTGCAGGGCGTAGCCGAAGTCGTGGTTGACGTCGTCGTAGAAGATGGTCTGCACCAGTTCGGAAGAGGAGAAGTCCGCTGCGATGCGTTCGGCATAGAGCACGTCTTTCCTGCCGTCTATTGGTTTCTTATGGCACTGGCTTACGTATAGCACGGGAAGCGGGTCCTCTCCAGAGACCTTCTCAACGCCGAAGGAAGCCACGTTGGCGTGATTGTATTTGTGGAATGATGCCAGGTGGAACTGCCCCAGCGCTATGAATTCCTTCCCTTTCAGGCGGTAAACCGTGGCTATGCCCTGGTTCTGGCAGCTGACCATATGATTGCGGTATATGTCCATACCCTGGTAAGCGAAACCGGGCTGTCCGCTGTTTTCGCCCTGCAGGGGGCCGAGATATTCTACTTTAGGCTGAGCCTTGGAAATGCTGCCGGCAAAGATCAAAGCGGCAAGTAAACATATTCTTCTAATGGAATCCATACTACAAATATAGTGAATTACCAACAAATGAGGATTGATTGTCTATACTATGCTGGGTATTTTTGCACAGATCAAAATTGAGAGTATATGAAAAAGGTTTTAACCCTAGCCATTTGTGCGGTCCTTTGGTTCGCCGCTTTGTGTCTGTTCGCTTTTTCCGGAAGTATCCATCCGGCCTGCTATGCATATGCAGGAACATTCATTCCCTTGGCCTATGCATTCATCTATCTGTATGCGGCATCTAAAATGAAAAGCTTCGGTGTCCCGACAATCCTGAACGGATTCCTTCTCGTCCTTTTGCTCTCCAGCGGCGAGGCCGATACCATTATGGTAATATCGATAGTGGTTCTGACTGCGCTGGCGGAAGTGCTGCGCAAAGTGTACGGATACGATACCAGGAAAGGTACACGCACCAGTTTCATTCCTCTTGCGTTCACCTTCTTTTGCTATACATCGCATTGGTGGACCGACACGGAAGGCTCTTTGAAGGCTGCTGTGGTTGAGATGCCCGAAGGCTACGCCGCCAAGATGGCTCCCGTCATCGACAATGTAGGTCTATGGATTGTGATGATATTACTTACCATTCCTGTGGCCATCCTTGCAATGCGCCTCGCAGAAAAGGTGCTGAAGAAGTAGGGGATTAGCCGCCCTGCGGGCGCATGCTCCACGAAAAAGTCCAGCCGAGAAAAGGCTGGACTTTTTCGTGGAGCATAGGGGATATGTCAGGTGAACAGCCTTGATGCCTGGGATGCAGAGAATCAGACGTTACTAAGGCGATTCTGGAGAAATACAAGGATGCTCCCTTCAACGATAACAAGGCGTTGCCGAACTACACCCTATGCCGACTCGCCGGTATCAATGAGGAAATACGCATTACAACCCCTGGGAATCCCGCCGAACATCGTAATGAAGTGGACGGGCCATAGCGACTATTCTTCCATGAAACCCTATATAGATATCGTTGATGATATCAAAGCCACTTCGATGACCAAGTTCAATGACTTGTTAGAGAAAAATGATTAATTTCGCATAAAAGAACGCGCTATGGAGAAGAAGACAAAAGATAAGGGAGTTGAACCCTCGCAAAAAATGCGACAGTCACCCACAATGGATGCCGTGAATACTAACGGATCAGAGGTGGTAACAAATTGTGACCACCTCGAACTGGTGCCTGTAGAAAGCCGCATTTTGAGCATTCGCGGTATTCAAGTAATAGTCGATAGAGATCTTGCTGATCTGTATGGTGTAGAAACGAAATCTCTGAATCAAGCTGTCAAGAGAAATATAGATAGATTCCCGGAATCGTTCAGGTTTCGGATGTCAAAAGAAGAGGTTGATAAGGTGGTAACAAATTGTGACCGCCTCTCGGTTTTAAAGTTCTCACCTAATAAACCCTATGCTTTTACCGAACAAGGAGTTGCAATGCTGGCATCAGTTCTTCATAGTCCATCAGCAGTCCAAATCAGTGTAAAGATCATAGAGGCATTCGTCGCTATGCGCCATTTCCTATTGTCGAATGCGCAAGTGTTCCAGAGACTGGACCGTATTGAGTATAAACAACTTGAGACTGATCATAAGATTGAGCAGATCTTCGACAAGTTGGAAGAGCGGGCTGTCGTTCCTAAGCAGAACATCTTCTACGATGGACAAATCTTCGATGCCTATCGGTTTGTAGCCGGACTTATCAAAAGTGCAAAGAAGGAAATCGTTCTGATTGACAATTATGTGGATGAGACCGTATTGACGATGCTTGACAAACGGAATCCTTCCGTGAAAGCAACGATCTACACCAAGCAGGTTTCGGCGCAGTTCCAGTTGGATATCAACAGGCATAATGCCCAGTATCCTCCCATTGATGTCCAGGCCTTTAACAAGGCACACGATAGATTCCTTATCATCGACGACAAAGTCTATCATATTGGAGCATCACTGAAGGATTTGGGGAAGAAGTGGTTTGCTTTCTCTCTTATGCAAGACATAACTCCGCAGGATCTGATCAGCCGGATTTAGTCGGCAGCGAGTGTCCATATCTCTTGTTCATCTTTGGCACATCGGTTTATCCTCTCCTGGAAACGGTCAAAAGAGAAATATGGTGCACGATGGGCTCGGCCTGCGAAGGTGCGAGCTATCGTCGTATCCACCCATTGAATCTTGTGCGCTTTTAAGACTGTATCGGCTTTTCCCTTCGTTCCTGCCACTCCCGGC
>JAEEGH010009929.1_pt1 | contig 21999 bp, 17 predicted proteins | sample 9134181 | NCBI WGS metagenome assembly JAEEGH01 (sample SAMN16246544, study PRJNA631951) | gut metagenome | biome: gut microbiome; feature: rumen; material: DP-attached | host: Bos | place: Iran: Karaj | collected 2018-10
CTTTGCAACAAGAAACACTCTGTCGCCTATGCCTTCTGTTTTTCCGACACGTCTGGAGGCAACACCCCTGACATCATGTGCCTGAATGATGTGATTCATCCTCTGCGGACGGTTCATGTAGATGTCAACACTGTCTGCCATATTATTTCATTGAACATTGACCATTGAACATTGACCATTAACCTTTCTTCCTTGCAAAGATACACGGCTCGCCCGTCGCCATCGAGCACTCCATCCGGAAGCCCGCCATCTGCAAGTCCTCGATGTAGAGTGCCAGCGGGTCGCCCAGCGAACACACGTAAGCCTTGAACACCTCGCGCAGCCGGGCATCGTCAAACTGCTCATACCCGTCGTCACCCTCATGGCACGGCGCATAGCCGTTCACGAACGCCGACACCTTCTCCGGCACGATGAAGTCCCTTAGCGACACCTTCGCCACCTCCACGTCCGGCTGCAACTCCTGCACGTCGGGTTCATCCTCCCAGTCATCCCAGTCCTGATTCTTGTTCTTACGTTTCTTTGCCATAGTCTTTATCTTTTTTCTGTATTGTTGTTACGCTTGCTGTTTTTCGACCACGAATTACACGAATTTTACGAATTTAGAATAGTGTCGGATTTCGTCGCACATCGTCGATGCGCCGCTGTGCGATGTCGAAGTACTCCTTGTTGGTCTCGAAGCCTATGAAGTGGCGCTTCTCCATCAGTGCCGCCACTGCCGTCGTGCCGCTGCCAATCGTCGCGTCGAGGATGGTGTCACCCTCGTTCGAGTAGGTCAGGATAAGGTAGCGCAAGAGGTCAACGGGCTTCTGGGTGGGGTGAAAGGCATTCTTTCCGTGATGTACGTTTGAAAACTCAAGCACGGATTTCGGATAGCGATGGTTTCCTCCCCAAACCGATATAAATCCTTCTTTTTCGCCAGTTTGCCCGAGTGTGCCATTTTTCCTGTCATGGTGGTTGCGCTGTATCTTTTTCTTTATAGGCGTGCCGTCATCCCAAAACTGAGGATTGAATGTCGGCAAGGTGCGATAGAATACACAGATATCCTCAGTCCAATTCATAAACTGCTTCTTTGCGTTGAATACATTGAACGGTCGTGTCTTTAACCACGTCAACTTTTGTCGATACATCTTGATATTCGACATTATCAGCGTTGAAGTAAATGGTTCCGTAGCGAACAGCACAATCGCCGCATTGGGTTTGGTCACTCGCTTGAACTGCTCCCACAGCGGCTCAAAGGGTATCACGCTGTCCCATGCGCAGGCCGTGGTGCCATACGGCAAATCGGTGATGATGCAGTCCACCGCTCCGTCAGCGATGCGCTTCATGCCTTCGAGGCAGTCCTCGTTGTATATCTTGTCTATCTGAAAATCCATATCGCCATTACTTGCTTTTGATGATGTAAGGCTCGCCACAATTCGGGCAATTCACTGACTCCTGATAGCAGTAGTAGTGCGTGCCACCGATACGACCATTTGCGTCACTATCGTGGTGCTTTATCACGTCCTGCTCGGTGTACTCGAACTTGCATTGGCATTTCTCGCAGACATGCTCAGTGGTCGGCAATGGGTTCGGGTTCTCGATTATCCTCATAACCAATAAATCAATGATGTAAGAACGGCCAGTATGATTGCACCATACAAGCCTTTCTTGTAGTTATACACTTGCTCCTTTCGGGGCTGTCCGTTCAATTTGTAGTTCATTACTACGGTGCCAGCGCAAAGCGCAAGCATGATGATGTAAGCTGCTGTTTTCATAATTCGTTCAATTCGTTTAATTAACTCATTCCATTCGTTGAGCCTGCTCACGCTCGGCAATGCTCAAAAGCGATTTTGGCATTGCTCTCGCTTAATCGCAGCCTTCGTGGTCGAAAAGAAAAAATCCGTTCAATCCGTTCAATCCGTGTTCAAAAAAACTCCGTGTTCGTATTAAAACCCGCCTGCATCGGTGGTTGGTGCATTGATGTCGCGGAAGTGGCTGCGCAGTTCGCGGATGGCGGTGTCGATGGCCGTGCCTATCTCCTTGCCGGTGTAGCCCATGTCGCTGAAGCCGATGTTGCCGCGACGGTAGCGCTGCAACTGGTGCAGTATGCGCACCGCCTTGGCACGCTCCGTCTGCTTGCGGTGTATCTCCACCGCCGTTATCTCGTCGCAACTGTGCAACAGGTCTGCCGCCTGCTGCAAAAGAGTGTTTGCATGTTTCATTGTTCTATTGTTTTATTGGTTAAAAGGGTCATACGTGTCCGCTTCGTCAGTCTGCTCGCCTGTCCCGTTTGCAGCCATACCATAGTCGCCATCCGCGTCCTCGCCGACGTCCTCGCCATCGTTCTCGCTGTCCGCAGGCACCATCATACCGTCCTGCCCCTCCACGAACTCCTGCACGTCCTCGAACTTCGCGCCAATCTTCTTCGCAAACTGGCGCAGCTCGTCGTCGGTATAGTTCGTGCGGTCGGGCTTGATAATCGAGATGTCGCCCGTGATGTTGCGCTCCACGCCGGGCTTCATGGCGTCGGCGGGGTTGGCGTCCTCCTTGAAGTCGTTGTTGATTTTCTCCAAGTTGCGCTGCGCCTCCCGCATGGCGGTGACGTTGCCCGTCTTCTTGCCGAACTGGATGAGCCACTCGATGTTGTCCTCGTACATGGCCCGCTGGATGTGGTTCTTCGACACCGACAGGCGGCCTACCAACTGGTTGACCACATAGATGTCGTTAGCTATCTCGGTCTCGCGGCGGGCGGACACCACGCCACGGTCGTCGCGACGGATGCCTAACGCCTTGACCATTTCCTGCGCCTCGGTGTTGCCGAGTTCCGCGTTCGTCATCAGCGTCGAGTAGTCGCGGGCGGCAATGTTCTGCACGATGCGCCGCACGTTTGTGCTTTTGTTCTGTTGCCAAAGCATGTAGCACTCCAAGCACAGCCGCGCACGAAACTGCCCTGGCAGCGGCATATTGATTCTTGCCAAATCAATCTGTCCGTAAGTCCAGCGCATGACCTTTTCTATATAATTGGCTGACGGTTGGCTCATTTACTTTTCCTCCTTCTTTGCTTTCTTGGTTTCTTGCTTCGTTGTTTTGCCCGTTTCTTTCTTTGCGCTTTTCTTCTCCGCTTTCGCTTTATTGAGGACGGCGTTCTCCTCCTTCGTCTTTTCCAGCACGGGCAGGTAACTGTTGGCCACCTCGTCGCCCGCCAACTGGCGAACGCGCTCTATGCGCTCCGTCATCGTCTTCACCCGCTCGTCGCTGGCAGGCTTGTCGGTGCGCATGATGTAGCGGTGCAACTGCTGCAGTTCCTCCTTCTTCTCCTGCTCCGCCTTCATCTTTGCCGCATATTCTGGGTTCTCCTGCTCGATGATGGTGCGGATGCGCAGGTCGAGTTCGGGCGACTTCATCTTCTCGTAGTAAGGCCGCGTGACGTGGAGGATGGACTCGATGTTCACCTTCTGCGACGCGGTGGAGTGCTTCTTGATGAACCGCTCCTTGAACGGCTCGTCGAGGTACAGGCGCTTATGCAGGATGGCCAGCTCCTCGTCCACGGCGGCATAGATGGCGAGGTACGCCTCGGTGGCCTCCTTCGCCTGCTGGGAGTAAGGCTCGATGACGGTGGCGGGTTGCCCGATGTCGGCCAGCGTCTTCGCACGTTCACTGGCTGCCTCGGCAGTCACACGCAGCGACTGTACGGTGGCTATGCGCTTCGCCAGTTCGGGCGAGAGTAGCCATGCCAGTTGGTTCAAGTGCAACTTGTCCTGAGCCATACGCATCTCATAGCTGTCGCTCATCAGTTGTGCGCAGGGACTGACGGATGATGTCTGAGGGCTGATGGATGATGGCTGATGTGTGCCTTGTTCCGTAGGCTGTGGCTCTGCCGCAGCATTATTTCCGAACAGGCTGGGATTCATCTTTTCCTCCTCAGCCTTCTTTGCATCGCGCTCGGCTTTCAGCTCCGCGTTGTTCTTCTCGCGGGGAGCGTCGCCGTGGACAACCACCTGCAAACCCAGCATCGCGGCAATGGTGCGGCGCTTGCGGGCTTCCACGTCGTCGGCAACCTGTCCGTTGTCGGTCTCGCCACGCAGACGGGCGGCCACCTCTTCTTTGGTCGGACGGCCACGGCGCCGCATCGGCGTCGACGGGTTCACGTAAGCCACGACGTTGCCGTCCTGGTCGGTCATCGTCAGCCCCTCGGCCAGCCGTTCCTTTACCTTTTCTATATATACGGGCAGGCGGCTGGTGCGGGCCATGTAGTCGCCATAGCGCTGCGCCTTCTCGCAGAAGTCCTGTGCAAACGGCCATGCCGCCAGCAGCCCGAACACCTGTCTGACCACGCCGGCATCGTCAGCCGTTGCGGTTTCCTTACCCTTTGCCAACAGCGCGAGCCGTTCGCCGTGCTGTTCCATCACCTGCGCAAAGTCAGCCACCCACGCGGCCTGTTCCTCTGCGCTCATTTCCGTGTAAAGTTTCTGTGTCATAATCATATCGCCTTAATTATTAATGATTTGATGCTACAAAATTATCGAAAACCGCCCCAACAGCACGGACATAAAAACGGCGGGTGCAGGCACGGAGCCCATCACCCGCCGACCATTCACGGCGATACGAACGGTTTTTATTTGTTAATCAACTTGCCCAGTAGCCAGAAGCCAGCGGTGGTGAGGACGTTGGCGGCGACGTCGCTGCCAAAGGCGGTGTACCAGCGGTCGCGGTCGGCTTTCTCGACCAAGTGCTGCAGATGCTGCTGGTTCTGCTGAATCGCCCGCAGGATGTCGTTGGCACTTCGGTCCTGCATCGTCATCAAGACGAAAGTGCGCTTGTCCTCGTCGGATAACTGGTTGTAAATCTTTTCGAGGAGATACCGGCGGGCAATGGCGTTGCTGGTCATGGGCGGAGAATTGACCCTGCGGCAGAACCGCTGCCTACACTAAACTACAAGCCGAAGTACGAGCGGATGTTATACACGCCGTCTTTGTCGCGGAGGGTCTTCAGTGCCATCTTGTAGCAGGCGGTGATGATGTCCTTGTCGGTAGGCGTGAGCGGTTTACCGAGCAATGCGGCTATCTCGTCGTCGTTCGGGGATTTTTTCTGTATAAGAATTTCTGTTAAGGAGGAGTCTTGTCCTCCGTCAGTTGGAAGTCCCGCTGCGTCGAGGTGACCATGAACTTATGGTCTGTCCCGGGGTATGAAATGCTTTTTGTCATAGTCGTTTTATGTTTTACCATGTTGTCTTTATATAATTAGCAATAAACCGCTGGCTGATGTACGTTATAACCACATAACATGTAGAATAGTTCTCAATACCAATTTTCTTAGAATCTCCCCTCGCCAGCACAACGGGCCTTGCAAAGGAACTTGTTATTATATCGGTATAATCATGGACACCACCCTTTATATAAACATTGTCCCTATTCCCTGGAATATAGCCTGTTTGGACAGCAGTCTGATTAATAATTGTCATTGTGCAGCAAAAATCTCTGTTGGCATCATCATCGCTATTCTTTAGTCCCAATGTTTGCCGACAATTACCGAGTGTTGGAAGGTAAAGATATTTATCTTCATCAGTAGCAATAGACTCCACAGCCTGTATCTGTCCTTCATTTAAAAGAAGATTAGTACTGGCACCTATTTTTTTAAGCACCTTTACCTTAAATCCCTGCATATAGCCATCCAACACACCATTGCCGTTTCCATAAAGTGCGTAATTATAATCCCCATTTCGGGCATTAAGATACAAAGCAGTATTATACGTTTGGTTGAGTCTTGTATTCTCTGCCCTAATAATTGCGCTCTCTGTATCAATAACTCCCTGTGCATTCTTACCGATTTTTACGTTTCTTCCGTCATTCGTGTCGATATCGACGCCTGCATTCCAATTAGAGTTGTATAATCTGTCCGTACCAATTTCAAATCCGCCAATCTTTCCGTCAGCAGCTTCAATCGTGCCACGCACATACGCATCGTTCTGATACGACCGTCCAGTCTTCAGATCTACGGCATAGTTGGGGATAAATCTATCATAATTATAATCCGTACTAAGAACAATGGAAGCGACCGTAAGTACTGGTGTCGCTGTATTATATTTTGTTCCAAAGCAAATATATAATGTCTGTCCGCTATACCCGCTTCCAAACTCAACACTCCAACCGTTATTCGGTGACGTCTGATCAGCACCTGTATTGGTTGGGGCATTGGGCTTGCTATTAGCCCATTGGTAAAATGGAACCAAGTACGATCGTTCATAATTCCATTGTATAGCTTCATCGTCTGCATGATTGCTCTCCGAATATGTATAAACCTGAGTATATGAACTAAATCCCCCTTTATACTCCAGTAGTGCAGCGAAGTAGCATTGCTCATTAGAAGAGAAGGCGCCTCCTGTATTATTGCTTTCTTCAGTCAAACTGATACTATCAGTATTAACGGCACGGTTTACATAAGACATACTGCCTCCCATGATTCTTACATAGCCACGATAGTCAACGGTATTAACTTTAAACGTTACGTTGAAGGTATAAGTATTGTATCGCCGTACACCGAATACGTCAGTAAAACCTTCGTAGTCGACGCTTTTACACGTTTCTGATTTTCCGTTGAATTTGCCATAAACACGTTTCAGTACGTTTTGTACAATATAGTTCTTAGTCAGAAGATTCTGTGGGACATCACCACCGATCGGGAATACCGGGTCAAAGTAGGTGTACGCAGGAAGGTCGTTGTATGTTTCCGGATTCTCTACTGTTCCAGCATAGGATTGGTTGTTGAGCTTTCCGTGGATGAAGATGAGCCAGTCGCCCGTGATGATGCAGGCACCGAACTGCGCGAACTCCTTCACGAAGATGGCCTCGGTGAGTACGACGCCAAAGTTCTCGACCTTCGCCCACTTGCTGCTGCCATCATAAGGTTGATCGCCTGTAGAGTTGTTTTCGGTCAGGTACCACCACTCTATCATACTCGATCCGCTGCCTACCTTATAATACACTACAGGGCAGAGGTCCGTCGTTCGCGAATACTGCGTCGTTTCATTCCATTTGCCTGCGATGTAGTACATGCGTCCCGTCAGTCCGCGCTGACCAGGCTGGCCCTCTGGACCGCCTGCACCAGTCAGACAGGTGTATGACGGACTGCCTTCCGCTTGTCCACTTGAATTATAGTGTTGTATCTTCTGCCAGATATATGGATAACTGTATGTCGGAGCAGGGGCGGTAGATTGCCATCCCGTATCAGAATCGCCAGTAGGCGCCCCTGTCTGGGAGTTGGCATCGCGAGTTGTATAGCGGGCATACCAAGCGATGTCATAGGGAGCATTCTGGCCATCCTTCGACGTCGACATGGCGCCATCGGCGATATAGGCCGTAACGTCCGCCGTGCTGTTCGACTCTACGTCGCCGAAGAGCTGCATGGCATAGCCTTGCTCCAGACCCTTGTAGCCGATGAATGCGAACGGACGGCGTGCCGTTTCCGTATGCTCTATACCGGAGCTGCCGCAAGCCTTCAGGGCGTTGATGAGTGCGTCGTTCCATCCGATAGCGTCGTAGCTAAACAGGCAGATGAACTTGTTCGTGCCGATATAGTTGTTGATGTAGTTGGCCAGCGCAGTGCAGCGATCCGATACACAGGTATCGTAGAACTGCTTGATGTCATTATTGGTGACTTTCATCTGATAGCGGTCAACTGCGACAAGTGCCAGGCCTCGGCGACGATTGTCGCTGTTGCTATCGGGGGACATGTTGTCTTGTGTAAGTGTGACGGGAGCGTCCTTGCCGTTACATATTGTTATCTGCCCGTCGTTGGGATTCGAGTTACCAACTTTGCAGGCACCCTTCACGGTGATATACTGTACGCCGGAGCTCTTCAAATCATCCTCGTTAGGCATGTAGGCCGTAGCCGTGTCGCCAACCTCCAGCTTCGGCATACAGATACATACTTGTCCGCCTGCCATTGCCCTGAAGATGATATATACATTGTTTGTGGGAAAACTGCTGCTTGTCTTGAATGTAACGGTATGGCGCTTACCACTCCAATCGGCAGGCCAGTTTACACCGCCGTTTATAGGTACATTCTCCGTTATGCGTACACCGTCAACAAACCATAACGATGTGTTGATACATGCGTAACTGTCGGTACCAGGCCAAATATAAGTGTACCAAGGATAATCAGAATAAGAGTAAAACGACAACGTGTACCAGGTGTTTGGCTTTAGCCTGCTATATACATCCTGTATGAAGTCCTTATTAGTTGACAGTCCATAAGCGCTGATACGAATACTCTTCCTTCCCTCTGTTATAGTACTGCTTGCGGTGTCAACAGCCACGTAATCCCAGTCGGCATCCCACGCCTCTTTGACGGGATCTATTCCTTTGTCGAATATGGTACGCAGCAGGATGTTAGGATTAACCTCATGCGCATCGTTTCCCTTGGCTCCGTCCTTCACGATGGGCAGCGTCTCGCGGTCGCCAGTGCTTAGCTCCACCCATACTTGGTAGTGTGCGTTGGCTTCGGTGTTAGAGACTTCGATGCTTGTTCCAAGTGAGCGCCCCGAATGAGCCTGCGTTGCCGCCTCGTTGTCAAAACCCCACGAGTATGTCACACCGTCCCCCGATGTAGAAGCGTTTCTCCTCGAATCACCTTCGGTTCTTATGGCATTGACGGTTGTCAAGCGACTGGCGGGTATCAGGTTGTTGCTGGCGTCGCGGTTGAACACGAAGTCCTTGTTTGTAGGATTCAGCTGATAGATGACGGGTGACAGTCCAGGCTGACCGCTCAATATCTTGCGGATAGTGAATACGGTACTCTTGCTTCTGTTGTTCGTATCGGTTGCCGTAATCAAAGCCTTTATAGCCTCGTGCGAAAATGCCGTGTTGGTATTCTGCAGAATCGTCACCTTTACCTCGCCCGTACTGGGTGTAGCGATATATGTGGCCACGGAGTTAGGCACGGACGTGTCGTCATCATATGTCAGCGAAACACTAAGGCCACCGTCCGTCTTCAACGTCTGCGGTGTGGCACCGTCGTAGAGTGTCACTTTTGTGCTGCGTTCCTGAGTTGCCTGCACCTTGCTCTCGCTGTCAGCACCGAACTGGTCATTGTCGTTGTCAAGGTCGATGATGAATGCGCTGGCGGCAAAGTTGTTGTGCAGAGTCATCGCAGAGCCTGTTGTGTAATTATTCCATTCGCGGTGTCCATTGACTGCTGCACCCTTAGTACGCTTCATTTCCCACTCAAACTGCCACGTATCGTCGACGCCTTGCGGGTCGTCGGTACAGCGCACGGCAGTATTGGCATTGGCTTCCGAGCCACCTTTGATGCGTCCGCTTGACACCTTTGCAAATGGCTTGTAGTCGTCATTCTTATATCCTTGTGGCGTTTCGGTATCTTCGGCGATTGTAGGTGGTACATTCTGCGTCGTGCGGACATAGACGAACTCCATGTCCTGAGCATCCACGCCATTGTCGCCGCGTGCGCCGATGCAGTAGTACTTCGTCGTGTTCTTCGTCGTGTCGGTAAACACCACGACCTCCTTGGCCCAGAGGTAGGGATATTGCTCATTGACGGCGGGACTGCTGGCAGTCCAGTTCCCGTCGTGCGCCGGCTCGGTGGTCTCGCTGGCCGTCGTACCGACGTTACTCCTTGCAAACGTCCTCGTAATGCTCACGATGCCATTACCATCTTCGCCGTCCTCTACGAGCTTTGCTGCAGGGTCGCTCCATTCGCCCTGTCTGATTTCGTCGTAGTCGTCGGTGTTCTTGGCCACTGCGGTGGCACGGCGCACCCAGCAGGGATCATGGTCGGCATTGGTGCTGGGAATGTCCGTGCTCCATCCGTTCAGCGAACCGCCTTCCGGAGCCACGAGCGTGTAAGCCTTGATTTGCGACAATCCTGAACCGACGGTCTTGAAGTAGTACTTCGCCCTGTCGTCGGGCTTGTCGCTGGATTCTGGCTGCGTTGCGCTGCGCTTGTAGATGGTGATGGTGGCATAGGCCATGCCGTCGGCGACATACTCCACAGGCGTGCTCCACTCGTTGACGGGCGGCGTGGCCGACGAATCGACAATGATGTCGTCGGTGGCTCCCTGCGAACTGGCCGTGGCCATCGTGACAAAGAGTTTCGTGCCGTCGTTGCCGCTGACGTCTGGTATGGACTGGCTCCATTCGTTGAAATTTGCCGATGCACCCGACAGAACACCGGTGCTGAACGTGTAGGTCAGCGTACCCGTAGGCAGGGCCGGTGTCGGGTTTGCCTGCGTTGGTGCATATCGACGGAAGAGCTGAACCACGGCGTTATTGAATCCGTTCTCGCCGTTGGTTCCGTCAATCATTCCTGTTACTGTAATGCCGCCTGATACCATATATGATTACGAATTTGAAGTGGTACAACTTATATGAACGGGACGCTTGACGAGTGCGCCAGACTGCTGCTTTACAACATCTCCGTATGCAAGTACGGCATACGTGGAAGTCGGTGGCGTATCGAGCGTATTCGGGTTGATTTCGTCGCCGTTGTTGTCGTCGAAACTGAACGTCCATGTTGCGCCGGAGAATGCCGATGCAGCCTGACCGGACTCGCGGACAAATACAACTGGGCGGAAGCGCAGTTTGTCATTTTTCCGCAACACTACTTGCTGCGAACTATCCTCGTCGCCGACATACTCCGTCTCCGGGTCGCCGGAAGACCAAGGATAATTTCCAACCATCCAGCGTACCTGCAGCTCGTCCGAGAAATCGAACACGGTTGTAACGCCAGTGGCTACAGTTTTTGCCTTGGTATTGTCCTCGTAGACACGACAACGCAATGTCATCATGCTATCAACAGCTGCTTCGTCGATGGTGATAGTGTCCGTAAACGAACCAAGTGTATTACTGATAGTGATGCCTGGGCTGCTGTTGGTGAGCACGTTTACTGTCTTGTTGGTGATGTCAGCCCATTCAAAAACATAACCAGCCATATCGGCAGCATTAACTGGCTCACCGTTCTTTACGAGTGTAGCTAAGCGGCGTGTTGGTATAGTCTGACCTGTTTCGCCATTGCGCTTGATATAGCTGTCGTATGCTGACGGCACGGAGATGTAGAGGTCGAACACGTCGGTGCTCTCCAGCCTGCGAATCTCGATATTCGTGCCGACATTCGAGAACGTGATAGCTCCACCAGACGATACGCAGGTACCATAGAAGGCAATTCGGTCGTCGTCGGGGTTGGTGCTCTCATTAGCAGGGTTGCCAATGAACTTTACGCACTCAATATTTCTGCCACCATAGCTGTACGATTCTTTTTTCAGTTTGTTGGCAACGATAGCCGGAGCCGTGGCTATACCATTAGCGCCCCAAGTAATGTCAGTGTCATTATAGGTGACACGGGTTAGCGACACGGAACCGGTCAGGTCTTCGCCCGTAGCCGAGTCGTGCATCTTCGGATAGAGCGTCGGCACGCTCGACGGGTTGGTTGCATACTTGGCTGCCCAGTCGGGCTTCACACTTGCGCCGTCGTAATACTGCAGCAGCGGGCCGTTGATGACCGCAATCTCACCGAGGACTGACGAACCGTCAATCACGCCGGATATGGTTATACCACCATTAATGCTTCCCATAATTTTTTCCTCCTATTACTTTTTGTTAGACTTCATTTGCTTGCGCAGCGCTTCGAGCTGTGCGGTTGTCTGTACTACGGTCACGTTGTCAAGCGTGTCCATCATTTTAGCCTCGTTGCCACTGACGATGGCACGTCCGTCCGGCATCAGTTCGTAGTGGCGATCCTGTGGGAGCTTATCCCTGTCAATAATGAAATACATAGTCTTTTCGTTTTATGTTGTTAATGTTTTAATCATAGATGCTGGCAACGACAATCCTTTTTGGACTCTCATCGCTCACCACATAGGCATTACCATATTTGACCAATGCAAGGCAGCGCCAAACAGCAACGCTGGCATACATCGAGAAGCCTTGCGGAAACTCATAGCCAAGCTGTGCCGGAACGAAACTGACGGATTTTCCGACATTGACCTCGCTTTCAACGAAAGTCTTGCGATTGGTGCCCATCCAGTGTACCTGGAAAAGGCCCATCTTGTTGGCAGGAACGACATGGCTACCGTAGTTCAGCTTAATATTATATTGACACTGATAATCCATTCCTGGAACAGGTTCAAAACCTTCGTTGACGATGATCTTCGGCGTGAGCGTCTCGTTCATATCAATCTTGATACGACAGTCATAGAAAGGATTCAACCCGTTGAAAGCCACGCGCTCAGAACCTTTCATGCAGGCGTAGCAACGAATCTGCATTGCTTCCACGCGATTGATGAAACGGGCATCGAAAGTCAGCGTCCTGCAGGTCGGTTCCGTCTTCAGCATTACAGTCTGCTCAATCTCATTGAACTCGCGCCATCCTTCCTGTACGCTATCATCCTTGATCACCCACATATACCTTGCATCCGCATCGGCCACGTCCTTGCCGTCGAAGCGAAGCTGGGCGGTGACGGTACGAAGCCAAGGCTCTTCAGTGATGTCGTGACCACTTGTCAACGGTTCTGGGAAATTGAGCGGGTCGAGTACCCATTCATCGCCACGGTCGCCAAGTACAAGCAGGTTGTTATCCTGAATGGCCTCCGATGAGAGGTTGATACTGCACTGCTTGCGAACAGTTGTATTGGTACGAGTATCGAGGAACTTGATGACAGCATAAATTTGCATGGCCTCTGGATAGCGCAAATTCTTATGCACTATCAGTCCGTATTGAGGCACACCAGCACACCATGCAGCGCCGCTACCGTCACTAATCAGGAAATCCACATTGCGCCAGCGGTCGGGGTCGGTATAGATGGCAGGATCGGAAGGATTAATGATGCGGTGTTTAGAATAGTCGTTAGGAAGCGGCGCGTCATTGTACCACTCAATACCAGTAATGGTCGGTTGTGAAGGAACCTCGCCGAGCGGGTCTTTCACGAAAAAGCTGCCCATCAGAACCAACGGCGTGTAGCGGCGGTCGGGCTCAAACTCATTCTCAGTGACATAGTAACACTGTCCGTTGCTTCCTTGCAGGATTTGCAACTCACCCCAAATGGTGAGCGGGTCAATGCTCATGGTCGTATAGATAGACTTCGAGCGAACCAGCATGGAGTTATTGTACTGAATAGCACCTGCACTGGTCTTTGTGCGGAACGTGCGGGCTTCAGCATAGACAGCAAAGCCGTCGGGGAACGAAAAGCCTTTGGCACTCGGCACAAACTCTACCGACATGCCAGTACCAAGCGTGACGGTCTCGAAGGTCTGCAGGTTCACACCACGCCATGTGATGCTGAACAAGCCGTTCTTGTTGGCCGGTACCTGACGCGGGCCATACATCAGGTGGGCGTCGTAGTGACAAGTACTGTCAACGTCGTAGCCCTGCTCAAAACCTTTGGTCTGGTTGATGGTAATGGAAGCCTTGTCGTTCATTTCCACCACCACGCGGCACTCGTAAAACGGATTGCCTTCCAGGAAAGGGCTTACCCAAGCGGCATCAGCCTCACGTTCACAGGCATAGCAGCGGATTTGCATGGACTTGTCAATGTAGCGAACGTCAAGCGTTAGCGTCTTAGTATTATAACCCGATACGACGAGCGTGGACTTTTCGGTAGTATTGAACTCGCGCCAGCCGTTGGTAGCATTGGTGTCACGGATAAGCCACAGATAGCAGGCGGCATTGTCGGCCACATCAACACCCGTCTTACGGAGTTGTGTACTCACCGTGCGCTGCCACGCCTCTGCTGTTATGTCGTGCCCGCTTGTAAGGGGCTCCGGAAAGTTCAAGGGATCAAGCACCCATTCATCGCCACGATTACCTTCCAGTTTCAGCATCACGTCATCGTAATACTCCGTAGAAAGCGCGATACTGCTTTGCTTGCGGACAATAGTACCTGTACGACTATCAACAAACGACATCACACCTATAATCTGCATGGCATCGTTATAGGAAACATTCTTGTGGACAATCAGTCCCCACTTTGGAACGCCGGCACACCAGGAAGACTCTCCGTCACTGATGAGATAATCAACAACGGTAGAGTCAGAGCCGGGAGTAACTGCCGCGATACGATTGGCAGGCTTTACCTCGTCATGATACCATTCGATACTATATATAGAAGGCACTCCGGATGTAGCACCCGTCGGGTCGTTCGCATAGAACTCGCCCATCAGCACGAGCGGCGTATAGCGTCTGTCTGCCTCATAAGTCCCCGTCGACGCATAGTACATCTGGGTGGTTTGTCCCTGTATCGGGTTTATCTCTCCCCAGATACTCAGCGCATCCATTGCGCCGTGGCTCTCATTTGTCTTTGAACGTATCATAGTCTATATCTGTCTTATGCTTTCTGTATGAAATCTGCCGGATATTCAGTCACCTCAGAGGCATTGCCTTCTGGCACATAGATGGAGCAGCAGAACATAGCCTGACGGTAATCTACCATCCATCCGCTGCCCATATCGCTGCGAACCACAACTATACTCTTGGCCGTTGTGCCCTGTGTAGCCTGCCACTCCAGGTCTTCCGATGTCTGGACAAAACAATGGTTTACCGCGTCCCATCCGGTCTTGCGAATCCATTGAACGGTAGTCCCCTGAGTCTGTAGCAAACGGTCGGTAATGTCATCCTGTCCAAAGAGAACCGACATCGTGAGGATGGTATCGACATTGCCATTGCGGAATGTAGTGCCTGCAGACGACATGATTTCGCAGTAGAACACTGTATCGCCGCCTACAATCTGCCAGTCGGTGCATCCCCAAGACGGCTCCTGCGTCGTGCCGTCAACAAGGCATTCCCAGAGGGCGCCCTTGTTCCACGTGCGGCTGACTTCGAGGTCCACTTCTTCCTTCCACTCTTCGAGCATGGCCAGCAGCAGGGACTTGTCACTCCTGCTGCCATAGTGGAACCTGTCCAGTCGGTAGGTGAGCCATTCGGCCTTCGTGATGGTGCGGTAGTGGTACGGCTCGCGAATCAGTCCCGGCTCGTAGTCGCCTGCATAGCTGTTGATGGTGGCGACGTAGTTCAGGTAGTTCGCCAGGTCGGGGTCCGTTGCCACGAGCGTTCCGTCGGGCGTGTATGTGCCGCTCTCCCCCAGATATTCCGCCACGGGATTGCTGACCCACTGTCCACGGTCCACCTTGACGACCTTTGCGGGATAGTTGGCGCGGTGCTGGTGGTCGTAGAACACGGTATTGACATACAGCGACGGCATGTTCTTGTTGCGCGTCGAAGGCAGATTGGCCAGGTCGGGCAGGATGCCCAGACACAGCGCATAGTTCTCGTCACGCACGATGGGCTCGTCCACATTCCAGAAGAACGACAGGCGCTTGTCGGTGGTCGAGAGCACCCACGCCTGCTGACGACCGAGCTGTGACTGATGGATATGCTCGTCGTACTCACCCGTGTCGGGATTGATACCGTCGGCTACGTTGCCGTGGCGGGTGACGTTCAGCGCGGTGTCGAAACCCACATCGCCGAGAATGGGCGACGTCGGGTCTTCGGGGTCGATGTGTGTATTGTATTCCGCCGTCATCTCGGCAGTGATGTCGGCATCCTTGATCTGCGTGCCGTATGGCGAGAAGTTCGAACCGCCGGGCACCATCGCGTTGCCGTTCGGCTTCTTGCCCGGATATACCGTCACGCGCAGCTGGTTCGTCGAGAGGTCCACGCTCTTCACTCGCATCCATGTCCTGAAATACGAGGCGTTGCTATTCTTGATATGCCCCTCGGGCGTCTGCTCGCTGTGAGACAGCAGGTCGTTCTTTATACCATATATTATATCGCCTGGGTAGAACGGTGTATAGTCGTTGTCATGGTCGCGGTGCATGGTTAATACCAGCGTCTGCCCGCCGTCCTCGTAGTCCACGTGCTCTACGGTGTCGCCCTCGGTGAACGAATAGTCGCTTTCCATCAGCTGCAGGCGGTTGATGATGAGCTCCATGATGCGCATAAATCCACGCACGTTCAATCCGTCGGTCTCTATCAGTCCCTGATTGGCGTCCATGAAGATGCCGTAGCCGTCGAGGAATCCCTCGCGAGCCCTGTTGCCCTCGTTGTCGATGCCAATCAGCGTGGTCATAAACTCCAGCCCCTTCTCGAAGGTGATGCGACCGTGCGCCACGTCGTCCAGGAACTTCGACAGGTAGAACTTCGCCACGTAGCCCGGCGTAGCCACGGCAGTGTCGCTGTCTATCGGAGCCAGCAGTGCGCTCGTCGCCACGTCCGTCAGGTTCTTCTTGTTCAGTATCAGGTTGCGGAACGACGACCCCTCCTTCATTATGATTTCCTTCAGGAAGGTGACTACCTGATTGACCGACGACCACGTGTACCACTCGCTGCTCGACGACTGCTCGTCGCGGCCCTGTGCCGTTTCCAGCAAGCCCCACTCGCGGTCGGTGATGGGGTCTTCCCACTCACGGATGCCCACCGTCACTTCGTCAGCCGCACCGATGATGCCGTTCAGCCACACGTAGAAATAGTCCGTTGAACCAATCTGTGCGTAGGTGTCCTGTTGTTCGCCGTCATCGTTCAACACCGGCTCACCCGTCTCCGGGTTCACCAATACGCGCTTTGCACGACCGTAGATGTCCAGTTCCTCCGATGGGAACACGATGACGGCCTGCGTGCCGACGCTGGTCGAGCGCGGAATGGCTACATATACATATTTATGGGTATCGCTGTTGAAGTAGGTAGGGCTCAGACTCAGCGGCCACCGCTTCGGCTCGTGATTGCTGCCATACCACAGACCGTCGCCGTTGCCCGGTTCACCGCCTGGGGTGCCCTCAGCCCTGATACTGTCCACGAAACACATGATGACCGCACCACTGGCAACACTGCCCTGAATGCGGTTCTTTTCACCAAGCGCATTTAAGGTGATGTTGACAGCGTTGTTCGCTATCCAGTAGTCGGCGGGTTTGGTTACATAATACTCCATGTGCTCCGTTTCGATTTTTCTACTGCAAATTTACTACGAAGTGAAACTATCGGACGGACATAAGGTCAGAGCGGCGAGCCGTTGACGTCGAGCTGAATCTTGAATTGCAACTCTATCATCTTCGCGTCGGCACGGTTGACCAGCTCCGTTGTTTCGTCGGGCATGACGTGACACGGAACCCACATGCCGCCGATGCTGATCCATGCCCAGCGGGCCATGAACACCTCGTGGATGTACCACGACGCCCACGCCTCGTCCAGCGGGCCAGTGCTGAACGTCCACGTCTCGTAGTCGTTCTGCTTGACGGCCAGTCCACGGCTGAACTTCGTCAGCGTTTCCTGTCGGGCGATGGCGTATTTGTCGGTGGTGATGCTCACCTCTCTGGTGGGCAGTCCTGCTACGAAGACGTTCTCGTGGACACCAAGCGTATTGATGAATCGGATTTCGTGACCGTCGGCGGGCTCCGTAATACCATAGCAGTTATAGCCGTCGTTCGCGCCATCGGCAACGGTATGCGACGACACCGACGGGGCACTCGTACCCGTAGCACCAGCCACCAGCAGCGACTTGCCAGTGTAGGCTATCTGCGGCGACGTCGTAGGCTTGCGGCTGTATCGCGACGGCTCACTCCACGAATCGCTGACGCCGAAGCCACGGTCCTTGTCCGACAGCGCACCCATATACTTGCCCGATACCGTTGCCGTGCCGCTACTGCTCTGACCTTCGTATGACACGCCGTCAATCATGTAGTCCTCGACGGCCTCCATAGTGGCCGCCAGACGCGGATAGGAAAACGATGTCGGCGTCGGGTTGTAGGTGTCGGCAAAGGCACGGAATGCCGACGATATGTCAAACCACACCGTCTCGCCGTTCTTGCTGCACGGGATGGAAAATTCAAACTGCGCGTCGTTCGACGGAACGACACCGCCGCCGTCGCCTACCGTCACCTTCAGACGGACACGGTGGAACGTGACGTTGCCAGCCGGACTGGATGCCGTGACGGGTACTACGATGGGGCTGCCGATGAACCGCGACTGGATGATGCTGCCTTGATTGATTGTTGCCATAGTCTCTTATGTTGATTTTTATATGATGTAAAAGTCTATCGTCACCTCGCCGAGTTCCTTGTCGACGGCAAGCTGATACTGCACCTTGTCGATAAAGCCCACCATGTCGTCGATGCGCCACAACTGCCGCCAGTGGTTCGGAATGTCGGCCAACTGCGCCACGGTGGTATTGGCCTTGATGCGCACCGGCTTGCGGTGGAGCAGGAAGAAGCACAGCTCCGACATAAAGGTGTCGAACAGTCCGCGAGTGCGAATCTTCGTCTCTACCTTACCCGTCTGCGGGTTCACCACGTCGGCGTCACACGGGATGAGCCACGTCGCGTCGTCAACCCACTCCGTCGGGTCGGTCGATATCTTCAACTGGCCGCCGTCGTACTTATATCTAAACGGCTTATAGGCGGCAATCTTCAGCGAGAAACGCTCGCCGTCGCCAATGCCCGAATAGACACCGTTGTAGTCGTACTCAATGCCCAGCTGGTCTATCGTGTCGCTGGTCAGCGCATACTCACCGGCCACCGTGCGCCACTTGTCGTTGTTGAAACCGTCGTAGCCGTGGTCGTAGTTCTGCACCGTCATGTTCGTACCGCCACCGCGCATCATGGCCACCGACAATCCCCAGTCGATGTGCTGCAAGGGCGAGTTGCCGTCGTCGGTCTGCGTCGGGTCGTAGCTCTCGATGGTCTGCAGATATTCCGTCAGATACAAGTCCACGAGGTCGTTCGACAGCACGTTGTTAATCTTGTGCTCCACGAACTCATGCTCAAAGTCCTCGTCCACATACGCCACCAGCATGGGCTGACCACCGCTCTGGATATTGCTGACCACAACGGTATTTCCTTTTCCGTCCGTAGCGGTACGTTCTTTGTCCATTCCAAGGACAGAACGGGAGTTGACGTCGTTGAACGACATCGGTTGGAAGTCAGAGATGTATTCGCGGATGGTACCTTTGTTGTCGGCCATCGTCGAACAGTCGCCCACCTCGATGCCGTGGAACTGACCCACCTCAAACAGTCGCGAGTCGGCCATCGTGTCGCCGTTCACCTTATAGCGGTAGGCGTCGCCAGTGGTCAGGTCCACATACACCTTCGTGTTCGTGGCGCTGGCCTGCTTGGCAATGTCCACATATACCTCGTCAATGATGGTGCGTCCTTCGGGATATTCGCGGTAGTCGTAGTCGGTGTCGTAGTCCGTCTTCTTGCGGCGGATGTACTGCTCCTGCTCCTTGGCGGTATTCTCGGCAGAGTATTTCTGGCGGAAGCCCGTAATCTTCTCGGTCAACTTATGGACGCTGTTCACCGTGCCGTTGAAAGACACCGTCGATAGCGGACGCAGCAAGATAGACCCCGACTCCCTGACGGGCTTCACCTGACGGAACACGTCGCGCATCAGGTAGGCCGTCACCTTGTTCTGCTCGTAGTCGTAGTGGAAGCGAATGCCGAACGATGCTTCCAGCGAGTCGAGGATGGTCTTTACACTCTCGTCAGGGAAATTATCGGAGTTCGCCCACATCTTGCAGACGTTGCAGGAGAATACGACCTCTTTAAGCGTTGCGGTCACAGTGATAGATTGCACGGCACCAGTTCCTACTTCAACCTCTTCCTTGGGACCGCCATTTAAACTATACTCAAATTTCTGAACCTGCTTCGGCTCGGGGTCATCAACACCCAGTCTGCCACCACAACCACGCGAGTCGAGCCATTTGTTTGCATCCTCTATATCATAGAAACTATGGCTGGCGTCGGTCATCGGCTCCACGTCGTAACAACAGTGGCTCGTAAAGAAACAAAGGTGCTTAAAGTCCTCCACGGCCAGCAGTGCGTCCTTGTCGAAAGCCACGCCGAGGTGGGCAAACAGGCAGTCCAGAAAATAGAGCACATAGAAACAGATGCCGCTTTGCTGACGATCAGCGTCCAATACCCAATAGGGATATTTGCCCTCGTACTGTTCCACTGCGCTGTTTACATCCTTCATTTTGATTAACTCGCTGCTACTGGTGCCGTCCTCGTTCAGGCCCTTATGCAAGTAACAGATGCGGGCATTACAGTACTTCGCACCACCCTCGCCCCAGTGTTCCGTGTTCTCGCCATAGGCATCGGTCACGTTGATAAACGTCGAGTTACCATATCCCGTCGCCTCCTTCGGCATCTTCACCTCATGACCGTCGGGGTACACCCTCGGGGTGTCTTGCTGCGCCTCCTGCTTCGAACCCGTCACGGCACAAATGCCAGGATGGCTGAATCCCAGCGCCTGCGGTTCGAAGTCGCCCTCAACGGTGTCGGTATCGTATGCGTAGTTGTTCCATTCGTCCTTCTTACCAGATTGGAAGTGGATGTCCACCTTGTAGTCATACGACACCTCTACGTGGATGTTGCCTATCTTCTCGCCAATCTGGATGCGATCCTTCAGCGGCACGTCCTGACACTCCAAATCGCCTATCAAGTCGTCGAACGACTGCTTCGAGGCGTCGATGTTGATGCTCATACCGCCAAACAACTCGTCGTTCTCCTGCACCACCGTCACACCAGAGTGCAGCGGCAGACCGTCGCCATACACCACGGCAGGCAAGTCCTCCATCGTCATCGGACTTACGTCGCTCTTTACGTCGTCGATGTTCTTCATCAGATGGCGATTCTTCTCAAACGGCGGGTTGAACGGCAGCGAGAACATCTCCGTGTTGTTAAACAGCGGGTTGGCCAGTTCAATGTCGAGGGTCTGGTCGGGGCGCAAGGCCATTTCCTCACCAGCAACCTTTATAGCAAGATGACTATTCATAGCACGTTATTTTTTCACTTTTCACTTTTACCTTAAACAGCGGTAGCAAATTTTTCACTTTTCACTATTCACTTTTCACTTCAGATATCGGGTACCGCCTGCTCTGACCGCCCAGCTCAATGCCTTTCGTGGCGTCGCTGTAAACCCGCGTACCACCGTATGCCGCAATCCTTCGGTGGCCGTAATCCACCAGCGTGCCACCCTGTATCACCACCTCGGCGGCATTATACGTCGTACACCGCATCTGACCGTCGGCATGGGCGAAGTTCCTTACCGTCACCTCCGTCTCGCAGCTGTCGCAGTGGCAGTAGGCATGACCGCTCAGCACAATCTTCGAACCCGCCGTGCGACAATACACCTGGGCATTCTCCGTGGCCGTCACCTCGGCAGCGGTAAACAGGTAGGCACGAGCCGTGCCGCCGACGGTGATAGGCTCCGTGGCGTTGCTGATGATGACCAGTCCGCGCTCGCTCGGCTCGTTCACCCACACGTCGGAAGCGTTGAACTCATCCTTGGCGGTGGCATATATCTTCGTGATGTTGCCCACCATGACGTCGGCAAACTTCGACTTGAAGATGTCGTCCCAGTTATCCCTCCACACCCGCATAATCTGCGGAATGTTCTCCGCCTGCATCAGCGCCTCGAAGCCCGGCTTGCAGGCGTTCCGTTCGTGGCACGCTACGCGGCAAATCTCCTTTAGTTTCTCAAAATCGGTCATACGTCGTTATTTTCGTTATTCCGAGGGCAAAATTAAAAAAAGTGCCCGCAGTCATGCGGACACTCCTTTTCTTGTTTCGGGGCGCTATCGCTTGAAATGTTATTTATAATTTCTATTTATAATTTTATTTAGAATGGGCTTGCGCCTTGCATGAGAATAATTTTAAACTTAATTTTAAATATCAATTTTAAATATAATTTTGAGGAGCGTAGCGACGACCCCTAAACTCCCCTGTGAGTGCCCTTGCGGGCAGAAATTCTACAAATTATTTCAAATTAAACAAATTCTTTCTTTATTTGATAAATTTGGATAAATTTGATAAATTTCTCGCCGTTAGGCGACTTAGAATGGCAAATCGTCGTTCTCATCCTGCGCTGGGAACGGCTGGCTGTCCTGCGGGGTCCAGCCTTGTGCGCCCTGTGCAGCGGTGGCGGCGGGGGCTGCGGCGGGGGTGGCTGACTGGCGCTGGTGGCAGTACATGCTTCCCAGTCGGCAGCGCACGGCGTCGTACATCGCGTTGCGCGGGTCCATGTTGC
>JAEEGH010009937.1_pt1 | contig 21992 bp, 23 predicted proteins | sample 9134181 | NCBI WGS metagenome assembly JAEEGH01 (sample SAMN16246544, study PRJNA631951) | gut metagenome | biome: gut microbiome; feature: rumen; material: DP-attached | host: Bos | place: Iran: Karaj | collected 2018-10
ATCGATGATATACATTATCAGATAGCCACCATCCCCTTTGTAGCCCACAATGCCCGCTTCGATGAAGGATGTCTAAAGGCTGTGTTCAGGGTCTATCAGATGGAAAGATATTAAACGAAAATGCGTAAACAGCGACGAACACAAAAACGTCTTAAAACCCTTTAAAATAGGGCTTTTCTTGTTTACCGTCGTTTAAGAATGTTTAAAAGAGAAAAAATAATTAGCTACAAATTTGCTACAATTTCCAATTTTTTGTATCTTTGCGCCGTAACTTAAACTCTATGAATTATTTATTATGGCAAAGACAAAGGAAATTCATGTTAAGGGATTCTTCCTTCGCTCCGTTGGTAAAAAGGCAAATGGTAACTTGTATTACCGTGTGAATCGTGAAGGTGTGTCTCTTACAATCTGCACTGGAATCAGTGTTGATGTGAAGAAATGGCGAGCGGCTACTCAGTCAACCGCTAAGTGGAATGACTACACTTCTGAGGAAAGCTACATTGACGATAACGGCAATGAGAAATTCAGAGAAACAGAAGGAAGTCGTGTGAAGCGTCTGATGGATGATGTCATTAAGGCTGTTAAGAAACTGATTGAGTCAGGTGTTGGCAAAGAGAAACAGCCCGATGGAAAAATGCTGCAATCAGACCGTGACAAATTCCAAAAAGCCGTTGACAATATCGTTGGCAAAGATTCCTATGACCGCAATGAGGAAGCAGAAATAAGCAACCTCAATCACATTCTCGCTTTCTATGAGTACTTTATGAAGGGTATCACCTCAGGAGAGATAAAGCACAAAGGGAAACGTTACGAGAAATCTTCTGTTAAGACATGGAGAGGCTTTAAGCACGTCCTTTATGGTGTTGTAGATCCTTACATGACGTTTGACAAGATAGATAAGCGTTTCGTCGACAAGTTCACCTTCTACCTTGATAACTTGGGAGTGATGCAGCATACCAGGAATCTATATATCGCAAGTATGCGCAAGTTGTGTTCCTCTGCTTCTGAGTATGGCTTTAACAACAATGCCATGACCCTTTCATCGTGGAAACGAAAGAATCCCGATAAGAAGGAAATGAAGGCTGCAATCTACCTGACTGATGAAGAAATAGATGCTCTCTATGAAATGCCGTTAGAAGGACTTCTTGCAACTGTACGTGATATGTTCTTTGTCGGCTGCATGACGTGTCAGCGATTCAGCGATTACAGCGAACTGAAAAGGTGGGATTTCCATAAGAATGACTATGGTGTGCCAGTCGTTACCCTTACCCAGAAAAAGACGAATAAGCAAGTAGAGATTCCCATTGTTGATGATAGGGTTGAAATCGTATGTGAGAGGAATAACTATCGGTTCCCTGAACTTGGGCATCAGTCAGTCGAAACGAGCATTAAGCGCATATTCAAGAAATTGGCTGATAGCGTACCTTCGCTTAATGATTTGTACGAAACCAATCTTACCAAACTGGAGAGGCAGAGTGAAGAGCGATATAAGCTGATACAGAAGAAAAGGGAGAATGGCGAAAGACTGACTCCTAAAGAGCGTTCCTGCGACTGGTGGTATAGGGAGACTTGTATGTGTCCTGACAAAGAACACCTATGGCCTCGCAATGATAACGGAAACGTGATGAAGCCCAAATATGCCCTCGTCAGTACCCATACAGCGAGACGTAGCGGAATCACTAACCTATATAACCTTGGAGTGCTTGATAACCGTGAATTGAGGTCTATATCGGGTCATCAGTCAGATAAGACTCTTGACATTTACATCAAGACTACTGCATCAGAGCAAGCCGCAAAGGTATTTGACAAACTAATGAAGAAAAAGGAGGAAAGCAAGCCGGATGGTAAGGCGAGTGTAGTTAGGATGAAGAAAGCAAAGTAATAGTGAAGTCGGGAGTCAATGAGATTCCCGATTTTTTGTGCATATACAAAGAACGGACTATCTTCTCAGACAATCCGCTCAAACACTTTAATACATTACCCAGTTTATGAAATACTGGTTAATGTGAGTGCAAAGGTAGTGATTATTTTCGGCAAATGAGCAAAACATCAAACCATATTGCACGTTTTTACAATTATTTAATTAGGATTATGAAACAGTATGTGGTTACTCATGCTTCTGTTGATTAAAAGGGCTGCACCAATGTACTGATACAGCCCTGATGTGAGTACTTTGATTTGAATTAAGACTCTTCTTCAACGTCCTCAATGAATCTCGGAAGATTGATGTCAATTTCTCCACCCTTTTCCGAATATGGGATTCGGATTTTGCGAAGCGTGTTGATACCATTTTCGTCCGTTGTCCACCAGAACTTGAAGCCGCCAACTATTGTTGACTTCATATCCTTTTCAGGAATCGTTTCAGTTGTTTTTTTTGCCATAACGCACAAATTTTAAGTTATACATGATGAAATAAATCTTTACTACACTGCAAATTTATATATTTTATTTCATATAATGAAAAGTATTTTGTAAAATCTCTGAAATATATATCATATATATCACAAATCCCTTTTAAATAGCCATAATTGGCTTGTATTCGATTGCCGATATACATCAGTAACTGGAGTAATGAAATAGCCAGTTCTTTTATGTGATTTTGATATTTTTATGCAAAGAAAACATTTTACATATATATTTGCTTGTTTCTGAATAAAAATGACTACCTTTGCACCGGTGAGAAAATCTCACTGAGTTTAACTTAGTTCGTAGATCGGAGTAGCTGTACATGGTGAAGTTTCAGAAGGTTTGTCACTTACACTCTTGCAAACACCCGCAATCTTTAACTACAAAAGAACCGCCCAGGGAAAAGCCTTAGGCGGTTTTTTTATGGAAAGCAAATGTGTATGGACTAAGAATCGGCTATTAGATAATAGCTGCTATTATTCGTCAATATCAGGCTTTATCCTAATTTTCTTACCGCAATACGGACAAACAATATTAGCAACTGATTCCTCGTTATCATCTGAAACAAGTTCACTGAGTGTTATCCCGATGGCATCTGCTATCCGTTCCAAAGTGTTTAACTTCGGATTTTTATTCTTGCAGATAGCCGAAAGAGTTGGTGGCGAGACAGACAATTTTTCTGCCACTTGCGCAAGAGTCATTCCATGCTCCTGAATCTTCTTTTTTATATCCATCTTTTATAATTCTTAATTTATGGTGCAAAGGTACATATTATTTTTGAATTACCCAAATCATGACTTCATGAACTTAGTGCGTAAATCACTTATTTTAGCATAAAATTAGATTGCAGTCTAATAAAAATGGTTTTGATAAGTTAAGAAAGAAAAACAGAATTAGGTAAATGGTTACATTATATTTGAATTAGATTATAATGTAACTTTTTGCGTTAATTATGATTAAATGTTAGTTTGGAGTCTATTTTTATTTTTACTACCTTTGCAGCCAGAAATCATTTTTTTTATTAATTAGTAATTTAAAACAACTCGTTATGGAAAAAGAAACTGCTATCAACAAAGTATGTGAGAAGATGACCTATGCGGAGTCAATGTTGCAGCTCGCTCTCAATCTGCTGCATGATTCCAATTCGATTCTCGCAAACAACAAACTCGTTTTGTCTGATGATGACTTCAAGGAGCGTGATTTGCATCCTAACATTGAATCCCTGATTTCCAAATTAGGGGACCTCTCAACGGAAATAGACACAACGGCTAAAATGTCTGACTATTATGTAGATCATGTTCCCGAATGTTAATAGGGATTGAATAAGCATTGTTATGGATGAACTGGAATTGATGAAGAGCAAGATTGATGAAATGCTTTCCAATATACGTGAATGGTCTTTCTCTCTGAACGTATGTAATTTGGTTGTGATGCTCGATGGTGCTAACAAAGTGGCGCAAAGGGCATCAACCGTCCTACGTTACAAGACTTCTGCCTATCTTGAAAGCGATATTAAGAAAATCAATGAAGCTATCAGTCTGGTTGAATCTCTGAATAAGACTATGAAACAGATTCAGGAGTCCTATACCGAATGCTACGACATTCAACAAAAGATGTGAGATTATGATGACGGATAGAGAAATAGATTTACTCGCACAGCGCATCGTCTTTCATGCCATGAATAGTGATGAACTAATTGCGAGAGTATCAAAGGCTATGCAGAAGAATAAGAAGCCTGAGAAAAAACTGATTTCATTGAAGAAAGCGGCTGAAATGCTTGGTATCTCTCACTGGCAGTTATATCGTATCAAGGATGATGCAAGTGGCAGGCCTCAGTTCTCCTACGTTAAGACTGGTACTGCAAAGTCCTCGACGGTGAAGTTCAACGCTGCAACCATACATGAAGAGTATGAGCGTTATCTCGCTTCAAGGAAGATAAATAAAGATAGTGGAGAGGTCGTTGAACTCGCACGGATGAAAGTTGCAGCAGGATAATAAATTATGGCAGATAATAAAATGAAAGTCAGCTCAGCGAATCGTGACACAAAGCCAGTCGTGCAGAAATCGGTGGAATTAACCGGGTCTGCATTGATAGACATTCGTAGGGGTGCATGGATGCTTCGTAATACTGAGAATCTGAATCTTCCAAAGCCGACAAGTCAATACTATTGTGCTTATCTGGAGATATTGGATGAATTGGAGGGCAGGCTTAAAGAATCACTCCAATACTGCAAGAGTATTCGGCAAAGGCTTGCTGTCAATATGAATTGAAAATGTTTTTCCTACAAAATACCTTCTATAAAAGGTTTCACTCTTCGTTACGTCCTGATGGTCTGAGAATGGCTATCGGGACGTTTCTTAATGTGGTATTGAAAAAAGAAAGAAGTGATAACTACTATACTTCGTCACCACTTCAAATCTCAATCATCGTTGCAAAGGTACAACTTTTATTTCACAATGCCAAGGAATTAACCGAAAATATGAGCAATAGAGAATAACCTATATCACTCTTGCATCAGTACCAGGATAGGCATCCATTCCAAGATGTGAACGGATAATATTAACCTGACGTTCTGCGAATAACTGGAGCGCAAGGAGTAGGCGCAAGCCAGTTTGTAATTGTTGCTCAGATAAGGCTTTGTTCTCAATTAGTTTGGATCTCCATCGGGATATGTAGTTACGATATGCCAACGGAGAAATACTTGATAGATTCTCAGGCATTGTGAAGCCTCTAAGATGCTTCAATCGCCAAACTGCTAACTTGAATTTAAGTTCCATAATTGAATGTATTAAAGTGTTACAATATAAGCTATTTTGCAAATGGTGGGAATGGTGGTTCTTCCATTTGTGGCGGTTGCTGTTGTACAGTCTGATAGCCTTGCATCGTTGGAAATGGCATCTGTTGCTGCATTGGTTGTTGTATAGCAGGCTGTTGCTGATATTTCTGAGGTACATTGCCAGTAGGCTGCGGATAGTCACCGAAAGGCAGGAATGGGGCATCAATAGGCACGTTAAACTGCTGTTGAGGCTTCTGAGGCTGCATTGTCACGTCACCTTCATGCTTTTGGGGAGTCAAACCTTTTTGCTTGAATGTGCAGTTCTTACTCTTTGCACGTTGCCTTCTTTTGCGATATTTGGCTTTAGCCGTTTTGTTGGTCGCCATAATCTTAAACATACCATCTTCCATTTCATTGTCTTTCATGTCACGACTATTGGAAAAGAAATAGCCACTGCCTTTAACCGATTCAATCTTATCGAAGAAACTACCTCTCATTAAGCCAATTAACCTGAGGAAATAGTCTTTGTCGCTGTACCTACGATATACCGCCTTACATTCAAGATCAATATCCGGGTCGTTAATATCGACTTTGTCTGATAAGTTTCTTCTACCAATCATACGTGCCAATATTTCCTTTTTAGTTGCCTTTCCGATAGCCTTGCGTCCTTTAATAGACCTCATAGCCATATCAGCAGCTAATACGACCTTTTTTTCTTCAATTTGGCGATATTCCTCTATTGCCAGTTTGCAGTTCCTCTTTGATAACGGATAATCAGTCTTAAACGTGGCTTCTCGTTTCAGCAAGTCAATTGCTTTAACCAGATTGAAGCCTGCGTGACCTTCGTTCCAATCAGTTGTGTTGTAGCCATATTTTGTGACACACAACTCCTTAAAGACTTCCTCATATCGTTCAAAAGAGAAATTGCAGGAAACTTCAAGCAGCATAAGCATACTATATATGCGATAGTACATTGTGGCTTGTTGCCACAAAGAGTTATCTTCATCGAATTTGGTATCAAGACGTTTGATGACGGAATTACCTTTTTCATCAGTCGGGTTGAATATCGGCTTGCCTTGTTCGTCACGAATAAAACCCCTATATTCAGTTTCATTCAGTCCTATATAAGGAACTTCATCTTCCAAGTCATGCAAGGCATTCGTAATCCTCTTAGGAATAAGCAAAGAGAATTTTTCAGTACCACCATGGAGCCAAATATACAAAATACGCTTTGTGACATTCTCACGCTCAAAAGGTAATTCAAGAGCTTCGCTATATATAGAGTATAGTACGAGTTTCTCCAGTCCATCAGTCTTATAAACCAATGGAATCAATCTGAATGGAACTTTGACGTACCTGTAACTCATACTATGCAATATGTCTGATTAAAGCCACTTGATAAGTTGTCCGTCATTAATAGCTTGCTCTACCTGGTCGAGTGGGTACAGAGTACGCTTCTGATTGGGATGGAACGGCTCGATACCAATCTTTGCAATCTTTTTTCTGAGACCGTGGCGGCAATAGCCAGTTCTTTCACACAATTGCTTTGGGGTGATGTAGGTCACACCATTAATCTTCGGATAAATCATTTTTGTTTCCATAATTTTTATATTTTAAACGTTTATTCGTCGCAAAGATAGCGAAAAAGGAAATAATAAGAAAATAATATGCAAACAAAATGGAGATTTTAGAGTACATTTAAGAAAAATTATTTATCGTACTTAGAATTTCAGGGTATTTGGAGTATAAAAAAGGGTGGTGCGGATTGCCCTACACCACCGCACAAAATATCTACTCCGCTACCGTCTCACCAACCTTCACTTTACTTCTACTGCGGATGAATTTCTTCGAGTCGTTGGGATAGTAAAGGAACTCTCCAGTATATCCAGAGCCAAATATCAACTCATGACGGATAGCCAAACGGAAAGCCCATTCACCTACAAACCCTTTCCAAATATCACTCAGTTGCATCTTGCAGACATAGCAGATGGAGTCGGCAAGAATCTCTCTGATTCTATCCTTACCCCAACCTACCGAGTCATTGTAATGCTCCCTCGCAAACGCAAGCGCAAACCTTACGTCCTTCTCGCTTAACTGGCATCGGAACGTGAAATAATCACCTTCACTTTTTCTATTTCCTAATGTTTTGAATTGCATACCTATAATATTTAATATTCTTCTGTTGTAAATTGCAAGATGATGCAGCCGTTGAGAGTCATAAAACCATAGAAATACAAACCAGTTTTCTTGCAAATTATGTCGATTTGTCCGTAACTGATGAAATGGGTACAATTGACTTCGACTGAAATGATTTCCAAACTGTCCTCATATTCAATATTTGGCAGGACATAGAACTTCCGATTAGAAATGCTGTTTGTGTCTTTGCACCATTTCTTTAGGATGCTGATTTTTTCCTTCGTTTTCATATAGTACTCCTTTTTTGTTCCAAATCCTTTTGGACTCTTGATTTGATAGTCATGCCGTATGAGTCACGCACATTTTCAAGTCTTTCGACAAGTTCATTGGTTTCTTTTTCGGCTTTCTCCAATTCAAGCATCCGTTTCATGTTGAGAGAGGCTTTGCAGGGCTGGGGATGATAAATAGCATTGCAGCGAATAACGACTTCTGCCTTGTCCCTCAATATCTGCATCTGCCTGTTATGCTCATTCAGGAACGATACGGCTATGGCAGGAGTCATACGACCGGCTTTAAGGGATTGCTCACTATTAAGCCTGGTAACGATAGACTCCAACCACTCCGTGTTTACGCATTGAGGCATGAGTGTCATATCGCCAGTAATCTGACGAATAACACCCATTGCCAAGTCACGCTCTTCAAGAACTTGCATAAACCCCAATATACTATCAACAACAAACTATCAACTTACACGAATTGACCTTCAAGGTCTTTGGCATAGTTCGCATTGTCCTCTGCTTCCTTTTTGCGTTGCTCGATGACAGAACGGACATCGAAATCCTTTGCAAGGCAGGCAGGACGTGTTGGCTTTTCGCCACTGAGCTTACCGTCAATGTACTCCAATACTTCAATCTCGTTAGGAGAAAGAAGAGCCAAATCATCATTTGTCAAATTAGCAAATTTCTTCATAACCTTATTATTTTTTAATTATACATTAATAATCGTAGTCTCTACCCTCTGCGTGGCGGCATTGGATCTGTTGGAACTTGTAGGCATCCTTATCAGCATACTTACTGGTTGAAACCTTCATTCCACCTATGGCATAGATGAAAGCGAACTCCTTAGGACTGGAGAACTTAGAAAGCATATCGCAAAGGGGAATGGTCTTATATCCGTGAGATTCCTCGAAGTCTCTGAACTCCTTAATAGCCCTGCGCATTTTGCAGAACATATCAAAGTATTCCTGAGCCTCTTCGGGGATATGGATAACAATACCCTCGTTTACCAGTTCCTCGACGTTATTCACAAAAAGTTGGTGTTTGTCGTTTGAAGTCACGTCTGCATTGGGATATTGCTCAAAGAATCCTTCTATCACACGAATATCAGGCTTTGCTTTCTCAGCGAGTTTATTCCATTGTGCAAGGAACTGCTGTTTTTCATCCCATACATAAGGCAGTTTCTTCAAACCCTTAGTCCGACGTTCTACCTCAGAATCCAACCATTCAAGGGTTATCTCCTTTGGTGCAGGAACGTGCCATTTCATGTCTTGCATCGTCATCAGATGCTCCCAAGCCTCATGGAGTGCCTTAACAGCAGAGTTGACATTACGCTTTGACTCCCGAACGAGGGAATCATCAATAATGCTCTCAGGCAATTTGGGAATCTCATAATCTTTAATCTCAACCATAACAAACAATGTTTAATGAAAAATTCTGCGACAAAGATAAAGATTATTTACAAAACACACAAGAAAATCTCTAAAAAAATTACGATTTTAGAGTTAAAAAACGAAATATTTGAGGATTTTAGTGTTTTTCTTAATACTTTACAAAACTTTTCCGTATTTTTGCAGCGAACAAAAAATATTTCCGGCATGATAATAAGACGTAAGATTAAACTCGACCCTCAGGATGCAGAGATTACCTTCACTCTCTCATTCACCATATCAGACGTGACTACATGGCTTCGTGAATATGTCGAACTTGACCTGAACGGCATGACTCATAATGAAATGAAGGAAAAACTCAAAGACTATGAGCAGCCGCATGACTGGATAACTCAGTTCTTCATGCGCAATCCGAGAATCATCGGTTGGATGTCAACGAACAGAGCAATGCAAGTATCGGAATGGGCTATTATTCAAGCCTTGAAGTCGGGATGGCTCATAGATACCGAAAAGGAAGGGGAACATGGCAGACTATACCGTTTCAATCCCGAAATCGTTTCCGCTCATGTCTATGAGATAGCTTGCGACCATAAATAATAGTAAGTATGAAGTGCCTTGATTGTGACAATATGCTATGCAAGACGTTCTATCATAAGACGGAACGATGGGAAGGTTATTGCAGATGCCTGAAACGCAAAGTGTATGGTGACAACGATTGCCAGTATCATGTTCAACTTGATCTATTCGGGCAACCAATATCGAATTGCAGATGTGCATAGCGTTCTTGTGATGGTATTACACAATAACAAATAAATGACTCCACCATTTGACTCAATGAATACGACTGCCGAAAATCCGGCTGACGTATCAATGCCATAGCAAATTGCGCCTGAGCATATCGTACTTGTAATTCATCCCACTATTTGATACCTGGAGTAATTTCATCAATCAGATATTCTCGACGTGAAAGCGGATGGAAAAGGTAGTGTGGTACTGGGCGGATTCCAAGGCTTAGATAAGAACCCTTTCGGCTCAGTGCAAAAAGGCCCAAAACAGCCCGAAAATCACTTGTATAAAAAAAGTGCTTCCATTTGTATTGAGAATCATGCGACAAACCTTCTGAAACCCCAATAAATAAAGGGCTTCCGAGAGATTCAGACAGCACAAATAAAAAATCGCCCTGTATTTGTAGTGAAAGACGTTATACAAAATCTTCTGAAACACCTTTAAATAAAGGCATTTCCAAAGATTGAAAAGTCAATTCTCAAAAAATACCCTCTACTTGTAGTTTTTCGGGGTAAATCGGCAAAATACAAATCTCGCAAAACCCCTTTATATATCGTACTTCCAAGAGATTCACACTTTACTTTCCGCTACCCCCAACTTGCGTGACCCCAACTTGCGTGACCCCAACTTGCGTGACCCCTAATAGCGTGACCATATACTAAAGTATATACAAATAAAGTTCATAGTAGAAATAAAGTTCATAAATTAAATAATATTCCTTCAATCAAAAAATTGCAATTTTTGCCAAAATTGGATTTCGATTCTCTCTTTTTTCCCTTTCCCGATTTCATAAACCTCTCTCGTACTGAAACCGAATTGTCGTACTCATTTCCCATCAGCCATTATCGTACTAAGGAATAATCGTACTCAATCAGACTTATCGTACTTCTAAACAATTATCGTACTTTGAGGGTTTATCGTACTCATGCCATTATCGTACTCATTTCTCCACTAAACCCTATTAAGCAAAGAGTTTCCTGTCAAGCAGTATTATTCCATGCTAACAACCAGTAGTTACAAGCAAAGGGAAGTATCGTGTATCGCACGCACGCGACCCAACGAAAATTGAAGGAAGAGGGGAGGCGATTCTTCACACCTTTCTTGCCTGAAAATTGAGGAAAATCAACGAGTTGCCGAAAGTTTGATTTACTGTTATGCTATCTGCTTATAGAGAATAATAATGGCGACGCAAAGGCTTCGATTTGGCTGCATACGGCTTCGCTGTTGGCTTTTTCCTATCGTGGTGGCACAACTCTAAGGAGATACGGCAAAACGCTCTCAGAAACGTTTTATTGAGGTCGTTTGTCATAAGTAGCCTGCAAGTTGTGTCCGGCTGCATCTTCGTGGTGCATTGTGATGGACTCCAAATAGTGATACCATGAGTGAGTACTGGTTAGCCATCAAGAATAAGGAGCCGATTTATCAGAGAAAGCGTGTAAAGAAATTTCCTGACAAGTCTATAAGTAAGCCAATTTTGTAAAGAAATCAGAAAAACGAGCCGTTTTTTGCGGTTTTCGGGTGAGATTATAACTGTAATGTTACCTTTTTGCATCCTGAGGGTGCTGTTAGATCATAATCGTGTCTTGATGTTGTCTTGTCTCGTTTCCGGCTTGTAATTCGTGCCGAATAATGCCTTGTCATGATGTCAGCAGGGAAATGTGATACCAGATAGCATGATGAAGAATCGTAGCGTATTATCAACGGACTGGAATTTGCCGTATCATGTCGAAGGGTATCACTCCATCAGCGTGAAGGGTAGATTGTTCTGAGCTGTGAAAATGTCAGATGATTATGTCGCTGAAACCTCCTAACTTATGCCGTATCGCCAGTGTTTACGAGATTTTCCGTCAGATGAAGGATGAAAATTGTAGCAAAATTGTGCCGTTTCGGTCTTGTCACCCTGAATATTCCTGCGAAAAATACCTTGTCACGGAAGCTGTCAGTCTGAATATTCCTGCGAAAATAAACTTGTAAGACCTTCGCTTCATGTAGGACTTTCAAATTCTCTTCCTGGGGAGTGATTGAAGATGACGTTCCGCAAATATGGCAATTGTCATGAGCTGATAGGCTGATAGGGTGCAATGCTGATAGTTTGGTATGCTGATAGGGTGTAATGCTGCAATGCTGATAGGGTGCAAAATAGCATACTTCAAAAATAGGCTAAAAACATACATCTACATTTTGCCGTTTAGATAGATTTGGAAAGATATACGAATTTAGCCGTTTATTTAGCCGTTATCAGCGTTTTAGGGGTGCAAATGTATAGTTATAGGGTACAATATGAAAAAACGGCTAAAAACGGCTAAAAATAGTGTTTTTCAAAATAGGCACAAAAAAAGGGTGCAAACTGGTACGTTTACACCCCTAATTAGAGTTACTGAAAGTTAGTCAATTCGTAATGGTGTATCAATGACTTTGTAGTATGCAATTTCATCTACAAAAATAGGCAATGCACTCAAAAAACAACTGACTACTTTTGTAGCCTCAAAACGTTGCAATAACTTAGATACGCTTACTTTGTCAGATACTCTAAATTCGGGAATGTTGTAAACATTGTTATTTGTAGATGCTTTACCCGCTTTAATCGTTGCACCTGATGCAGCGTTTACACTGATATATAAATCGTTGCTTTCGCTTTCGTAAAGTGAAAACTTACTACCTGCAATAATGCCCAAATCAGATGCAGATTTACGACTGAATGTTATTGCAGCGTGTTTGGGTGCAAAACGTGCCGTAAATGTACGCTTTGAAGGTCTTCCTGCACCTACTCTCTTATCATTGTTTGCTATCTTTGTCATACCTTTATAATGCTAAAAATTCAACTTCAAACTTTGCACACAAAAAAGACGTCATTTTGTCTATACGATAGGATATTGCAGCAGGTGTACAGCCGTAAACGTCTGCAATATTAGTAAGACCTAAATTGCGTTTGAAATAATACTCAAACACTTCAAACTCAGATGCAGAAAAAGATAACTTCGCACACTTCAAAAGTTTATGTATGAAAGCATCTTTTTTCGCTTTCATTTCTTCGCTTTCGCTTTCGTTGTCATCTACTCTAAGGAATGCCCAAAATAAATCATTTGGTCTTACTTCCTTACTCTCTGCATTGTAGCGTATCTTACTTTGTCTTTTATAGGTAGCCAAAAACAGAGTAAAATACACTTTTTCATCATTACCAGATGCAATGTCACGACAAATTAAATATGAATCGTGAAATACATCTTCGCACACTGAATTGTAAATTTCTCCAAATAAATTCGTAGAAACTACTCTTTCCTTAACTTGCTGATAGTTAGCGGAAAACCAACTATCAAAGTTGTTTGTTTGTCTTGATTTTTTCATAATTCGTAATGTATTAAAAGTGTTATTAAAAAATGAATTTCACTACAAAAGTACGATAAATATTGATATAATGTACGCATGAAAGTACGATAAATGCCTTGTTTTTACATTGTCTAAATGATTTGCAGATGCTTGATTTTCAGTTAGTTATAAAAACATAGACCACCCCTCCCCCCCTTGATAGAATCGAGATTCGTGTGGGTGACTTCCCACAAAAATTTTTTATTTTATTTTTTTTATTATATCATCCCCATCACCCCCTCAACCTTCCCTTCCCTCTATCTCCAGGACTGGTGTATGTATTTGTATTGTTGTGTGTGATTCCTTGTAAAGATTTCAGAAAATCTTCGTGTCATTTATTGTTTAGTGGTACAATATTGCGAATTATTTTGTATCTTTGCAGCCGTAACCGTTTAATCGGTTTATTACATAGTTGGCTTTGCATCCTCGAATCACCACCTCGACAATAGCGGGCCATATATTACAATCTTGGAGCGTTTGCCTTATGGCGCGGACGTTTCTATCAGGATTGTAGAGTTTGTGGTGAACTCCGAGGATGCGTAGAAATCGCCTGCGCCTTTTTTTGTGGGCTGATGCAGGCATAGCGTTTGAATAATTGTTAGTGAGTATATGGATGCTTTATTGTCTGCTATTTCGGTTGCTGTTATTCCCTTGGATTGATTGTTATGGTGGTACTGGTATCATCAATATTGGCGAGTCGTTTTTTGCTGTTGCCAGTATTCCGTTTGTGTGTCTTTTATTGTTAAACTCAAATATGTTTCAGTTATGAAGAAGTTGTTATTGTTGGCATTATTGCCGTTGTTGTTTGTTTCTTGCTCGAAGGATGGTGATTCTCCGAATGAGCCAGTGCAAGAGCCGAGTGAAGTGATCTATTCTGTCAATCTTCACAATGACATTAAGAAGTCTGCTGTCAGCAATAGTTCTGATGGCAATCTCTACGATGTTTATGTTGTATCTCAGAATGGCGAAGTCTATTCTATCGGTACTGTTGCGAATGGCGAAGTGGTGAATTTCAAGTTCCCAAAGGGTTATGACAAGTCGAAGGTGTTTTTCTTTATCCTGAAAATCGGAAAGACGGAAGCGAAGTCGAAGGAAAGCGATTATTGGAGTCCTGAGAAGTCCTATGGCAAGTTGCTTTCATTCTTTGTGGACGAGTCGAAGCCTATTGAGGTTTATATCACTGAGAACACTACTTATTCGTCTTTCTCATGCAAGGATATTGCGAATTTCAAGAATATGCTCCAGTCCGTTCTATCAGGATTGGGTCAATGAGTGAATGTTTCATCAAATAAATCGTGTAGAATATGAAGAATTGTCTGAGATTAGCTGTTTTTGCCCTTGTGGTCGTGTTGTTTGCCTCTTGCGGCAAATCTCCGAAGGGTATTGCTGAGTCACGTATGAAGTCTGCCGTTGATTCGTGGGTGAAGATGCGTGGCGAGCGTAAGGGATTGGTGTTGAAGTCCTATGACGTTACCGATAAGGACGTTATTGTTTCCAATGATTCCGTGTGCGTTATGCTGATTCACTTGGTTATATCTGGTGATAGGGGTACTGATGAAGCCGATGTGAACTATATCGTTGCAAAACGCAATGATAGATACAGCGAATTGTTCATCTATAAGAAGTACAAGGTGCTTACCAGGGAGAGGTATAATGAAGAGATAAAGGACATTGAGGATTTCAGGAAGGAAGCATCTTCTGTCTATGGCAAAAACGATTGGGATGACACCCCTGAGGGTAAGATTTCGTCTGACATTATCGGTTACGTCATGAAGGAAGGTGCTGTTATCCCCCATGATGATATATAAGCCGGATTTAGGCTGTTTTGCCGTGTTATCATGTGCAAATCTCTCAAAAAACGTCAAAAATCGGTGTAAAGTGCAGAATTTGTCCGTATTTTTTCTTTCATTGAAAATTTATTGTTATCTTTGCACCTATCAAACATGAGAGTAATTTTCATTTACTCTAATCAATTTTAAACGCAAAATTCGTTCCGCCGCTTGTCTGTGAAGATGGGCGGCTTTTTTCTTTCACGTATTATGCGCGTGCGCAAGGCTTCTATAACCTGTAATTTTGCGTATTTTGTCAAAAATTAAATTTTGCTAAATTTGTAAGGATTTTTTACGACTTTGTCGTAAAATGTAAATAATTATTACTATATTTGCGGCAAAATAAACAAAAGAAATCGGTTATGGGAGCAAATGACAATAGGCTTATGTTTCAGGTCGCCATTGGTGACATTCGGAAACAACTCGACGCAAGGAAGCGTGAGATTGACAAGTGGATAAAGGAGAATCCTGCCACTATCAATGTCGGTGTGAAGTTTGAACTGGAAGATTTGAAGTCCAAACTGCAAACCCTTGGAGTCGTATTCGGTAGTACGAATAAGGAAATCAAGGCACTCTCTACGGAAATGGAGAAAACCCTTGACAAGGTAAATTCCAAACTCAATGAGGCAGGCAATTCAGGCTCTAACGGAGTCGGTAAGATGACTTCCGGGGCGCGTCAGCTTGCAGAAGCCATGAAGGAAGTCAATGTTTCAAGAGAGAAGGCTGTCGCTGCCAGTAATGAAGAGGCAAATGCACGTCAGAATGTCGCTAACATTGAGCAGAATATCTTAGAGGCTCGTAAGCGCATTGCAGCCATTCAGAGCGGTAAGATGACAAACTTCAAATGGCTTGAAGATGCTAAGATGCTAAAGGAGTCCACTAACAGCCAGAAGAGCCTTAAAGATGTATATATCGAGAAACTGAATGGTCAGATTGCCGTTTGGTTAGGTCAGCAGGAAAGAGGCGAGAAAGCCATTACTGAGGCTGTTGAGCGTAGGGTAAAGGCAGAGAATGAACTTGCAGCAGCTCAGAGCAAGGCAGATTCTTTGAAACAGCTAATGGAGCGTACCACTACACAGCAGCGTTACAACAATATGCTTGCTGATACTGAGAAACTACTGGAGCGTATCAAGGCGGCTTCTGCGGGAGCCAATAGCAGTTCCTTGCTGAATGTCGGTGTCCGTGATGTTGGTGCGTTCCTGGAAAAGGCTTCGTCTCGTTCCGCTTTCAAGGATGAACAGAACGTAGTAGCCAACCTTGTGAGCGAATACAACCGTCTCTTGAAGGTCTATGGTGCTATCTGTTCTGAGGAAGAGCATAAGGCAAAGGCTACTGATGCAGCAGCACGAAAGACTGAGCAGAATATTGCAAGGGAAAATGCAGCACGTCAGAAGTCCGTTGCAGCCGTTCGTGCAGAAGCCGATGAACTGGTTAGGTCACGTAAGGCTGCATTGCAGAGTCAGGGCTTCGATTTGTCTAAGTTGCTCTCCCTTGGTAAAGACAAACTTGGTACTGAGCAATACGATGCTGTCAGAAATGCCTTGCGTTCCATCCGTGAGGAACTGAGGCAGATAGATACGATTATGCAGCGTGGCGGTCGTTCTACTGGTCTCATGCTGAATATCGGTGGCAATACTCGTGACTATTCCCATGTCATTGCTACGGCACAGCAGGTCGTAAACATCAAGAATCAGGCGGCGCAGGCTAACAATCAACTTGCAAGTAGTGAGCGAAACGTTGCAAGTAACGTCGGAATGACTACTTCGGCTCTTAGCGGTCAGTCTCAGGTGTTGTCAGACCTAAAGACAATGGCAATGCAGTATGTTTCCGTATGGGCGGCGAAGTCATTCATCAACAATATCATAGAGCAAGGCGGTCTCTTGGAACAGCAGCGTTTGTCTATCGGCGCAATCCTGCAAGATACCTACGAGGCTGATGCACTCTTTGGCAAGATCAAAGGACTGGCTATCAAGTCACCATTCGGAGTGACTGAACTTGATGCAATGACAAAGCAGTTGTCTGCCTACGGCTTCAAGTATTCTGAACTCTACGAGTGGACTAAGAGGCTTGCAGACATATCGGCTGCAACTGGTACTGAGGTAAGTCGTTTGGCTCTTGCTTTGGGTCATGTGCGCTCTGAGGGTGCTTTGTCCGGCTATACCCTGAGACAATTCGCTATGGGTAATATCCCGATGCTTGCTAAGTTGTCTGAGAAGTTGGGTAAGACTTCGAGCGAGATTCGTAAGATGGTGTCTCGCAAAGAAATCGGCTATGATGAAGTACTGGAAGTGTTCAAAGAACTTACTGATGAAGGTGGTATGTTCTACAATGCGCAGGAAACGATGGCAGAGGCTCTTAATGCCAAATTCAAGAACTTGCGTGACTCATTCCAGATTATGTACTCTGAAATGGCAGAGGGTGCGCCTGGTGATGCGTTGAAGAGGCTTGCTGAGATTCTTACAGACCTCTCTCGTAACTGGAAGGTGCTGATGCCGATGATTTCCACTGGCATAGGGCTTTGGGGCATGAGCCGCTTGGCTACTATGGCTATGAACTACGAACTTGCACGTACTGGCACTTACCTTGGTGTTAATGCCATTGCTACAAGTAAATATAACGTCGCCCAACTAAGGCAGATTGCAACAATGGGGCGTTGGCGCGTCGCTCTTATGGGCGCACGTACAGCCCTCATGTCCGTTGGTCGTTTCCTCGCAAGTCCTTGGACTATTGGTTTCGCCGCTGTTGAAGGTCTTGTATATCTTTGGCAGCGACACAATCAGGAAGTGTCAAAGGCGAAGGAATTGACGTCGGGATTCAGCAATTTGGCTTCTGAGTCTCAGAAAAACCTTACGGCGCGACTTGCTGACATTGACCCATTCAAGGAAGGTATGAGTGAGTCGGAATTGAAGTCAGGCATTGATTCCATGACTGACACAATCAAGAACTATGCAGCTAACTCTCAGGAAGTGCTTAATACGGCTTTCGGTACTAATGCCGATGGTAAGGTTAAGAGCCTTGCAGAGCAATATCAGTACCTTCGTGAGCAGATGGAAAAGACTGTTGATGTCTATAAGGAACTGGCACGTACTGCCGATGCCTTTGAGTTTGGTGTGAACTATACTGATGGCGGTTGGTTTGATGATAACGTAGAGTCAGATCTTACGGACTATGCAAATGCCATGAAGGAGTATGACGATGCCTTTACCACCTTCACGGCAAACAATCAACTTGCGGTGTCACGTTCCTTGGATGCTCTGATGAGGATGAAGCCGGAGTTGAAGGACATTCTTCAATCTTTGGCTTCTGACTCAGAGCGTATCAAATGGCTCTATGAGAATCAGTTTACCCAGAAGGATGCCTACAATGGTTTGAAACATCAGTTGCATCTCAATCGTGCTGACTATGGCGGTTTGCTTGGATATGCCACTGGCAATTATCTGAAAGGCCAAAAGAACGAGGCAATGTCTGAGCTTGACAAGTTCCTTACTGGTGTTGAAGAGCGTTTAAAGAAATTCGGCTACGATTTCTCTGACAATGGAAAGCATCTCACTGAGAATCAAGTCGGCAATCTCTTGAAGCAGTCTAAGGAATGGCTCGACAAACACCCCGAATGGCAGAATATCTATGATGTCATTCAGGATAAACTTAATCAGCGTTGGGGTATTCCTATCACTCCTGAGGTTGAAGAGACGGAAAAGAAACTCAATGAGTGGCAGCAGCAGATGCAGGACTGGCTCGACAAACACGGCTCGACGTTGAAGATTAAGCCTGAAATGTCTCGTAGCGATATTATCAAGATGGTGCATGGTTCTATTGAGGAAACTCAGAAAACCATAGACCAAACAAAGCCTATTCTGCTTCGTTTCAAGGCTGATTTGTCAGACTTGGGAAATTTGCCTACTGGCTTGCAGACCCCTTGGGGAAGAAAGCAGGCAGCAGATTACCAGGCAGCGACTCCACAGAATCAGACTGCAAAAGATTTCCTGAATGAGTTTGGACTTCCACAGCCTAAGGAAAAGCGTACCTCTCGAAAGGGTAGTACTGAGGATAAGGAGGCTAAACGGCTTCGTGAACTTACGAAACTCTACAAAGATGCTTTCGACTGGTACAATAAGTATGAAAAGCAAGTCGGTGAGAGTGGTGCTTTGAAGAAAGTGCAGGCACAATTCCAACCATTATTTGACGAGTTCAATAAGACTTGGAAAACCAATCTTACTTTGGATTCCATTCCCAAATATAAGGCTAATTTGGAGTCTCTTCTTGCAGAGGCAATGAAGCTCTATCAATCGCCTAAACATAAGAACTCTTACATGGTGGGCGCAATCAAGCAATTGCGTGATGCTATCAGTAATGTGGACTATGAGGAAGCCAACCGCCAAATGGAAATTTTTGCAAGTAAGGTGAAGATTCAACTTGACAGCCTTACAAGGGCGTGGAGTACATTTAACAGCGTTCGTGAAACTACTGGAAATGTTGACTTTGCAGCTCAGATTGCAAGAGTTTCATACGATGGCAACTTGATACAAAACTCTGCCGATGCAATCCGTAATCAGATTCAGTCGTATTACAATGAGGCTGGAGGTAATGGTGTACTGACATTCGATATGGAACTTTCAGATGAAGATATTTTGAAGAAGTTCCAAAATGCTGTTCCAAGCAATGACGAAGGTGTTGAGAATTACCAAAAACGGATTAAGGGATTGGTAGAGGCTTATAAGCAGTGGCGAGACTTACAGCGTACTGTTAGGGATGATGCTATCACGGCTTATGCTAAGATGGTTACTGATTCTATGTCTTTGAAGGATAAAATAGCTAAAATAAACAATGAATACCAAAAGACAATAACGTATCTGAACACCTTGCGAGACCAAGGAATTATAGGTCAGCCCGAATATGACAAGCGCAAACAGCAGGCAGAAAATCAGCGCAAAGTTGATAATTTGTCAGCCCTCGCTAATAGTGCAACGTTTGAGCAGTCATTTGGTATCGTTGGTAATGTTTTAAAGAACGCTGCAAGGGAACTTGATAAGAAATTGCGTGAAGAAATCAGTAGTGAGGACTTCAAGAATCTTACTCCATCACAGCAGAAATCTTATATAGAAGCATCTGACAAATTGCATAGTGCTTCTCAAACTGCAACAAGTCCATTCAATCTCAATGCCTGGGGCGAATTAATGGAGGCTTCAAGGACTTACAAGGAGAATGTAAACAAACTCGTTGCAAGTTTACTTCGTCTGCAAAAAGCCACGATAGCCTTAGAGCAGGCAGAAGAGGATGAACGTAATGCAAAAAATGAGTCTCAGCGAAAGGATGCACAAGAAAGAAGGAAAAAGGCAGAAGAAGAGAAGAGAGCTGCCGAACAAGCCGTTGAGAACGACCAAACTGAGGTTAATAAGAGTGGTAAAAATCTCAAAGAGAAGAGTGATGACGCAGTAGAGGGATTGGATAACTTCTCTACTATATTGGGTCAGTTCACACAAGGTACTTTGAGTAGTTTTGTACTTGCTGTTGGTAACTTAATCAAATCTATCAAAGGTGATGGCGAAATGGCTCAAAGTGTCGGTCAGCTCTTTGGTAAGGCTGGCGAGAAGATTGGCGGTATAATTGGTGCTATATTGAGTATAATCGACGCTTTAGGTGATGATCCAACAGGATTCATAGACAATTTGCTGAACAAAATCGCATCTGTCATAGAGAACGTTCTAACGAATCTCCCTCAGATTATAGGTTCTGTAATCAAGGGTGCTGGTAATATTGTCGCCAGTACAATTGATGGTGTTGGTGGTTTGTTCGGTTTGGATTTCGGACTTTCTGACTTGTTCAATCCTGACAAGAAATTGCAAGAAAGAATTGATGATTTGAAAGCCGATGTCACAAAGATTGAGGCAAATACATCTGTTCTTAGGTCTTTGCGTGAACGTTCGTTAGGTTATGATAGCGGTCAGTTGAGAAAGGAACTGGCAAAGGAATATACTCAGTATGAGAAAACCTTCAAGATGTTTGGCAGAGAGTTTACTTATAACTCGAAATATGGCGCAGCAGGAAAGGCTATGTCTGAATTTTATAGCCAGAATCTTAATGGTAATGGCTATTCTCAGGAATATGCAAACCTGAAAAAGCAGAGACAAGACTATATTGATATGTATAATGCAGAGAATGATAAAAAGGATTCTTCTGCATCTGCTATGGCTGAGTATCAATCCAAGATTGCCGAACTCGACGAAGAAATAATGTTCTTCACGCAGGATCTTGCCAACACCCTTTGGGGAATTGATATAAAGAGTTGGGCTAATCAGATTTCCGATGCTCTTTGGAACGCTTTTGAGAATGGCGAAAATGCTGTTAAGGCATTTGAGAAAACCGCAAAAGATATTGTTGCCAGTGTCGCAAAGGAAATGATGAAACTTGGTTTTATCGAGCCTTTGATGCAAAACCTGCAAAAGCAACTCTTTGGCACATGGGATGATAGTCTTGAAATGTACGTAGGTGGTGCTATCAAGTACACTAAAGACAAGAACGGCAATGTCGGTATTGATATGCAAGGAAGTGAGAAAGCCGTTTTAAAGGTTTTGGGTAGTTTCTACGGACAATCTGAGGAATTTGCAAAAGCAGGCGAAACATTCTATAATTGGGTAGAACGTGCCACTGGCATAAGATTCTCAGATAATGACAGTGCCCTTAGTGGTAACATAAAGGGTATTACAGAAGATACAGCAGATTTACTTGCAAGCTACATCAATGCTATCAGAGCCGATGTTGCCATGAATAGAGCGTTTATCGCAATGTTCATTCAAGAGTACTGGATTTCGTATGTCGAACAAATAACTTCGGTTCATACTACCTTGCGAAATATTGACAGAAACGTAGCTGCAATGGCATTAACATTCAGTGAGACTGGCAAAATCTATGGACTGATAGAGAATATCAGTTCTCGCCTTGACAAGTTCGCAAATGGTGTAGATAAGATTTCAGTTCAATAATTTCATATCTATATTTAAAAGTCGCAAAGTTGCAAAGAAGCGGGGG
>JAEEGH010009938.1_pt1 | contig 21988 bp, 6 predicted proteins | sample 9134181 | NCBI WGS metagenome assembly JAEEGH01 (sample SAMN16246544, study PRJNA631951) | gut metagenome | biome: gut microbiome; feature: rumen; material: DP-attached | host: Bos | place: Iran: Karaj | collected 2018-10
CCGTAAAGTAACCGTCCTGAACCTTAGCCATTGAGATATCTGTGTTTGAGGAATTATACGCTGTGCCGGTGCCGCCTACAAGCTGAGTACAGCCGCTGAACATAAGGAACCATTTATACTCTTCGGGTTCTTTTGCTGTCCATTGTGTATCAATTCCGTCAACATAAATTGTTTTCAGCCATGAATCATCTTGAAACATACGGCCTGATTCAACAAGGCTCGTCACATCAAAGCTGCTTAAATCTATACTCGTGATGTGTTTACAGGAGGCAAACATACTGTTCATATCCGTTACTTTAGAGGTGTCAAAGCTGCTTACATCAATATCCCAAAGAGAAGCGCAATTGTAAAACATATTATTCATATCAGTTACCTTTGAGGTATTAAAATGACTAAGGTCAACTGACTGCAGTTTTGAACATGAGGCAAACATACTCCTCATATTTGTAACCTCTGATGTATTTAAGTACTCCAAGCCTGTAATTGATGTTAAATTTGACGCACCGTGGAACCAGTATGCCGTCGTTGTCGGTCTGTAATCTGCAAATGACGGGTCAATAACAATTGACTCAACAGCGTGACTTATGGAGTTCCACGGAATACTATTACTGTTCGGGATTTCCCATTTCTGATAAGGGCATGAGGACATATTTATGTCATATTTGAATACAAGTGTGGAATTCACTATATAAACATAGGCGTGCAGCTGCTCAAATTCTGCCGTAATATTTACATCACTTGCAGGCATTATAAACGAATTGTCTGGTTCAAGTGCAATTTCGTTGTTTTCGGAATCAGTTACCGACAGAGTTGTTAATACACAGCCTGTATCCGGTGTAACATCAAGATGAATAATATCGCCTTCATCAGCGCTTGACGCTCCGCTGACAGTACCGTTAGTCATATCCGAATAACTAATTCTGTAATAAGCCCTTACAAACTCTGCGCTGACTGTAACATCGGAAGAAGGCATATTGAACTTATAATCTTCAGTAACACTCACTTCGTTTCCTTCGCTGTCCGTAACAGTCAGCGATTTAAGCTTATAAGCCTCATCAGGCGTAACGGTAAGCTCAATCAAATCGCCGAGGTGAGCTGTCGCAACACCTGTTACAGAGCCGTTCTGAGCGTCGGCATAGCTAATGCTGTAATCTATAAGTCCGAATTCAGCCGTAACGGTAATATCGGAAGCAGGCATTACAAACTGATTACCTGTAATTTCGGTAACCTCGCCGTTAGCAGCTGTATAATACATTCTTTTCAATTCGTTATTTGTATACGGATTAACCGTAACGCTGACGGTTGCTCCTGCGGGTGCATCGGCAGGCACCTCAATAGTACCCTCGCCCGAAGCCACCTCATAAGCGATTGAATAAATTCTGCTGAATTCAGCGGTTACTATAACATCTCTGTCAGGCATAACAAAGGTACCGTCTGTAACGGAAATGTTATTCTTCTTTGTATCTCTTACAACATAGTTTTTAAGTCCGTAGCCTGAATCAGCAGTATTTGTAAGCTTAACTACTGCGCCCGTATGAACTGTTTCATAATTAGCGGTAACAGTGCCGTGAGCTGACTGAATAACTGTAATATCGTGTATTTTCGAGTCAAGGTCGCCTACAAAGGTTGCATTGACAGAGCTGCCGAATTTTTCCTGATAGCGTGAAAGGTAATGACTGTAAACATGTACGACGGTCTGCTTTGAGGGAAGAAGCTCATCGGCAGTATTGCTCCATGTCAGGCTGTCGGGGTCGGCAAAGCTGTATATCTCAGTCGGCTGAGTGCCATAGAAAGCACCGCCTGAAATGCTTGTAACCGAAGCGGGAATATCAATGTAATCTATTGTACCGATATAAGCAAAAGCGTTATTTCCGATTTCATTAAGGGATTCGGACATTTTGATATTATTTACAGAAATATCATTAAGGAAAGCACATCTGCCGACGGATGTTACGCTGTCGGACATTTGAACGTCTGTAACCTTGCTGAGTCCCATAAATGCAAAATCGCCTATATATGTAATACCTTCATCAATTACTATATACTCGCATTCATCCTTATAAGCATAATACTGCAAGCCGTTGTTCAGTCTTTCATCAGCTTCCTCTGCAGTAAAATCAAACATCGGTCCGCTGCCGAAAACCGTAAGAGTTTTTGTCGGCTCATCATATCTCCAGTAAGCGTCGGCACCGCACTGATTGGGTGCAATCGTGCCGAATACCGCATTAAGAGTTACATTGCCCTGCGGCATAATAAAGGAATCTCCGTTTAATGCTATATCTGTGTCGCCCTGCTTAACGGTCAGTTTATTAAGATAGCAGCCGTCATTAACGGAATACTCAAAATTAACTGTTTCACCCGGCAAAGCTATGGTATGGTCGGCAGTCAAAGTACCGCCCTCGTTACAGGAAGCAGTAACGGTGAAAATATCCTTACCTTTTTCAAGGAATTTTGATACAGGCAGGTCATCAAGTACGGCGCTCGCAAGGAAACCGCCATCCTCCTCGGTAACAGTAGCCTCGGAAATACAGATGTGGTCCGAATCGTTTTTGCACACTACATAAACATAGCCCTCAGGCGTTCCGCTTTCGGTAGTTAAATCCCATGTAATATTCTTGAAATTATAATTGTGTCCGAGAGCAGGAATCACGGCTCCTCTCTCAAGAACCTCGCCGCAGGCGTTACAAACAGTAGCATCCTCAACGCCGTCCGATTCACAGGTTGCAGGTATGCTGTCAACATGAACTACATCCTGGTGGAATGCGGTAACGGTTTCACTTTTTTCGTAGCCGCACTCAGTACAAAGCTGTGCTTCAACACCGTCCGTCGTACAGGTAGGTGCGACAGTATAAAACGCTTCGCCGTAGGTGTGCGCCGTTTTTTCGTAAGTGAGGTTTATTACACCCTCCTGCTGTATATTGTCAAGACTTCTGTCAGCGCTGACAAAATGATAATGTCCTTCAGCGTCGCCTGTGTTAATATCACTCTCAACAGGAATGCTGCCGCCTCGGTTAACATGTATTACCTTGTCAGCAATACCCATTTCCTGCGGATATTTCAGCGTAACATCAACGGTAGCGCTGCCCCACTGAGCATAAAGAGTAACTGTACCGTCTCTTTCGCTCGTAAGATTCTTTGCATAACCCATATCGGTAATAGCAGTGCCGCTGCCGTCAGCCTTGGTATTCCAGCCGACAAAGCCCCAGCCGTTTCTCGTAAAGCCGCAGCTTCTGAGCTGTACATCCTTATCATAGGTTGCAGCTGTACTTTCCATCTCTCCCGTTGCATCCGATGCATTTGCATTATACTCAATTGTATAGTTATTAGGCGCAGTTGTTGCGGTTATTACCGCATTTCCGTCACCTAAAGTATAAAAATACTCACCGTAATAGCCGTAGTGCTCCAACTCACCTGCGCCGGTGGAGGTAACGCTGTTCAGGTAGTACCCTTCGGGTATATCGTCCTCTTTAAAGAAAACTGCAATAGAATCACCGACATTGCCTCTGAAGGATTTATATAAGTCTGCATTGAGATAAACATTAAGACCTCTTCTGAACTTTAATTCAACATTTCCCGGATTAAACTGCTGAGTTCCGGTATATCTCCGTATTCCGGAAGTATCTACAAAACTAGTAAAAGGATCGCCGTTCTTCACCCATTTGCTATAATTACCGCAATATAAGTTCAGACCGACATTATGATCTGCACCGGCTGTACTTGTCAGTTTGAAAACTCCGTATTTTCCTGCCTGATGCGAAAACTCAATCTTATCCATACCCGAATAGTCAGGTGATATTGCACTAAGCCAGACATCCTTGCCCGAGGCTATAGCCCCTGAATGATTGACAGACTTTATCCAATTGTCGAAAGGCACATTGTATTGATTCAAAGCTAAAACATAGATATTGCCTGACATAGTATTACCGGTTTCATCTCCCTTTTGCATTAAACGCAAATCGGAAGTGAGCGACACAGGATATGTATTGTTGTAAGGATCCTTTGTATATAGCTTTAATTTTTCAATTCTGGGAGGTTCGGGATAAATATAAATATCCTTATTATAATCCCTGGTATGAATAGTAAAAGCTTTGCTGCAAACTGTATAACCGTTAATTCTGATACGAACATTTCCGGTCCATTCACGAGGCATGACCAAGCCGAAATCTGTTTCGAGCTTCATAACAGGAAACAATGTATCGGAAGTATATGTTTTTGAAAAAGTATCTCCATAGTCGTCAATGTCTGACATTATATCCCATTTAACGGCATCATTGCTTCCGTCGCCAATAGAGAAGTACGCCGAATTCCATAAGTCAGCGTCATCAACCGTTTGAATATAAATATCATAAGTATATGTTTCGTTAAAGCTTATATCCGACGGAACAGACGGCACACCTTCGTCCGTTTCAGCCGCCGTAACGGGCAGTACAGAAACCGGCACAATACCGATAATCATAATTACAGACAGTAAAACCGCCAAAGCCTTTTTCAATGTTTTCATAAAATACCTCCTGTGACATAAAACTGAAAACAAAAATTCTAATAAATCCATAAATTAATTGCTATTAGGCATTATCGCAACAAGCAACAGAGAAATCGTGCGTGTAACAGTTCTTGTCATATATTTACCTCTCTTTCTATGACAGTACATAACTATAATAATATACTATGATGTCCAACAAATGTCCATAAGAAACTAAACATTTTGATAATAAAAGATAGTTCTCATTACAGGCTGGGAATCTGAACGAAAGATATTCATATTACATCTCGGAATTGAGCGATATAATAAACAGTCTGAAACTCAAGCTGATACCGGTTCTGGTTACGGTTCCTACAGTGATAGATTAACTCTTCCTACTAAGGACACTTGGTTGGACACCTTGATGATACAGCACAGGTATTTTACAAGGTGTGGACACACTACAAACAAGATATTAAAAGAAACTCACGAACCGGACAAGCAGTATGCTATTAACTACGATGTCAGAGTATATGCGGCGTAAAATTCACTGCCTACCCCCTGCTAAGCAATCTGACAATAACAATGAAAAACAGATTTGTAAAAAATCGCAGGCACTGAGCATATTTGTTCAGTACCTGCGAAAGCTTTTTTAATTGTAAAACATATTATTATGCCGTTGCGTCTGCCTTATTCTTCTTGCGTTTGGGCAGGACCACAATAGTAGTGCCTACGATACCTGCAGCAAGACCGCCGATAGCGGCAAGCGCAAGATAACCGTAGTTAAAGGTTGAAGCCGCAAATGTAAACGCGTTTTCGTCCGTTTTCCAGAACATATAAATGCCTTCTTTATCATTACGGAGATTATACGCCTCGCTGCCGACATCTACGGAATTGGTAAAGTTGAACATATGGAGCGTTCCCATATTGCTTTCGGGTGCGGTCTTGCTTCCGTACTGTACTACAATTGAATCCGCAAGAATCGGGTCGCCCTTTTCTCTTGACTTATTCACGTAAAGCGCGAGCCACTGCAGACCGATATCGCAGCCAAGGTCCGCCGCGTCGCCGCAGCCCCATTCCTGATACTTGTCTACGCCGCGCTGTGCTTCTTCGTTAATACCGATTTGCTGACGGTTGCACTTAACCACTTCATAATATACAAACTGGTTAAAGTTGATATCCTTTACGACATTGCCGTTCTTATCTATTGAATAGGATACGATATCGTCCTCGTTGACAATCATCCTCGGAATCTGGGTAAAATCCCGGTTATAGAACTTGGCAAGCTGCGCCGCCTTGAGTGCTGCAGCTGCAAGAACAAGCACACCGCCGACGCCCATCATCCATCTTGCTGCTGTGCCATATTTGGTTCCGTAAGCAACCTGCTCTTTTACTTCATCAAGTTTTTCAAGGGCCTTTCTGTAGTTTCTGTTAGCTCTGGTTAATTGCTGCTGCGCTGCTTCAAGCTTCCACGGAAATGCGTTTGCCACTTTATCTTCAGCTCTTGCAACAGACGCTTCCAATTGAGCAACTTTTTCTACCAGATAGGCTTCATTCTCAACCAAAGGCTTCAAAAAGCGTGACACCCTTACTGCCATCGTTGCACCCATAGCCAGTGAAATGACTCCGACGCCGAGAGAAACGTAGGAAACGATATCAATAACGCCGCCTTCGCCCCAGAGATTTTCATACGGGTCCTCGCCGTTCGTTTTCTTCATCAGCGCTTCGCTTGTAAGCGCAACGCCCTGGCGGAAGATAGCGCGGTTCATACCGCTGTAAATAGAAATGCTGTCTTTGTGTTCACCGTTGAAAACCTCGTCAAGCTTGGGAAACTGAGCCTCTATAACATCGCTGTTAGCAAGACCGAGCTGTAAAAGAGAAGCAAGCGGAACCAGCTCAATACCTGCACGCTGTCCATTGGAAAGCGCTGCGGCGAGAGAAAGGAAATTGTCGGCATCTGCACCGTACTCCTCCTCATCTTCATCGCGGAAGAAATCAAAGAGCGTATCACCCCAGTCGCCTTCAAAAGCAACTTCGGAAAGGGCATAATAATAAGTGCCGACCGAGGTAAAGCGAGTGTACTCCTCATTATAGGCATTCTCATCCTCTTCCTTGAGGGCGTTAAAGAAATTCTCTACTCTTGTGCCGTAATCCTCGTCGGATTCGCCCTCTTCCTGAGCGAGCCCGTTTCCTTCACAATACTCTTCAAACCAGATTAATTCTTCGTTAATATCGTACCAGTCTTCAGCGAGAGCTACAGCCGTATCGCCTAATTTGGAATGGAGATAATTCATAGCGATGGATTCGGTGATTCTCTGTCCCTTCGCTTCGGGTACAATCTCTGTCAGGTGGTCAAGAATTCCGTCGTTGGCATAATCCGGCAGACGCTCGAGCCAGGTGGTGTCCGCCGTATCGGTTGCCATAGCAAGCGACTGCTCAACGGCAATAACAGCGGGAGCTGTGCTTTCGAGAATAATCTGGGTAAAATCAGCGGTCTTTTTCTTGTCCACGTCGGAAAGCTTGCTGTAATCGTCATCGCTGTATTCCGTGCGGGTTTTATTCAGGAACAAATCGCCGAGCGGCAAGCCCGTATCGTTGCGGGCATATTCGTCCGCAGGGTCGCCGTCAACAAACTTATTGAGAAGGTCGTGGGCATACTGCGCGCGCTTTTTTCCCGCTTCGCCGCCTTCGCCGTTGAAGTTTGCGCGGTATTCTTCAAGAACAGGAATAAAGGTGCGGATAAACTCGTTGATATTCGCTTTCTTTTCTTCGACAAGGCTTTCATAATCGTCAAAGCTGTACGCGCCCTTCATATTCATCGTTGCCATATCGGTCACGGCTTCATAGGGGTCATTCGTACGCTTGATGCCCATGACAGCTGCCACATCGTCGTCATACTTTGAGGCGTTGCCGGCGTTCAAATCCTTACCGACAGGCTCCCAGTTGTTATCGGTCAGCCATTTCTTTGCCTCAGCTTCATCCTTGCCGTAGGCGATGAATACCTCGCTGACATACTTTCCCTTACTGTCCTCTGCTGCCTGCGCAACAACTGCCACAGGTGTAGTAAGTCCTAATACAAGCACCAGGAGAAAGGAAATCATTTTTCGGGTAATGCTTTTTTCCATAACATACAATCCTTTCAAAATATATTATACTCTTTGATTATACCGTGTATTATTCAATTTGTCATTCACCGTATTGGTTAAAAACGGAATTCAAAAGAAGTGCGGTTTTAACTTGACTGTTTAATCTTACCGAACTTAGTTGTATCGCTGTAATATCCGAATTCCGGAACTTTAGCGGCAGTACGGATACGGTATTCGACTTTCTCGCCCTTTTTTACCTGAGCATAATCCATTCTGTCCACATACATATAAACGCGGTGGTCGCCTGTATGCCAGCCTGAATTTCCTCTGCCGGGAATAATTCCCTCGTTGAGCGAATAGCGGTTGCCGCCCTCGGCGGATAAATTCCACCTTTCGGGCGAACCCTTTACGCCGAGCACGCTTTCCCAATGCGGATTCTCAAATTCGGAAACGTCGTACTGTGATTTCGCGTAATACGCTTTATAGTAAGTATCCAGCAGGTTTTGCGCCGAGGCGTAACGCGGAGAAATATCGCCGTAAGCAAATACCATACTGGTAATCGGGAATACCTCCGCTTCCTTTTCCTGCGCATAGGCGAAGCGCGCCGTTGTGTAATAGAGATAGATACCCTTGCCGCCGTTGCCTTCGCTGAGCGAATACGGCTCATCCTCCTTGCCCGGAACGGAATGCTCCACAAGGAAATACGGAACAGCGTTAACCTTAACTTTCTTGAAATCCTTATCTCTGTATGTTCCGCTATACGGCGAGAAGGTGAAATTCGCTACCTTTTTCGTAGGCTCCTTAATCGAGTAGCCGCCGTCAATGAGCACAACCTCCTGCGGGTTATCACCGTAATAAATAAACACATCACGGATAGCGGCGTCTGCATCAGCCGTTCTGCGATAGCCGATGGCAATCCACTTTTCAGAGAAGGAATTGTAATTACAGTTAACGTCCATCGCGCCGAACGCAGTCGTTGTGCCGACAAGGTCGGCAAAGGCTTCGTTCTTTGAATTGCCGATGCCGATGCAGATTTTTTCATAATACGGTAAATCCATACGGTCGTAGCCCAGATGGAAATAGTAGTATTCATCGGGTCGCATACGCAGTTCGGAATACGACGGAAGCGTATTGTTTACGTAATCTGATTTTGACGCACAAAAGCTTGTGTTGTAGCCGTTTAGGAAGATATCCTTACTGATATCCAGCTCCGTAGTGGGAGCGGAATAAGCGCCCGTTCCGCTGTTGGTGGAATAATACAGGAAATATCTGCCTTCGGGCGACTCAACGGGACCGCCTGCGAGTATAGTTCCCGTTCCGTTAACATCCCTTGTTTCGCTGCCCGTTTTTTCGTCGGTATAGTATTTCAGTAAGCCGTAAACGGCGTTTTTCGGACTGTCGGTACGAATTACGCCGACGTATGCGCAGTTTGGTTCCGCTTCGTAATGTTGATCCTCACCCGACAGCTTAACGGAAAGCTTATCGTCATCCCAGCGGTAATACGCCGACTCGTTGCCGAGTACTACCACGTCGTTCGGAAGGGAGTTGACCTCGGAATCGTTCTTGTGGAGCGTGTACCACGGGTGATTGCTTGAAATATCCACGGGGATAACCTCGTCAAGCTCCGTCACCGCAGGTGATGAAGGGATATCAGGATTTGACTTGGCAACAGTGGGCCACAGACGTTTTGCATTGGCATAAAGATTTGCCATGGCTTCCTCGCTGTTTTTGCCGACGCCGCAGAACACCGCCGCAATATAGTGCTTCTTATGATAATTGTTTGATGAGCTTCCCTTATCTCTGCCGCCCGCATCCTCCTTTAAGAACAGGTAAAGATACCTTGAGCCCTTATTGGTTGTATCAAGAGCAAAGTTCATCGGGTGCGATTTGTCGCTCGGTGTACGCATATCGCAAACGGGAACATAGCCGTTCATTTCAGCAGACGGCTTATCGCTGCCCAGACGGAAAGCTATATCGCCTTTTTTAAGCGGAAGCATACCCGCTCTCGGCCCGACGGTCAGCAGATGATGGGTCTGCACCTCCGTTTCCTCTGATGTCATCCAGGGAAGGTCGGATTTCTGGCTTGCGGTATAATTCGTATAAAGCGGCTGCTTCATAAAATATGTGTTGAAAATACCAAGGGTGATGCCCGCCGATTGTATCGGCATTCCCTGAAGGCTGACATTCGTGGTCAGCATCGCCCCCGCGGGGGTTTGCATACCGGTGTACTGAAGCTTGGTAGTCTTCATTTCCGCATAAGCTGTCTGTAATCCAGCCACGCCCGTAACGGCGCGCTTGGGATTATAGGTATATGACACACCGAAATACATTCTCGTTTTATAAATCATTCTGCTGTTCTCACGGGTCAGGAAATCCCATGCATCCTGTTCCTCACCGCTGAAGCCTGCATCATGGGTCAACCCGTGGTCGGAAGCGTTACGCACCTTGCCTCTGAAAACGGTATGAACCTTGTCAAAATGATAGGTATCCATCGGATAACCCTCGGTATCACGCCAGGTATAAGCAAGGGTCATTTCGCCTGCGGAATCGGTCATCACCATGAACGGCTCGTCGCCGTCCATCAGGAGTTCAAAGCCGTTTTCCTTTGCAAAGCTCTGCATAAATTCATAGTTATTGCCAAAGGTGTTTTGCGCCGCATCCTTATTTCCCGCAAGGAAATAGGAGAAGCCCGAAATATACTGCTGCGCGGGGTTGCCGTCCGCATCCTCGCTGAGATACTGCGTCTGCGGCCAGAAATAGATATACTTACCGTTGACGGGGTCATCCTGCCACACAAAATCCTTAACGGATTCAAACGACTGACCCTTCTTTTTGCTGTGCGATTCATATGGCGAAACACTGCCGCCGCCGCTAACCATGAAGTATTCTTCTGACTCTATGAATTTGGAATTGATATTATCGCGCCAATCGTGCTCAAAATCAACGGCGTTACCGCCCGAGAACAGGCATACCGGCTCCGAGCCGTCGCCAAGCGGACGGCGCTGATTTTCAATGGAAATATCGCTGATGGGCGAACCGGCAGATTCGGAAATAGTGGTATAAAGGGTCAAACCGTACGCCGTAGTGCTTTCCGAGTTTTGAAGCGCCGCTATGCTGTAAAGCGCGTCGCCGAAATATATCTGAGGAGCGCCGCCGCTGGCACAGACTCGGATATCCGTAATCGGCGTGCCGCTTTTCGCTTTCTGATAACCGAGATAAGCATATCCGTTGCCCGGAGTCAGATTGACGTCCAGATACTCCATATCCTGTTTTCTGAAATAATTGAGAATGTCTTCCTTTTTGCTGCTTTGCTGAAGGACGACCTTGATAATATACTCGCCGTCACCGCCCTCGGTTCTTGCCGCTGTGCCTGTGGCAACGCCGGGGAAAAATACATATAGCGGTTTGCCCCATTCCTCGTCTACCTCAACGTCGTTGACGTTGCAGGCTGTTTTTTCATTAATCAGCGTGAGCGCTTTATAGCCGCTCGGGGCTTCAATACCGCTTTGAGTCACGAAGGGATTTTCGCCCTCTATCACTTCAATCGGCTTACCTGCGGCAGGCGCCTTGGAATAATACAATGTCATCCATCGGTCATAAACGCTCTGGAAGGCGTTCATTTCCGCATGGTCTTTAGAAATATTATCGTCGTAGTAATCGTCAAAAATTTTGCTGTCAGCATTACTCAGCACCGCATCGTAGCGTACCTCATAATTGCCCGTGCCTTCGGTTTTGGTGCGTGCGTCAAATACGATATCGGGAATATTATCGTAGCTGATTTCGTCCCTTGTTTCAAAGAGTCCCCAACAGCCGAGCATATTCCAAATCATATAAGCCATACTGACGGCGAATGCAACAATGGCAAGCACGTGAATGCAACAAAGCATAGCGCCTGCGGCTGCAATGCCGATAGCGCCGAGGGTGGAGAGCAGTCCCGTTGCTATCATAGTACCGGCAATAGAGAACAGATGCACACCTGTTGCCCATAATGTGGCGCCGATAATACCTGACAACAGCATAGAAATACCGGAAGCAATCATGCCGCCGACTTCTACCCAATCCAGTATCAGCTTAAGGTTTTCAATTTCCTGGATTTTTTGTGAATTTTCCTGCGAAGTCTCCAAATCGTCGCCCGAAAGCCTTACCTCAATGTCATGGCTGGTGTAGGCAACCTTCTTTTGGTAAACCGAAAAATCTACGCCCGTCCAAAGGTACAGTCTGCCGTCCTTGCAGCCGTTTTCCCTGAGCTTTTCCATCGAGGTTTTAGTGAGCTCCTCGCGTCTGGCATCATAATTCTCTTCCTGATAAAGTCCCTCAACGATAGAGTAAAGACCACCCTTGCGCAGAGCAACACGCTGTGCGGGGCTCAGTGAGGCAATAATCGGATAGACGGTAGAAAGATGGTCCTCAATGCTCTCATCGTCTGCCAGACTCTTGATGTATTCGGCAAGGGTAACGGTTTCTTTATATTTTACCGTTTCAGCCTCGTTGCCGTCCTCCAACAAATCGGCGTTTGAAACAACGGTCTCGCCCTTTTTCTGATACTGAATCTTCTCAAGGAAGGTATAGATTTCAATTGCCTTGCAGTATTCGGGGAAGCGGTTGCCGGAGTCGGCATTGCTCAGTACTTCAAGCGCTCCTTTCTCATCCTTGCCCTTCAGCTCATCATAACCGAGAGTTTCGCCGTATTTGTCATAAAGTTTTTTTGCTTCGTTATAAGTTTCGATAAAATTCTTTACTGCATAAACGAAATACTTTGCAGTATCCTTATATTCTGCGTCAAATTCATTCTGAATCGCAGAGGTACCCGTTGCATAGATTTCATCCACTTCGCTTGCTTTCGCACGGTCAACCCAGGTTGTACCGTCTGCCTCATAATCGGAAACAGCGGTACACAAAAGGCTGATAATCTTATTGAGCACCATTGCATTGCCGCGCTGAATGAATTTTTCAAAAAAGGTTTTATCCACTTCGTTCAGAAAGTAATTACCTAAAAGGTTTTCCGCTGCATCGTGGGATTTGCTGTCATCCACATATATAAGATTGAGCGAATCGTAAACCTTTTTAGCATTTGGGCTACCTGCCGCATACTGCCTTCTGAACTCGTTTACCATTGTCATAAGCTGATTGGCTTCCGCGGTAAAATCGCTGACATGGTTTTCGAGATACTCGAGATAATTGCTTTCCTCGAAATGGGTGTTTTTCATATCGAGCAGCGTAAGGTCGGTAATAGCCAGCGCCGGGTCAGTGGTCGTTTTATAACCCAGATAGATTTTCATCGGCGATTCGCCATTGCTTTTCGGAGCACCTTCGTTAAAGTTAGTGTTTGAGAAGATATAGCCTTCGCCTTCACAGGCTTTGCGTGCATTATCTTCAGTTGTTCCGTAGAACATTTTCACTTCGCATAAATAGGTTTTGGCATATTCAGCGTCCTGCTTTTCATTTGCTATCGCAAATGTCCACGGTTGCGCACTAAACAGCATACAAGCAACCATAAAAGCCGATATGATTCGTGCAATCGTTTTACTTCTCATCTGTCGGTGCTCCTCCCTTCCGCTGTTTTTTTACATAAAGCAGTGTTCCTGCTAAAACAAAAAGAATAGTAATGATTCCTACAATAAGGAATGCGCTGCCCTCAGTGAATACAGAAGCCTTGAGCTGTGTATCCACATTTTCTGTATCCGTCAGCGTCAGCTTGCCGTAATCGGCATGGAAATAATGCTCAAGCTGATGCGGGCTTGTCAGGTTGTTGCCGAGAGTCACATTACCGCTTTCCTTACTGCGAAGGTGAACATCCGAGCCCAAGTCAAGTCCGTGATCATAAATATATGCGCCGTCCTCGAGCACAAGATTATCAAACGAGCCTTCGCCGTCGTTATTCCTAATCACCATAACGCCCGCAACATCAATCGAGCCTGCGCTGTCAATATACAGACCTCCACCGTAAAGCCTGGCGGAATTTGCGGTAACAGAGCAATCCTCAAAATATAAGTAGTTATTATCAAGATATACGGCGCCGCCGTTGCCGTTTCTGGCAACGTTTTTATAAAATGTACAGCCGACAAACCATGTTTTATCGTCCGTATTGCTGTAAAACGCGCCGCCGTCGTCGCAGGTTTCGTTCCTTTCAAAGCGGACATCCTGCATATAAACCTCGCCGTCGTCCTGATAGAACGCGCCGCCGTCATCATCACTGGCGACACAGTTTTTGATAGTACCGCCGACCCATTCGGTTTTGCCGCGGTCCTGATGAACAGCACCGCCGAAGTTTTCAATCGCCTCGCAGGAAACAATGTTTACATTCTCACAGTTCAGCTCGTTGCCGTCATCCTCAAGATAGATACCGCCGCCGTAATCCAGCGCTTTACAGTTGCGGATGGTACAGTTTCTGAGCGTTACCTTTGCGTTATCCCTCATATAAATAGCGCCGCCCTCGTTCTGATAGAAAACCGCCTTATTCGACCAGCAATTTGAAATCAGAACATTTGTAAGCTCTGCCGAGCCGTTATCGTTGAGCTTGATAGCGCCGCCCTTATCGGTTGTGCCGCCGTTATAGAGCGTTCCGCCCGTCATAATCAGCGTACCGTTCACTTCGATAAGACCCGCGGTGTCGTCACTTCGTCCGCCCTGAATGGAGCCGCCCGTGAAGTTTCCGTTACCGGGGCGTGAAGGATTGGAGTCGACAATCGTCAGCGTTGCGCCGCTGTCTATCTTAAAGACCTCGCCGTTGTCGTCCGTCTTTTTCATGCTGCGGATAATCGGATAGCCGTTTAAGTCAATCCTTACTTTCTTGTTTCCTTCAAGCGTCAACGGACCGTCAAGCAACCATGCGCTTTCAAGGCGGATGGTATATTCGCCGTTGCTCTTTCCTTTTTCCCAGGCTTGCTTACAGCTTGTAAAAGATTCAAGCCAGTTATCCTCTTGGTCTTCATAGTCAAAACCTACTTTTGAATTGCCTGAATCGCCGAAGGTGATGTGCATATAATCATCGCCCCATTTTGAGGAGATAAAGGGCCACGAACGGATAACGATGTTTCCGCTTTCAATTGCCTGACCGCTGCCGTTAATCCACATACGCGCCTTCAGACCGTAGGAACGGAAGGTTAAGCCGCCGCCGAAATCGGGAGTGGCATAAACCGCAACGGGATTTGCTGCGCCCAGATCAAAGGTATGTTCCTGCTTTTCGCCAACAGCGTCAAGGTTATAACGGCTGGCCTCCCAGGTGTGTTCAACACCAGCGGTATCCACAAGCGTAACCGGAATTCCGGAGCTGTTCCAGCCCTCCGCGTCGTCAACACATTCCAGCTCGAGCTTTACCGTAACCCTCATATCCTCGGGTACTTCGTCAAAGATTTTGAACACCGCGCGAACGGAATAGCTCTGCGCAATATTTTTTGTAATGGTGACTGTTTTGCTTGTATACGTCTTAATATCTACGGTAGGGCATGTATGCTCACTGCCGTTCCACGCGATCATCTTTCCGCCGCTTTTTGCGCTTTTAACTTCAAAATGGTCAAACACGCAGCCGGCGGCTGGAACAGCCTTCAGCTTAACGACGCCTGATTGATAAACGCCCGCGCCCGTTACCGTGCCGTAATCGCGCTCATAATCTACGCTAACGCAGTATTCGCTGTTTATGTATTTACCGCCACTTTCCGTTACCTCGGAAGTGCCGAAAGTGGGATAGGCGTCGCTGCCGATATTCTGAGAGAATATATTTTTCAGACCTGAATAATAGTAGTCCTCATTCCAAAGCGTGTTGCCGTCGTTATTTAATTTGCGGCATATTTTACCGCTGAGTATGTCCTCGGTAATTGCCCAGGCGCTGTTTACCTCGCCGTGATCTCCCGAAATGTAAGCCGCACTCCACGAAAGAGCGTAACATCCGTTGCAGTGGTCAGCGCCTGAAATAGCGCCTACTTCATCATCGCCCGTAACGATTCCTGCATTAAAGCAGTTTACTGCTCTGCCCCAGCCGCTGATACCGCCGACCTGGTCATCGCCGTAAACTCTGCCGAGATTGATGGAGTAGGACACAAACCAGCCGTCACATCTGCCGACAATACCGCCGATATAATCATCATCGTCGCTGTATACCGTGCCGTCATTGTAACAGCCAAAGGTTAAGCCCCTGCCTTTTGTTTCGCCGACAATACCGCCGATTCGCTCGGCATCGCCGCCGCCGCCGACGGTGCCGTGATTGGCGCAGTGCTCAATTTTTCCGCCCGAAAGAGTGCCTGCAATGCCGCCGACGCAGTTCCAGTTGCAGTAAACCCGCGCGTTATTAACACAGTAGCGTACATTACCGTCAGTGTAACCGACAATGCCGCCCCTGTGATTATCCTTGTCGTTTGAATTCACCTTTGCATTCTGTGTGCAGTGCTCAATATATCCCGCATAGCCGCATTTTCCGACGATTCCGCCGGCGAAATCGTCCGCCGCATTTCTGATGGTTACTTCGCTGTAAATATTATAAAGACAGCCTCTTTCAAGACTACCTACAACGCCGCCCGTATTATAATCGCCGTACATCGTTCCTTTCACGGCAAGATTGCAGAGTGTGCCGCCGTAAAACTGCCCGAACAAACCGTTGTTATTCGTTTTATCATCACGCCTTAAACCGATAACGGAATGGCCGTGACCGTTAAAGGAGCCGTAAAACCAATGGTCGTTAAAGCCGATAGGCGTCCAGTTGATATTGGCAAGATTAATATCACACATCAGGTGAACGGTTTTATAGCCAAAACCCTTTCCGTTTTGCACAAGGGAAGTAAGACCTGCGAGGTCAGACGCGCTGTTCAAATAGAAATCGTTATCATTCTGATGGTCGTAATACCAATCGTAGGTGTAAGATCCATCCCATATATCCCAATTCGTGCCCTCGCAGTCGTGGATTTTTGAGCCCCATTCGGATACAGGCTCAACGGTGGAGATATGAACGAAACGAAAGCGCTGATTGCTATACCTGTGCTGACGATATAACAAGATTTTTGAACCATTGGCAGCGGTATTATTCTCCACATCCCACACAAGACCATTATTCAGCTTACTGTGAAGGGCAAAGGTGCCATCGTTCATATCTTCAAGCGTCCAGAGCTGCTTATCCGAGCCGTTGTAATCGGCGCAGTACAGTACCACTCCCGAAGCGGCGTTGCCGCCGGGCACTTCAACAACCTTGCCGTCATATTTGGATTTTATATAATAATAATCTCCGACCTTGCCAAGCGTCCAAAGCTGGTTATTACCGCGATGCGTTTTATAAATCTGAACCCGATTAGCAGGAACAGCTCTGTCAATACTTGCGCCGCCGGCGCAGCACGGCACGATGCTGTATTCTTCATCCGTCCCGTAGCGCTCCAGATCGTTTTCAAAGGCGGTTGTTTCAGCTGTATCCGTATCTGCGCTGTCGTATTTCTCTTCCGTTACAGAGGTATCCGCCACAAACGCGAATATCTCATTCGAGCCGAAATTATGCGGATGCAAAACAAAGGTATTGCCGTTATTTTTGCGTGCGTAGTAGTTGTTGATGGCGAGTCCGCTGTTCAGCTTACTGCATATTTCATAGTAGTTTTCCCCGTTATTATTGAGAGACCAGAGCTGCTTGTCAGATCCGTCATAATCGGCAAGCACAATTTTTGAGAGCTTTGCAGCATTACCGTTTTCAACCTCAAGCACCTGCTCCGTTTCGTAATCCTCAAAATAATAGTATCCGCCCTTTTTGTGAATCCTGAAACTGTGCGTTTTGCCCGGCGTGACTTCCCAAAGCTGCGCATAGCCCTCATCAGATATATCAAGCGCACTTGTCGGCACTTGACCCAGCGTCAAAAAGAAATACATATCCGATTTGACTGCCTCGTCAAGCGAATAAAGCGTATCCTCAATAAAACTATACCGCTGATTTGCTGTGCCGTTGGAATACCAGAGCGAAATGCGGTTGCCGTCGTCGGTTCCGCCGCCTGCATTATCAACAACGAACTTTTCATTCATTTTAGAGGCAATATTGTATAGCCCGTTACCTGCGTCAGTCAGCTTCCAAAGTTGTTTATCCGAGCCGTCATAATCTGCAAGAACAAAACGGGTTCTGATTTCCGTCTTACCGTTTTGAACCTCAAGAACCTTATCACTGCGGGAATCCTTAAAATAGTAATAATCGCCGCTTTTGCAAATATTAAAACTGTTGGTTTCGCCAGCTTTTATCGTCCTGAGTTCAGAGAGCCCCTCGGAGGAAATATTGATACAGCTTCCCTGAACGAGTTCGGGTGAGATAAAGAATTTTCTTCCCGAATCAGCGGCTATATCAAGCGCTGTCCCGCTCGGTGCTGCAAAAGCGGTAAACGGCACACAGCTCACAGCCATAACCAGCGCTAACAGGATCGCTGTTAAAGATTTTTTCATGCCGTTCACCTCTCTTTTTCTTGTTTCTTTTTACGGATAATGACCGTTGCTGTAGCGGCTGCAACGATAACAACGCTACCCAAAAGTAATGCTACCCAGCCGTGCTTTCCGAACACGGAAGCGGAAAATTTATTGGTGCGCTCAGAGCGCTCATTTCGTTCAATAACGGGAGCTTCCTCAAGGTTATTTCGGAGTCCCATAAGCTCCGCTGCGCTTTCGGGTAAGCCGTCACGAGGAGTAAGCATAGCAATTTTTACAAACTTGTTTTCCGTTTGGGCTTGTGTAGTCACCTCGGTGGTTGTTTCTATTTCCGTCGTCGTTTCAGTAACCGTTTCGGTTGTTGACGCTTCAGTTATTGCTTCTGAAGCATCCTCACTGCCCGGTACTTCCGCCCCGTCAGCAGGCTCGGTTTCCTCTTCAGAAGTTACTTCTGTTGATGTCTGAGTAATCATTTCTGTTGTTAGCTGAGTAGTCAATTCTGTTGTTTCGGTAATTGTTTCCGGTTCTGCAGACAGTGCTGTTTCAAAAAGTTGCACGGGGAGCTTTGTCATAACGGTAAGGTCCTCTCGAAGCGCCGCAAAAGCGTCTTCATTTACGCTGTATGTATATGCCGAGGTTTTACTCTCTGTCGAGAAATAACCGTTTACCCAGGTCCCGAAAAGGGAATTCTGTTCTTCCTCTGCTTTCTCCGCATAAAGCATGGAAACAGGATTGCCTGCCGCTTTATTCTTCGTCTGATACAAATAATAAGGCGCTTCTCCTTCAATCGGCTTACTTGAAACTCTTACATATTCAATTCCCGAAATGCCGATTGCCGCGCCCGTGAGATTTTCAACCAAATTTGCTGACGCGTCAACAATCTGCTCCTGTTCCATCGCCTCAACGGTTTTGGCGGAAACGGCGGCAATATTGGTCACTGCATCGCTTACATTTGCGGTGCGCTTATACACCAGAATGGTATATGTTTCTTTTGAATCGTCTATATCGCCCTCAACATAATAATTATAACCGCGCTCGCATGCTGTATAGACAGCGTTCCATTTATCCGTATCGGTTACAACGCCGATTTCGCTGATATAGGGGCGAACAATATTATCTCGGATTTGCGCCAGATAAACGATTGCATTTTCGCTTGCGCTCTCCAAATCCGCAGGCGTTCCGTTTGCCGTGCGCACAATTTCCGCACCGTCGTTGGTGATAGGATAAATCGCCTCTTCCTTACTGCGCAGAACATCCAGTCCTACCAGAGGACTGCCCGCTTTTTCATCATGCGTAAAATACAGACAGCCCGAGCCGCCGCCAATGCCTTCATCCACATCAATTTCACTTGCTCGTGAATAAGAAATGTCGTTCCCGTCATTCAGAGATTCGCCGTCATCCGCTGCAACAATAATATTGGTAATCGGGTCGCCGTCGTTCATTTTATAGCCTAAATAAACCTGCTTTTCGGGGTCATAGGTCATATTCAGCCCCGTCAGCATAACGGAGTAGCCGTCTTTTTCAAGCTTATCAACTGCGTCGGCGCCTGCTTCAAGGCGGATATCGGTAATGAATTGCGTATTCGCCGCAAGAACAGGCGTTGCAAACGGTAAAAGCATCATAACCGCTATGACTGCCGCCGTCAGCACACAAGCCGTACGCTGCAATAAAGTTTTCATTTTCATAGGAAATACCTCAGAGTTAAGATTTTTTCGCCATGCGTTTTCTTAAAAGAAGTACGATAGGAATATAGGTTACAATCGGCATAAGGATGCCTACATACTGGATGCTTGACTGCACCAGCAGATTGAATATCGAATGATAGATAATCGCTATGGAAAGCAGCGCAAAGGTTCCGCAATAGAAAAGCTTGCGGCGCTTTTTAATATAGGAAATACCCATGCCTACCGCAACCGTGCAGATACCGTGAACAAGTCCTGCGCCGAAGCCTCTTGCGAGCGCCCAGAGAATCGTCACATTTTCAATATTCTGCGTAAGGATGACAATATTTTCCAATACGGCAAAGCCGACGCCTACCGCATAGGCGTTCATAGTAAGCTTCCTACGGTCATCCGAAACAACAATAGCGTAGTAAAGAATCGGCAATGCCTTGACGATTTCCTCCGTTACGGGGGTAAGCGTTGTAGTTACATAGAACGAATCGTTATGGAAGTGGCGCAGCAGTATACCGTTGAGTTCCGACACAAACATACAGGCAAAAATACCGACGAGCATAAAGCTCATAACTCTTCGGGTTTTCTTTTCCATCAGCGGAAGCATCAGGCCGATGGATACGGTCAGACAGATAAAAGCAATATAACTTAAATTGTCCATTTTTTCACGCCCCTTTCAAGCACAGGAATAAGCGCAAGCATTACAATGCATTGCAGTACGCAAATAATTATCGGGAAAACGGAAGGAAGGTTAAAACTCTTAATCGCCATTTCTGTCATACAAAGGAAAGCGTAGATAAGCGCAACAAGATTATAGCTTCTTATTGACCGAATCAAGCCGTAATCAACATCATTGATGATTAAATGTTTCAGATGGAAATAAGCTGCCTGTGCAATCAGAATGCTTTCAGCACCCTGCGCAATCGTTGCTTGCGAAAAGCCGTTTTCTTTCACCAAAAAGCACCATACGGCAAGTATAGCAACGGGTGCCGCCAAAGCAATGATTCTTGTTTTGAGGAACTGCTTTGAGCCATCGTCAACAAGGGAGTCCATCTGACCGAAGTTTGCACTGAACAGAAACAGAAAGCTTCCCGCAACGCCGAGCATACCGACATTGAAGCCGCTGCCAATCTGCCCGCTCACAAGCAGGAGCAGCGTTTCAAACAATCTTCCGAGCATTGCGCAGCCTACGGCGAAAACAATCATACGGATATAAAGTGCCGATTTGCTACGGAAAAAACGAAATAATCCGTAGCCGAAGCCGATAGCGGCGCAAACGGTCAATGCAATTGATAATGATAAATACATTTACAAAACCCCTTCCTAAAAATTAGTTTTGCTGAAAATATCTATTGGTATAAAATCTCTATTTTGAATTATATCATAAGTAAAAATAGATGTCATTCACCGATATGGTTAATTTTAAGATTTTTTATTTGAAACATTTAGCCACAACGGTGAGTGACAACAGCATAAAAATGTGATATAATATTCACCTAAAGACAGCATACGAAACGGAGGTGAGACGGTGGCACTGCTGCTTGATTTTTTAACGCATAATTTTATCACGCTGATGATTCTGATATCTTTAGGTGTTACCATCTTTGTAAACAAGCGCCTTGCCGTTCCCGCAACCGGTTATTTTGCCGCAGGAATTGTCACCCTTCTTCTGATTACCATTGTTGACACCGTCGGCTTTCATCTTGAGCAAGGCATATTATTCCTGTCAGATTCAAGCAGGCAGTATCAACTGTGCGTCATCATGACGGCACTGCAATATATTCTCCGTCCGCTTGTGATTATGATTCTGTCCTTTATTGTCATACCGAACAAAAAATCTCTCCCGCTGTATGCTATTCCTGCGGTACTGAATGCCGCTGTTTATATCTATGCCTGTTTCGGCAGCACGGCGGCGGAGCTCATCGATGCCGGCAGCCGCTGGCACAGAAGCGTTATCGGCATGACGGTTTATTATACGGAAATCTTCTATCTCTTTTTGCTGATGCTGTTCTCGATTATCTATTTCAAATGGGATGAGCTGAAAAGAAGCGTTATCGTACTGATGATTGTGCTTCAGTTTATCCTCGCCGCCGTACTGGACGGCTTCGGCATCATCCGCGGCTATACCAATGTCATTTTCGCGATGGGTATGCTGGAGTATTACTTCTATCTTTCGGTTGTTTATCAGTACGAAATAAACGAGGCGATTGCGCAAAAGGAGCTGACCATCACGAAGCACAGGCTGTCGCTTCTGAGGACACAGATGCACCCGCATTTTATCATCAACGCGTTAAGCATTATCCGTTCTCTTGTAAGACGTGACACACAAAGAGCGGTTCAGAGTATTGACGCGTTTACAGACTATCTTAAAGTACATATCCGCGCCGTTCAGA
>JAEEGH010009939.1_pt1 | contig 21987 bp, 15 predicted proteins | sample 9134181 | NCBI WGS metagenome assembly JAEEGH01 (sample SAMN16246544, study PRJNA631951) | gut metagenome | biome: gut microbiome; feature: rumen; material: DP-attached | host: Bos | place: Iran: Karaj | collected 2018-10
CCTTTCAATCCATCCGGGCCATCTGTAATGACTTCCTCTGTCTGTATGAATAATCGGTGTTTCGCCTTCGCGAAGTGTCGCTACCGCCTTGTCCAGCATTTCATTGACAAGGGTGGCTTCCGGCGACTCTCCAATCGTCCAGCATACAGGTGCTCCGTCAAAGCAATCGATAATCGGAGAAAGGTATACTTTGCCATCATGAAGCGCAAACTCCGTTATATCAGTCAACCATTTTTGATTGGGTGCATCTGCGTGGAAATTACGGTTGAGAATGTTGGGGACGGCTGGGGTAATCTCGCCCTTGTACGAACTGTACTTCAGCTTCTTGGGCTTATAGACAACAAGGTTACCCAGCTTCATCGTTCGTCGGATGACCTTTTCGGAAACCCTCCTTCCCGTCTTCGAAAGTTCGCTGTGGATTCGCCTATAGCCATAGGTCTTGTTGGATTCGTTGAATATGGGAACGAGTTCTTTAAGCAACAGATGATCCTTTTTACTTTGGTCATCTAGGTGTTTCAGGTTGTAATAGTAGACGCTTCTGGACATCCCCAGGGCAAGGAGAAGGTCCTTCAAATCGTAGCGGTTGCGTAAGGCGTTGACGAGCTGTGTTTTTTCCCTGTTCCTGAGGGCAGACAGGTCAACGCCTGGGTCTTTTTTTATTATGTTCAGCGTCTCCTTCAGTATGTCTACTTCAAGCTGGAGATTTCGAATTTTCTCGTTCAACGCCTTGGCATCATCGGAGGCGAGCTCTTTCTCCTTGGCCCGTTTTCGGTTTGTCGGTTGTCTCTTGTTCTGCAAGCCCATAAGTCCGTACTTTTTATAGTTCTGGTACCAATAATAGATACTTGCGTAGGTATATCCAATATCCTTTGCGACAGATAGCATCGGTTCGCCCATTTCGTAGCATCTGTGAATCGCGTCGAGCTTTACTCTGATAGGGGCGTGGGCCGGATGTTCAGGTGTATTTATCAGCTTATAACGTTTTCTTTGTTCTTGGCGTGGCTGACCTTCTTTCTTTATCCATTTATATAGCTGTTTTGTTGATGGATAGCCTAAAACCCTTACCGTCTTGGTTGCCGATTTCAAATCGTGAAAAGTTTCCAGGGCCTTAGCGACTTGTTCTTCTGTGAATTGCATGGTGCGTCCTCTAGTTGTGTCCAACTATTCGTCCGCACTCCCAAATTGCACCTCAAGTTGGGGCGGTGTTAGGTATGCACCTTATGCATTTACCGAGCAGGGCATTTATATGCTCATGACGGTTCTCAAGGGCGAGCGTGCTACGGCTCAAAGCAAGGCTCTTATCCGCCTTTTTTAGCAGATGAAGGACTACATTGTTGCTGAAAATCAAAGTTTGCTGGGGTCTGATGGTATAGCTCAAATTGCTTCCCATACGGTTCAGAATGCGAAGGATATTGCCGAGATTCGTGACGGTCTTGCCGAGACTCGTGAAGATGTTTCTGTGATGAAGTCGGACCTTCAAAAAGTTATGGAAAATTTCATTGATCCAAGCACTTTCAAACATTTCTTGATTTTGAACGGGCGTAAGCTGGAAGCGGATGTCGCCTATATGCAGATTTATGGCTTGGCAAAAAAGTCAATTACGATCGTCGATGATTACATTGGCGTGAAGACTCTGGACTTGTTGCGTGAAATTGCCAAGGGTGTAGCTGTAACGATTTATAGTGATGAATGTGGCTTTGAAACGTTAACGGATCGGATGCAGAAGGATTTCTTAAAGGCACACCCCGACATCTCGTTAAATGTGTATGAAACGAACGGAAAATTTCACGACCGCTATATTTTCTTGGATTATGGATTAAAAAGCGAGAAATTATTTCACTGCGGGGCATCGAGTAAAGATGCTGGCAATAAAATCACTACGATTATGCAAATTGAATACACGGAAGCATATCACAACATCATTGCTATGCTAAAGGAGACTGCCAAAAACACGAAAACTTCTTCGCTCGATAAAAGAACTTTAATTGATGAAAATGCCAATTTTAATGCTAGTACACAGAAAAGTACATAGAAAAGTACACAGTTGTGAAGAATGCTTAATCGGATTTGATAAGCAAAAAAGTCGCCCGCTGTGCGGACGACTTTTGTAGGATTCAAATCCCATTAAAAGGAGATTCCCGCTCGGTGGCGGGAATGACTGGTTTACTTAAGAATGTAGATATAGATTTTTAAATCTTTATCCCAATTTTTTCTGCTTGTAGATGGGGTTGCAGATGTAGGCCGTGGTACAGGCGAATAAGAATGTGGAGTGGCTATGCAATTGTGTATAATCTTTAAATAAATGTTGCTTTTAGACTCTCAATTATATATGTTGAGTGCACGTAATAGGTTTGGTGTTAAGAGCTTGGGTGCTAAAAAATGGTTCATGTATGAGCAAAATTTATGATTGCATAAAACGGTATAGCGAAAATAATCCCGATAACATTTCTTTGACGTACAGAGAGGGGGAGTCTTATCTCCAGATTAATTACCGCCAATTGTACGATTCTATAAATACGCTGTCCAATTATCTTGCGGAATATAAAGGCAAGACGATAGCGATTGTTGGCAACAATAAACTGGAATATGCAATTTGTTTGCTGTCGATTATCTGCAATATCGGAAACGCGTTCTTGATTGACAAAGAGCAGAACGAAGATGATATCGCGAAAGTTTTTGCTCAAAGAAATCCCGACTTGATTATCGTCGATGATGATTTGAACCTTGTATTTGGAAGTTATGAAGTCTTGACGTTTAGCAAGGTAAAAGAAATCTTAAGTGAAAAGAAAAACTTCGATAATGAGGCTTATTTTTCGGGCAATTTGATTTTGCATACTTCCGGGACAACGGGTGTGCCGAAATGCGTTCTGCTGAATGAGACGAATTATTTTGGTGTTATTCCAGAATTGAACCGCAAATGGAATGTGACGAGCGAACAGTCGTGCATGTTGATTATTCCTTTGTACCACATATACGCTTTGGTGTGCTTGTTCCACGGCTTGTTTGCTGGGATAAACAACATTTTGGAGTATGATTACAAGCGGCTAAACACCTTGCTTGCTGAAACGAAACCCTGCTTGTTTATGGGTGTCCCGCTCATGTATAATCGCATAAAGGATGTCATTTTCGAAAAGAGCGGAAAAAAGGTCAAGACGGCCATCAAGATATCCAATGTTTTGCGTAAAATCGGGATTGACGTTCGAAAAAAAATCTTTAAGGATATTCACGCATACTTTGGCGGACAATACGTTTTTGGCTGTTCTGCTGGGAGCGTCCTTCCGTACGAAACGAATAAGTTCTTTAACGATGTAGGGCTGCCTGTATATAATGTCTATGGAATGACGGAAACGTCTGGGCCGATTGCAATCAATTACAAGAATCACAACGACTACAAGTCTGTGGGCGAAATTCTCGATGTCAACCACGTCAAAATCATAAACAAGGATTGCGAAGGCGTCGGGAGCGTGTATGTGAAAGGCGGGAATGTTTTTGACGGCTACCTCAAGGACGATAAGCAAGAATGCTTTTTGGATGGCTATTTTGATACGGGCGACATTGGTTACATCAAGGATAAATTCTTGTACGTTATTGGCCGCAAAAAAAATATTTTGATTGGCGATAACGGAAAAAATATTTCGCCCGAAGAAATCAACAAAAAGATTCTGAAAAACACCAAAATTCACGATTGCAATGTTATCATGGAAGATAATCGTTTGACAGCCATTGTCAATACGGATTTGTCTGAGGACGAATTAAAAAAATACATCGAAAGTATCAATAACAAGTTGCCTCTGTATAAAAATATTTGTAAGTTTAAAATAATAGATAAAAAAGTTAAATAGGATTGTTAAATGGAATTTGTAGAAGTTGATAGCAAGAGACTGAAAAAGCTGTTTATCGATTTTATATACGATTTGTATAAAGATGATAAAAATTTTTGCGACATGAATCTGTTGTTTGTCAAGAATTTTTTGTATCAGATAGACTCTTATTCAAAAAGATGTACTGTAAGGCCGATAATGATTACGGACGGAGGCGAGATAAAGCTGGAATGCGTTTATGTCATTGACGAAACGGATGTCATAAAGCTTTCGTTTATTGAATTTAGGAAAAATGCGTCGAAGTATTTGCAGGAGCTGATTGCGTATTCGAAAAAGGTCATTAAGGAATATGGCAAAAAGAAAGTTGTCGTTGGAATCAATGGGCAAGTCAGCTATGGCCTCGGCATATTGACGAATAATTATAACAGAAATTTTGAATTCAATTCAAACTATAATCTGGATTATTATGCGGAAGAGATGGATGCTGTTTTCCCGGTTATGAAACGGGCTTTCTCTTATAATTACGCAGCGACGCATAGCCTTTCGATGTTCGATAACGACATGCTGAAACAGGTGTATGACAATTTTCAGTTCCGGTATTTCAATGTTCATGATTTCAAAAAAGAGATGTTGCTGTTTGGCCAGCTGTGCCATGAATCGCTGAAAAAAACGCCGTACTATTCCGAGAAAACTCCTGACGAAATGTACGAACTGATGAAGCAAATGAGGTTTATCTTCAAAAAAGAAGACATCATCTTTGTCATGAAAGAAGGCAAGGAGGTCGGTTTTGTCTATACGCATCCCGATTATGCGGAATTGTTCAACAAACCGAAATTGAACTATGCGACTTTCTACTTGAAATTTTTATTCAAAAAGACTCATAATGTTATTTACAATATTATTGGCGTATTGCCGGAATTCCAAAAGACGGGCCTTGCAATCGCTTTGATTCACAAGTCGATTCTGATGCGGCAAGAAAAGTACCCGACGGGGGTTTCTTCGTTCATATTGGAAGAAAATGTTCCTTCGACAATGCTTTGCGGAAAGTTATCGACGGGAATCAACAAAGAATTCCATTTGTACGAAATAGAGGGCTGAGACTATGTATAAAAGAATTAAAACGGCGAAAGACCTTCCTCACGAATGGGATGAATTGTGCAAGAACAATATTTACATGTCCAGAGCCTTCATGCAGTTCATGGAGAATGTGAATTATTGCAATCAGTCGTACCATTTATTTTATAAAAACGGCAAGCTGTATTCGTGCTTTATGATGTTCGAACGAAAGTTCAATCTGTTTATATTCACGAAATATAAAGTAAATGTCCCGATGAAGTTTATCTATTTGCCGTTGTCCGTTTCGCATCCGAGCATTATATGGAACGAAGATAAAAAAGAGGTGACGGATGTCCTTCATAAAATGAAAGGCATCAAGATTATAATCAATGTTGATAAAGAAGAACTGAGAGGGTTTTCTAAAGGCCATTATTTGCCCATTTGCATTTTGGAGAATCGGTGGAATACGTGGGATGAATATTTGGGCTCGATGCGTGCGAATTACAGAAGGCGGATTTCGCAGGCGTTGAAAAAGGGCGAGAACATCGAATATGAATTGCTGAAAGACAACAAGGATTTTACGGATGAATGGTACGGATTGTACGAACAAGTGTTTAATCATTCTGAATATTCACTCGAAAAGTTGACGGCTGATTTTTTCAGGAACGATATTGCGAAAACGGTGCTGCTGAAAATTAACGGCAAGGTAGAAGCGTTTATCCAGCTGATTGAAGATCGCAATAACGACATGCTAATCTTTGAATTCTGCGGATACAATTATGAAATTGCTCACCAGTATGATATTTATTACAACATGTTGGCAGAAATTACGAAGTACGCCATTGAACATAAATTCAAGTATGTGCAGTTTGGGCAGACCGCATACGATGCCAAAATGAAATTCGGTGCAAAAATGTTCTACAATTACTATTTGCTGTCTCACCGCAATAAGCTTATCAACTGGCTTATTAAAAAGTACAATAACTTCTTGCAATATAAAGTGACAGATTATAAATTTAACGTATTCAGGGAGGGGTGATATGAAGGTGATGCTGGTCCGACCGAGACCTCATAAAAATTCTCTAGGTCTTGCAGATCTTATGACTTGCGAGCCTATCGAGATGGAATACGTTGCGGCTTTATGCAAAAACTTAGGGCATGAAGTTGTTCTTGAGGACATGATTTTGGAAAAGAAATCGTTAGATGTCCTCGTGAAAGATTTTGCCCCTGATGTCGTGATGTTTACATCGTATATAACGCATGTCAATGTCATCAAGCATTATTCGGATTTGGTGAAAAACGTTAATCCGCGAATTGTAACTGCGGTGGGCGGCGTGCATAGCGAAGTTTTGCCAGACGATTTCAAGTACAAAAATATAGATTATGTTGTCGGTATCAACGGCATGCAGAATACCGAAATTCTGCTGAATGCTTTAGAGAAAAACGAAACGCCTGTATTCAAGCACGATAAAATTGATAAATCGTATAAGCCGCCGATGCCCGATAGAACGGTCACGCAGCGATACCGGAAACATTACGATTATGCTTACCATGTCCCATGTGCATTGCTGAAAACATCGTATGGATGCCCGTATAATTGCAAGTTTTGCTTTTGCGTTCAGATTACTCAAAATCAGTATTACGAAAAAGAACTTGGCGTTGTCATTGAAGAACTCAAGCAGATCGAAGAGCCGAATGTATTCATCGTCGATGACAATTTCTTGGTGAATCGGAATAGAATTGTTGCTTTCTGCAAATTGCTGGAAGAAAACAAGATTGACAAGAAGTTCATCATCTTCGGCAGAGCGGATTTTATTGTCAAGAATCCGGATATGATTGAGTTGTTGAGCCAGCATGGCCTTGACGCTGTATTCGTTGGCATCGAAAGCTTTAAGCAAAGTGATTTGAACGATTTCAACAAACGGACTGATGTGGAAACGGGCGAGAAAGCCTCGGATATATTGTACAAGTACAATGTCGATTTGTATGCAGGTGCTATTGTCGGGCCGGATTGGGATAAAAAAGATTTTAAGGATTTTGCCAAGTGGATTCGCAGAATGCATATCCGGTATGTCAACTTGCAGCCGCTTGTCCCTCTGCCAGCAACGCCGATTTTCGATGATTATAAGGACCAGCTGCTGCTCAAACGCGAAGAATATGAAAAATGGGATTTGACGCATTTGGCGATTATGCCGACAAAGCTTACTCCTTCGCAATACTATTTTGAAATAATCAAGGGCTATTTCAGGACTACGGCTAGTTTCAGTTCGCTAAGGTATATCCGCAAAAAGTGCGGTGTCAAGGTCGAAATAAAATGCTTCCGTGGCGCGATGAAAATGTTGTGGCATTACGTGAAAATGATGTGGGAATATAGGAAGGTTGGGAAATATGAAAAGCGGTAGCGAAAAACAAAAAAGGATGTTGTTGATTCAGCCGACTATATACGACAACAATCATTTGCTCGTCAAAAAAGACAAGTTGTATTTTATCGGGCTTACGATGCCGTTGCTTGCGGCGGAATGCGGCGATGATTGGGATGTCCAAATTTGCATCGAGACCATCGAAGAAATTCCGTGGGATACAGATATTGAATTAATTGGTATCGGTAGCATGGGGCATTCGATTATTCGCGGAATCGAAATCGCCAAAGAATTCAAAAAGCGAGGCAAAACAGTTGTCATGGGCGGTTACATGGCGAGCCTTGTCTCCGATGAGGTGAAACAGTACTGCGACTGCATCATGATTGGCGATGCGGAAAGTTACTGGAAAGAAATGCTGAACGACTATTTGAATGGTGAACTTAAGCCGTTTTACACGACTACCGTCAAGAAGTTGTCAACGCCGCTTCCGCGATATGAACTTGTCACTTGCAAAAAAATCGGAGATTTCTTGCCGGTGCAGGCGGGGAGAGGTTGCCCCAATCGATGCTTGTTCTGCTCCATCGCTTGTTTGTACAAAGGAAAATATTTGAGGCGAGAGATTCCCGAAGTTATGAGGGATATCAAGAAAGTCAAGGAACTAGGATTCAAAAAGTTCCTTCTGATTGACGATAACATTTTGTCCGATCGAAAGTACATGATGGACTTGTGCAATGAAATCAAAAAATTGCACATGACATGGTACAGCCAATGTTCTATCAAGCTTGCCGAAGACCCTGAACTTTTGAAATGCGTTGCCGACAGCGGCTGCATTTGCTTGAGTTTCGGACTGGAATCCATCACGCCGGGAAACTTGAAGAAAATCAACAAGTCGTGGGAAGACCCGAAAGATTATAGCCGGATGATTCGAACCATCATTGACGCTGGCATTGATGTTGCGACTGAAATGATGGTCGGGCTTGAAGACGATACGGTGGAAAGTATCAAGGCGACTGCAAAATTCGTCATAGATAATAAAATAACAGCTCCCAAGTTCTATATCATAACGCCTGTTCCGGGAACGCCTTTTTTCGATGAAGTCAAGGACAGCGAAGATTTAGTCAATAAGGATATTTATACGTACAGTCCGTCTGGCCCGGCGGTAAAAAACAGCAAGCATTTGACGGCTAAAGAAATTGACGAAATGTACTGGTGGCTCTATAATGAGGTGTATTCTATCAAGAATATATATAAACGAATTGTGTTTTGCCGAAGTTTTGTGCGTCACCCGTTACGGTCGATGTTTAACTTGGGTGTGAATTTCTTCTACAGATACCACATCAAGCATAACATCGCGCCGATTATCATTTAGCGGAATTAAATCTTTATCCTAATTTTCTTTTGTTTGTAAATCGATTGTCCGCCGTTGCAGATGTAGGCGACGGTGCAGACGATGAAGAATGCGGGGAGGCAATCGAATCCAAAGATTTCGCCGGCGATGAGGATGGGGGCCCAGAGTGTGTTGCTTGCACTTGCGAAAACTGCGGCGAAGCCGAGTGCTGCGGCAAGGGCGACAGGCATCCCGAACATTCCCGCAACGAATACGCCAAATGTAGCTCCGATGGCGAAAAGCGGTGTGACGACACCGCCGATGAATCCGGCAGAAAGCGTAAGAATCGTGAGGGCAAATTTCAGAATCCAGTCGTACCCGTGAATTGCGGTTCCGGCAGCATTCGCGGCATCCCCAATCAAGTCGGCGTTTCCGGCGGCATTTCCGGCAATTCCAAAGCACATGTCCAACAAGTTTGTTCCAAGTCCAGCGTAACGCCCTTGGAAAAATACGAGCAACAAAACGCTTATTCCAACGCCCATAATGGCGATACGTTTGATGTTGTTCGGGAACTTCTTTGCGAAAAAGTTCTGCGAGAGTCCAAGGAGTTTTGCGAATCCGCCCCCGATGATGCCAAACAAAATTCCCATCAACGCGAGTTTCAAAAGCATCGAGCCGTCAAGCGAGCCTTCGTTCGTGAAAATGCTTGCCGAGAATCCGCTTGCATCAAGGAGCGAATTCAAATCAACGCTGAACTTGTGGAATCCGAGCATGCTCGAAACTTTGCAGGCGGTGAATGCTGCTGCGGCGGCAGGCATCAATGCGGCGAGTTCAAAATGCCCGACGAGCAAAACTTCCAACGCGAAAGCGGTCGCAGCCATCGGGGCTTGGAAAATTCCGGCGAAGCCTGCGGCCAAGCCTGTGACGAGCATGATGTGCGCTGAGTTTTCAAATGGTAATTTTTTACTTATGTTGTACGAAAGTGCGGAGCCGATTTGCATGGCGGCGCCTTCACGGCCTGCGCTTCCTCCGAAGAGCTGCGTAATCCAAGTGCTCACGGCGGCCATCGGGATAGAGACGAGCGGAAAGTCCGTTTCTTTATTGAGTCCGACGGCAAAAACTTGGTCCATGCCGCGTTCTGTCCAGCGTCCCCATTTCTTGTAGGCGAATGCGATTGCTGCTCCACCGAGTGCCAAAGCGGGGATAAAGTACAGCGGATTTGTGTCGCGGATCACAGAAAGCCTGTCGCTGATGTCGCCGAAGCAGGCGGTGAGCGCGCCGATGACTGCTCCGAGTATGATTCCAATCACCACAAATGTCGGCGTGGCGAGCCACTTGAGCATTTTTTCTCTGACGCGAGCCTTCGCCATCTTCATCATCTGCTCCTTCATTTCGGGGCTGAACGAGTTGAATTGCTGACTGGCCTTGCTAAATTTGCTGAACATCACATGTTTCCTTAAAAAATTTTTCACAAAGATAGTTAAAACGGAACTCATCGTTCCGATAATTTTCCTGTTGTCAAATACTCAATTCTTTTACAACGAAACCTTAAAAAATAAGGCGTTTGCGGACATTCTCGATGTATAATTAGTGTCGGGAATGGATTGGAGTGTCACTTGGAATAAACAACTCTAATTTAAAGGTGTATTGATGAAGTCTATAGCGAAAGTGACGCTATGTGGAATGGGTTTAAGTTTGGTTCTGTCTGCATGCGGAGATTCCTCGAACGATGATGGCTTTTCTCCGGCTGGTCCAGTCATTGGGGAACTGAGTTCCGATTCCGGTGTCGGTCCAGATGTAGGTTTGTCTAGCGCGGGTACTGCCGTGCCGGGCGTTTCTTCTGCAATAGTTGGTGGTTCGTCAGCGACTATTCCGGGTGTATCTTCTCCGGTGCAGCCGACATCTTCTGCGGGTACTGCTGTGCCTGGGTCTAGCGCTGCTGTACCTCCGGCTTCGAGTGCCGCTACTGTTATCCCGCATTTTGAAGGGAACAGTCCGGTGTTCTTCTCGGAGGTCTCTCCTTCGAATGCAAACTTCAAGGACAACGACGGTAACGATCCGGGGTGGGTTGAATTTTACAACTCGTCCGATGCTCCTGTGAGCTTGAAAGGCTTTGCGCTTACGAACGATTTGACGGATCCGCGTCGCTGGGTATTTGGCAACGCCACGGTTCCCGCTAAGAGCTACATGATTGTGTTCCTTTCGGGCAAGAGCTATGCAGACTACATTTTGCCTTCGGATTCGCTTAACTTGATGGGCTCTGATTGCAGTTCGGAATCTGCTGCGGGTGGCATGGGCGGCATGAATTTCCCTGGCATGGGCAACTGGGGCGGCAATCCTGGTGGCGCTGGCGGAAACACTTCCGGGAATAATGTCGAGAATTTGCCGGGCAAGTCTTCGCTGTGCTTTAACGAAGGCGGTGCTAATCAGATGGGCGCTGTGATGAAGGTGGCCCAGGGTGGCGACTATTCGCGAGTGGTAATCAAGGCCAATGGAACTAACCTCGGCAAGGTCAACCAGCTTGTGGTTCGTGGATTCATTACTAAGAATCACAAGATTCGCGTGAACTTCAAGGAAGGTGACTCGCTCAGCAATTGGGGTGGCAAAAATCTCCGTGGTACAGGTGATATCTCGTCGGTGTTCTATGTTCGTCTAGATGACAATGCTAAGGACCTCAATCGTAACAAAGTAACGGCATCGACTTTTGCGACTGAAACTCAGGGTAGCGAATCCACTACAATCCAGGTGACATCGTATATCGCCCGCAATCGTGGACACGAACCTCACGCTTCGTTCAAGGTCGATAAGGATGGCGGTGCATTGTACTTTATGAACGCCGAAGGCGCTATGCTTGATTCCGTGCGTTTCGGGTCTGTTCCGACGGGTGCTTCCTGGTCACGTGACGGTGCTGGTAAGTGGGGCTTCTCGGCTCCGTCGCCTTATGGCAATACTTCGGGCGAGGTCTTTGTGGAACAAGTTAAGGTAGCTGAAGTCAACATTCCTCCTTCCGGTTTCTATTCTTCTGCGGTGACGGCGACGTTCCCGGCAGGAACCCGTTGCGAACAAGGCGGTAAAGAACCGAATGCAAATTCTCCGGCAGTACAGACGGTGAATGTCAGCGCTACGACGGTTCTGCGTTGCCGTGCTTATGTCGGTGGTTCTTATCCGAGTGAAGAAATTAACCGCACCTACGTTTTCGAACAGCAGCCTTCGCTTGCCGCGATATTCGTGACGACCGATCCGCTTTCGATGTTCAGCCCCGATTCCGGGCTCTACATGACGGGTAATGGCGCTTCGATGATGGACCCCAAAAAGGGTGCGAACTTCTGGAGCAACCGCGAACTCCCGGTATATGTGGAAATGTTCGAACCCGGCAAGCCCAAGACTCCTGCGTTTGGCATCATGGGCGATTACAAGATTACGGGGCAGTACAGCCGTGCAAAAGAAAAGAAGTCGTTTGCAATTACGTTGCGCGAAGAATACGGTGACAAGCGCTTAAAATACTCGCTGTTCCCGGATTACCCGGAACTCAAAAAGTTCAAGGCGTTCTCGCTGAGAAACTTCGGTAACAATAGCGGTGACGACTATTTGCGCGATCGCTTGGGAACCTCGATGACAGAAGGTCTTGGTGTGGATTACCAGCGTGGCCGTTATGTTGTCGTATATTACAATGGCAAGTATTACGGCATCCATGACCTGCGTGAACGCAACAACGAATACTATTACGAAACCAAGTACGGTTATGACCCGAACGATATCGACCTTCTCGAAACGTCTGCCAGCGGTACAGACGAGGCGAGCACAGGTTCTTCTGCAGATTACAAGGCTATGATTGAATGGCTGCGTAGCAACAGTCTCTCGTCTGATGCCAACTACAAGAAGGTTGCGGACCAAATTGATATCGATAACTATATCAATTACATGCAGGCAGAAATGTTCTTGAACAATAGTGACTGGCCGCATAACAACATAAAGAAGTGGCGTGTTGCAAGCCAGAAAACCAAGTGGAAATGGTTCCTGTACGATACGGACTTTGGCTTTGGCGTGTCTTACAATACGCAGAACGGCAACGTGTTCAGCTACGTGACTAACGAAAACGGTACAAACGGTATGGGAGGCTTCAACTTTGGCGACTTCGGTGGCGGCATGGGTGGAGACATTGGTGGCGGCATGGGCGGCAACTGGGGCGGCAATATGGGCGGTCAGCAACCGCAGATGGCTGTAGGTGCTTCGACCTCCGTGCATACGATTCTCATGATTCGTTTGCTCGAGAACGAGGGCTTCAAGAATGCTTTCATCAACCGCTTTAGCGTGCTCCTTTCGATGAACTTCTCTTCGGAAAGACTCCTGAAGCGCATTAACGATTTGCAGTCGCAGGTGGAATCCGAAATGGCTCGTGATCAGCAATTCTGGAACTATAACGCATCTTCGATGAGCAACAACTTGGAGACTATCAAGAACTTTGCCCAATCGCGTCAGGCTACAATTCGTGAGCAGATGGTGTCATTCTTCTCGTTAGGTTCTCCTGTTGAAATGACGCTTACGGCGCAGGGCTCGGGCCAAATTCTCGTGGATGGCCTCCCGCTGGATCAATCGACGATGAAGGTGACGTTCTACACGGGCGTCCCGGTAACGCTTACGGCAAGGGCTGGCACCGGTGCCACGTTCACGGGCTGGAGCGACGGTGTGACCGATGTAACCCGCAAGGTGAATCCGGGCGAAGTGAACTCGGTTACTGCGGTGTTCAAGTAATCTTCTTTATCCGATTTTTTTCATCCATAGAACAGCAAAAGGCTAAACGGTTTTCCGTTTAGCCTTTTTTGTCTTTTTTTTCGGTGATTTTGTGAAATGTCATTTTATGACATGTAAAAACTCTATATTCTCATTGTAACCTTCAACAAGGAGGCCTGCAATGGCTACCGAAACATTCTATGTTAAAGTCGAAACGGTCAAGATGGCAAGCACTTTCGCTTTCGTTCGGAGTGAAACCGGCATTTTGGACTACGTGGGTACGGCAACGCCTTCTGTCGATGAACTTTCGCAAATGCAATGTGTCGACGGAAGCGCTTACTTTACGCCTTCGTGGTACACTTACCTGCCTAGTGCTCTGCATGCCGAAATTACTGTTTTTATTCCTGCGGATGTCCAGAATTTGGATGCGAACCAGTATTCGTTCTTGCTGCATATCGGTGCAATTTTGCTTGCGGTGCAGGAACGTGATTCTCTTTTGGTGGCAGAGCTTTTGCATAGGCGTTCCATGGTCTTTGCAAACTTTACGCCGATCCTGTTGCATCTTTTGAAGCCCGTCGCCGCTGAGGCGCTGTTCGCTTGGGTTTACGGTGGTTTCCATAGCGAAAGCGGTTTTCAGGGAGTGTACGCAAGTGACAAGCCGATTTCTGTTGGCGAAACTGATACGGCGGCTATACTTTATGCTGCTGCTCGCGATGTTCTGCAACCGGATCCTCTCAAGGAATCTGCGCAAGAAATGTTCATCCGTTATTTTGGCAAGGATTGCCGCTTTGATTTTACCATGGGGATTGTCGGTGCATCGAATCATCCGTGGGTGGATGGGGTCAAAAAGTTCGAGATTCTTTCCGATGCCGCAATAAGTTTCCATTTTGGGGACGATCCCTATGCAGCCGGGAAAAAACATCAGGAGATATTCTCGACTCTCAAGGCCTCGGTCCAGGCGGAACCTTACAACTCTCACGATCACAACGCCATCAGCGTCAGTATCGATGATTTGGATGCTTCGCTCAAGGGGATTCCCTGTAAGAGTAAGGCGGGGTATTTGCGGGCGACTGGGGCGGCAATCCTTCGCAAGGCGCGCCCGAACCTTTTCCGCTACGAAGCTTCGCTTTGGCGCATTGGCGGCAATCCGGATTATTTCGAAAACGCCATTATTGTGCGGATAAGATTTTAGAGTCTTGCGTCAAGCCGAACGCCTCGCAACGGCAAGAGTGACGTTGTTCCGTAATTTATTTAATCGTTGAGACAAAAAAGCCAAACGGTTATTCCGTTTAGCTTTTTCATATTCCGTACAGCGTTGCGACGTTTCCGGAGTATAGGAGTGTCTCGTGTCTATCCGAGCATTTCTTTGGTGCTGAGCGTCTTGAAGTTCTTTTCGTTCAAGACGGCGAGAGCCTTTTCGGTATCGCTGAAGCGCAGAATCATCACGTTCGTGCCGACCTTGTATTCGGACGGATAAGCGTACATGTAGTCAATCTGCAAATCGCCGAGAACGTCGAGAAGGTCGGCGAGGCCGCCCACCTTGTCTGCGACGGGGCATGCGACAACGTCGGTCACGGTAGCGCTGAGGCCGGACTTGGCGAGAACTTCGACAGCCTTTTCGGCATCGTTCACGATAAGGCGGATAAGGCCGAATTCACCGGAGTCGGCGAGCGTGAGCGACAAGAGGTTAATCCCTGCATCGGCAAGGGCGCGGCAAACAGCCTGGAGACGACCCGGACGGTTCGAAACGAAAACTGAAACCTGTGGTATCTTCATTTTTTTTCTCCTTCTTAAATTTTCTTTCTGTTGTCGATAACTCTCTTTGCCTTGCCTTCGCTACGCGGCAGCGAATCGGGCTCGCACAACGTAACGATGACGGAAATGCCGAGAATCTGTTCGATGGAGTGCTTGAACTTCTTGTTCAGCTGTTCCATATCGCTCATGGAGTCGCTCACCATGTCGCGGGAAACTTCCACCTTGACTTCGAGCGTGTCCATGTTGTTCTTGGTGTCGAGTACAATCTGGTAGTGCGGCAGAGCCTTTTCGGCGCGGAGGAGAGCCGTTTCGATCTGGCTCGGGAACACGTTCACGCCACGCATGATGATCATGTCATCGCTGCGGCGGCCAATGCGGCGGATGCGGCGGATGGTACGGCCGCACTTGCACTTCGTGTTTTCGATAGCGGTGATGTCGCGAGTGCGGTAGCGCAAAATCGGCATGGCGCGCTTGCTGAGCGTGCTGATGACGAGTTCGCCTTCTTGTCCGTCCGGAAGCGGTTCGAGCGTTTCCGGGTCAACAATTTCGGGGTAGAAGTGGTCTTCGAAAATGTGGATGCCGTCGCGGCATTCGCATTCGCAACCCACGCCCGGGCCGACGATTTCAGAAAGACCGTAAATGTCGTAAGCCTTGATGCCCGTCTTTTCTTCGATGTAGTCGCGCATGCCGTCGCTCCACGGTTCTGCACCGAAGATGCCGCGCTTTACGTTCAGCTTAGAAATGTCGACGCCCATCTTTTCGGCAACGTCGATAATGCGGACAAAGTAGCTCGGAGTGCCACCGACGGCGGTCACGCCAAAATCTTTCATGAGCATCACTTGGCGTTCGGTGTTGCCACCGCTAATCGGCACAACTGTAGCGCCGAGGGCTTCAAAACCGCCGTGGATGCCAAGGCCGCCAGTGAAGAGGCCGTAGCCGTAGAAGTTCTGCACAATGTCCGTGCTGCGGAATCCGCAGGCGAGGAGGCCGCGCTTCACGACCTGGGCCCAGACATCCATGTCTTCCTTGGTGTAACCGACCACGATCGGCTTACCGGTGGTGCCGGAGCTTGCATGCAGGCGCACGACTTCGCTCATATCGACAGCAAAGAGTCCGTACGGATAAGTGTCGCGCAAGTCCTTCTTCATGGAGAACGGAATCTTCACGATATCCTTCAACGTCTTGATGTCGTCGGGGGTAACGCCCTTTTCGACCATGCGGTCGTGGAACAGCGGAACCTTCTCGTAGGCGAGCTTTACGGTTGCGCGCAAACGCTGCAACTGCAGTTCGCGTAATTTTTCTTCGGGCATAAAATCGAGCGCCATTTCGGGCAGGATTTTGTTTTCTTCATCGTTCCAAGCTGTAGATCGCATAGTAACCTTTTTTATAGGGAGTGTTAAATTTTGCGTTTCTAAATATAAATAATGTGTTTTCGTAATGATTGAACAACTTCTGTTTCTTTTTCTTTGCGAAAAAAAATGGCGCGATTCCTTTCTCCATATATATGGGCGATGCAGTCATTCCCGGCTTGTTCGGGGACCTGCTGCTCGATAATAAAAAAGATGATGCCCGCTCGGAGGCTGACATGATATGTTTTTGTAACACTTTCAAAAAGTGTAAAAGTCGGTGATATGTAACCCTAGTGTCCCCATATCTGTTTATTCGTCGTTCGTTAGGGTGTTTTTTGAAAACGCGGGTGGGCGGGGGAGCTGTTTTTTTGTATTTTTGGGCAGAAATTTAAATAACTGCTTTTATAGGTAGGTCTATTCTGCGTTCCCGTTCGCTTTTATTTGTTCTTGCTTTAGTCGGTATGTCGAATGCCCAGCTTTTGGACATGTCGCAGATTTCCGACAAGTATATGGTTGAGAATAAGATCAACAAGATTCGCGTCGAAGGTACCCATCACATGGACGAACGCTCTGTTCTTGGACGTGTCGGTATCCGTGCCGGTCAGAGTTATTCCCCGACTTTGCTTTCTGAAAAGGTTCAGAATTCGGTGAGTGCGCTTTACGCATCGGGTCTGTTTGACGATGTGACAGCCTGGGTGGATTACGTTGGTGATGAGTCCGATGTAGAATTGGTGTTCAAGGTGAAGGAACTCCCGGCTTTGGATACTACTATTCTGGATGGCTGCGACGAAATTTCTGAAGATGACTTGCGCCTGAAAATCCACATGATTCCGGGACAGGTCTATAGCAAGAGCCAACTTGAACGTACCCGTCAGGCCATGCTCGAACACTACCGTTCTGAAGGCTTCCTTCTTGCTGAAATTGGCTACCGCGAAGAACCGGTTGACGAATACCAGAACAAGGTGACTTTCGTGATTCGCGAGGGTTCCAAGGTGCGTGTCCGTGGCGTTGACGTGAAGGGCAACGACCATGTTTCGGTCGAAGAAATCACTGAACACATGCTCTCCAAAGAAAACCAGTGGTGGGGTGGCGGCGAATTTAAGGAAAACGTTTTCGAAGCAGACCGCGATACGGTGCTGAACGTGTTCCGCCATTTCGGTTTCTTGGATGCCGAACTCAACGATTACCATGCGGAATATTTGCCGGATTCTACGTGCCTATTTTATCTTGGACGCATGGTGCCGGTTGGAGAAAAATTGGCCCCGCTTTACACGCAGTTGAACGAGGCCATGGCCGATTCGACGAATCCGCTTTACAAGATGGCTGGCATGCCTACAATGGAAGTGACGCACTTCTATAGGAATATGCGCAAAGCCGGCGACAAGAATCCCGTGACAAGGCGCATGCCGCAAGTCAAGGAAGAAGAAGATGCGTGGAAGCTTTTGAACGATATCATCCGTTACGAAAGTGCTCGCAACAAGTGGCTTGGACTGGTCGCAGACCGCAAGTGGAACAACCCGAAGATTGATTCCCTCCTGAAAATCAAGAAACGCACCGCTTACGAAAGCAAACTCCTGGTGCGCTACATGATCGAGGATCTCGTCCCGACGCTTAACAAGTACGACAACATCAAGACTTCGAGCGATATGATTGTCCATATCGACGTGACCGAAGGGCGCCGCTACTACATGGGCGGACTTCACTTCACCGGTAACGAAGTCCAGAGCGATAAAATGCTGGAATACGTGTTCCGCTTGGATAGCGGGGCTGTATTCGACCAGTACCTTTATGATGCGTCGAGAAAGGCTTTGATTGATTCTTACCGCGAAGACGGTTACCTCTTTGCGCAGTTCGACGAAGAAAGAACATTCGAAAATGATTCCGTCGTGAACCTCACTTACAAGATGAACGAAGGTTTGCCGGCTCAGATTCACAAGGTACATGTCCACGGTAATACCAAGACGAACGAAAAGGTGATTCGTCGCGAAGTGCGCCTCTATCCGGGCGATACTTATCGCCAGTCCGCCTTGGAACGCAGTTTCCGCGACATTATGCAACTCAACTACTTCGACATGGTCGTGCCCGATATCAAGGTCGTGGGCGAACAGGAAGTGGACCTCGATTTCACCGTGCAAGAAAAGCAGGCCGGTACGGGCCAGTTCAGCCTTGGCGTTTCTTATAGCGAAAGCGATGGCTTTGTCGGTACCGCAAGCGTGTCTATCCCGAACTGCTGCATGGGTGACGGTCAGGCCGCGGCATTGAACCTCGAATATGGTGCAGACAAGAAGAGCGCGACAATCAGCTTTACCGAACCGTGGTTCCTCGACAAGCCTATTACGCTTGGCGCAAGCCTCAGCTACAGCTGGTGGAACAAGGAAAAGTACGACGACCACGACATTACCCGCTATGGTGGAAACATCTTCGTGGGTAAGCGCCTCAAGTGGCCGGACGACTACTTCTACGGACAAGTTGGCTATGGTTGGCTCATGAACGACCAGGGCCCGAACATCGACAACAGCTACGTGGTCTATACTGGTATCGAATCTGCGTTCAACTTCCGCATCCAGCGCGACGACAAGAACCTGCCCCAGTTCCCGACCGAAGGTTCCCGCTACGTGCTCGACGTGCAGTGGGCTAATAAATACTTTGGTAGCGACTTTGAATTTGTCAAGGCGGACCTCTCCATCAAGTGGTGGTTCCCGCTCTTCCGCGACCGCCTGTCGATTGCACTGACAAACGAATATGGCGTAATCTTTGGTGACAAGTTGCAACACCGCACCCTTTACACCATGGGTGGCGTCCTCGGTTATGACGGTATGCTCCGCGGTTATGGTGCCGGTTCCGTCGGTCGTAGCCGCCTTGGCCGCAGCTACCAGTACATCGGTGCCGAACTCCAGCTCGGACTCGTGCCGCAGACCTTCTACTTGCTGCCGTTCTTCTTTGATGCCGGTAACGTTTTCGGTGAGCGCATCGATACGAGCAAGCGAATTGACAAGCCCAAGAGGAATCCTCTCAGCGAATGGGATCCGACGACACTCAAGAAGGATATCGGCTTTGGTTTCCGCGTCGTAGTGCCGATGCTTGGCATTATCGGTTTCGATTTCGCCTGGCCGCTGGATCCGGGTGAAGCCTACAATGGTACGAAATATACCAAGGTGGGCGATATGGAATTCAACTTTGTCATTGGTCAGGCTTTCTAACCTGACTGGAGGAGCGCTATGATTCGCAAGTTGATAGTTTTAATCTCGATTGCCTTTGCTTGCGCAAGCTTTGCCGAGGACGGACTCCGCATTGCCCATGTCGATTCAAAGATTATCTTTGACGGATTCAAGGGCACCAAGAAAGCCCAGGAAGAATACGACCGCCAGGTGGCAAAATGGGAACAGCAGGCGAACCTCTTGCAAAAGGAACTCTCCGCCATCAAGGAAAGGCTCGACAAACAAGTGCTCATGCTTTCGGACGAAAAGAAACGCGAACTTGAAGCCGAGTACAACAAGAAAGATACCGAACTCAAGTCGTTTATCGACCGCGTCTATGGCCGCAACGGCGAACTCATCACCGAAAACGAAAAGGTGAGTGCCCCGATTATCCAGCTTATTCGCAAAGCCGTGAACGAAATCGCGTTGCAAGAAGGCTACGACATGGTCGTTGACCGTGCAACAGGTGCCGTGCTCTTCTGGAAAAAGGAAAATGACCTTACGAACAAGGTACTGGACTACCTGAATAATAGATAGTTTTTGGACATTGGTCATGAGTTGTTTGCCGTGTCGCCCAGGACGAAGTGACACGGCAATTTAATTTGAAACTTTAAACTTTGTTTATCGCGGATGGAAACGGAAAGTCAAACGGCGTTTTTGTCTCCTTGTCAAAAATATGAAGTCTTTTTACGCTATTGCATCTCTTTTATTTGTTGCCGCCAATTTTAACGCTTGCGGCAGTGATGATAAAGTATCGGCTCCGGAAATCTCTGCTGAATCAAGCAGTGCTAAAATAGAGTATTCCTGTAGTTCTGCTATAAAAAAGTCCAGCAGCTCGACAGCCTCAAAAAAATCGTCTAGTTCGTCGAAACCAGCTGTCGCTTCTGAATTGAGTTACGGAACGCTCGTTGATGAACGCGATGGACAACAATACAAAACCATTGAGATTGGCGATCAGACATGGATGGCCGAAAACCTCAATTATGCTATCAATACCAGTTACTGCTATCAAAACAGTGCAGACTATTGTGAAAAATATGGCCGACTTTACACGTATTACGATGCCGATACCGTCTGCCCTAAAGGCTACCGTCTTCCGTCGCAGGAAGATTTCGCAATATTGCTGAGACCCTTGTCAACAGCCGTTTACGAGGAACGCCTGGATAAAAATTATGACGACGCCGTATTTGCAATAAAATCTCTAACAGATTGGGAAGAAAGCCCTTGGGACTATAGAGGGGATGATGGCGAAATTAGCAAGATGCCCGAAGCGACAAATTCAACAGGCTTTTCTGCTTTGCCAGCCGGTTATTGGAACGGCCGCAATTTTAGCAGCGTCAAAAGGGAATCCTATTTCTGGTGTACTACGGACGGCCCTGAACATGACGGGACCAAGTATGCTATGGATGTTGAATACAGGTCGTTTGCAGTATCTTTTTATTGGTGGGAAAAAACTTACGCCTATTCTGTCCGCTGTATCCTTGATAACTAGGGTAAAAACGAGAATTTCAAAAAATTTTCCTCTTTGCACATCTCTGCCCGAAATTCTTCAAAGGTTCCTTTTTTAACGTGAATTCTCTACAGCCCAAGCGCTTTGGCTCTATCTCGGATAGATTCTTTGTACTTCTTTTTGCCTTGTTCGCTTAAGAAAGATTTGTCTAGCATTTCTTCCATCGCGGGCACCACGTCGATGGCTTGCTTTATAAAACGCGCAGCTCTTTTCTCGACAACTCCGATTCTCTTGGCGAATTCCAAAAAATCCGGAGCGCCATAAAAACCGTTTGCCTCGTAAAAAGGTGTCTTGAAATCGTCTTCGTCCTTGAATAAATCAAGTGCGGTACGCGATTGTTCGTGGGGGATGTGGAGCGATGTGTTCAGCAAGTCGTATGCTGGTGTCAAATCGTAGACATCGGGATTTTCGACGGAATTGCGGAGTGAAAAATTCTTTGCATGAGCATCGCCGTTGCATACAAGATAGTTGAACAAGACCGTCCTGAAAAACACTTCAACGGCGACATCGGCGGCATTTACGTTTTCGCGAATCAGTGAGGCGATTCCTTCGTATGAAATCCCTTTGTATTTGTAGTCGCTGCCGTTTATTTCGGGGACAAGACCCGCAATTTGAGCAAAGTCGCTTTGGCTCAGTCGCTCCCCTGCGTGTTCGTCAGATTCAATGACGTCAAAACGCTTAGTGATGTAGACGGGGTCTCCGTTTTTGAAGTAAAGAAGAGCGGATAACGCTGTTGGAATTTTGAAAAGTACACGAGCCATCAGCATAGTCACATGTTCGTTGGCTGGAGCGTCTTGATAGTTCTCGTAGTACGGTAACAAGGTCGGTTTTAGAATGTGTGTTCCACCGCGATCTGTGTTGACCAGTTTCTTGTTTTCTAT
>JAEEGH010009940.1_pt1 | contig 21985 bp, 19 predicted proteins | sample 9134181 | NCBI WGS metagenome assembly JAEEGH01 (sample SAMN16246544, study PRJNA631951) | gut metagenome | biome: gut microbiome; feature: rumen; material: DP-attached | host: Bos | place: Iran: Karaj | collected 2018-10
CTTTCCCGACGCGACGTCGGGCGATAAAGTTCATCGAGGCACTAAAGCCCGAGATGGCGATCTTTGTCAAATATGAGTTCTGGCCGGCTTATCTGAAACAACTCAAGAAACGTGGTATCCCGACGTATAGCATCTCGGCTATCTTCCGTCCCACGCAGCGTTTCTTTCACTGGTATGGCGCCAGCTCATTGCGTCTGCTGCATTGCTTCACGCATCTATACGTACAAGACGAGGCTTCCCGCCGACTCTTGGCGGAGCATGGAGTGCATAACTGCTCCGTAGCAGGCGACACGCGTTTTGACCGTGTGGGTGAGATCCTGGAGAAAGGTCTGAAAGCGGACGATCCGCGTCTGAGACCGATACAGGACTTCGTAGAAGGATGTGAACGCGTGATCATCGCCGGCAGCACATGGCCGGAGGATGAGGTATTGCTCAAGCAATACGTTGAAAGAGTGAATGATTTATCGAATGAACGAGTGAAGTTGATTCTCGTGCCGCATGAGATACACGAGAAACATCTGCATTTTATCTTCAACTTGTTCCAGGGTCGATTTGTGCGCTACTCGCGTGCAACGAAGACAGCAATGATCCATGCCAACGTGATGGTGATCGACACGATGGGTCTGCTCTCCTCTATCTACCGCTTTGGTCAGACGGCCTATATCGGCGGTGGTTTCGGAGTCGGTATCCATAACACGATCGAGGCTGCGGTATACGGCATGCCGGTGATCTTCGGCCCTAACTACCATCATTTCCGCGAAGCGCAAGGACTGATTGATGCTGGTGCTGCGCGGAGTATCAAGGACTATAGCGAATTGGAAGCGGCGCTTAATACCGCTTTGGACAACTATCAGGAGATAGGACAAAAATCAGCAGAATATGTAGCTTCCGAAAAAGGAGCGACAGCAAAAATATATGAGGAGATTTTCTAATGGCACAAAAACCAAGCATACCCAAGGGCACGCGTGACTTCGGTCAACTGGAGATGGCGCGCCGCAATTATATCTTCGACACGATCAAAGGGGTCTTCGCGCTGTATGGTTTCCAGCAGATCGAGACACCGTCGATGGAGAATATCGGCACGTTGATGGGCAAGTACGGAGAGGAAGGTGACAAACTGCTCTTCCGTATCCAGAACAGCGGAGAGAAAGCGACCTTGGCGCCGGAGAAAGGTCTGCGTTACGACCTGACCGTTCCTTTTGCGCGCTACGTCGTGCAGCATCGTGAGGAGTTGAGTTTTCCGTTCAAGCGCTTCCAGATCCAACCTGTATGGCGGGCGGACCGTCCGCAGAAAGGACGTTATCGCGAGTTCTATCAGTGCGACGTCGATGTGATCGGTTCGGACAGCCTCCTCGGCGAACTCGAACTGATCCAGATCGTAGAAGAGGTGTACCGCCGTTTGGGTATCCGCGTGTGCCTGCATATTAACAACCGTAAGATATTAGCCGGTATCGCCGAGGTGATCGGTGCGCCGGAAATGATCGTCGATATCACCGTAGCGATCGACAAACTCGACAAGATCGGTATCGATGCCGTCAATGCGGAGTTGAAGGAACGAGGACTGAATGACGAACAGATCGCAGCGCTGCAGCCGATCCTGAACCTCAGCGGCACCACCGCCGAGAAACTCACCGCCCTGAAAACGATCCTCGCCAACAGCGAGATCGGCCTCAAGGGTGTCGAGGAGATGGAAGAGATTTTCCGTTTATTGGATATTGTACATTGTACATTGAATATTGAACTCGACCTGTGCCTCGCGCGCGGACTTAATTACTACACGGGCGCGATATTTGAAGTGAAGGCCTTGGACGCACAGATAGGATCGATCACAGGCGGTGGCCGCTACGACAACCTCACGGGTATCTTCGGTCTGCCGGGCGTCTCGGGCGTAGGTATATCGTTCGGTGCCGACCGTATCTACGATGTACTGACAGAGTTAGATCTCTTCCCGAAGGAATTACAATCGACCACACAGGTGCTCTTCGCAACCTTTGGTCAGGACGAATTGCATTACGCGCTGCGCTGGGCGAAAGAGCTGCGGGCAAAGAACATCGCCGTGGAGGTGTACCCCGAACCGACGAAAATGAAGAAGCAGATGGGGTACGCGGACGACAAGAAGATCCCGTACGTAGCCATCGTCGGCGGCAATGAGATGGAGACCCACACCGTCATGCTGAAGAACATGACTACCGGCGAACAGAAACAAGTAACACTGGATGAGTTATGGCAGATACTGTAAAACAATTTGACGAGGTGACGGCGAAATGCCGGGCGATCTTCGTGGATAAGATGAGTGACTACGGTCCCTCATGGCGTATCTTCCGTCTGCATGGCATCACGGATCAACTCTACATCAAGGTATGTAACATCCGTCAACGCCAAGAGACCGGCATAAGTCTGGTGGGCGACGACATCGAGGGCAATCTGCGCGCGATCGTTAACTACGGAATCACCGCCATCATCCAGGAGCGGAAGGGTTTTGCGGACGCGGTGGATATGAGCAATGACGAGGCACTCGCGCTCTACGATCAGGTGCTCAGCGAGGCCAAAGAACTGATGGTGCGCAAGAACCATGACTACGGCGAGGCATGGCGGGAGATGAGTAAAGAAGGCATCGTGGATATGATTCTCGCCAAGGTCATTCGCATCAAGACCATCCTCGAGAACGGCGGTAAGACGATCGCTTCCGAGGGTGCCGAAGGAAATTACTTCGATATCATCAATTACGCAATATTTGATTTGATTCATTATGCAGAATAAAGCACAACATATCATAGGAAGCATCGCTCGCACACTATTGGCTTTGACGTTCCTGTTCTCGGGATTCGTGAAAGCCATCGATCCCTTAGGTACGGTCTATAAGATCGAAGACTACCTGAAGGCTTTCGGCGGGTTCTGCAACGATCTCATCCCCTTGGCAGGCGCGGCGGCAGTATGCCTGATTCTCGCAGAGTGGCTTCTCGGTTGGGCGATGTTACTCAATGTACGTACCCGCTGGACGAGTTGGTTGAGCCTGGTGTTCTACCTCATCATGACGCCGCTCACGCTGTGGATCGCGCTGACGAACCCGGTATCGGACTGCGGTTGTTTCGGCGATGCACTCGTGCTGACGAACTGGCAGACGTTCTGGAAGAACATCGTGCTGCTCGCCTTTGTGATCGTGCTGCTGGTATGCCGCAAAGCGATCCCGCAGCTCTTCAGTTGGTGGATGGAGATAGTTATCGCCCTACTCGCTCTTATCTCGGGCGGCGTGATCATGCTTTATAGCTACCACCACCTGCCTATCATGGACTTCCGGCCGTATAAGATCGGCAATAACATCCCCGAACTGATGGAGATCCCTGAGGATGCCGAACCGGACGTGTATGAGACGACCTTGATCTACGAGAAAGACGGTGTACAGCAGGAGTTCACGCTGGAGAACTACCCGAAGGGAGATCCGGAATGGACGTTTGTGGATCAGCGATCCGTGCTGGTGAAGAAAGGGTACGAGGCACCGATCCATGACTTCGAGATCCTGACGATGGACTTTGAGGACATCACGTACGATGTACTGGAATCGGAAGAACCGGTGACCTTAGTGACAATGTACGATCTGCACAAGACGAACATCGAGCAAGTCGATAAAGTACGCGATCTATACAACGAGTGCTGGGCGAACGGTACGCATTGCTACTTCCTGACGGGTTCCGGTGAGGATGATATAGAGGAGTTCTGTGAGGAACATGAACTGCCAATCGAGGCGTTCTGCACGATGGATCCCGTGACGATCAAGACGATCGTGCGTGCGAACCCGGGTGTGTTCGTGGTACAAAACGGCATAATTATTGATAAGTATAATATCAAACAAAAATAACTTATGAAGAAACTTTCGTTGAGCTTGATAGCCCTTTTGGTGTCGATAACACTGTTTGCTGAGCGTGTTAGTCGTGAGGACGCAGCGCTCGTGGCGAACCACTTCATGAACGTGGTTTCGCCCAACACGAATGTAAGAATGGCAGCACCTGCCAAGAAGATGGTGCTTAAGACAACTGCTGAGGAAAACATGTACTATCTGTACGAGAACGAAGACGGTGAGGGTTGGGTGATCATCGCGGCTAACGATGCTGTTACGCCTATTCTCGCCTACTCCGAGACCGGTCATTTCCGTACGGACAACATGCCGAGTAACGTACGCGCTTGGATGGGCAAATACAACGATTTTATTCAACAGATCGAAGCGGACGGTGTAGCAGCCGGCGAAGAGACAGCCGCACTATGGAACGCGCTCCGTAAGAGTTCGCGCAAAGCGACTGACACCGGCAATGTGATCGTAGGTCCGCTGGTGAAGACGGCATGGGATCAGGACGATCCGTATTGGAACCTCTGCCCCTCGACGGGATCAGGTACGCGCATCAGCCATGCTTACACAGGTTGTGTGGCTACCGCGATGGCCCAGGTAATGAAATACTGGGAGTGGCCGAAGCAAGGTAAGGGCAGTCTGACCTATCAGCCCTTGGACCCCAACAGCGACACGGGAGCCAAATCCAAACGCTACGGCGAGTTAAGCGCTGACTTCGGGGCTACCACCTACGCGTGGGAGAGCATGCGCAACAAGTACAAAGGTAGTGCTACCATCACGGAGACGCAGAAGACTGCAGTCGCTACCCTCATGTATCACTGCGGTGTGGCTACCCAGATGATGTACGGCAATGCATCCGACGGTGGTTCGGGTACGATGAATGTTAACTACGGCGATCCGAATTGGGGCCTGACCGACACCGGAGAAGGCGGTTGTGCCGAGAACGCCCTGCCGAATTTCTTCCGTTATAAGAAACCGACCGGTTACATGCGTGACGGTTACTCCTATTGGGGAACGACTTATTACAAGAAATGGACGGAGGCAGATTGGACTGCCATGCTCAAGGAGGAATTGGACAAAAAGCACCCGATCATGTACGGCGGTGAAGGTTCCGGTGGTGGTCACAGCTTCGTCTGTGACGGTTATACCGACAAGGACTATTTCCACTTCAACTGGGGCTGGTCGGGAGATAACGACGGCTACTATCTGCTCAGTAACTTAACGCCGGGTAGCGGTGGTGCCGGCGGCGGTTCGTACAGCTTCTCGCAGAACCAAGACGTGATCATCGGTATCGAGCCGGATTATACGCAAGGTATCGAGGACGTTGAGGCAGAGGGTGAGACGGCTCAGAAATGGCTCATCGACGGACGTGTAGTAATCGTTCGCGGAGACAATGTATATAGCATTTTCGGACAAAAAATTCAATAACATATCATTTAACTGAAAAACAATAATCATGAAGAAATTCTTTTTAGGCCTGTTGGCCATAATGGTATCGGCGACGCTGTTCGCAGCTCCGCGTACCGCAGAAGAGGCTGCGCTGATCGCAGCTCAGTTTACGAACCAGCAACCGCAGTTACGTAAGTTGCATAAGTCGCCGCGTGCTGCCGCAAACATGCGTCTGGCACATAAGGCACTGCAGAACAACTCCGAGCAGGCTGCTTACTATGTGTTCAACCAGGAAGATAACAACGGTTTCGTGATCGTATCGGCCGATGATCGTACGGCAGAAGACGTGCTCGGTTACACGGAGAACGGTGCGTTCGATATGAACACCGCCAACCCGAACCTCAAATGGTGGCTCAGCCGCTACGCAGAGGAGATCACCGTGCTGCAGACGATGGACGACAGCGAGTTGGAGCCCCGCAAAGCCGTACAGGTAACAGCGATCGCACCGCTGCTCGTGAATCAGAACGGCGTAGAGATCACGTGGTATCAAGAGACTCCGTATAACAACCTCTGCCCGATGGATCAATTGGACGACACTCGTTCGCTGACCGGTTGTGTAGCTACTGCTACGGCTCAGATCATGTACAAATGGCGTTGGCCGCAACAAGGTACAGGCTCTAGTAGCTATACATGGGAGCATTGTATCGCCTATAATGATGACGATGAATGCACCAATACGCAACGGAAGACTCTTTCCGCAAACTACGGCGAGATGACTTACGACTGGAACAACATGCTTCCTGCCTATGAGGGTGTCAACTACACGACCACACAAGCAAACGCAGTCGCAACGCTGATGTATCACTGCGGTGTGGCAGCTGAAATGAGCTACGGCGGTGATGAAGCCGGCGGTTCAGGAGCATGGACGGATGATATGGCATATGGTCTGATGACTTATTTCAGTTACAATATTGATAAATTTATCACGATGTACTCCGAAGCAGATTACGGAAGTGCTCATGCTGGTGTGACGGCTGAGTACGGTGTAAGTCGTGATCAGTTTATCACCTATTTCAATGCTGATCTGGAGGCTGGTCGTCCGATCATCATGGGTGGTGAGAGCAGCTCCGGTGGTCATGAGTTCGTTTGTGACGGACGTGATGCCAGCAACAAATTCCACATCAACTGGGGTTGGGAAGGTGACTGCAACGGTTACTATGCTCTTTCTTCTTTAAAACCGAGTGGTACCAATTCTAATTTCTCCAACAACCTCGATGCCCTTATCGGTCTGCGTCCGGACCGTTCTGACCTGCCGCCGGTAACCGTTACTTGGTCAGTAGATGGCGTAACTTCCACAACTTCAGTTGTTCCTGGTAATACAGCTACCCCGGCTACTACGCCGGCTGACTGCAACTGCGGTAAGAAATTCATGGGTTGGACGGCTCAGTCATCCATCCAGGGTGGCGCGAAACCTGATGATCTCTTCACGACCGGTAAGGTAGTAAACGAAGCAACGACCTTCTACGCTGTTTATGCTGAAGAACAAGCAGGTCAGGGAGAAGCTGCTTTCGACGGCACTACCGGTGGTACGTTTAAGATTTATGCGCAAGCAGGTAACACAAAGTACTACGCTAAAGGTACGGTTAACAACAACAAGTTGGAGAGTACAACCAACGAGTCCGATGCTGCCGAATTTGTGCTGACACCTGTCTCCGGCGGATTTACCATCAAGACAGGCGACAAGTACCTTGCCAACGGTTCTAAGACCAACGTCAGCCTGGGCTCGTCGTCCTACACATGGACTGTTGAGAATGGCACGCAGGGTACATGGCGTGTGAACTCTTCTACCAATACGGGTCGTGCACTTTCGTTCCGTGCAGGTGAATACAACGTATTTGGCGCATATGCAACGAGCAATATCAACGGTACGGAGTACTTCGATCTGGAGATTGGTGGTCAAGGCGGTGCTACCTATAGCAACTACGCCCTTACCTGCAGTTGCTCGGGTTCGGATATCGTGAACGCCAAGACATCTGCTAAGGCAGTGAAGGTAATGGAGAACGGACAGATCGTCATCATCCGTGACAACGAGAAATATACAATTTTCGGACAAAAAATTCAATAATACATTATGAGAACAAAAATGGTTGCAGGTAACTGGAAGATGAACAAGAACCTGCAGGAAGGAATAGCATTGGCTTCGGAACTGAAAGCCGCAGTAAAAAATCCCAAATGTGCCGTAGTGATCGGTACGCCGTTTATCCACTTGGCAAGCGTTGCTGAGTTGCTGAAGGGTTCGCCGATCAAGGTGGCTGCAGAGAACTGCGCCGACCACGAGAAGGGTGCATACACCGGTGAGGTGAGCGCTGAGATGGTGAAATCCACCGGCGCTGAGTACGTTATCCTCGGCCACTCGGAGCGTCGTCAGTACTACGCTGAGAGCTACGAGATGCTCGCAGAAAAAGTACGTCTTGCCTTGGCCAACGGCCTGAAGGTGATCTTCTGCATCGGTGAGGTGAAAGAAGAGCGTGAAGCAGGCAAGCAGAACGAGGTAGTGAAAGCACAACTCGAGGGTTCGGTCTTCGGTCTGAGCGCTGAGGAGTGGAAGAACATCACGCTGGCATACGAACCCGTTTGGGCTATCGGTACCGGTCTGACGGCTACCCCGGCTCAGGCACAGGAGATCCACGCATACATCCGTGGCCTCGTGGCAGAGAAGTACGGTAAAGCTGCAGCAGAAGATACGACCATCCTCTACGGCGGTAGCTGCAACGAGAAGAACGCAGCAGAGCTCTTCGCTTGCCCGGATATCGACGGTGGCCTGATTGGTGGCGCAGCCCTCGTAGCAGAGAAATTCCTGGCGATCATCGCTGCAAGATAAGTATGGCTTTAGTCAAGACCATCAATCGAAACGGCGAGATCCTGACCCCGCATATCGCTGACGACGTCTTCATGGCAGAGAACGCCACCGTCGTTGGCGATGTGACGGTGGGGGAAGGCAGCAGTCTGTGGTTCAACTCGGTGCTCCGCGGCGATGTCAACACCATCGTCATCGGCAAGCACTGTAACATCCAGGACGGCGCGGTACTGCATACGCTCTATCAGAAATCGACCATCAAGTTAGGCGACTTCGTGTCCGTAGGACATAACGTCACGATCCACGGCGCCGACGTCGATGACTTCGCGCTGATCGGTATGGGTGCTACCCTACTCGATGGAGCACATGTGGGCGAAGGAGCGATTGTAGCGGCCGGCGCACTCGTGCTCTCCAACACACAGATTGGTCCCCACGAGATCTGGGGAGGCGTGCCGGCGAAATTCATCAAGAAAGCCGATCCTGCCCAAACCGCAGAGATAAACAAAAAAATAGCCAATAACTACGCGATGTATGCAAGTTGGTACCGTTAAATCGAGAATCGAAAATCGAAAATCTAATTATGTTCAAACGCATTCTTTTAAAACTGTCCGGTGAGAGTCTTGCCGGGGAAAGCAAACAAGGCATCGACACCGAGCGTCTCAACCAATACGCCGAGCAAGTCAAAGCGATCGCGCAACGCGGTGTACAGATCGGTATCGTCATCGGTGGCGGCAATATCTTCCGCGGCTTGAGTGGTGCACAGCGCGGTTTTGACCGTGTCAAAGGTGACCAGATGGGTATGTTAGCGACTGTCATCAACGCCTTGGCGCTGCAGTCCGCACTCGAAGCCATCGGTCAACCGGTTCGTGTACTGACATCCATCCGCATGGAACCCATCGGCGATTTCTACAGCCCCGCCAAAGCGCAACGTCTGCTGGACAAAGGCAACGTCGTCATCCTCGCCGGCGGTACGGGTGCTCCCTACTTCACCACCGACACGGGCAGCAGTCTCCGCGCATTGGAGATCAAAGCCGACGTGATGCTCAAGGGTACGCGCGTGGACGGTATCTACACCGCCGATCCGGAGAAAGACCCGACGGCTACCAAGTTCAACGAGATCACCTATGATGAGGTGATCCGCCGCGGACTGAAGGTGATGGACATGACGGCCATCGTGATGTGCAAAGACAACGGACTGCCTATCTATGTGTTTGACATGGATCACCTCGGAAACTTAGAGAAAGTTATTAATGGAGAGCAGATTGGAACTCTCGTAAAACCCTGATATTATGAACGACGAACTTGAATTATTTGAATCTGCAGCAGAAGAACAGATGCAGAACGCTGTCGCTCACTTAGACGACACGCTCCAGCACATCCGTGCCGGTAAAGCCAACCCGCGTATCTTGGACCCGATCAAGGTGGACTACTACGGTGCTATGTCGCCGCTGGCTAACTGCGCTACGATCACCACGCCGGATGCTCGTACGATTGCCATCACCCCCTGGGAGAAGAAACTCATCAGCGAGATCGAGCGCGCCATCATCAACTCGAACATCGGTCTGGCTCCGTCCAATAACGGCGAGACCATCCGTCTGATCCTGCCGCCGCTCACCGAAGAGCGTCGTCGTGATCTCTGCAAGCAGTGCAAAGGCGAACTCGAGGAGGCCAAGATGTCCATCCGTAATGCACGCCGTGATGCGATTGAGGAGTTCAAGAAACTCGTTAAGAACGGCCTGAGCGAGGACATCGAGAAAGATGCCGAAGAGGAGATGCAGAAGACCCACGATAAATATATCGCCAAGGTAGAAGCCCTCTACGCAGCCAAAGAGAAAGAGATCATGACGGTTTAATGAGAGGACTCGTCATTAAATCTACGGGTAGCAGTTACATCGTTCGTATGGACGATGGTTCGAATGCGGAGTGCCGGATCAAAGGCAACTTCCGCATTCGTGGTATCCGGAGCACCAATCCCGTGGCGGTAGGCGACTTCGTGCAAGTACAGTTCCTGCCCGATGGGACCAACTGGATCACGGAGATCGAAGACCGGCGTAACTATATCATCCGCCGCTCGACCAACCTAAGCAAAGAGAGTCATATCCTCGCTGCGAACATCGACCAGGTGGCGCTCATCGTCACGGTCAACCATCCTGTTACCTCCACTACCTTCATCGATCGTTTCCTCGCTACCTGCGAGGCCTACCGCGTGCGCGCGATCCTTATCTTTAATAAGATAGATCTCCTCACCGAAGAAGAACTGGCGCAGTTAGCCGATCTGCGCGCCCTCTATGAATCCATCGGCTATCCTACCCTCGCCATCAGCGCGAAAGACCTAAACAGCGAAGCGCTAAACGCCGAAGGCAATAAACGCGACGCAGTCGCTATACACGCCCTGCTGGCAGGGCAAACGACGCTATTAAGCGGCAATTCCGGTGTCGGCAAATCCACCCTGCTCAACGCGCTTTTCGGACGCGAGATGACGCGTACCGGTAAGATATCCGACGCCCATGACAAAGGGATGCACACCACCACCTTCTCGGAGATGTATTTCCTTCCCGACGGCGCTATCATCGACACTCCGGGTATCAAAGGTTTCGGTACCATCGATTTCCAGAAAGAAGAGGTGAGTCATTACTTCCGCGATATCTTTGCCGCGAGTCGTGACTGCCGCTTCGGCAACTGCACGCATACCAACGAACCCGGATGCGCCGTACAAGAAAAAATCATAACGGGAGACATTGCTATCTCCCGCTACGAATCGTACTTATCGATGCTCGGTGATTGTTCCGAGTCCAAATACCGCTAATTACATGCTCCAGCTTTCCAAGGTGCCGGTCAACTCATCGAAAGTCTTGGCCTTCGATGCAGCACGCACCTCTGCAATCTGTTGATTGACGGCTCCGTCATAGGTGTCTGCCTCCACATTACGGATCACGCCTAATGCGATCGGGAGGTTGTCCTCCACCTGCGCGTTAACGTTCTCGATGCGGTTCTGTCCCATGAGGGCGAGCATACGATGCAGCGTCGTGTCGGGCTGGTGGGCATCATGCACGAGCACACGCGGGTCATCCGCCGGCACCACGATCATCTTCGGCACGAAGGTCACAGGGTCGATCTCCACCGCCAGACCTTTGTCGTTATCCTTACCAAAGATCATCTTCTCGCCGTGTTTGAGGATGATGCTATGCTCTGCGCGCTGCTCACGATCGGCTATCCACGCGTGCGTCCCGTTGTTGAAGATCACGCAGTTAACGAGGCACTCTACGATCGAGCAGCCTTTGTGTTGCTGCGCTGCCACGAGACAATCCACCGTCGTCGGCATATCCACATCCAGCGTACGGGCGAAGAATGTCCCGCGGGCTCCAAGCACGAGTTGGGCCGGGATGAACGGACGCTCTACCGTTCCAAACGGAGAAGATTTCGATACAAACCCCTTCGCACTCGTCGGGCTGTACTGACCTTTGGTCAGACCATAGATGCGGTTGTTGAACACGCATACATTCAGGTCCACGTTACGACGTATCTCATGAATAAAATGATTGCCGCCGATCGCGAAACAGTCGCCGTCACCGCTCATCTGCCATACCGTTAACTCCGGATGACTCGTCTTCACACCCGTTGCTACTGCACCGCCACGACCATGGATCGTGTTGAAGCCGTAGGTATTGAGATAGTGCGGCATACGACTCGAACAACCGATACCCGAGATCACAGCCACTTCATGTGTCGGGATGCCTATCTGCGCCATCGCTTTCTGCAGCGCCATGCAGATGGCATGATCACCGCAACCCGGGCAGAAACGTACATATTGATCTGATTTAAATTGACTTGCTTCCATAAAATCTTAAATCTTAAATTTTAAATCTTCAATGCTGTTGAACGAATTGAACAATTCTTTCAACAGCAAACGGTTGTCCCATTATTTCGTTATATTGCTCCATTTGGATATCCGGGAACTGCGCACGCAGATAAGCGGCAAACTGTCCCGTGTTGAGTTCGCACACGATGATGCGCTTGTACTGACTGAGCACCTCGCGGGTGTTCTTCGGCAGCGGGCAGATGTAATTGAAATGCGCCAGAGCACAATTCAGTTCGTCTGCAGCTGCATGGAGATGTCCCTCGGTACTACCCCATCCTACGAGCAGCGTGTCGCTGGCCGTATTGCACTGCACGCGCAGTTCAGGAATGGCGTTCGCGATCTGCTCGATCTTATGCAGACGTGCTTTGACCATCACTTCGTGGTTCTCGGGGTTCGTGGAGATCGTTCCGCGTTGCGCATCGCGCTCCAGACCGATGTTACGGTGCTCATATCCTTCCATACCCGGATATGCCCAATAGCGTACGCCGCGCTCGTCACGAAGCGCCGGGTTGTACTTGCCTTTCAACTCTTCAGGCACGCTCTGCGGCTTTATTGCCGGCAGTTCAGCCAGTTGCGGGATACGCCAGAGTGCCGTGCCGTTCGCCAGATAGGTGTCGGTCATCAGGATCACCGGCGTCATGTTCTCCAGCGCGATCTTACATGCCTCGTACGCGAAATCAAAGCAGTTCGCGCTGCTCGAGGCTGCCAGCACTACCGCCGGGCACTCGCCGTTACGACCATAGAGCGCCTGGAGCAAGTCCGTCTGCTCGGTCTTCGTCGGCAGACCCGTACTCGGGCCACCACGCTGTACATCCACTACAACCAACGGCAGTTCAGCCATCACAGCCAGACCGATCGCTTCGGATTTGAGGCTCAGTCCCGGGCCACTCGTCGTCGTACAAGCCAAGTCACCCGCGAAAGCCGCACCGATAGCCGTACATACGCCGGCGATCTCGTCCTCCGCCTGGATGGCCATCACGTTCATGTCTTTGCGGCTCGCTAACTCATGCAGGATATCCGTCGCGGGGGTGATAGGATACGAACCGAGGAAGAGGTGCTTACCTGCTTTCTCTGCCGCCGCAATCAGTCCCCATGCCGTCGCTTTATTGCCCGCAATCGACGTGTAGCGACCATGCTCTCGACTTTCGACTTTCGACTCCTCCAGATGGATCTGCGTGATATTGAGCGCCAAATTCTGTCCGTAGTTATAGCCGTCCACCATCACCTTCGTGTTCGGGGCGATAAGGGCGGGTTTCTTCTTGAACTTATCCTCCAGCAGGTGGATCGCCTTGTCCATCGGTTCATCGAAGAGCCAGTAGATCAGACCCAACGCGAACATGTTACGGCATTTGAGCACGGACTTATTGTCCATCTCGCTGTCCTTGAGCGCCTCTTTGGTCAGCGTCGTCAACGCCACCGGCACGATCTGAACCGTCTCGGGAATGCCTAATTCCGTAAAGGGGTTATCCGTCTTGTACAGCGCTTTCTCCAGATCTTTATCGGTCATGCTGTCGGTATCGACGATGATGATCGCGTGCTCATGGAAATGCTTGCTCTGCGCACTCACTTTGAGCGCCGCCGCGTTCATCGCCACGATCACATCCGCCTTGTCACCCGGCGTATAAACGCCGCTTCCTAACTGAACTTGGAAACCACTCACGCCGCCTATCGTTCCCTGCGGCGCTCTAATCTCTGCCGGGAAATCCGGCAAGGTGGAGATCTCATGTCCCAACTCTGCACCTAACTGAGCAAACATGTTACCCGTCAGCTGCATTCCGTCGCCGGAATCTCCACAAAATCGTACTACAATCTTCTTTTTCACGATATATTGTTGTTAATATTTTATTGCTTTGTTCCTTGCATCGTTCCGCCTCCGGAACCAGCGCCCTGAATGGTCATTCGCACGGTACAGGTTGCGGTAGTCTCGCCGGTACGAGTCACCGTATAGGTGCCGGTCATTCCATTGGCGCCGAAGGTTCCCCGCACACTACCTATGCCATTGGCGTACACCGTAGCGGAGATATTCGGGTAGGCTCCAATCGAAATCGTCGCTGTATGCGCTGCGACACTATGAATAGCAAGCCTCATCGAGGTCGTTCCGCTGGAACCGTCATCGCCTGTAATTGTTCCGCTGAAGATCCAAGTGGTGCCATCCCAAGAGTCAGCAGCGCCCGTACCCGGCTTCCAGATCACGGTGCAGCTCTGCTCTACCGTACTGCCGTCCTGCAAGGTAGCCTCTACGACTACCGCACCGGTCTGATCGCCCAGCATGCTCATCATCGGATTGGTATCCAGCCAGATCGTGGTGGTGGACGTATCGTAGTTGAGCCAGTTCGGACAGGACTTCACACGCCATGACCGAACCTGATCGTTCGTCTTCACTAAGATCGCATTGTGCGCGTTCATACCGGTGAACGTGATCTCCGTCGGATCGAGAGCGAACGCATCCCCATCCTGAACGATGGTCAGGCGAGCCGGTAGCGCGCCCGAACGCGGATAAACGAGGATCGTATGCTCCCGCGGAACGGATTCGTCGTTCGGGGAGATACTCATGTTGATATAACTGCCATCCACCGTATAACCGATCCAACTCGGCACATCCCAACTGACATACCATCCGTCCTGCGCCGTCACTTTGATCATCGCGAGTCCGCCGCTCTTCGGGATCTGAACCTTATAACGGCTCAAGGCTATATGCTCCTCCGGATGGTTGAAGATCTCCCACGATATCTCATTGAACGTAGCAAGATGATCGAGCTGATATTCCGAGTTGGCGCTGATCTTTTCCGAGATGTAATCGACGGCAAAACCTTGCACATCGTCCAGACCGTATTGACCGGTGAACAGTTTAAACAAATCCCCTAACTCGCCTAACTTCTTGTAGGCATCGATATACGATACCAACGAGCCTTCGACGAGTCCGGACTTCAATGCCTCTTCGTAGAGCGTGATGAATCCGCCTATCACGTCCCCTTCTCCCACAACGCTAACCGCCGTGATGGCAAAGGTGGTTACTTTCGCCAGGTACGGCACGATGGCTTTGCGCTGATGATCATCCCAGGTCCAGTCGAACGACTTCATCTCGCTCCACCATTTGGTGAAGGGTGCCGTGACCGATTCGCCCCAAGAGGCGGTACCCTTACGCAGCATCATGCCCTGCGCTTCGTCTCCATCCAGCTGTACACCAAAATAATAGACCGGTTCTGCTTGCTCGTCCGCTCTATAAGCCAGATCACAGCTGTTCTCCGTCACGTTCTTGAAGAAGAAATCTCCCTTGGGAGTGCTGAGCATCATCGGCGTGCCGGTCGAGTCCACGAAGATATAATAACCGTCATAGATGTTGGCATTCGTCGCATTGTTGAAATACAACATGCCGTTTTTATTGTCATGGTTCACATCGCAGATCATATGACTGCCGTTGGAGCAAGCCAAGAGGATATCCGCCTCCTTGGTCTGATCATTGATGTTCACCCATGCATAGTGCAGTTCCTTCGACGTCGGATCATCGACATCCGTTCCGTTGTTCTTACATCCGCAGAACAACATCGCAATCGGCATCATCCATGCCAAAAGCGTACCTATTTTCCAATTTGTTTTCATACTTCAAAACCTTTGCGACCGCAAAGGTACTGCTTTTTTCTGACATATGCAAGCCCGCGCGCCATATATGCGCATTTTTTTGATAAATGTGCAATTATTAACAAAAGTTACATATGCTCTTGCATATGTCATTTTTTTGTTGTATCTTTGCAGCCGAAATGTGAAATCATTGCTATAAACTCTTATTATACGTGAAAAGGTTTATTGTGACTATCGGCCGGGAGTTTGGTACCGGTGGACGTAAGATCGCCGCGGAGTTGGCGCAGTTGTTAGGCGTGCAGTTATATGATCGTCAAGTGTTGGAACCCATCCGCGAGGAGTATAACCTGACGCAGGAACAAGTGGATCAAATCAAATCGGTCAAACCGAGTTGGTGGTATGAGAACGTATCGCAGGACTTGTACGACGAGGAGGAGAAACTGGTTCGTGAGTTAGCCGAAAAAGAGTCATTCGTGCTGTTAGGGCGCACGGGTTTTCATATCTTCCGCGAGGATGAACGCGCGTTTAAGGTCTTCCTGATGGCGGACAAAACCTTCCGTCGTGACAAAGTGGCGAGACGGCTGAACATCAACGAGGGGAGTGCTGATGCCTTAATAGACAAAGTGGATCAGGCGCGGGAGAACTTTACCATGACGTTCAGCGGCAAGACACGCTATGATGCGCGTAACTATGATCTCGTGCTGAATGTGACCGGTCTGGAGCCGAAGGAGGTAGCACGCTTTATCGCGGAGTGCGTTGAGCGAAAAATGAAATAAATCTGGAAATTTTGAATAACAAGAACATTATATGGAATTAAGTGAACAAGAAATCGTCCGTCGGCAGAGTCTGCAGACCATGCGGGACATGGGCATAGATCCCTACCCTGCGGCGGAGTATGAAGTAACAGGTTTTTCTACGGACATCAAGGCGGGCTTCGTGGATGAAGGCGAAGGCAAATGGCACACAGGCGACAAGGTACGCATTGCCGGTCGTCTGATGTCGAAGCGTATCATGGGTAAGGCTTCGTTCATCGAGCTGCAGGACAGCAAGGGCCGTATTCAGGTCTATGTTTCCCGCGATGATATACAAGCTCCGGTAGCCGAGGGCGAGCAGCCCACAACGGTAGAGCAGCAGATGTACAATGTGGTGTTTAAGAAGTTGCTGGATATCGGTGATTTCATCGGCATCGAGGGCTTTGTCTTCCGCACGCAGATGGGTGAGATATCCGTGCATGCGCAGAAACTGACGGTGCTCGCCAAATCGCTTCGTCCGCTGCCGATCGTGAAATACAAAGACGGTGTAGCCTATGACGGATTCAATGATCCGGAGCAGCGCTATCGTCAGCGTTACGTGGATCTGGTAGTGAACGAGGGCGTGAAGGACACCTTCTTGAAACGCGCGACGATCCTGCGCACGATGCGTCAGGTGTTCGACGAGGCAGGTTATACGGAGGTGGAGACCCCGATCCTGCAGCAGATAGCCGGCGGTGCATCCGCACGTCCGTTCATCACGCATCATAACTCACTCGACGTGGATATGTACCTGCGTATTGCGACGGAGCTCTATCTCAAGCGTCTGATCGTAGGCGGTTTTGAGGGCGTGTATGAGATTGGTCGTAACTTCCGCAATGAGGGTATGGATCGCAGCCACAACCCCGAGTTCACCTGCATGGAGCTCTACGTGCAATACAAGGATTATAACTGGATGATGACCTTCACCGAGCAGTTGCTGGAGAAGATCGCGATCGCTGTCAACGGTACGACCAAGGTGCAGATCGGTGATCACGAAGTGGACTTCAAAGCGCCGTACCGCCGTCTGCCGATCCTCGATGCGATCAAGGAAAAGACCGGACTCGATCTGGCATCCATGAGTGAGGACGAGATCCGCGCAGAGGCGAAGAAACTCGGTGTGGAGGACACGGAGCATATGGGTAAGGGCAAACTGATCGACGAGATCTTCGGCGAGACCTGTGAGGGGGCGTTCATCCAACCGACCTTCATCACCGACTACCCCGTAGAGATGTCGCCGCTGACGAAGATGCACCGCTCCAAACCCGGACTGACCGAGCGTTTCGAGCTGATGGTGAACGGCAAGGAGTTGGCGAACGCTTACTCGGAGCTCAACGACCCGATCGACCAATACAACCGCTTCGTAGAGCAGATGAAGCTCGCCGACAAGGGTGACGACGAGGCCATGGTCATCGACCATGATTTCATGCGTGCGCTCGAGTACGGCATGCCGCCTACGTCCGGTATCGGCATCGGTATCGATCGTCTGGCGATCCTCATGACCGGTCAACCGACCATTCAGGAAGTACTCTTATTCCCGACAATGAAACCGGAGGCATAATATGTATCGCAAAGTAGCTATTTTGGGTTCGGGATCCTGGGCGACGGCATTGGCAAAGATCGTCATGCAAAACCAAGGTGAGATCAACTGGTTCATCCGTCGCCAGGAGGTGATCGATGAGTTTATCTCCACCGGCAAGAACCCCTCCTATCTCGGTGCGGCAGAGTTCGACGTGAGCCGTATCCATTTCTCTTCGGACATCAACCAGACGGTAGCGCAGTCGGATGTGCTCATCCTCGCTATACCTTCGCCGTACGTGAAGCAGACGCTGACGAAGATCCGCCGCGACATGACCCACAAGGTCGTTATCTCGGCCGTCAAGGGTATGATCCCCGATGAGAACGTCATCATCACCGATTATCTGCACGAGCGCTTCCGTATCCCGTTTGACCAACTCGGCGTCATCGCCGGTCCGTGTCATGCGGAGGAGATCGCGCTCGAGCGTCTGAGTTACCTCACCATCGGTTGTGAGAACCGCCAGAACGCAGAGATATGGTCGAAGCTGTTCCAGACATCGTATGTGCACACTACCCTCTCGAGCGACGTGATCGGACTCGAGTACAGTTCGGTAATGAAGAACATCTACGCCATCGCCGCGGGTATGTGTCAGGCGCTCCATTACGGCGATAACTTCCAGGCCGTGCTGCTGTCCAACGCCATCCAGGAGATCCAGCGTTTCGCGACAGCGATGAGTAACGTGCCGCGTGACATCACCGCCTCGGGTTATCTGGGCGACGTGCTTGTGACGGGCTACTCGCAGTTCAGTCGTAACCGTCAGTTTGGTCAGATGCTCGGACTCGGATACTCCGTCAAAGCCGCACAGATGGAGATGGAGATGGTCGCCGAGGGATACTATGGCACCAAGGCGATCTACGAGGCTAACCGCCGCATGAAAGTGGCACTGCCCATCGTCGATGCCATGTACGAGATCCTCTACAACAAGCAGAAAGCCAAACCTATCATCAAGTCATTAACTTCTAAATTACAATAATATGCAACTGTGTTTAAAAAATGCAGCCTCGTTCGTGGACGCCGCTGCTCTCAAACAACTGGAGTCGCAAACCGAAGCAGCCAACCTGCTGCTCGAGAACGGTCAGGGTGCCGGCAATGATTACATCGGCTGGGTACACCTGCCCTCCTCTATCACGCCTGCTTTCCTGGACGAAGTGCAAGCCTGTGCGGACGAGTTACGCCGCCGTTGCGAGGTGGTGGTGGTAGCCGGTATCGGAGGTTCGTACTTAGGTGCCCGCGCCGTGAATGAGGCGTTGGCTTCGTCTTTCGACGCCTTCGCGGCCAAAGACCGCAAGAATCCGTATGTGGTCTATGCCGGCAACAACATCGGCGAGGACTATCTGGCAGAGCTGATGGAGTTCCTCGCGGACAAGCAGTTCGGTATCATCAACATATCCAAATCGGGTACGACGACCGAGACCGCGCTCGCTTTCCGTCTGCTGAAGACCATGCTCGAGAAGCAGGTGGGCAAAGCGGAGGCGCAACATCGTATCGTGGCTGTGACCGACCGTGCCAAAGGTGCACTCCGTTCGCTGGCCACCAAAGAGGGATACAAGACCTTCGTCATTCCCGATAATGTGGGCGGACGCTTCTCCGTACTCACGCCGGTAGGTCTGCTGCCGATAGCCGTAGCAGGCGGCGACTTACGCGAACTGGTTCGCGGCGCACAGGAAATGGAACGCGCGACCGACATAGCCGTGCCGTTTGCCGAGAACCCCGCCTGCCAGTATGCCGCTATCCGTAACGCCCTCTATCAGAGCGGCAAGAAGATAGAGATACTCGTCAACTTCAACCCCAAGCTGCACTATTTCAGCGAGTGGTGGAAACAGCTGTACGGCGAGTCGGAAGGCAAGGACCACAAGGCCATCTTCCCGGCTTCGGTGGATTTCACGACCGACCTGCACTCGATGGGACAATGGATCCAGGACGGCGAGCGTACGATCTTCGAGACCGTCATCTCGATTGAGAAAGCCAACAAGTCGGTTCTCGTGCCCATGGACGAGGAGAACCTGGACGGACTCAATTTCCTGGCAGGCAAGCATGTGGACGAAGTGAACAAGATGGCGGAACTCGGTACCCAACTGGCGCATGTGGACGGCGGAGTGCCGAACATACGCATCGAGTTTGAGCGTATCGACGAGTTCAACATCGGACAGTTCATCTATTTCTTCGAGCGCGGCTGCGGTATCAGCGGCTATGTGCTGGATGTCAATCCGTTCAACCAGCCCGGCGTGGAGGCCTACAAGAAGAACATGTTCGCCCTGCTCGACAAACCCGGCTACGAGGCGGAGAGTAAGGCGATCAAGGAGAGGTTGAAAGAATGAAAGAATGAAAGAATGAAAGGAACAATGATATGAAAAAATTGACATTAGTGGCACTATTGATTAGTGCGATGAGTATCTCGTTGTGTGCGGCTACCAAACAGCCGGTGGCTTTTGCCAAGACTCCGAAAGTGGTACAGAAAGCGTTGCTCAAGAACTTCACGGAAGAGCAGGTTCAACTCGTTACCTCCGAGAAGAAAGTGGGCCGTACCGAATTCATGTTCATCCTGAGCGATGAGACCAAGCTGGTGTACGACGACAAAGCAGAACTGCGCGTGGCGCAGAACCAGGCCGGCATCAAGAACGAACTGCTGCCGAAGATGATTCTCGAGTACGTGCAGAAGACCCTGCCCCATGCGCGTATCACGGAGTACAAGTTCGAAGCCAACAAGAAAGAGATTAACCTCAACGACCAGATGAAACTGGTGTTCAACAAGAAAGACCGTTTCCTGCGTCTGGACGACTAATGTAGCGTCTGCACGCCGACGAGCCGGTCGTAACGGACACCAAACGGACGCCAATAGATATACACCGTATATTCATTCTCCGTTTGCCAATAACTGCCATCCACACGCTGGGTGGTGGTTTTGTTATTGGTTTTGGGCACAAACCAGTACTGGTAGTCGTAGCCGCCTTGCTTGACGAGGGCTGTGAGCCAGTAGCATTTGGCTTCGTTGTCATACTGCATGCGGTTGCGGAGGTTGAGCTCGTTGCCGAAGAGGTCTCCGCCCACATAGACGGCTCCGTCGAACCACGGGCTCTCGGCTGCGAGCGTCCAATGGACCCACATATACTCCGCCTCGGTGTCGTCGTCGCTCGTGCGCTCGGCATTGACCACGAAACGGCCGTCGGAGTCGAACTGATGGATATACAGGCCCTGCGAGACCTCGTCCGTGAAGAGCAAGGCGTGGTAGTCACCACCCTGATAGGCGATACGGTCGATGCCCGTACCGGCATAGTAAGCGGAGAAAGCATCGAAATGGTGGTACTCGTTTCCGCCCTCGAAGATGAGCGCTTTGTTGTTGATATAGCGCAGGCGGTTGGTCTCGACGAAAGTGGGTTGCGTCAGTTCAACGGCGTTGTCCAGGCGGTTGTTCTGCGTCACCACCAGGCGCACTTCCTTCGGATCACGCACATCCAGCGCCGTGGTGTTGACATCGATATCGAGCTGCTGAAAACGTCCGCTCAGTTCGATATCCGTGTTATTGCGCACGCGGGCATCGATCTTGACCAGAGGCTCCACCACGCAGAACACGACCTGCGCCACGATATTGTCGCGATTGCCGTCCTCATAGACGGACAGGAGGTACTGCCCGCTCTTGGTAAGAATCATATCCTCATTGGGAAAATCGAAGCGGTAATGGGTGTACTCGCGACTGGTGTTGAGCGAGTGCTCGTAGTCCGTGATGTCTTGCGTGGCAAAGCCTGTGAGGTACTCGTTGCTCAGCAGGCCGCTATTAGTCATCTCGACGCTGTAGGTGTAGAAATGCACATCGTGGCTCATCTCGTCGAAACTGATATGGAGCGTGTTGTCCGGTTCCGAACCGTCCACTACGCCATCCTCGAGCAGCAACACACGGCGCTCTACGCGCAAGGTGCGTATGCGTTCATTATAGACACGCGTGTGCGTCTGCGCCTGCAGGCCTGAAAAGAGGCCTAAAAAGAGTACTATGAGCACGAATTTCTTCATTTCCGGCTGCAAAGGTACAAAAATTATACCAATTATGCAAAATATTTGCAAAAAAATTTGCGTATATCAAAAAAAAGCAGTACCTTTG
>JAEEGH010009942.1_pt1 | contig 21979 bp, 20 predicted proteins | sample 9134181 | NCBI WGS metagenome assembly JAEEGH01 (sample SAMN16246544, study PRJNA631951) | gut metagenome | biome: gut microbiome; feature: rumen; material: DP-attached | host: Bos | place: Iran: Karaj | collected 2018-10
GTTTTGGATGGCTACTCTTCCTGTTTCCATGCCCCACATGCCTTTCTCGCTCTGCCGCTGACAGTCGAGAATCATGTATTCCACCTTCCTGACGGGCTGTGAGTTGTAAATTTCTTGTATGGTCATAGTGCGTTATGATTTAACGCTGCAAAGAAAAAGAAAGCCTGTGCCGAATTGAAGCACAGGCTTGACGACAAATGAAAAATTGTCCCTAACGGTTCAAAATGTTTATGGCTTCATAGGCTTTTTGGATGGTTAATCCATCGTTTTCATCGGTCTGAACCAAGTGTTCCTGCTGACTATGGAAGAAGACGTTTTCATCGTCGAGGATGACATATTGGAATGGCGGTGTTGCACATTTATGCAACCATGCCTGGATCTCGAGCGCTTTAGCATTGCGTTCCGGGACGGACAACATTTCGCCGCTTTTAGCATCTTTGTATGTAGTGCTCAGAAGGATTGGGGTCATTGAAAACAACTCATCAGGAAGGTTGCGGTCTTTCCATAACGCCTGCATTCTTATCCAGCCTTCATTTCGCCAAGTGGAGGAAAGAACAATCTTACAGCCAGAATGATCAACAATGTATTTAAGATTGCTGATGGTTTTTGGGTCGAACATGGCACCAAACTCGTCATAATGGTCGATGCCTTCTTTTCTGAGCAGTTTGGCATAATTGGTAGTGTTCAACACGCCATCAAAATCGAGGAAGAGGTACGTTAATTCTTTCTTTTTTAGATAATCTTTAAGCATACTCATAGTAAAAGCTAATATGTTGCGAGATGCAAAGAAAAAGAAAGCCTGTGCCGAATTGAAGCACAGGCTTGATGGTAAACAAAGAAAATGTTTTAATAGTTCAAAACATCTATTGCATTATCGAATCAATAAATTCAACAATGTGTTTTATTTCTTTGTCCATAAGAGCAAACGCTTGCTGTTCGTCATTAGGAGCGTCAAAATAGTAAACATATCGAGCCCCATTCCAATTATAGCCCGTGACATTAAGAATAGGTTTTAAGACATTTTCTATTTCTTCCGCTTTAGTATTTCTCATGTGTACTTCGATTGCCATCTGCTGACTGTTTTTACCTCCATTCCAGTAAGCATCTATTGCGATTTTTTTGCTTTCTTTGTCAAGATAAACACATGTGTTATAATATGGATAGAAATCCAATTTAGTCCATTTCGAAAATAATAGACAATCTTTTCGACTAAGATAATACTTATATGAATGTATATTTGCGTGTGCGCCACTTGCGTATGTTTTCTCTATAAGGTAAATACTACCATCGGGCCACCATTGAATATTCTTTTGTTTGCAAAACCGAAGAAGTTCAGGCACATGAACAAATTCTGCCCAATCATCTTGTACAGGAAAACCGTCAATCATACTTTGGAAATCGATATTATTGTCTAAGTCGTCAAAGAAACTCTTGAATCCGTCTATGTTTTCATTTATCAGCACATGCCAATCACTCCATTCGTAAGCGAAGGAATAATTCGTGTTTCCTCTGAAGACCTTGGGGTATTCGATAAGGTTACGTGTTATCAGCGCCCGTCTAACAATATCGCCTATATCATCTTTACTATTACCGACAAAAACTGCATCAAATAAACTAGAATATTTCTTGAATAAATCAATGCTAAAGCCATTTTCCGTAATTGACCATTCAATCAAAGGCAAAATTTGTCCAGACCAAATAATATGACTTGGTATGTTTCGACTTTGTGCCTGCCAAAACAACTCTTCAATTTCCTCCCTTTTTGAAGGATTCTCTTTTAATATATCTAACTTGAGTTTCTCTTCACTTGTTAGAAGTGTTGTTGAAATAGTTCTGCTCAATTCTGAATCCAACAACTCAACAATATCTCTGAATGACAAAGCAATTTGGACAATGTCATAGACCAAATTATTCACATCTTTGCTTACATTATCAATGCGCATTAAATTGTGAACAAATTCATAAAGGCGAAGCAGATTTCTGTCATTAGAATCATTAATGTTCCATTTTCTGCAATATTGAATTAACGGAAGAAGTAGAAAACAGTCTATTTGTCCAATAACCTTGTTGTCTTTTGCGTCTTTATTCTTTGAAGGTGAAAGATATTCCTTCTTCAAATACCCTTTATGACCCCATTCATCAAACAGAAACCTAACCACTTTCCAATAAGCCCATATTTCTTCAAAAGATATTGTTTCTCTAGGGAATGTATATATTCCAGTTGATAGGATTTGCTGTAATTGCTTTTTGTCTGAATAAAGCATCGTAACCCATCTAAAAAATTCATTAAAACCAGCATCTGCGGTATCATTGTCACCTACACGCTTTTGCCAGAACCAGTTCTCTATTTCTTCCCAGTCTTCTGAAAGTGTATGCGTCACGCCTTCGTTCACAGCCCTTGAGTATGTTTTATTAATGTCTTCCAAAAGAACTAACGGCTTTAGGTTTTGAGTATTTGACAAAGGCTCTCCAGTTGTGTTTATTACTACAAAAGTTTCTTCACCATTTTTACGGTTCTCCATATCATAATACATGAATGTCAAATCCGTAGTGATGAAACGGCCAAACTCTCTACACCATTTTTCATCTTGTCCTTTTATGACATCCTGAATTTTCTCTAAAGCTTTAATCATGCTACAGATACTTGGATCCAAATTGTACTCATTAAAGAACCATGTAGCTGACTTAATATCACAAACGCTTTCAATGTGACAAGAATCTTCTTTCTCATTTACAAAGAAATGGCACACAAGGTCACTTAGAAAATATAAGGACGATTCTCTTATTGAATACTGCAAATATGGTTCCCTGTCATCATGAAAGTATTCATAGTCTGATATTAAATACTTTTGAAAAGCGTTGTCGGAAGTCTTTTTGTTTAGCATACCTAACAACAAAAACAGGGTGGTTATTCGCTGTTGCCCATCGCAAAGTTGAATATGGTTTTCAGGAGCTTCATAACCATATATTAAACCCAAATTGAGTGCGCCCGTGTTATCTTCGTTGTCATATTGCTCAACTAAAGATTTTACGAATCCGCTAACTAATTCTTTCTTTTCCGCTGTGTGCTCTTCATTACCCCAGCAATAATCACGCTGTAGGTCGGGAATGATTATCCTTCGGATTCCAGAGAATAATTCACCTAATGTGTAGGTTTCACCAGTAATAAAATTAATCTTGTTTCTCATATTCAAATAGGGCCTTTAATTCGGTGTAATCTGTTTCAAATTTCTTTATTGTATCGATTTTGTTTAAAGCAATAGCTTTGCCGTCCCATCCTTCTTTCTCGGCAAAAACACAAATTGTATGCAATAAATGCCTACTCCTTACAAGCTCTCTTTTATTTGGACTAAAGAACAGTTCCTTCTTTTCCTGGAAATCACTATTGTTAAACTGAGAGTTCTCGTTTTTGTATAAAAGTACCAAATTTCCAATGCTATGTTCCGTTGTTCTTATAGTTTGGCCAGCCACCTCTGCTTTAATATCATCGCGAAACATTGTAAAATCTTCTAGTCTTTTTTGTTCATTATTGCCATCAAGCCATTTGCCATCAATCAAATGACCTACTTTGGATTTAGCTTGAATATGTTCCAACGAACGCTCACCAGACTCCCAAATTTGGAAATTAAAAGGTCTTTCTTGTTTAATGTCTTGATCCACATTAAGGCGCAACAAAAACCTAAACGCCTCCTCTTTATAATTTAAATACAAAAAATCATCAGTAATGGCATCAAAGGTTGCATCATACTTGGATTTAAACGCTTCTTTTTTCTTATCAACAATCTCATCATGTGTCATTCCAAGAAAAACGAGTTTGTAATAATCCGATAAATTGTCACGCTTGTCTTCAACAAAATAATGGTTGATGAATTTCTTTTGGTTATCCCTATCAAAAACCCTCAGAATTGCACCAATCATATTGTGTGTTGAAGGAATATTGTATGCGTCCTCAAATCTTTTTTGAAGTCGGCGGAGGTCACCAAAAGTCTGCTTTGCTTCATAAGATGATTCATTTTGTAAACATTTTGTTTTAAAACTCTCAAAGGTTAATACTTCTCCTTTTTTTTGTTGTAGATATGAAGTGATTAAAAGCCCCATAGTATTCCTACAGTCGAACAAAAGTTGAACTTTCTCATCATTCCACCAATGTAACCACTTATCCCATTCTCGCGCATATCGGCTTCTTAACATGTTATTTTCCCATTCTTGTTGGAAATCTTGTTGATTGGTATCATTTAATGAAGCGAGCCTAAGTATTTCTGCTTTCACAATCTCCTCCTGTCGCATTTCTGCTTTACTTCCATTCATCATCGTAAACACACGATGTGCCTTATCTTCTATATGGGCTTTGTCTTCTATAACATTAATATATAAAAACCGTACTTTTGACAACAAAAACTCCATGAAGCTGTTTTTGTCGATATTCTCCAATTTGCTTGAAATAATTCGTAGCGTCTTTTTGAAGAAATAAAAATCTTGATAAAACTCATTCTTGTCTTCGCCAATATCGTCAAATTTTAATGCTTTAAGAAAATTATTTGATTCTTGTCTGATTCTATATTGAATGTTGAATTCCCCATCGTATCCTAACCATTTCAATAATAGATATAAGCAAGTTGTTCGCTGTTGACCGTCAATTATTATAATCTCGTTTCTGTTTTCTGTTACAGTAAATCCTTGTAGAAACACATCTGTATTCCCTTCAAATCTAACAATTAAATCATCCAAAAGGTTCTCCACGGAGTTTTTTTCTCCTTCTCGTTTTTTTCCCCACACATAACCTCTTTGATAATCGGGAATCACAAAGGTCTTCTTCTTATCTAAGTATTCCTTAAGAGTTATCGTTGCATTCATAATATGTTGTTTTATAAAACAATAAAATCACAGTAAAACACTTACCCCAAAATGTCGTTACGGAGTTCGTTAATTTCTCCAGCTGTTAAAGGCCGTTTCTCTTCTTGTTCGATTTCGCGTTTTATCAGAAGCATGTAGAACTCTTTTTGCCAATCTTCTTTGAATTCCGTCTTAAACTTGTTCAGCATTAACCAATAGCCTTGGTCGGCTGCGTCTGTGCAAAAATCACCAAAAAGATAGGCTTCTGAGTCATCTTGTCCATGATTGGTTGCGACTTCATACGCTTCAGCATAAATCTCACAATACTCCTCATAATAGTTTTCATTTACAGCATCTGCATAGGCATGGGCATAAATATCACTTTTACCCTGTTTAATACATTTATGATATGCCCGACAATAATCTTCAGCTTTCTCTCTTACATCCGGCTCGCCTAAGTCAAACAAGAATGTATAACGATCTACAAATACAGGATCTATGTTTATAGAGTTGGCATGGATTTCAAGTTCTTTCTGCTTATCTTCTTCATTCAATTCTTCTAAGGCGCTTCTTATTGCAGATTCTTCATTTTCTTCTAAAACGAGATTATCAGCAAATGAGTGCGCCCATTGTTGGCAATGACCTTTTTCTATTTCTGCAACATAGTAAACTATGTATTCATTTGTTAGGTCTATGCTGACGTGGGCATTATCCTTATCAGGAGATTCTTCGTAGTCAGGATCTTCTTCTTGGAGTTCTTTATAGCGACGTTTTACTTCTGCCTCGTATTGAGGATAGTATTTAGGGTCAATGCTTGTTTCGGCGAAAGCATCTTGTATTAGCTTGTCAGTTAGTTCTGTCATCATTGCTACGAACTTTATGGATGTTTATTTCGGCTTATGTATATTTGTGAGAAAACACTTCGCAAAATTACAGTTTTTATTCAGAGCTGAAAAACAATCTTTCTACTTATTCAATTTGGTGTTTCCACTTTGCAAAGAAACAAGAAGCCTGTGCCGAATTGAGGCACAGGCTTGATGGCCTTTTAGCTATAACTCAATCCAATGCAGTATAATTGAAGTCCGACTGATAGCAGTTGGCTTTCTGGTAGTCGAATTGGTAGATGCGCATGTAGGTTTCCTTGATTTCCTTGGCACCATTGCTGAAGGGATTGGAAACATGGGTTGGTAGGGTCACAATGATGACCATTTCAGGTGTAAGCACTGTGCCGTTCACTCTTTTGACCCGCTTGGGCCATACTTTAAATACTTTGCTCATGATAGGAATACTTTATTTGTTGTCTTTCAGCATAATTGCTTTCTTTATCGCCTTTTCCTCCTCTTCAACAATGGAATCCCATAAATTGGACTTTTCAAAATCTTCCATTGGGATGTACTTCACATAGCGGTTGAGGAAATCGATGGAATACAGTTCGTTTTCGCTGCTGTACCAGCCACGGTTAATGAGCCTATTCCAATCCCAACGGTCAATGTATTTGTCGATAAGGTCATAAGTGAGTTTCAGGTCAGAGTTGGCTGAAAGTTCGCTCCAATCCCAACGGTCTTTGAATTTCTCGATGATTTCGGGAATCAGGATTTCTTCGTTTGCTCTTTCAGAGAATGTTTTCCAATTCAGATACTCGCCCCAACGGTCAATCATTGCGGCTGTCCATTTGAAGTTGCTGTTCTCCGATACTTCCTCCCAATCCAAATCGTTGCAGTATTCCTTCAGCAATTCATCAGTTAGTGGATAATCGGAAGAGATTTTCTTCATTGCTTCTTTCTGAATCATTTTTTTCATCAGGTAATCGTTTACTTTGTTGGTTTCCATGACTTTTTATATTTAAGTGTTAGTACTTTTATTGGTTTCTCGCTGCAAAGAAAAAGTGAGCCTGCGCCATATCGAGGCACAGGCTCAAAAAACTTTACATTGTTTTATTGAAGCCGATTTTATGGCTTTCTTTCTGTTCAAGTCGTTCGCCATCGCAATGAGCCATTAGAGTCTCTAATGAAGCATTTCCGTGTAAGACGGTGTCTATGGCGTAGTGACGGGCGACATTCTCAATCTGGCCACCGCTGAAGTCGTAACGCTCAGCCAAGGTTTGGATGTCGGTCTCATTCAAGTCTGGAAGCATAGTGTGCCAGATTTGCATCCTTGCTTCAAGCGTTGGTTTGTTGAACTTGATTTTGTAAAGGAAACGACGCTCGAAGGCCTTATCCATGTTTTGGGCAAGGTTGGTGGTGGCTATGAGAATGCCGTTGAGATTTTCCATTTCCTGAAGGATGATATTTTGGATAGTGTTTTCCATCTTTTCAACGGCTCGCTCGGCACCTTCTTGGCGCTTACCAATGATGGCATCTGCCTCGTTGAAAAGCAAGATAGGGGCAACGGTGGATTTTTCAACCTTTATTCGGTATTGGTCAAAAACATTCTTGATGTTTTTCTCGCTTTCACCTACCCACATGCTTTTAATCTCCGAAATGTTGACTTGCATAATGTCGCGCCCTGTTTGACGAGCCAACTGTAACACGGTTTCTGTTTTTCCCGTGCCAGGCGCACCGTAAAACAAGCAGGTGAATCCAGTGCGATAGCCATTTTCGGCCAAACGGTTGCAAATCTCACGATAATGTGACTCTTCTAACAATTGGCATAAATCCTTAACCTGTGACTCCACTTCTTTATCATAGAAGAGCTGTTTCTCAACAATCCCTTCATGCTTGATGACGTTCTTTCTGTCGTTTTCTTGGTTCATTGAAGCAAGGTTGAGTTCGGAAAATAATTGTTCTTTAGCCGGCCAGGTCATTCTAAACGACTCATTGTTTACAAAGCCGTTGTCGTTGTTGTATTCAATCATCTTTGTTTCCAATAAGTTGTTTGTATTGTTGGCAAGGGTGCTTTTGATGGAATTCCATCTGTGTCTGCGGTCGTAAAAGAAGCTAAGGTCGTGAAAGCCGATATTGTCGTCGTTGTTATTGACAAATAGATGCGAAAAAATAAGCAGTAGCAATTCGTCTTCTTCCCAAAACTTGAAACTCTTCAACTTTTGCACGAAGAGCAATTGCTTGTTGTTTTCAAGCAAAGATTGCAGCATTGTAGTTGCTGTTTCTGTGCTTAGTTCGTTGTCATCACGCATATCCATGATTTCTGCAATTACGCTGAATAATTCTGAACACGACAATCCAGTGTGCATGCTTGGTGTGTATTTTTCGTTTTGTTTGAAAGCCTCGATTACCTCCAATGGCACCCGATAGGTTATACCCTTGCGTTCACGGCACGAATAAACCAACCCTCTATTTGCCAGCTCATCGACATCTTTCATAAAACGTAAGATACGAGTGGTGCTGCATTCAAGCTTTTCGGCGAAATCGCTAATTCTGATACTCGTATCGCTGCTATTGTCGATAAAAAGAGCCATCATCACGCTTTGTTCCTTGGTTAGTTCAAGCTTATCAGCGATGTATTTTATAGGGCGTGCTGCCTTTTTGAAGAACTCGGCTTCTAAATGTGAGCCTTTTGAGAGTTCAACTATTTGCTCCACAGCGGTTAACAAATCCATTTTGCGAGTTGTTCTTTTTTTTGTTTCCATGACTGACCTTTCTTTAGTTATTTGTTTTACGCTGCAAAGAAAAAAGAAGCCTGTGCCAATTTGTTGCACAGGCTTGAAAGATTTTCTTTTTTTGAAAAAATCAGGCGATTGGGTCGCCGCAAAAGGCTTTCCGTTTACAGGACTTGCAATGTTTTCCAATCCAAACATCATCGAATTGGCTCAAGGCTTGTTCAACCAGTTCGGGATTGTCGGTGAGGATGCCCGCTTCGAAGTTGCGAGTGCCGTCGCCTTTCATGCCGATGCCTGCGCCGGTGAGGTTGGCGCTGCCGATGTAGGCAACCTGGTTATCAAAAACCAAGATCTTGAAATGTACCCTTGGACAAAGTGCCCTCTCCAAGCCTTCAAACAAGGCAGGGTATTTGTCGAAGTCCTCACGAAACGCTGGACCTGGCTCCTTGGCATGAATGAGCCGCACCTCAACGCCCTTTTTGATGAGCTCTGCCAAAACCGCAAGGAAAGGCTTCATTTGAGAGCCTACCTTGACATACAGGTCTTTGATGTCGGCGGTACCAATCCATAGGCTGCGCTTGACCTTTTGAACAAGAGCAAGGACTTCAGAGTAGTGAGCAGAATCGGTGATGAGTTTCAACATGATTGTAGTTTTGTTTGTCTTGCAAAAATAAAACAATAAAATTCACGCTGCGAAGAAAACAAAAGCCTGTGCCAAATCGCAGCACAAGCTAATAGGTCATTCCCAAATACTTGTGGAATCTATACTTTTTCGTATCTTTGCCCCAATAACAACCGATGTAATAAAAAACACTAAGCCATGAGAATCTGCGTAATCGGCGGAGCGAATGCCGACATTATCGCCACGAGCTTCAGCACCTTTGTGCCTGGCGACTCCAACCCTGGCACAGTGCGCCTGACTGCTGGTGGGGTAGGGCGCAACATTGCCCATAACCTTGCGCTGCTGGGTGACGAGGTCGTCTTTCTGACCTTGTTCGGAGGCGATGACTTCGGTCGTTTCACTGCCGAGAGTTGCCGTAAAGCCCACATCGACATTAGCCTTTGCGACTATGCCGCCCCTGGTGCACGCTCTTGTTTCCTGAGCATCAACGACTGCAACGGCGAGATGGTCGGCGGTGTGGCGGATATGTCTGCTGCCGATGGCATCACTCCCGAATGGCTGGCACAAAAAATGGAAAAGTTGGGCGATGTCGATGCCTTCGTGGCCGATGCCAACATTCCTGTGGAAACTTTGGCCTATCTCATCGACCATACCGACAAGCCCCTTTATATAGATGCAGTTTCGGGGGCAAAAGCCGCCAAAATCAAAGAGGGCATGGCGATGTCGGTTAAGAAGCATTTCTTCGCGCTGAAATGCAATCAAATCGAAAACGCCATCCTTGCCGACTTGCAAGGCGTCGATAGAAGATTTGTTAGCCTCGGAGTGGATGGGTTGGCAGTCGTTGAGGGCGACGCCAAACACCATTTTCCTGCTCTGCCTTGCCATGTGGTGAATGCCACTGGCGCTGGCGACGCACTTATGGCAGGCATTATACATGCTGGTCCCGAAGCTACTATCGCCGAAGCCGCGTACATCGGCCTTTTATGTGCAAAAAACAACATTGAAAGTCCTGATACCGTAAACCAACAACAACCATGAACAAATACCTTGACCTCTCGCCCGAAGTGGCTGAAGCATTGCAAAGCGGAAAGCCCGTCGTGGCTCTTGAATCGACTATTATATCCCATGGAATGCCTTACCCCCAGAATGTGGAGACGGCGTTGCGGGTGGAGCAGACCATCCGCGATGAAGGGGCAGTGCCTGCCACCATTGCCGTCATCGGAGGCCGCCTGAAGGCGGGCTTGACCCCGTCGGAGATTGAATACCTTGGCAAGAAAGGCACCGCTGTCACCAAGGCCTCGCGCCGTGACCTGCCCGTGCTTGTGGCACGCGGACAAGATGGCGCTACGACGGTGGCCACGACGATGATCATTGCTTCCTTGGCTGGCATCCGCGTGTTTGCCACAGGTGGCGTGGGTGGCGTGCACCGTGGCGCAGAGATCACCATGGACATCTCTGCCGACTTGGAGGAGCTGGCTCGCACCCCCGTCATGGTCATTTGTGCCGGAGCCAAGTCAATTCTCGATTTGGGACTCACTCTTGAGTATCTCGAGACCAAGGGCGTGCCGGTGATCGGCTATGGCACGGAAGAACTGCCCGCTTTCTACACCCGAAAGAGTGGCTTCAAGGTGGATTATCGCCTCGACACTCCCGAGGAGGTGGCCAAGGCCTTCATCGCCAAGCAGGAAATGGGACTCGGCGGTGGCATGTTGGTCACTAACCCCATCCCAGAGGAGTATTCCATGGATGCCGACCGCATCAACGCAGCCATCGACGAGGCCGTGGCAGATGCCAAGAAGTTAGGCATCCACGGCAAAGAGACGACCCCTTATCTGTTGGCGCGCATCAAAGACCTTACGGGTGGTGATAGCCTTGCCTCCAACATCCAATTGGTGTTGAACAATGCCCGCTTGGCGGCGCGGGTGGCTAAGGAAATGGTTTCTTGACACATGTTATGCGAAAAATCGCATCGTTCTTATTGCTTTTACTTTTGACAGTCGCGTGTGCGCGTGTTCCCTCAGCTGACTGGACGGAAGGCCCAGCAGAGCCCGATGGTCGTGCCTTGCATACCCTTGTGCTGCACGATGTTCCCAAGGGCTCGCGCGTGTGGTTCCAAGAGCTTTTCGATGGCAAGACCTCCGTGGTGGGACCCACGATGAACCATTATCAAGGAACCTCGTGGTATATCGACATTCCTGAAAGCGGAACGGTGACCTTAAAGTATTACGGTCGTCCGTTGCCAAGGCATTCCTGGGCACCTGAGGCCTTTGTCCTGCAGCAAAAGGGCAGACCCGACCTGCCGATGGAGGTGGAATACCATTTCTTGAAATTGCCTGAAAAACAGGATTCGATGGATTGGTCCTCAAATCAATACGAAGTCCAGCCCGCCGACATCATCCCACAAGTCAAGCAGGTGAAATATTTGGATTCCACTGTAGAGACGTTTCCTGAAACGTCTCCCAAAACAGAAACACCACCAATTGTACATCCCGCTGGTTGGTATCGCATCAAAATAGGGGAGGATGGAGTGCCAAAGGTAGAATCCAATGATGAGGATGGCGCTTTCTATGCTCAAGTCACACTAGGAAAGTTGCCACAACCTCTACAGCCCATGACCATCGAGGACTGGCCTGATTACGCTTACCGTGGCTTTATGCTCGATGTGGTGCGCGACTTCCGCACGGTGGACGAGGTGCTCGAAATCATAGATCTGATGGCCTCGTGGAAACTCAATACACTGCATTTCCATATTGCCGATGACGAATCTTGGTGTCTGGAAATCAAGGACTTTCCAGAACTGACCGATTTTGGCGCCCACCATGCGCTGCCTGATTGGGACTTGCAAGAAACAATGGCGTTGAAGCCGACAGCCAATGGTCGCATCGGCAACACCTCTTTTTATACGGCGGAAGAATACAAACAGATTCTCCACTATGCTTGGGAGCGTCGCATCAGGGTGATTCCCGAATTCGACATGCCGGGTCATTCTCGGGCTTCCATCAAGGCGATGCAGGCCTACGAGCGGCGCACGGGCGACAGCAGTTTCTGCTTGCAGGACCCTGCCGATACTTCGCGTTACTGGTCGGCACAGGACTTCACGGATAATGTGTTGAGCGTCTATCTGCCGAGTGTTTACAAGTTTTACGGCGCTGTCTTCGACGAAGTCATCCGTTTGCATAAGGAGGCAGGTGTTCCGCTTCCTGCCATCCATATCGGTGGCGACGAGGTGCCCGATGGCGCGTGGTCGGGCCATGACCGCCACGAGATGAAGGAAACCTTCATCAATGGCATGCTCGACCTTGCCGAATCACGCGACATCCGCCTGGCAGGTTGGGAAGACATCGCCAAAGGTTTGGAATATGAAACACAAGAGAGACTCAAAAACTCGCTCTATTTCATCAATGTATGGAACACCGAAGGCATAGAAGGCTTCCCCGTGGTGCTTTCACCAGCAGCTTACACCTATTTGGATTTGGCTTACAGCGATGCTCCCGAAGAAATCGGTTTGTCGTGGGCGGGCTATGTTGACGAGCGCAAGACCTTCGCTCTGAATCCCAATGATTACAAAGGCGATATCATCGGTGTGCAGGCGCAGCTTTGGTCTTCACAACTTCGGAGTTTTGATGATGCGACTTACCAGATGCTTCCCAAGATTCTTGGGGTGGCCGAAAGGGGATGGAATGGCGGGTATCTCGATACATTTGAAACGTCATTTGAACGGTTCTATAGCATCGTCGTCAGCCGAGAGATGCCGGTTTGGGAACAAAAGGGTTATGCCTTTAAGAAAAGATAGTATTTATGGTATCGGCAAATTTCTCGAGAATTATTCCCATTGGATAATCCATTTCTGGATTTCCTTCACCCGCTGCGCGTATTTCTCCAGTTGTCCCTCGATGAAATCGTCGCTGTATTTGCGGTCGCAAAAGCCGTTGCCGCGCGCCACATAATCGTCGTCTTCAAGCGAACCAAGGACGTCCTGATAGTTTTCGTAATACTGCTGGTTGTCGCGCAAGAGGCGTTGCAAGTCCTCAAGGTCGGCCTCGATGTGCTCGCCGGTGGAAAAGGTAAATCGCTTTTTCATAGCTTATCCGATGGATTGCAAGTCCGTGAGTTTCTTGTAGACGCCGCCAAGGGCGATCAAGTCGTCGTGCTTGCCGCGCTCGATGATCTGGCCTTTTTGCAATACCACGATTTCGTCGGCATACTGGATAGTCGACAGGCGGTGAGCAATGACGATGGAGGTGCGTTGGCTCATCACCTTCGACAAGGCGTCTTGCACCAGCCTTTCGCTCTCGGTATCTAACGAAGAGGTCGCTTCATCCAAGATGAGAATAGGCGGGTTCTTCAGCACGGCACGGGCAATGCTCAAACGTTGGCGTTGGCCGCCAGAAAGGTTCATGCCACGGTCGCCGATGCGGGTGTCGTAGCCGTGCTCCAGCTCCATGATGAAGTCATGCGCATTGGCAATCTTGGCGGCTTCGATGACCTGCTCCTTCGAGACATCCTTCATGCCGAAGGCGATGTTGTTGAACACGGTATCGTTGAAGAGGATAGTCTCTTGCGACACCACGCCCATTAGGCCGCGCAGGTCACCGATCTTGTAGTCGCGGATGTCATGCCCATCGATGCTGACGCAGCCGCTACCCACCTCGTAGAAACGAGGCAGGAGGTCGGCCATGGTCGACTTGCCGCCACCACTTTCGCCGACGAGGGCGACGAATTTCCCCTTTGGAATCTTCAAGTCGATGCCCTTCAAGACCTCGTCCTTGCCATAGCTGAAATGCACATCCTTATATTCAATGCTGTCTTTGAAGTCTTTGATTTCAATGGCGTTCTCTTTCTCGGTGATGACCTCTTCGGCATCCAGAATCTCAAAGATTCTCTCCGCCGAGGCGATGCCTTTCTGCACGTTGTAGTAGCCTTGCGAGAACGACTTGGCAGGGGAGATGATTTGCGAGAAAACAACGATGTAGCTAATGAAACTGCCTGCGTCGATGTGGTTGCCGCCGCCGAGGATGAGTTTGCCACCAAACCATAGCACGAGGATGACCACTGCCGACGAAAGGAACTCACTCATCGGAGAACTCATGTCGCGCTTGCGGTGGATGCCACGCAGTACTTTGGTGTAGTCGCTGTTTTGTTCCTCGAACTTGTCGCTGGAATAGCGGATGGCGTTGAAAGCCTTGATGATCCGCAAACCCGAGATGGTCTCTTCCACGGTGGAGATGATGCCTGCCAGTTTGGTCTGTCCTTCCTTCGATTCTTTCTTTAGCATCTTTCCGACCTTGCCGATAAGCAGTCCTGCAATGGGTAGGACAAGAATGACAAAGAGCGTCAGTTTCGGACTCAAAGTCACCATGAAGAGGAAGAAGAACAGGATGGTCAGCGGATCCTTGATGAGCATCTCCAAGTAGTTCAAAATTGAAACCTCCACTTCCTGTACGTCCGTGGTGATGCGGGCGATGGTATCGCCTTTCTGTCGGCTGTGGTAGAAGGAGAGGGGCAGGATGAGAATTTTGTTGTAGACATCGCGGCGCAGGTCGTGGACCGCCCCAACGCGCACGTTGGCCATGAAGTAGCAAGCGAAGAAGCGACCGAGGTTACGGAAGAAGAAGGCCGCAAGCAGCAACAGGCACATGAAGACCAACGCATGGTATTTGCCTCCACTGGCGATGAGGCTGCTCATGAACCAGTTGAGGTAGCCCATCAGGTAGTCGGAGGTGAAAGAGAACTCGGGCTTGGCCATGACTTCTACCGCGCCTTCCTTGAATAATAAGGTGAGGAACGGTCCCACCAAGGCAAAGGAAAACAGCGAGAAGAAAATGGTCATCAGGTTGAAGACCAGATTCAAGACGATGCTGCCCCAATAGGGCTTGACGTAGGTGAGGACGCGGGAGAAAGTCTTTTGCTTGGCCATAGGCGTTGGTTTGCTCTTGTCTCAAACGCGGTTTCCGCTCAATAATTGTATCCCGTGTAATTCTCCGGCGTGATGGCCGCCAACTCCGCCTTGATCTTCTCGCTCACAGGCAGGCCTTTGATGAACTCGTCAATCGCGGCCTTGTCAATATGCTTGTTGGTACGCGTAAGTCCTTTCAGCAGTTCGTAGGCGCCTTCCACCTGCTCGCGACGGAGGATGGTCTGGATGGCTTCGGCCACCACAGCGTAGTTCTGCTGCAGGTCTTGGCGGATCTTGTCCTCGTTGAGTAGTAGTTTGTCCAAACCCTTCATCAGCGACTTGATGGCAATCAAAGTATGGGCAATCGGCACACCGATGTTGCGGGTGACGGTGGAGTCGGTGAGGTCGCGCTGCAGGCGGCTGATGGGTAGCTTGGTGCTAAGGAAGGTGAGGATGGCGTTGGCCATGCCGAGGTTGCCTTCGGCGTTCTCGAAGTCGATGGGGTTCACCTTGTGGGGCATCGCCGAAGAGCCGACTTCGCCCGCCTTGATCTTCTGCTTGAAGTATTCCATCGACACATAGAGCCAGATGTCGCGCGACAAGTCAATCAGGATGGTGTTGACGCGGCGCAGGGCATCGAAGTAGGCGGCCATGTAGTCGTAATGCTCGATTTGCGTGGTGGTCTGCTGGCGTTTGAGTTTCAGGCTCTTCTCCACGAACTTCTTCGCGAAGGCGGGCCAGTCGATGTCGGGGTAGGCCACCTTGTGGGCGTTCATGTTGCCCGTGGCGCCGCCGAACTTGGCCGTGAAGGGCACGCTGTTGAGCATCTTCAGCTGGTCGTTGAGGCGCTCCACGAAGACATAGATCTCCTTGCCGAGATGCGTCGGGCTGGCGGGCTGACCGTGGGTCTTGGCCAGCATCGGGATGTCGCGCCATTCCTCGGCCATGCCTTTCAGCTTGTCGACGAGGTCCTCCAAGGCGGGCTTTACCACCAGTTTGTGCGCCTCCATCATCGAGAGCGGCACGGCGGTGTTGTTGATGTCCTGCGAAGTGAGGCCGAAGTGCAGGAACTCCTTGAATTCGGTCAGGCCGAGTTCGTCGAAACGGCGTTTCAGGAAGTATTCCACGGCTTTCACATCGTGGTTGGTCTCTTTTTCTATCTCCTTGATTTCCAAAGCGTCTTCCGTCTGGAATTCCTCATAGATGGCGCGGAGGTCGTCGTAGTCGCCGTTGAACTGCTCGAGTTGTGGCAGGGGCAGTTCGCATAAGGCGATGTAATACTCCACCTCGACCATCACGCGATAGCGGATGAGGGCAAATTCGGAGAAAAAGTCGTCCAACTCAACGGTCTTGGAACGGTAGCGCCCGTCGACGGGCGATATGGCGGTTAATGGATTGAGGTTCATCGTTTAGGTATTAAATGAAAAGTATCGCAAAAATAGTGCTTTTTGCGATACTTTTTCCAATCGGTTATAAAATTGTTGCCTTTAAGATACAAGCGTTGTTCATTCATATCTAGGTGGCCTCTTATAAAACACTACCTCGATGTTCTTTTCGTGTTTTCTGATTCCAACGAAAATGAAATCTTTTCTTGCTATTTCAAATGATACCGTCGGACTTGAATTGACTTTGAGCGACAACTGCTTGATAGTTTGAATATCAGGTATTATGAATTCGGCAGATGTTCCCGTTGAGGGTTCGGTTTGTACTATTGAGTCTTGAACAATAGTTTTTCCGTTTGCACTGATGGATATCGTATCATCAACAAACCAGCCCTCAACTTCGACATATAGAACACTGCGATCCGCATCAGTATCGAACCATTCTTCCATTGATTCTCCATCATATGCATAGAGAATATGAAAGTCGTAAACATCTTGATTGTTTGTTGTGATCTCGTCATTGCTTTGTCGCCTCTCTTTGCATGACGGAAGACAAAGCAGTAGGAAAAGCAGGGCTAGTAATGGTAATCTTTTCATGGTTGGATGTTTATTTGTGGCGAATATTTATTCTCTATTCTATTCGGTGTTCAATGACTATACTATCCCCTGTAATCTTTGGGCCAGGATGGTATTTAAGATTGATTTTGTGTTCGTACCATTCGTTTTCGTAAAGATAATCTATGGTATCTTTAAGTGTAATGGTGTTGTAACGAGCTGCGCCATTTTCAATCTCGAATGTACATTCTCCATCTACTACACCCATTATGTGAATTGATACACTTGAAGTCCAAGTCGTTGTGTCGGATGCAGATAATATGATATTACATGGCTTTGAAACATCTTTTATCACATATCTATCCATGCTGTGATTATAGGAACACGAATTCAATATGGCAACAAATACGACGAGAATATATACCAGTTTCTTGCTCATGTTTTTCCTTTGGAGTGAAAAAAAGTATCGCAAAGGTAGTGAACTTTTGCGATACTTTTTTCAATTGGCTTTAAAAATGTTGCCTTTATGAAAATGCCATTGTCCTATTTCAATTTATCTTCACCGACATTGGCATAATACGATGTCCATCTTTGTAACATTTGCGTTGTATCTATAGTAAAAACACTTAAATAGTACCCATTATGCCTATGTTCTGTAAAAACATCTTTGATTGGAGTTGCCAGCATTCTTTGGCTATTCCTATAAGCGACAATAGAATCCCTGCTTCTATATATGCTGTCAATGGTGTCTGCTGTTAATCCACCACTGCCTTTCAAAAGATAGTATCTTTGCTGAATTATTTCGTACTTGCCAACTTTTTGAGCCCATTCCCAAATGGATTTACAAATAATAGTTGTGTCAATATAGCCATACATTTTATCGCAATAATACGCTAAATAAATTGTGTCATTGGAAACGGATTTGATGATTGGTATTACCGGATCTGTGTCAAGTCTTGAAATATATGTGGTATCAGAATCTTTACACATAATATATCCCTCTTCACGCCACATATCCTTCATGAATGTATAAATTGTAGTGGCAGAATCGACAGTAAAAGTTTGATAGGGGATTTTTAAATCAGACCCTATATGTGAAGAATGTGAAGAACATGCGAAGAAAAAGATCAGAAGCAGCATGGTTAGTAATGGTAATCTTTTCATGGTTGGATGTTTATTTACTGCGAAGATAGTAAATTGTGCCAAGATATCCTGTTTGATCAACAAAAAAACCTTGACACGACTTTGTCCGGCTTCTTATGTTGAAGTTTCCGTGTTCGTCCGATGTGCCAAGAAAGTGTCCGTAGTACGATTCGTGAAACTTGTCGGTGTTTTGGATGTCTTCATAATAAGTCGAATCGATTACATAGAATTCCACAAACGGCAACTCATCGCCGTTTTTATCTATCGTTTTCCCTTGCCAATAAACAAAGCCACTTTTTCTATAAGCTCGATGCGTTTCGATGTATATTTCTTCTTCTCCAAGCGCAAAGCCTCTCTCTATTACTGCGTCATAATCATGAAAGGGATTCCGATGGAAACCGGTTTCTTTTTGGAAAGTAATAGGTTGTTTTAAAAGATCGCATGACGAGATGGCAACAAATACGGCGAGAATATATACCAGTTTCTTGCTCATGTTTTTCTATTGAGTGTGAAAAAAAAGTATCGCAAAGGTAGGAAGAATATGGTTAATAACTAAATAAAAATGCCGTTTGGCAGGCTTTTTCTCTGTTTTGTTGGAAAAACGGACAAAATAATTCAAAAATATGTTGGAAAAACGGACAAAATGTATTTATTTTGCGTTGGAAAAACGGCCCCGCCTTCCTAAAAAAAGCCACATTGCCACCAATTACATACACGGTTGATTTGTCGGGATTGAGATAATCAGTCAACAAAAAAAGTATCGCAAAAAGCCTATTTTTGCGATACTTTTTCAATTGGCTTAAAAAAACCTGCTTATGCCTGCTCCAGCTTGTTATTCGAGCCCAAGACATTGATGATCTTGTGCTCATAGAGCTTCTTCATGCTGTCGCGGGCGGGGCCGAGGTACTTGCGGGGGTCAAACTCGGCGGGCTTTTCGGCGAAGGTCTTGCGGATGGCAGCGGTCATGGCCAAGCGGCTGTCGCTGTCGATGTTGATTTTGCAGACGGCGCTCTTGGCGGCCTTGCGCAACTGCTCCTCTGGAATACCCACAGCAGCCTTCAACGCTCCACCATATTTATTAATGGTGTCCACCTCGTCTTGAGGCACCGACGATGAGCCGTGCAGCACGATGGGGAAGCCGGGCAGTTTCTTCTCAATGGCTTCGAGCACATCGAATGCCAACGGAGGCGGCACGAGACGACCCGTGACGGGGTCAACGGTGCACTGCTCGGGAGTGAACTTGTAGGCGCCATGTGAGGTGCCGATGCTGATGGCCAACGAGTCAACACCAGTCTTGGTCACGAAGTCGATGACTTCCTCGGGCTTGGTGTAGTGGCTTTCTTCGGCGGCCACTTCGTCTTCCACGCCAGCCAACACGCCGAGTTCGCCTTCCACGGTCACATCATACTGATGGGCGTAGTCGACGACCTTGCGGGTGAGGGCCACATTCTCGTCGTAGGGCAGGGCGGAGCCGTCGATCATCACCGACGAGAAGCCCATGTCGATGCAGCTCTTGCAGGTCTCGAAGCTGTCGCCGTGGTCGAGGTGAAGGACGATTTCAGGATGGGCGCAACCGAGTTCTTTGGCGTATTCCACGGCACCTTGGGCCATATAGCGCAGCAGGGTCTGGTTGGCGTAGTTGCGCGCGCCTTTCGACACTTGCAGAATGACGGGCGACTTGGTTTCCACAGCGGCCATGATGATGGCTTGGAGCTGTTCCATGTTGTTGAAGTTGAAGGCGGGGATGGCATAGCCGCCGTCCACCGCCTTGGCGAACATTTTACGGGTGTTCACCAGCCCTAATTCTTTGTAGCTTATCATTTTATTGTTGTTGAATTGTTGATTGTTTAATCGTTTAATTGTTTGGCCGATGGCTTATGGCCTATAGCCTATGACTCGCTTCTCCCAGGGCGAGAAAACATTACCTTTGGGTGAAGCGGGCCATAGGCCATTGGCTATCGGCTATAGTTATTTTCGGCAAAAATAGAAAATACTTCCGTTTCCTCGTCACTTAACGCTAACTTTCTTGGAGCAACTTCCATTTTCAGTGCACAGCTTGATGAAATACAATCCTGAAACAAAATGGTGAAGGTCGAGACTAAATGTTTCACCTTGTTGCAATTGATGAATGTTCTTGACCATCATCAGTTCGCCTAAAAGGTTATAGACCTCAATCCGTGTATTGTCTGGCAGTGTTCCGCCAATGAAGAGGTTGATTATCCCATCGGTCGGGTTAGGGTATACCTCAAAAGAAGCAAAGCCTTGGTCATCAATTCCAGTGGAATTGAACACATTAACCCTAAGAGCATCTGAATGTGAAGTGGCTCCACAAGGATTCTCGTACAGGTAGTTGATTATGGCTAGTCCGCGATATTCGCTGTTCCATTCCACACGGGCGCGGTTGCCCTCGCTGATAATCGTTCCAGCAGCTAGCGGAGCAATTCTCCACGAATAGATTACCTCGTTGGCTTCCTCACCGATGTATTCGCTTTCACTAATCAAACGAAGGTCGATCTCGGTTGAACCGGAAGGGGTCTCGGGTGCATAATCTGGGTCGAGGTTGGGCAAAAGACTTATAGTGACTGTGCTGCTTTGTTGGCATCCATCGAGAGCGGATGTTCCTGTTAAGATAAGTTCTACGCGGCCTTCTGCCTTGTCGGTTTCTCCAAAAGTATAGTTCGGATGCTCGGCAGTTATGTCATCGAAACTGCCGTCGCCAAGGGTGGACCAGATGAATTCTGTTTGGTTATAGATGTAACCTTGAGGCGTAAATGTGTCATTGGGACAAGTCTCTGCGTTATCACCTGCATAGAGCACCATCTTGGCAAAGGGCGGGAAATGAAGGCCGTCAATCATAACGGCATCCTCGCCTGCACATCCTTCATTATCTTTTTTGTAGGAAAAACGTAAAAGGTTGGTTCCTGCGGGTAGCTCAAACTCGGAACGCTCCCAATCGCTAGTGCCACTCCAAGTCCCCACTTCGTTGCCGTTCAAAGAGAGTATAAGCCTATCGCCTTCTTCTGTAGAAGTCTTGTGGTAGAATGAGAATGTGTCATCCATTTCGGTATCAATGCCGATATGGAGGTTGGCTATGGCATTGTTGTTGATGGTGGGCGATCGCATGCAGTGACCTCCCATGGCGGTGCTGTCTTCCGCAATGTACCACTTCTTGTTGCCTGACCCCAAGTTCCATCGCAGGTCCTGGTTTAAAGCCTCGTCTTCAAAGTCTTCTATGGTAAAACCCAACGGAATTTGGCTTTCCAGATGGTCAGTGTGGAACCCACTCTCGGCTTGCAGGCTATACTTAATGATACCATCGACAGCATCCTCGTTCACTTGGGCGAGAAAAGTGACCTGACCTGTGGCTCCAGCTTCAATCGCAGCGATGGCAATTTCATTCTCTTCTATGCTGAGAAAAGGTGCCATAAGGTTGAGTTTGTTATTGATTTCCATGGATTTGCTTTCGCCCAGGTTACCAATTTCAAAAGTCAGATAGGAAGACTGCCCTTTCATTAGACGGTCAATTTTGTTTCCGTCCAAATCGGTGATGTCGAGTTTGCCAAATTTTAGGTTAGGTGCTTTCACGGAGAGTGTAACGCTGTCGATGAATGAGTAACTTGCGTTTTTTATATTCAGATGAAACTTTACCTTTTCCTGATCATCCAATTCATCGCCGAAATATACGGTAAACGCATCGTTTTGCATTTGGGTTTCGTCGACATTCATACCGCTGAAAGAAGACTCGTTTTGAATGATTTCTACAGAAGGATGACTGCACGATAGGGTGACATTAAAGTCGCCAATAGGGGAGAAGCCAACATTATGCAGACCAAGGCCGAAATGGCAGGTCTCATTGTAGTCGGGAGCAAAGTTGCTGTTGCCTTCTTCATCGTTGATTTCGATGGCATCAAAGATCAAGTAGGGCTCTTCAGTGGAGATGGTCTTGATGAAATGTTCATAGCGGTAGTAATTCTGTTTGGTGATGGTGAGTT